>Ga0137415_10002884_pt1 | contig 17034 bp, 12 predicted proteins | sample CZODoug3_1_1_16f_FD_183082 | JGI IMG/M metagenome (GOLD analysis project Ga0137415, IMG submission 183082) | Vadose zone soil fungal communities from Angelo Coast Range Reserve, California, USA - CZODoug3_1_1_16fungal (Hybrid Assembly) | ecosystem: Environmental > Terrestrial > Soil > Vadose...
CGTCTCCTTCGGGCTTTCGGTCATCATCCAGAACGGGCTGCTGGAGCTTTTCACCGCCGACAGCCGCCGGCTCCAGGCCGGCGCGATCGAGGTCGCGAGCCTGCAGGTAGCGCCGGGACTCTCGGTCGGCGTCCTCCCGCTGCTGCAATTCGCCGTCGCCATCGCGGTGATCGGTGGCCTGCAGGCGCTGTTCTATCGCACCGCCGTCGGCCGCGCCTTCCGCGCCACCTCCGACGACCCTTCCGTGGCGCAGCTCATGGGGCTCGACAATCGCCACGTCTTCGCGCTCGCGATGGGGCTGTCGCTGGCGGTCGTCGCGATCGCGGGCGTGCTGCTCGCGGTGCGGACGAATTTCGACCCGGCGATCGGGCCCGCCCGTCTCATCTTCGGCTTCGAGGCGGTGATCATCGGCGGGCTCGGCAATCTATGGGGCACGCTCGCGGGCGGCATCGTGCTGGGGGTCGCGCAGGCCATCGGCGCCAAGCTCGACCCCGGCTGGCAGCTTCTGGCCGGCCATCTCGCCTTCCTGCTCGTGCTGGCCGTGAGGCCCGAAGGGCTGTTTCCGAGGATCCGCGGATGAGCGCCTTCCAGGTGAGGTTCGCGGACCGCCGGAGCGAGATCAGCCTCGCGGTCTTTGGGGCCCTGATCGTGATCCTGGGATTCGCGCCGCTATGGGCCGGGCGCGACGGACTGCGCCTGCTCGGCGAGATCTTCGCCTATGTGGCGCTTGCCAGTCTGTGGAACCTGCTGGCCGGATATGCCGGCCTCGTCTCGGTCGGCCAGCAGGCCTTTGTCGGGCTCGGCGGCTATATGCTGTTCGGTCTCGCGATCCTGGCCGGCGTCCCGCCGCTGTGGGCGCTTCCCGCCGCCGGCCTGATCGGCGCCGTCGCGGCGGTGCCGGTCGCGGCGCTGGTCTTTCGCCTGCGCGGGCACTATTTCGCGATCGGCACCTGGGTGATCGCCGAAGTTTTTCGGCTGCTCGCCTCGCAGGTCTCGGCCCTCGGCGGCGGCTCGGGCACCAGCCTCCCGTCCGGTATCGTCCTCGCGATCGCGCAGTCGCGCGCGACGCGCGAGTTCATGATCTACTGGATCGCGCTCGCGCTGGCGGTCGCGATCCTGGGGCTGATCCTGCTTCTGCTGCGCTCGCGCTACGGCCTGGCGCTGACCGCGATCCGCGACAACGAGCTCGCGGCGCTGAGCAACGGCGTGGACGTGGCGCGCGTGAAGCTCGTCGTGTATGTGCTGGCGGGGGGCGGCACCGCCATGGTGGGCGCCTTGATCTTTCTGCAGAAACTGCGGATATCCCCCGACGCGGCCTTCAGCGTCAACGATTGGACCGCTTTCGTCATCTTCATCACCGTGATCGGCGGCATCGGCCGCATCGAAGGCCCGATCGTGGGAACGATCGTATTCTTCGCCTTGCGCCAGACGCTGGCCGACCACGGCACGCTCTATCTGCTGATGCTCGGCGCGGTCGCGATCGTGGTGATGCTCAAGGCCCCGAAAGGAATCTGGGGCGTGATCGTCGAGAAGCTCGACTGGCAGATCTTTCCGCTGCAGCGGCGGGTGGTGTCGGGGCCGCAATCGCAACTCAGATCACTTTCAGAAAAGGAAAAAGAATGAGCGCGCTCGCTCCCGGAAAATCGCCTGTCGCCATCGACATCCATGCGCACATGATGCTGCCCGAGGTCTATGCCGTGACGGTCAATCACAGCGCGTTCGGAAAGTCGACGAACGATCCCACGCTCGGCCCCGAGGCCAGGAAGAAGGCCAGGGAGCGCAGCGAGTTCGTCTGCGCCAAGATGGCCGACACCGGCGAGCGCATCGGCGAGATGGACAAGATGGGGGTCGATATCCAGGTCCTTTCGGCGAGCCTCGTCCACCAGTGCACCTATTGGGCCACGCCGAGCGAGAGCCTGCGACTGGAGCGCATGCTCAACGATCGGATCGCCGAAATGGTCGCCACCAGCCCGAAGCGGCTGATCGGGCTCGGCGGCGTGCCACTGCATGCGCCCGAGCTCGCGGCGCGCGAGGTCGAGCGTTGCATGAGCGAGCTCAAGCTCAAGGGCGTCAACATCTCGACCAAGGCGCGCGATCTGGAGATCGGCGACCGGCTCTTGTGGCCATTCTGGGAGAAGGCGGCCGAGCATGACGCCATCGTCTATATCCATCCGGCCGGCAATCCGAGCCCGCGCTTCCAGAAGCATTTCCTGTGGAACAGCGTGGGGCAGAATTTCGAGGAAGCGATGGCGATCGCCTCCCTGATGTATGAAGGCGTGCTCGATGCCTTCCCGCGCCTCAAGATCTGCATCTCGCACGGCGGCGGCTATATGCCGCTGTGCATGGGCCGCATTGCCCGTAATTATCTCGAAAAGCCGAGCACGCGCGCCAACATGAGCAAGAGCCCCGACGAATATCTGCGCCAGCTCTATTACGACACCTGCGTCTACGACCACGATGTGCTTCGCCATCTGGTCGAGCGCGTGGGCGCCAGCCAGGTGATCCTCGGTTCCGACTATCCGGTCGGCGAATGGAAGCCGATCGAGTTCGTGCGCGCGACGCCGGGCATTTCCGACGCCGACAAGGACAAGATCATCGGGCTCAATGCGGCAAAGATGTTCGGCGTCGCCATGTCTTGAGCTAATTTCCGCGTTGACGTAACCGGGGCGGAGCCTCGGGCCAAGGGAGAAACCATGACGTTCCTCATTCGAGTCGCGCTTGCGCTTCTGCCGCTGCTGCTCGCGACCGGGGGCACCGACGCGCAGAGCTGGCCGTCGAAGCCGATCAGGTTCATCGTCACCCAGGCCGCGGGCGGCACGCCGGACATCATCTGCCGGCTGCTCGGCGACCGGCTGTCGCGTGCGCTCGGTCAGCAGGTTGTCGTCGAGAATCGCCCGGGTGCCGGAAATACAATCGGAATGCAGATGGCCGCGCGCGCCGCGTCCGACGGCTACACGTTCGTGTTTGCCACCGCGGCGGCGCTCGTGACCAATCCCTACACCTTCAAGTCGCTGCCCTATGATCCGGTCGCGGATTTCGTTCCGGTCGCGATGGTGGCGAAGGGGCCGTTCATCGCGCTCGCCCATCCAGGCGTGCCGGTGAAGACGCTCGGTGAGCTGTTCGCCTACGACAAAGCGAATCCGGGCAAGCTCGCCTTTGCGACGGACGGGCCGCGCAATTTCTCCGGCATCGTCGCGGCCTGGCTCAACAAGCTCGGCGGCGTCGATATCCTGCAGGTGCCCTATGCGACGATGCCGCAGGGCGTGCAGGATACGCTCGCCGGACGGCTGCAGCTCACCATCCTGGCGGTGCCGTCGGCGGCCCCGCATATCGCGTCGGGCGCGTTGCGCCCGCTCGCCGTCACCTCGCTCAAGCGGTTGTCGAACTATCCCGACGTCCCGGCGATCGGCGAGACCTTCGCCGGCGTCGAGGTGATCGGCTGGTTCATCATCGCGGCGCCGGCGGGGACACCCGCCGAGATCGTCGCGCGCATGAACCGCGAGCTCGACCAGATCCTCAAGGACCCGGAGATCGCGGGCAAGCTCGCGACCGTCGGGTTTTTCACCGAAGGCGCCGACACGCCGGAGGCGACGCGTGCCTTCGTGAAGGCGCAATATGATCTCTGGGGCAAGGTCGCCCGCGACATCGGGCTGCAGCCGGAGTGATCGCGTGAACGGACGTCGCCGCATGGTCGCCGCCGTCTGGGCCGCCGCGCTTGCGGTCGGCGCCGTGTTGACGCCGCACCCGGCCGCGGCCGCTGGGCTCCACGGCGTCCGCCTGGACTGGCCGTGGGCGCTGCCCTTCGCCGGACTCCTTCTGTCGATCGCCACCGGGCCGCTGTTGTTCCCCAGGATATGGCACGGCCATTACGGCAAGATCGCCTTCATGTGGAGCGCGCTCACGCTGGTGCCGCTCGCCGCGCTGCATGGGTTCCCGGTCGCCGTGGCGGGCCTGGTGCACGCAATGCTGGCGGAATATCTGAGCTTCATCGTGCTCCTGTTTGCGCTTTACGTGGTCGCGGGCGGCATCCTGGTGACCGGTAACCTGCGCGGAACGCCCTGGGTCAACGCGGCGATCCTCGGGCTCGGTACCCTGATGGCGAGCGTCGTCGGCACCACCGGGGCGGCCATGATCCTGATCCGGCCGCTGTTGCGCGCCAATGCGGCGCGGCTGGTGAATGTCCATGTGGTGGTATTCTTCATTTTTCTGGTCGCCAATATTGGGGGCGCCCTGTCGCCGCTCGGCGACCCCCCGCTGTTCATCGGCTTCCTGCGCGGCGTCGATTTCTTCTGGACCACCCGCCATCTCGCCTTCGCGACCGCGCTCACGGCGGGAATCGTGCTCGCGGTCTTCGTCGCGATCGATACCTGGTACTATCGCAAGGACCGCCGCATCGAGCTGGTCGGCGAGCCGGCTGCCCCCTTCGCGATCGGGGTCAGGGGCAAGATCAATATCGTGCTGATCGCGCTGATCATCGGCGCGATCCTCGGCTCGGCGATCTGGAAGCCCGGCGTCACCTTCGATGTTTATGGCACCGAGCTCGCGCTGGAAAATCTCGTCCGCGACGGTGCGCTCATTGTCATCGCGCTGGCTTCCGTCGCGCTGACCCCCGACGAGCACCGCGAAGCGAACGGGTTTTCCTGGGAGCCCATCCGCGAGGTGGCGTATCTGTTCGCCGGGATCTTTGCCTGCATCATTCCGGTGCTCGCCACGCTGGCCGCGGGCCCAAGCGGATCCTTCGCCTGGCTCCTCGACGCGGTGACGATGCGCGACGGTGGCCCGAACGACGCGGCCTATTTTTGGCTGACCGGCGTGCTGTCGGCGCTGCTCGACAACGCGCCCACCTACCTGGTGTTCTTCGAGCTCGCCGGCGGCGACGCCGGCCGGCTGATGGGCGAGCTCGGCTCGACGCTCGCCGCGATCTCGATGGGTGCCGTCTTCATGGGCGCGCTCAGCTATATCGGCAACGCGCCCAATTTCATGATCTATGCGATCGCGACCGAGCGCGGCATCAAGATGCCGAGCTTTTTCGGCTACCTGCTGTGGTCCTGCGCCGTGTTGCTGCCGGTCTTCGTGCTGCTCACTTACGTTTCCGTCGGCCGGCCTTAGCTTTTGCCGGCTTCGTCGCGCGGCGGGCGCCGCGCGCCTTCGCGGGTTTTGCGGCCTTCGCGGGCAGCACCGCGATCGCCTCGACCTCGAACAGGGCGCCCGGGCGGGCGAGCTGCGAGATCGCGACCGTGGTGCTGGCCGGGGCCGCCGCCAGGTTGACGAACTGGTCGCGCACCTCGCGGAAAACCCCGATATGCGCCATGTCGGTCAGGTAGTTGTTGATCTTCACCACGTCGTTCATGCCGGCCCCGACGGCGGCAAGCGCCGCTGCCAGATTCTCGAAGGCCTTGGTGGCCTGGGCACGGAAATCGCCGGGTGGGCCCACCAGCTTGTTGTCGAGGTCGAGCCCGAGCTGGCCTGCCACATAGACGGTGCGCCCGGGCCCGCTGGTCTCGACCACGTAGGTGTACCCTGGCGGCTTGGCGAGGGTTTTGGGATTCAAGTAGCGCACGTTGGAAGCCATGAATGTCTCCGATCCTTCTGGGCATGGGCGGGGCCGAACTATAGACCGGGCGGCGCGCCGCGATAGCCCCGCCGGGCCGGCTTGCCGGGCGCCCTCCCGACCGTGCATGAAGGCTGCGGGGCAGGGCCACCGACCGATCCGCGGTTGGTCCCACTTGCTCTGACGGGGGAGTCCTGGGTGCACGGGTTCACGCCACACATCGTCTTCGGCCTCGACCCGATCGCGGTGTCGACGGCACTGCTGTGCATCACGTATGCGGCGATCATCTGGGACAAGGTCAACCGGGCGATCGTGGCGCTGGTGGCGGCCGTGGCCGTCGTGCTTGTGGGCGCGCTCGATCAGGCCGAAGCGCTCAAGGGCATCGATTGGAATACCATTGGCGTCCTCGCCGGCATGATGATCCTGATGTCGATCGCGCAGCGTTCCGGAATCTTTCAGTTCCTCGCGGTCTGGGCCGCCCAGAGGGTCAGGGCCAACCCGGCCGGCCTCCTGCTGCTCCTGCAGCTCACGACCGCGGTGATCTCGGCCTTCCTCAACAACGTCACCACCATCCTGTTGATGGCGCCGGTGACGCTCGCGATCGCGAAGGAGCTGCGCGTCCCGGCTTTTCCGTTCCTGTTCGCCGAGGTGTTCGCCTCCAATATCGGCGGAACCGCGACGCTGATCGGCGATCCTCCCAACATCATGATCGGCTCGCTTACGGGCCTCGGTTTCAACGCCTTCGCGGTCCATCTCGCGCCGGCGATCGTGGTGGTCCAGGCCGTGCAGAGCCTGATGGTCCATCTGCTGTGGGGTCGCGACATGCACGCCGCCAAAGAGCATCGCGCGCACGTGATGGCCCTGGAAGCCGGGGCCGCGATCCTCGATCCGTCGCTGCTCAAGCAGTCGGCGGCCGTGCTCGCGGTGGTGATCCTCGGTTTCGTGCTTGCCGACCGTCTCGGGCTCGAGCCGGCGACCATCGCGATGGCGGGCGCGGCCGTGCTGATGCTGCTCGACAACTGGCGCCATGATGCCGAGACGCAGTCGAGGAACGTGCAGCAGACTTTTGGCGACGTGGAGTGGATCACGATCTTCTTTTTCATCGGGTTGTTCATCGTCGTGCACGCCGTCGAGATGAGCGGGTTGCTGGCGCTTCTCGCCAACAAGCTGGTGGCGGCGACCGGCGGCGACATCGCGCGCGCCGGCTACGCGATCCTGTGGGTGTCGGCCTTCCTGTCCGCCCTCGTCGACAATATCCCGTTCGTCGCGACCATGATTCCGCTGGTCAAGAGCATGGCGCCGGCGCTCGGCGGCCCCGAGCGGATCGAGCCGCTATGGTGGTGCCTCGCGCTCGGCGCGTGCCTGGGCGGCAACGGCACGCTGATCGGCGCCGCCGCGAACCTGACGATGGCGGGGCTCGCCGAGCGCAGCGGCGTGGCCTTCGGGTTCGTCCGGTTCACGCTCTACGGCCTGCCGATGATGATCGTGTCGTTGGCGATCTGTCACGTTTACGTTTGGTTGCGCTATTTCTGAATCTTGCCGGCTGTGCGCGCCGAATGCGTGCAGTCGCGGCGGCGAATTGGCGCGTGATTTGAAAAGGAAAAGAGGCGGCCACTGGCCGCCTCTTGGGCTTTGCGTTACCGGAGCTTCGCGTTACCGGTCACCGCGCATGGCGGTGTGAACGCGCGCGGTGAGCATAGCTGTAGGGGCCTCCGAAATATTCGGGTCCTTGGGCATAGGAGCCGTAATAGCCCGAGCCCAGGCCGGCGGCCTCGCGGCTCAGCGAGTAGTCCATCTCGGCGCCGGTGGCTTGCTGGTCCCACGCATAGGCGGCCGGCGTGCCGGCGAGCAGCGCCCCCACCGCGGCGGCCGCCATGGCGGCTTGCTTGAGCCGGCGGCCGAAGTTCTGTGTGACGATGAAGTTTTTCATTTGCATCTCCTGTCGTTGGGCACCCGTGCATCCAATCTGCAACGGTGCCCCCGATATCGGAGACGGCCGACAGCCTTGCTCCACCTCGATTGCCGCGTTTGATGCCGTCTTGCGCAATTGACGAAAATCCCGGCCGAATGCGACCAAAGTCTCAAAGAGAAGCGCCTCATCAAGAAATTCATGGCCGCTCGATGTCACGCGCATGCGGCGACGATGCCACATCGTTGCGAGGCAAGACGCCGCAGGACGAAATTACCTGTCGCGTGGATGAGTAGGTGGCACAGGGATGATGACACGCCGGATCATCAACCCACGCCGAGAATTCTAAAATAAAATTTAGGTAATCCAATGATCTGTCGCGTGGATGTGATGAGCATGTGACTCGGAAATGATTACATCGTGGATGCATCAACCACGCCGACGAAGTCCAAAATAAATTTTCCGTAAAATCTGGAAACGCCGGATCAACTCGGGGGCCCATACGCGCCTCGGGAGAATGAATGATGAGTGAGATAGGTACGACGACGGAGCCCGCGCGCCCCACGACAGGGGTTCCTTGCTCTTCCTGTTCTTCGGTGAGTTTCTCTCCGCCCAATATCGCGAACCGGCGTGTCACCGATTGGGGCGCCATCCGGGCGGACACCGTCCACATCACGCGGCGCGAACGCTTCGAATACGGATACCAGGCGCCGTGTCATCTGTTGATCGCCGCGGAGCGCAGCGAGCGCGATGCGGGCGAAACGCTCATCGAAGGCCTGCCCAAATCGTCACTGCGCGACTTGAGCCGGAAGCTGAGCTTCGTTCCGGCGGGACATCGGTTTCACGGCTGGCAGGCCCCGCGCGTGCTCACGCGAGTTACGTATTTCTACATCGATCCGCGCGGTCCGCAGCTCGATCCCGAGCTGCGCTTTTCCGAGATCCCGATGAGGCCGCGGCTGTTCTTTTTCGATCATGACCTCTGGGAAACGGCGCAGAAGCTCAAATCGCTGACCGAGAATCCCGATTCGGACGGCCCGCAATATGCCCAGGCCTTGAGCGTGGCGTTGTTGCATGAGCTCATCCGGCTGGAGAAGACCGTTCCGGCGCGCGCGGCGGCGCGCGGCGGCCTCGCGACCTGGCAGCAAAGGCGGGTGGTGGAATTCATCGAGGAGCATATCGGCGACGACGTGTCCCTGTCGGATCTCGCCCAGCTGGTGCGGCTGAGTCCCTTCCACTTCGCCCGCGCCTTCAAGCAATCCTTCGGGGTGCCGCCCCACCGCTACCACATCGGCCGCCGCATGGAGCGGGCGAAGGATCTGTTGGCCGTGACGGGGCTGTCGGTCACCGAGATCGGCATCGATATCGGGTTTCGCGAAACGAGCTCCTTCACGGCGGCTTTTCACAAATTCACCGGCCATACGCCGAGCGACTACCGGCGCCATCTCGCGTGAAGTCGGGGGGTTGCTTTCGCGGGATCAGCCCGACAGCTTGCCGATCACTTCCTCGGCGAGCGACAGCGCGCTCGTGAGCCCCGGCGACTCGATGCCGAACAGCGCCACCAGTCCGTGCAGTCCGTGCTCGGCCGGGCCGTCGACCACGAAGTCGGCGGCCGGCTCGCCCGGCCCGGTGAGCTTGGGACGCACGCCGGCATAGTCGGCAAACAGCGAATTGTCCGGCAGGCCTGGCCAATAGGTCCGGATAGCGCCGTAGAACGAGTCGCCGCGGCGCGGGTCGACGTCGAAATTCATGGTGTCGATCCACTCGACGTCGGGCCCGAAGCGCATGCGGCCGGCGAGATCGAGCGTGACATGGATGCCGAGACCGCCCGGCACCGGCGCGGGATAGATCAGGCGGGAGAACGGGGCGCGGCCGGCGTAACCGAAATAGTTGCCCTTGGCGAGCACGAGCTTGGGCACGCGTTCGCCCGGATAGCCCTCGGTCGCGCGCGCGAGACCCTGCGCGCCGTGGCTCGCCGAATTGACCACCGCGTCGACCGTGAGCGAGCCGGGCTCGGGTCCGCCGAAATCGACCCGCCAGCCGGCGCCGGCGCGCGCGATGCGCTCGACCGGGGTGTTGAACGCCAGAACGCCGCCGCGATCCTCGATGTCGCCCTGCAGCGCCAGCATGTAGCGGTGGCTGTCGATGATGCCGGTCTCGGCCGAATGGAAGGCCGCGACGCAGAACAGCGCCGGCTCCATCCGGATGGCGGCGCCCGCGTCCAGCATGGTCACGTTCTCGACGCCGTTGGCGAGCGCCTGGGCGTAGATCGCCTCGAGCTTGGGGATGTCGGCCGCTTTGGTGACGATGAAAAGCTTGCCGAGCTTGCGATGCGCGATGCCGTGCGACTCGCAATAGGCATAGAGCATGCGCCGCGAGCGCACGCAGTGCAGCGCCCGCTTGCTGCCGCTCGGATAATAAAGGCCGGCGTGGATCACCTCGCTGTTGCGCGACGACGTGCCGGTGCCGATCGCCGCCGCCGCCTCGGCCACGATCACGTCGTGGCCCTTGAGCGCCGCCTCGCGCGCGATTGCGAGCCCGACCACGCCGGCGCCGACCACCATCACCTGCATGGCGCGTCCCTGCCGGAAATTTCGATGCGGTCGCCGGCGGCGATCGGCCCGCCGGCGATCACCTCGGCGTAGATGCCGCAATCCGCATGGTCGAAGCTGCGGGTCAGCGTTGCCGGAATCGTCAAGTCGCGGATGCCGGTGCCCGGCTCCACATTGGTGGCGGCACACCGCATGATGCGTTTGACCACCTTGAGGCGCACCTGCGCGCCGACCGAGAGGGTCTGGCCGATGAGCTCGAACTCGCGCCACGCCGGCCAGTTCTCGACATAAAGATTGGCGCGAAACCGCAGGGGATCGACCGCCGCGCCCACGAGCGTTTCGATATCGGCGACCGAGGCCAGATTGATGATCGACACGACTTTCTTGGCCACGTCGGAAAAACTATGGCCGGGCGCATCCAGCACCCGCGGAGGTCCGCGCAGCTCGTCGGCGCAAAAGCCGGCGAAGAAAGCCTCGATCGCCTGGCGTCCGGCCGGTGTGCGCAGGTCGCCGCGCGCCGCCGCGCGCCCGCCCGCGCGCACCGTGAGCAGATGGGTCGCGTCGTCGAAATGGGTGTCGAGCCGGGCGAGCCGCTCGTTGCGCATCAGCATCAGGAAACGGTTTTTCGGAATGTAGGCGGGAGCGGCGGGCTCGAAGCCGCTCGGCCCGTTCTCGATCGCGTAGAGCCGGTCGGCCGGAACGGTCTGGCCGGGCGCCAGCACGGTGCCCGGCAATTTCTCCGCGGACAGTCCCTTCACGGGGTAGCGGTAGATGCTTTTCACCCTGGGCTGCGCTGCGTCCATTGTCGGCATCCTTGGGGACCGGCGAGCACATGGTCAAGACCCGCGCTTTTGCTCCGGGCGTTTTGCCTCGCTTGGCGGACCGAAACTTCCATATATTTTTCAATAGATTAGCGGAGGTCTTCGGGGTATGTCCGCGCGAAATCCGCGTAACTGTCGCGTATTTGGCTTAACCACGCTGCACCTCGCCTCTTCCGTCCGCCCGGGGCGGCCCCCACATATTTCGCGCGGATGCCTGACGGGTCCGCAGCGCGGCCTTTCTTGACGGACATCAGGGACGGCCGGGCCTTTTGCGTCAACGATGTGCCGAGCGCGCCTGTTGGGCGTTCGGAGCAGGCCGAAGAGGGTTAGCCTCATGAATCTCGAAAAATATACCGAGCGCGCGCGTGGCTTCGTCGAGTCGGCGCAGTCTCTGGCGCTGCGCGAAGGGCATCAGCAATTCGTGCCCGAGCATCTCCTCAAGGTCCTGCTCGACGACCCGGAAGGCCTCGCGGCCGGGCTGATCGACCGCGCCGGCGGCCGCTCGCGCGACGCCTTGGCGGCCGTCGAGGCGGCGCTCAAGAAGCGGCCCAAGGTCGAGGGCGGCAGCGGCCAGATCTACCTCGATGCCAAGCTTGCGCGGGTGTTCGACACCGCCGAGAAGGTGGCCGAGAAAGCCGGCGATTCCTTCGTCACGGTCGAGCGGCTGCTGCTCGCGCTTGCGCTCGAGAAGGACAGCGAGGCGGGCAAGAATCTCGCCCAGGCCGGCGTCACGCCGCAGAACCTCAATGCCGCCATCGAGGCCTTGCGCAAGGGCCGCACCGCCGACAGCGCATCGGCGGAGAACGCCTATGATGCGCTCAAGAAATACGCCCGCGACCTCACCCAGGCGGCGCGCGACGGCAAGATCGATCCCGTCATCGGCCGCGACGAGGAGATCCGGCGCACCATCCAGGTGCTGTCGCGCCGCACCAAGAACAATCCGGTCCTGATCGGCGAGCCGGGCGTCGGCAAGACCGCGATCGTGGAAGGGCTGGCCCAGCGCATCGTCAGCGGCGACGTGCCGGAAAGCCTGCAGGACAAGAAGCTGCTCGCGCTCGACATGGGGGCGCTGATCGCCGGCGCGAAATACCGCGGCGAGTTCGAGGAGCGCCTCAAGGCCGTGCTGCAGGAGGTGACGTCCTCCGACGGCGGCATCATCCTGTTCATCGACGAGATGCATACGCTGGTCGGCGCCGGCAAGGCGGACGGCGCGATGGACGCCTCCAACCTGCTCAAGCCCGCATTGGCGCGCGGCGAGCTGCATTGCGTCGGCGCGACCACGCTCGACGAGTACAAGAAGCATGTCGAGAAGGACGCCGCGCTCGCCCGCCGCTTCCAGCCGGTCTTCGTGAACGAGCCGAGCGTGGAGGATACGATTTCGATCCTGCGCGGCCTGAAGGACCGGTACGAGCAGCACCATGGCGTGCGCATCACCGACAGCGCGATCGTGGCGGCGGCGACCTTGTCCCATCGCTACATCACCGATCGCTTCCTGCCCGACAAGGCGATCGACCTGATCGACGAGGCGGCGGCGCGTCTGAAGATGCAGGTCGATTCCAAGCCCGAGGACCTCGATTCGATCGACCGCGAGATCGTGCGGCTCAAGATCGAGCAGGAGGCTCTCAAGAAAGAGTCCGATCCGGCCTCCAAGGAACGGCTCAAGCGGCTCAGCATGGAGCTCGCCGGGCTGGAGAAGCGCTCGGCCGATCTCACCAGCCGCTGGAAGTCCGAGAAGGATAAGCTGTCGGTGGCGCAGAAGCTCAAGGCCGAGCTCGACCAGCTGCGCACCGAGCTCGCGAATGCGCAGCGCCGGGGCGAGTATCAGCGCGCCGGCGAGCTCGCCTATGGCCGCATTCCGGAGCTCGAAAAGCGCCTCAAGTCGATCGAGGCGGCCGAAGGGCAGGGCGCCCTGATGGAGGAGGCGGTGACCGCCGATCACGTGGCCCAGGTGGTGTCGCGCTGGACCGGCGTGCCGGTCGACCGGATGCTGGAAGGCGAGCGGGAAAAGCTCCTCGCCATGGAGGAAAAGCTCTCGAGCCGCGTCGTCGGCCAGGCGGAGGCGGTGAAAGCCGTGTCGACCGCGGTGCGGCGGGCGCGCGCCGGCCTGCAGGATCCGCACCGGCCGATCGGCTCCTTCATGTTCCTGGGACCCACCGGCGTCGGCAAGACCGAGCTCACCAAGGCGCTGGCCGAGTTCCTGTTCGACGACGAGAACGCGCTCTTGCGCATCGACATGTCGGAATACATGGAAAAGCACTCGGTCGCGCGGCTGATCGGGGCGCCGCCCGGCTATGTCGGCTACGAGGAGGGCGGGGCGCTGACCGAAGCGGTGCGCCGCCGGCCCTATCAGGTGGTGCTGTTCGACGAGATCGAGAAAGCGCATCCGGACGTCTTCAACGTGCTGCTGCAGGTGCTCGACGACGGCCGCCTGACCGACGGCCAGGGCCACCGGGTCGACTTCCGCAACACCCTGATCGTGATGACCTCCAATCTCGGCGCCGACTTCCTGGTCAACCAGCCGGAAGGCGAGGACACCGCGGCGGTGCAGGACCAGGTCATGGCGGTGGTGCGGGCGAGCTTCCGGCCGGAATTCCTCAACCGCGTCGACGAGATCATCCTGTTCCATCGCCTCAAGCGCAGCGACATGGGAAAGATCGTCGACATCCAGTTGCGGCGGCTGCAGAAGCTCCTCGAGGACCGCAAGATCACGATCACCCTCGACGCCTCGGCGCGCGATTGGCTGGCGGAGAAGGGTTACGATCCGGCCTATGGGGCGCGGCCCTTGAAGCGCGCGATCCAGAAGGCGTTGCAGGATCCGCTCGCCGAGTTGATCCTCGAAGGAGCGATCAGGGACGGTGAGACCATCACCGTCACCGCAACCAAACAGGGCCTCGCCTTCAACGGCAAGGTCGCGGCGGCGGCGTAGAGGGGTTTCGGTTCGGCTGAGGGTCGAGCGCCGCCAGGGCGGCGGAGTACGCCGCGATCAGCGCATGGGCCCGGCCTGGGCCGAGCGCGTGGGCGTTTGCGACATCATGCCGTCGAGCCGGATGCGCTCCGTATCGAAGGACGCGAGCGCCGGGCCGTCGAGCACGCGACCGCGCGGCAGCCTGACCTTCATCGGATCGACGAAGCGGCTGTTGATCAGGATCTCGTAATGCACGTGCGAGCCGGTCGACAGGCCGGTCGAGCCGACGAAGCCGATGACCTGTCCTTGCCGCACCCGCGTGCCCACATCCATGCCGCGCGCGAAAGCCGTCATATGGCCATAGGCGGTCTCGTAGCCGTTGGCGTGGCGCATGCGGATATATTTGCCGTAGCCGCCTTCCCAGCCGATCTTCTCGATCGTGCCGTTGCCGGAGGCGTAGATCGGCGTGCCCATTGGGGCCGCCCAGTCGACGCCGGTATGGGCCCGGGTATAGCCGAGCAGCGGATGCTTGCGGGCGCCGAAGCCCGACCGCATGATGCCGAGCGCGACCGGCTTGCGGACCAGGAATTTCTTCGCGCTCTTGCCGGTTTCGTCATAGTAGTCGACCACGCCGTCCTCGGGCGACTGGTAGCGGTAGAATTTCTTCAGCTCGCCGCCGACGGTGAGCGACGCGTACAGCACGTCGTTCTTTGAATCGGCGGCCGCCGTCTCGTCCTCGCCCGCATAGAGCACCTCGAAGGAGTCGCCCGGCTGCGCCTTGCGCTGGAAGTCGACGTCGTAGGAATAGATGCGGACGAGTTCGTCGATCACGGGACGCGGAATCTGGTTGCGCAGCGCCGTCTCGTAGATGCTCTGATAGAGCCGCACGCCGCTGCCGTCGTCCTCTTCGTCGTCGTTCTCGGCGACGGCGGTCTCGGCGCTCTGGACGTCGACCGCGACGAATTTGCCCATGTCGGAGAGCGCCACCACCGCCTCGACGCCGGTATCGCCGGTGAGGACGAGCCGGACCGGTTGCAGCCGCTGCCCGCCGCCGGAGACGGGCGAGAGCAGGACGCGCAGCTTCTGGCCGTCCTTGAGGCCGCCGTCGCGGCCCTTGGGTCCGAACAGGCCGGCGATCGCCTTGATCTCGTCCGGCGTCGCGCCGAGGTCGCGCAGGATATTTGCGAGGCTGTCGCCCTTCTTGAGCGCGAAGGTGCGTTCATTCGCGCTCGCGCCGCCGCTCGTCTGGCTCGTGGTCTTCGGCAGCAGCGTGAAATTCTCCGGCACGCCGCGCGCCCCGATGCGGGCATAGGGATCGTCGCCGCCCTCGGCCGCATAGAAGGTGGCGTTGGGCTGCGTGCTCGCCACCATGTAGCGGGCCGGACCGGTGCTGCCGGTCCAGTTGGCGGCGTCGCGCACTTGGGCGATCACGTCGTCGACCGGCACCAAGGCGGCCATCCGCACCCGCGGCAGCATGGCGGCGAGGTCGCGGGTCACGAAGGACACTTCGGCGTCGGGCTCGGCGCCGGTGGCCGCGTCGTCGTTGGCGCTGCTGGTGGCCCGGTCGGCCAGCATGCGCTGGGGATTGAAAGGCGGAATGTTGGCGGAGAGCTCGGAGGTCGACAGCGCCAGATTGGTCGCCACCCGCACGAAGGGCCGCACGCGTATCACTTCGCGGTTGCCGGCCCCGCGCATCACGGTCGAGACGCGCAGGACCTGGCGCGCCACATTCGCTTCGCCGACCGGCGGCAGCTTGTCGCTCTTGCGGGTCGTCGTCTTGTCGCCGAGCGCGCTGGTCAGGGCTGCCTGGAAACGCTCCGCCGTGGTGGCGAAATGGGTCTCGCCGTCGAGCGAAGCGAAAACGGCGCCGCCCATCAGGGCCGCGCCGCACAGGCCGGTCAGGATCGTGCCGCTGAACCACTGGACGGAGATGCGCCGGCGATCGACCCCGACGCCGGTCTCGCCGTCGACCGACAGCGGAGGCTCGTTACCGAGGTCGACAGTCGACGCGTCGTAGCCCGCCCGGTGCGAGCCGCGCAGCCTCACATGGTCCAAGTGCGGCGTCCCCTACCTGCGAGCGGTTCCGCGCGAACCGCCCTCCCAGTCCCGCCCCCGGCTCGTGAGCCGGGGCCTCCCCATGCGACGCGGCACCCGCGTGCCGCGACCCCATCATTCGCAGGCGGCTCTCTCGATCAGCCGCCGGACCCACTGCAGGGCACAAATCCGCGCCCGCGAAGCACCAGAATCCAGGACTGCTAGATCGTCCGATGAATGTGGCTGCAGTGCGGCCATCTTGCGTCGCCGACCCCCTGGCAAAGCCGACGCGCCGATACCAGATACAAGCCTGTGGACAGGGCGCGGACGGCCCGGACGATTCTGAATCGGGACCCGGATGATTTGATCATCGAGGGTGTTGACAAGGCGGACGGGGGGGTCCTATATACGCCCACACGGTGCGCCGCCGCCTCGGTGCGATGACGCGCCTCCGAAGCTCCTCACTGATACTCGGTGACCAGCCTCCGATCTCGATCGGTGGTCTGGGCTTCGACGGCTCTCCGGGCGATCCGGGGAGGGGATCCTCTTGATCCCGGGCTGTTTGACAAGTGAATCGGAAGAAAGAGAAACGTGGACGGCGGAGTCCCTGCGGACCGCTTCCCCGGATGGAGCAATCTGTTCGGAGTTGCGGTCGGACGAGACTTCGGCGGTACACGTTTCAGGTCAACACCCTGTTTGCCGCAAGGCAATCAGAGTGGGACCTCGTCAAAATGAAACGTTGTGACTAGCCGGTTCAAGTTCTCATCCAACTTGAGAGTTTGATCCTGGCTCAGAGCGAACGCTGGCGGCAGGCCTAACACATGCAAGTCGAGCGCCGTAGCAATACGGAGCGGCAGACGGGAGAGTAACACGTGGGAACGTACCCTTCAGTTCGGAACAACCCAGGGAAACTTGGGCTAATACCGAATACGTCCGTAAGGAGAAAGATTTATCGCTGAAGGATCGGCCCGCGTCTGATTAGCTAGTTGGTGGGGTAACGGCCCACCAAGGCGACGATCAGTAGCTGGTCTGAGAGGATGATCAGCCTCACTGGGACTGAGACACGGCCCAGACTCCTACGGGAGGCAGCAGTGGGGAATATTGGACAATGGGCGCAAGCCTGATCCAGCCATGCCGCGTGGGTGATGAAGGCCCTAGGGTTGTAAAGCCCTTTCGGCGGGGAAGATAATGACGGTACCCGCAGAAGAAGCCCCGGCTAACTTCGTGCCAGCAGCCGCGGTAATACGAAGGGGGCTAGCGTTGCT
>Ga0137415_10002885_pt1 | contig 17032 bp, 15 predicted proteins | sample CZODoug3_1_1_16f_FD_183082 | JGI IMG/M metagenome (GOLD analysis project Ga0137415, IMG submission 183082) | Vadose zone soil fungal communities from Angelo Coast Range Reserve, California, USA - CZODoug3_1_1_16fungal (Hybrid Assembly) | ecosystem: Environmental > Terrestrial > Soil > Vadose...
ACGATGACTTTGGCCTCGCCCGGGTGCTCCTCGAACCAAGCCTTCAGCGCGTCATTGACGATGCCCTCGACCACCGGGCGCACTTCCGAGGAGACCAGCTTGTCCTTGGTCTGGGACGAGAATTTTGGATCCGCCACCTTGACCGAGAGCACCGCCGTGAGGCCCTCGCGGCAGTCGTCGCCGGTCAGCGCCACCTTTTCCTTCTTGGTCACGCCGTTCTGGTCGGCATAGCCGGTCACCTGGCGCGTCAAGGCGCCGCGGAAGCCGGCGAGATGCGTGCCGCCGTCGCGTTGCGGGATGTTGTTGGTGAAGCACAGCACGGACTCGTGGTAGCCGTCGTTCCACCACAGCGCCGCCTCGACGCCGACCCCGTCGCGCTCGGACGTGATGACGATCGGCTTCGGCACCAGCGGGGTCTTGTTGCGGTCGAGATATTTGACGAAGGCCTCGACGCCACCCTCGTACAGCATCTCCTCGCGCTGCTCGACCGCATGACGCTGGTCGGAAAGCACGATGCGCACGCCCGAATTGAGGAAGGCGAGCTCGCGCAGGCGGTGCTCCAGCGTCGCCCAGTCGAACTCGGTCATGGTGAAAGTTTCGGTCGACGGCAGGAACATCACCTGGGTGCCGCGCTTGCCGTCGGCGTCGCCGGTGACCGCCAGCGGCGCCACCGCCTCGCCGTGGCGGAACTCCATGAGGTGCTCTTGGCCGTCGCGCCAGATCGTGAGCTTGAGCCAGCTCGACAGCGCGTTGACGACCGACACGCCGACGCCGTGCAGACCGCCCGACACTTTGTAGGAGTTCTGGTCGAATTTTCCGCCGGCGTGCAGCTGGGTCATGATGACCTCCGCCGCCGATACGCCTTCGCCCTTGTGGATGTCCGTCGGTATCCCGCGTCCGTCGTCGCGCACCGTGCACGAGCCGTCCGGATTGAGGATGACCATGACCTCCTTGGCGTAGCCCGCGAGCGCTTCGTCGACGGCGTTGTCGACGACCTCGTAGACCATGTGGTGCAGGCCCGAGCCGTCGTCGGTGTCGCCGATATACATGCCCGGACGCTTGCGGACCGCATCCAGGCCCTTCAGGACCTTGATCGATTCCGCGCCGTAATCGGACGCGTCGGAGCGGGGCTGGTGACGGGCGGCTTCAACCATGGGGATGACTTTGAAAGAGCAGGGTTTTGACCCAGAATCAGCTGCCTGGGTGTGACACGAATATGGGGTTCACACAAGCCAAAGTGAAGGCCTATAAATATTTGAAACGACTTGATTTTCTGGCCATTTTCAGGCCCCGGAGCGGGAACGGCCGGACGCCTGTTTGGAAGGCCGTCAGGCGGTGCGGGCGGAGGCCGGAACCGGGCCCAAACCGGCCCGTTGGAGGCGCCCGGGCGCCACCTCGACGATTTCGGCGCGGGCCGCGATCTCCGCGAATGCCGCAGGGTCGGCGCCCGTCATCCAGATTTGCGCGCCCAGCCGCTCGAGCGCGTCATAGAGCGCCGTGCGGCGTCCCGGATCGAGATGGGCGATCACCTCGTCGAGCAGAATCACCGGCGCGGCGCCGGTCATTTCGGCCACCAGGCCGGCATGCGCCAGCACGAGGCCGATCAGCAGCGCTTTCTGCTCGCCGGTCGAGGCGTCGCGCGCCGCTATTCCCTTCGGCTCATACACAACGCCGAGATCGGTCAGATGCGGCCCGTCGAGCGTGCGGCCGGCGCTCGCATCGCGCGCCCGGTTGTCCCTCAGCACCGCACGATAGCGGTCCTCGACCTCGACCGCCGGATGGGTGAGCACCAGCGTCTCCATCCAGCCTTCGAGCGCGATCTCGGCGGACGGGAATGCGGCGCCGGGCACGCGGCTCGCCGCCAGCGCGGCGGACAGGCGGCGCACCGTTTCGGCGCGCGCGGCGGCGACCGCGACCGCAAGCTCCGCGGTCTCATGCTCGGCGGCGTCGAGCCAGTGCGGGTCGGGATTGGGCGTCTCCAGCAACCGGTTGCGCGAGCGCAGCGAGCGTTCGAGCGCGTTGACGCGGCTGCCATGCTCGGCATCGACCGCGAGCACCAGCCGGTCGATGAAGCGCCGCCGTTCGGCGCCCGGGCCGGCGAAGAGCCCGTCCATCGCCGGCACCAGCCATATCACCCGCAGATGATCCGCGAAGGCGGTGGCGGACGCCGCCGGTTCGCGGTCGATACGGCATTTGCGCGCCGGCGCGGCATCTTCGCTCGTCGGCGGCTCGATGCCGGTCCCGATGGTGACCAGGCCGAGCGCCCCCTCGAGTTCGGCCGACACCGCCCAGGCGCCGTCCCCCTCGCCGAACGCGACCTCCTCGAGGGTGGCGCGGCGAAGCCCCCGCCCGGGCGCGAGAAACGAGATCGCTTCGAGCAGGTTGGTCTTGCCGGCGCCGTTCGGGCCGACCAGCACCACCGGGCCGTCGCCGACCGCCAGCGTTGCGGCGTGATAGCTGCGGAAATTCGTCAGGGTCAGGCGGCGGATGCGGGCGGGATTCGTCATCGGCCCTAGTTAAACCCTCGTCCGGCGGGCCGGGAGGGGACTCACACCCGCATCGGCATCAGCACGTAGAGCGCGCCCTTGGCGTCCTTGTCCTGAACCAGCGTGGGCGAGCCCGGGTCGGCCAGCTTGAGCACCGCGGTGTCGCCCTCGATCTGCGCCGCGATATCGAGCAGATAGCGCGAGTTGAATCCGATATCGATCGGGTCGGCCTCGTAGGCGACCTCGATCTCTTCGGTGGCGCTGCCCGAGTCGGGATTGGTGACCGACAGCACGAGGCGGCCGCTGGTGAGCGAGAGCTTGACGGCGCGGCCGCGCTCGCTCGCGATCGTCGAGACGCGGTCGACCGCCTGCTCGAACTCCTTCTTGTCGACCTCGAGCATCTTGTCGTTGCCGAGCGGAATGACCCGGCCATAGTCCGGGAAGGTGCCGTCGATCAGCTTCGAGGTCAGCACCACGCTGCCCAGGGTGAAACGGATCTTGGCCTGCGAGAGCTCGACCGCGACCTCGCCGTTCACGTCCTCGATCAGCCGCTGCACCTCGTTCACGGTCTTGCGCGGCACGATGACGCCCGGCATTCCCTCGGCGCCCGTGGGCGCGGGGAGCTCGACCTGGGCGAGCCGATGGCCGTCGGTCGCCACCGCACGCAACAGCATGTTGTTGCCGGTGCCGGCCGTGTGCAGATAGATGCCGTTGAGGTAATAGCGCGTCTCCTCGGTCGAGATCGCGAACTGCGTCTTCTCGATCAGGCGCTTGAGATCGGCGGCGGCGAGCGTGAACTTATGGGTCATCTCGCCGGCCGCGATATCGGGGAAATCGCTTTCCGGCAGGGTCTGCAACGTGAAGCGCGAGCGCCCGGCGCGGATCGTCAGCACCGCCCGGTCGCCCGAGCCTTCCAGCACGATCTGGGTGCCTTCGGGGAGCTTGCGCACGATCTCGTAGAACATATGCGCCGGCACGGTCGTGACGCCGCCGGGCGCGACTTCCGCATTGACCGTCTCGATCACCTCGAGGTCGAGGTCGGTCGCCTTGAAGGCGAGCTTCGAGCGCTCGGCCCGGATCAGCACGTTGGCGAGAATCGGTATGGTGTTGCGCCGCTCGACCACGCGATGGACGTGGGACAGCGATTTCAACAGCTCGGCACGCTCGACGGTGACCTTCATGCGGGAACCCGCTCGATCGAAAATGGAAGCCCCGGCGTGAGGATGAGGTTGAGCTTGGCTTCGCGCCGGAACGCCCGGCCCAGGGGAGGCGGCGCCGGAGGACCAAGGTGGCCCGGCCGGGCCGATTATTCAAGGGCGGCAACGGCCGGGCCGGGGGTTATCCTTAGCCCATCGGTCATTCCTGCAACTGGCGCTTCAGGACCTCGATCTCCTCGGCCAGCATCGAATCGTTGCCGACCAGGTTTTCGATCTTGCGCACCGCATGCAGGACGGTGGTGTGGTCGCGGCCCCCGAACCGGCGGCCGATCTCCGGCAGCGAGCGCAGCGTCAGCGTCTTGGCGAGATACATCGCGACCTGGCGGGGCCGCACCACGTTGGCGGTCCGGCGCGCGGACAACAGGTCGCCGCGGCTCACATTGTAATGGCGGGCGACGATGCGCTGGATGTCCTCGATCTTGACCCGCTTGGGTTCTTGCGGGCGGATCAGATCGCGGATCTCGCGCTCGGCCAGATCCATCGTGACCGGCTGACCGGTGAGCTTGCTGTGGGCGAGCAGGCGGTTGAGAGCGCCTTCGAGGTCGCGGCCGTTGTGGGTCACGGACTTCGCGATATAGGCGAGCACCGGGGCCGGGACGTCGAAGCCGGGATGATGGGCACGCGCCGCCGCGATCCGGGAAATCAGGATCTCGAGCCGCAAGTCCTCGCCCAGCGCCCCCATCTCGACCACGAGCCCGCCGGCGAGTCGCGAACGCACGCGCTCGTCGAAGCTTTCGAGGTCGGCCGGCGGCCGGTCGGCGGCGATCACGACCTGGCGGCCGCCGTCGATCAGCGAATTGAGCGTGTGCGAGAACTCGGCCTGCGTCGACTTGCCCTGAAGGAACTGCAGGTCGTCGATCACCAGCACGTCGATTCCGCGCAGCGCTTCCTTGAAGGCGATCGCGGTCTGGCTGCGGAGCGCCGAGACGAAGCCGTACATGAATTTTTCCGCGGTGAGATAAAGCACCTTGCGGTCGGGCTGGTTGTTGCCGGTCCAGGCGATCGCCTGGAGCAGATGGGTTTTTCCGAGGCCCACGCCGGCATGGATGTAGAGCGGGTTGAACATCACCGCATCGCCCCGCCGGCCGACCGCCACCTGCTTTCCGGCGGCATGCGCCAGCGTGTTCGAGCGGCCGATCACGAAGGACTCGAAGGTGAGGCGCGGGTCGAGCGGCGAGCCGCCGAGCGCCTCATGGTTCGATGAAACCGGCGCCCCGAAGCCGCGCGGCTCGGCGGCCTCGACCCTGATGTCGCGCGACTCGCGCGCGGCCGCAACGGGCTCGGGCGCCTTCGCGCACGTCGAGGTGGTGCGGATGACCGCGGAGCGCACCGCGATGTCGATCTTGCGAAGCGACGGCTCTTCGGCCTGCCAGCACGTCAGCACGCGCTCGCCGTAATGGGCCTGGATCCAGCTTTTGAGGAAGCGGGTGGGCACCGACTGGCGCACCGTTTCGGTGTCGATCGCTTCGAGGTCCATCCGCGCGAACCAGCTCGTGAAGATGTCCTCGCCGACCTCCGCGCGCAATCGCCCGCGTACGCGCTGCCAAAGCTCCTGGTGAGAATGTGTCATGTCCGGTCTTCTCTTCGTAATGCGTTCTTGAGGGGCTTGGTGGGAACGGGGGCGGCCAGGAGCACGCGGCCGCTCGTCACACACATACACAGCCGTCGACAGCCGCTCGCGCGAACAAGCGCTTCACCAACCTCGGTCCCGCGGTGGGGGACGGTGAGGCCGGGGAAGGCCGGCGCCGGCGGACGTCCGCGGCCTTACGTGCCTGGTCGACAGCGGGACCTCCGGCCCGCGACCAGAAGCCGTGTAATCGCAACCCCTGCAGATGCACTGATCGATGAGGGCGAGCGGGCCGATACGCAGGCACGCGCGATTGCCAAGCCAACGGGCCGCAACCCACACGTTTCGCTGAATACCGTTGCCGCGCTCAAACGCGATCCTGTCATGAATGCCCCCTCCGACTAGCTGACGCGCTTCCTGGTCAGGTGAATTGGATACCGACTTCAAGTACTTACGGGCGGCCTCACGGGTTCGGTTGTCGGAACAACCGAATACGCAAAGAACACCCCAACGCCTTTACGCTGACGGACTGACTGAGAAATATCGAGGACTTCGCGGAACAAGACAAAATCTTCCCACTCTCATCCAAGATGAGCTCGAATTCAGACCCTTTACTGAAGAACCGCCGGTGGCCCCGCGGTCGTTTTCCAAAATACACGCCGCTTGCCGGCTGGCAATGCCCCGATCGAGAATTGTTGGCGCGGGCGGATCCCGCTTCGTGAAAGTTGCATGATTGTTGTGCAAACTGGATCTGCCAAACTATTGAATCGTCGCATTAATTCAGGGCTTCCCAGGCGAAACGGGAGGTATTTGCGCTAGCCCGGCGGGCCAAATTCCCGACCCGGGCGGTTCATGGCAGAATTGCAGAGATTCCAAGTCCCGCCTGTTGCTTTCCTTTCAAGCTCTTGTTTTTGAATGCGGTTTTATGACCAAAAACTAGGGGTAACCCGCCCCGGCGGGACGCAGTAGGCCTTTTTGCGGCTAATCCGTGGCAATAGCCAAAAGGGCCTTGTGGCCAGAATCCTTCATAATGTGACTTTTAAACAACAGCCGGCCAAGCCGAAAACATGATCGGCGGCGCAGGCGTAATTTCAATGAAAATCAAAGTCTTCGCGCGCTCGTTGCGCAACAAAACGGCCGGGCTCTGCCCGGCCGCCGCACTCGCGCGTTGCTGGCTTATTTGCCGAGCTTGCCGATCTGCGCCGTCAGACGCGAGACCTTGCGGCTCGCGGTCTTCTTATGAATCACGCCGCGCTGAGCGGCGCGCATGAGCTCCGGTTCGGCGGCCTTGAGGGCGGCCAGAGCTTTCGTCGGGTCACCGCCCGCGATCGCTTCCTCGACCGTGCGCACCGTGCCACGCATGCGGGAGCGGCGCGCCTTGTTGACCTCGGTGCGGCGAGCGATCTTGCGGGTCGCCTTCTTGGCGGACTTCGTGTTGGCCATCAGAGTTCCGTTATGGTGAAGCGCGCCTGGGGCCTCCATGCGGGCGGCCGCGGCAGCGCGAAAAAACAACGGCGGCGAGCCGGCGCTCGCCGCCTATGGGCAGGCTTATAGTTAGGCCGGCCGGGGGCGTCAACGCCCGGAACCGGGCAGGTCCCGCCGGCTGGCGGCGGGCTGCCGGCCGGTCAGGCGACGCGTTTCGCCCGCGCCTGGTCATATCCGCCGGTGACTGCGGCCGTGTCGGCGGGCGAGAACCCCGCGAGCGGCGGCATCACGCGGGCGAGCGCCGGATCGCCATGAATATGCGCGAGCAGCGCCTTCACGCCGGGGACGAGCGGCCGGCCATCGAACAGCTTGCGGATCGTCACGGCTGTCGCGAGCGCCGCGGCGTCGCCGAGACCCCAGGCGCGCTGGCACAGATCGGCGTTGAGATTGGCGGTCGCCGAAACGCAGCCCGCGAAGGCGCCCGCGCGGGCATCGAGCAGCACCGCTTCGGTTGACGGAAACACCTTGAAGCTTGGCGAGATCGCGGCGGCCTCGCGCGCGAAGGTCATGTCGCCGGAGGAATCTTTGAGGCCCGCCATGCGGTCGCCGAAGGCGTCGATGAGCCGTCGGATCAGCTTCGGGTGCCAAGGCAGGCCCGACAGCGCGGGGTAGTGATAGAGGTAGATCGGAATTGGATGAGCCGCGGTCGCCGTGACGATCGTCTCGATATAGGCGGCGAGCCCGTCGTCCGGCACACCTTTGTAATAGAATGGCGGCAGCACCAGCGCGCCGGCGAAGCCGAGCTCGGCCGCCAGGCGCGTAAGGGCGACCGCATCGGCGACCGCCGCCGCCCCGGTGCCGACCATCATGCGCCCCAACGGCAGACCGGCTTGCCGGTACGCGTTCATCACCTTTTGCCGTTGCGCGAACGAGAAGGAGGTCGCTTCGCCCGTGGTGCCGAGAACGTTGAGGCCGTCGCAGCCGTTGTCGACAAGGTGGCGTGCGAGCTTGGTGGCGCGCGCGCAATCGGGCTCGCCGCTCTGATCGATCGGCGTGGCAATGGCGGCAATCACGCCGCGCAGCGCGGACTCTGGCATTCGGTTCTCCTTGTCTTGCGGGCTTCGCCGGCGGTCAGCCGCCGACATTGAATGCGGCGAGGCCCGCCATATTGACCAATTCGCTGTCGGTTGCCGAGAGGCCGACGATCTGCACCGGGCGGTCGAGGCCGACCAGCAGCGGCCCGATCACGGTCGCGCCGCCGAGCTCCTGCAGCATCTTGGTCGAGATCGCGGCGGAATGAAACGCCGGCATGATCAGCACATTGGCGGGCCCGGACAGGCGGCAGAACGGATAGGCGGCCATCAGATCGGGATTGAGCGCGATGTCGGCCGCCATCTCGCCGTCATACTCGAAATCGACGCGACGCTGGTCGAGAATGCGCACCGCCTCCTGCACGCGTTGGGCGCGCTCGCCCGGCGGGTGTCCGAAAGTCGAGAAGGCGAGCAGCGCCAGGCGCGGCTCGTGGCCGAACTTGCGGGCGACGCCGGCGGCTTCGACCGCGATCTCGGCGAGGTCCCGGGCTTCCGGCATCTCGGTCACCGCGGTGTCGGCCACCAGCACGGTGCGTCCGCGCGCGATCACCAGCGAGACCCCCATGACGCGATGGCCGGGCTTGGGATCGATGCAATGGGTGACGTCCGCGAGCGCGGCCGAGAAGTTGCGCGTGACGCCGGTCACCATGGCGTCGGCGTCGTTGAGCGAGACCATGCAGGCCGCGAAGTGGTTGCGGTCCTGATTGACCAGGCGCTGGCAGTCGCGCTGGAGAAAGCCTTTGCGCTGCAGCCTTTCGTAGAGATAGGCCGCGTAGACCGCGTTGCGCTTGGACAGCCTTGCATTGATGATCTCGATGCCGTGGCCGAGCTCGATGCCGGCGATCTTGGCGGTCTCGCGCACCCGCTCCTCGCGGCCGACCAGCAGCGCGGTGCCGTAGCCCTGATGAACGAAGCTCGCCGCCGCCCGGATCACCTGCTCCTCCTCGCCCTCGGCGAACACGACGCGCTTGGGCTGGCGGCGCAGGCGCTCGAACACGCGGGCGAGCACGCCGGCGACAGGATCGCGGCGCGATCGAAGCGCCGCCCGATAGGCCTCCATGTCGTCGATCGGCTTGCGCGCGACGGCGGTGTCCATCGCGGATTTCGCCACCGCCGGCGGAATGAAGGAGATCAGCCGCGGGTCGAACGGCACCGGGATGATGTAATCGGGACCATATTTCGGGCGCGCCCCATAGGCGACCGCGACCTCGTCCGGTACGTCCTCGCGCGCCAGCGCCGCGAGCGCGCGCGCGGCCGCGATCTTCATCTCCATGTTGATCGTCCGGGCGCGCACGTCGAGCGCGCCGCGAAAGATGTAGGGGAAGCCCAGCACGTTGTTGATCTGGTTCGGATAGTCCGAGCGGCCGGTCGCCATGATGGCGTCGTCCCGGATGGCGGCGACCTCCTCGGGCGTGATCTCGGGGTCGGGATTGGCCATGGCGAAGATGATCGGCTTCGGCGCCATCGACTTCACCATCTCGGGCGTCACCGCGCCCTTGACCGACAGGCCGAACAGCACGTCGGCGCCGGCGAGCGCGTCGGCCAGCGTGCGCGCCTTGGTCTTGACCGCGAATCCCGACTTCCACTGGTTCATGCCTTCGGTGCGGCCCTCGTAGATCACCCCCTTGGTGTCGCAGAGGATGAGATTCTCGGGCCGAAAGCCGATCGCGCGCAGCAATTCGAGGCAGGCGATGCCGGCCGAGCCGGCGCCGTTGCACACCAGCTTGGTGGTGGCGATCTCGCGGCCGGTGAGGTCGAGCGCGTTGATCAGGCCGGCCGCCGCGATGATCGCGGTGCCGTGCTGATCGTCGTGAAAGACCGGAATGTCCAGAAGCTCGCGCAGCTTCTGCTCGATGATGAAGCACTCCGGCGCCTTGATGTCCTCCAGGTTGATGCCGCCCCAGCTCTTGCCCAGCAGCTTGACGCAGTTGATGATCTCGTCGGGATCCTCGGACGAGACCTCGAGGTCGATCGAGTCGATGTCGGCAAAGCGCTTGAACAGGACGGCCTTGCCTTCCATCACGGGCTTGGCGGCGAGCGCGCCCAGATTGCCGAGACCCAGGATCGCGGTGCCGTTGGTGATGACGGCGACGAAGTTGCCCTTGGTGGTGTAGTCGTAGGCGAGCGCCTCGTTCTCGGCGATGGCGAGCACCGGGACGGCGACGCCGGGCGAATAGGCGAGCGACAGATCGCGCTGGGTCGCCATCGGCTTCGTCGCCACGATCTCGAGCTTGCCGGGACGGCCCTGGCTGTGAAACAGCAGGGCTTCCTGATCGGTGAAGGTGGGACGGTTGCCGCGACCCTTGGACGGAGGGGACATTGAAACTCCTAAACGCTCGCCCACCGGTACGGCGGACGGCGGAAATTACAGGAAGGACAGGTGCTTGCTCAAGCTACAGCAACGCATGGCCGGCGTCTGTAGGCCGACTTTGGGCGCCGCGACGGCGCGCGGCGGTTGAACCGGGTCACCGCCGGTAGTAAGTCGTGCGCGGCGACACGGCTCGACCTTTGTTCAAGCGACGGAACCGCCATGATCCGCTTCCTCTTGCGTTCCCTCGGCCTGTGGATTCTCGCCGCGGGTTTCGTATTTGCCGTCTATGACGGCACCAAGTCGATCGCCAGCAACCGGCTCTATATCACCAAGCTCGGCGAAACCTGGAATGCGATCCACTCGACCAGCCTCCAGCTGCTGCAGCCGGCGATCGAGCGCCATGTCGCGGTGTGGCTGTGGGATCCCGTGGCGTTGTCGGTGCTCACGGCCCCGACCTGGCTCGTCTTCGCGGTTCTCGGCGCCGTATTGATGTTGTTCGGCCGCAAGAAGAAGCCGCTCATCGGCTACACGCGCTGAACGAGAAGGCCGCGGCGTGACCGCCGCGGCCCGCTGTGGTTGCCGTACGGCCGTGCATCACTTGAGCGCGGCCACTCCCGCGTTGCAGGTCTGCAGGTCCTGGAAGCCGGCGGCGCCGCTGCAGCCGATCGCGCCGATGAGCTTGCCGTCCTTGACCAGCGGTATGCCGCCCTGCGATCCGATCATTCCGTCGAGCGTCATCTGGTAGATGTTCTCGAAACCCTTCGCCAGGTTGTCCTCGAACGCCTTGGTGGGGCGGCGGAAGGTTGCGGCGACCCGCGCCTTGTGCTGCGAGATGGAGACCGAGGCGTATTGGGTATTGTCCATTTTCTCGAAATAGACCAGGTCGCCGGCCGGGCCGACGACGGTGATCGCCATGAACCAGTTGTTCTTCTTCGCCTCGGCCATGGCGGCGTCCGCAACCAGCTTGGCCTGCTCGAGATTGATGGTCTCGCCGTAGGGGACGGGCGGCGGCGGTGCGGCCGGTTGTTGCGCCTGCGCGGGCGCCGCAAAGGCGGCGCAAGCCGCAAGCGAGATCAAAGCGAATTTACGCATCAAACTTCCTCCCATGTTGCTTGATCGTCCCGAGCCTTGACGAGGCCCGGGATATGCAGGGGCACCTGCACCCGTCAGCATAGGGTGGGAATGATGCCGGCGAAATAGGCTTGCGGGCGCAGCGCTCGCAACTGCGTGATCGTGCCGCGGCCCGGGGCCGCGTGAGATGTGATGGCGCGGCCGGTGCGCCGGCCGCGCATCTCGCTTATATTGCGGGGACACCAAGCAAGGGAGACCGCGCGATGTTCATGTTCAACAAGAAGCTGGAAATGCCCGCCGCCGGACAGGCGCTGCCCGGCCGTTCGCAGCCGATCCGGACCGCCGCCTCCCACTTCGTCAACCGGCGTCCGCTCAAAGGTCCGTACCCGGAGGGTTTCGAGACCGCGATGTTCGGGTTGGGATGCTTTTGGGGCGCCGAACGAAAATTCTGGGAGCTCGGCGAGGGAATCCACGTCACGGCGGTCGGCTATGCGGCGGGCCTCACCCCCAATCCCACCTATGAGGAGGTCTGCTCGGGGCGCACCGGCCACAACGAGGTCGTGCTCGTGGTCTATGATCCCAAGAAAATCTCCTATGAGCAGCTGTTGAAGACGTTCTGGGAGAGCCACGATCCGACCCAGGGCATGCGCCAGGGCAACGACGTCGGCACGCAATATCGCTCGGGAATTTACGTCACCTCGCCGGCGCAACGTAAAGCGGCCGAGGCCTCGAAGGCCATGTATGAGCAGGCCATCAAGGCCAAGCGCTACGGCGCCATCACCACCGAGATCCTGGATGCGCCGGAATTCTATTTCGCCGAGGACTACCACCAGCAATACCTCGCCAAGAATCCCACGGGCTATTGCGGGCTCGGCGGCACCGGGGTGAGCTGCCCGATCGGGACCGGGGTGATGGCGCACTGAGCCGGTCGCGCGCCGGGGCAGGACCGGCCACATAAAGGAGTGCCGGCCGCCCGCCGCGGTTAGGTTTTGTTAACCATAGAAGGCGCTAATTCGGGCTGCTGAGTTTCAAGAACCGGTCCGGATTCGCCGCATGCGGCCTGCCTGCCTATCGATCATGGTCCTGGCTGCGCTCCTCGCGGCGGGCTGCGCGCGGCGGCCGGCGCCCCCCATGGCCGCGGCCGTGCAGCCGGCATCCGACCTCGATTCCTTCGCCTATGGGGGTGCGCGGCGGAACGTCGTGGCGCCGATACGCGCCGTCCCGCCCGCCGCGCATGCGGCGGCCGGCGAGGGACCCTATGGGCTCGATTCCGGCGACAAGCTGCGGGTGGTCGTTTTCGGGCAGGATGGCCTCACCAACAGCTACACCGTCGATGCCGGCGGCAACATCACGATGCCGCTCATCGGCTCGGTCGCGGCGCGCGGGCAGACGCCGTCCGCATTGTCGGGCGCGATCGGCGCGCGCCTGCGCCAGGGCTTCATCCGCGAACCGCATGTCGCGGTCGAGATCGAGGCCTACCGGCCGTTCTTCATCCTCGGCGAGGTGACGTTTCCGGGCCAGTATCCCTATGTGCCCAACATGTCGGTGGAGACGGCCGTCGCGATCGCGGGCGGATTCAGCCCGCGCGCGCAACGCCAGAATGTCGAGATCAGCCGCGCCGCCGGCGGGCAGGCGGTCCGGCAGTCGGCGCCGCTCGGCACGCCGGTGCGTCCCGGCGACACCGTCATCGTCGCCGAGCGCTGGTTCTGAGCCGGTCCCGCCTCTCTATCCGACGTATTTCTTGAGCCAGCCGAGCGTCCGCTCCCAGGCGGCCTTGTGGCTCGTTTCATCATAGCTGCCGCGCTCGTCGCAACTGAAGCCGTGGCCGGCTTGATAGATGTGGATCTCGCAATCGGTCCGCTTCTGCTTGATCGTCTCGACATCGGACATCGGGATCGACTGGTCCTGGTCGCCGAAATGCATGAGCGTCGGCACCTTCGGCTTCTGGTCCACGTTCTTGGCGATCTGACCGCCGTAATAGCTGATGGCCGCCGACAGTCCGTTGAGCTTGGCGGCCGCCAGGAATGCGACGGTGCCGCCCATGCAGAAGCCGACGATGCCGACCTTGCCGGCGGATTTGACGCTGTCGATCGCGGCCTGGGTGTCGAGCATCATCGCGGCCCAGTCGATCTTCGGAATGATGGTGCGCGCATTGGCGATCTCGTCGGGCGTGTAGCCGCATTCGAAATTCGGCTGAATGCGATCGAACACCGCCGGCGCGACCGCGAGATATCCCAGCGCGGCGAAGCGATCGCACATCGCGCGAATGTGGTGATTGACGCCGAAAATCTCCTGGATCACCACCAGGCCGCCCTTCGGCTTTCCTTGCGGCTCCGCGCGATATCCACCGAGCTTGAAACCGTCCGAAGCGGTGAGCGTGATTTGCGTACCCAAGGTTCAACTCCATTCATGTTGGAAATCGATGGTCGGTCGTAGCGTGGCCGCGACACGGAACGGCCCGCGGGGCGGGGTTATATCACGCCGGCTTCGGGATGGTGAACGGGCATTAACGACATGTCGTCGATCTCCGCCATGAACCGAGTCTGCGGATGCGTCGACCAATGGGTGGATGAAACAACGGCCCCCGGCCACACCAACCCCAGGAGAACCACATGTCTCGCAAGTCCACCATTCTGGCCCTCGCGGCCATCGCGTCACTCGGCAGCTTTGCGCTCTCGTCCACCAGCGCGTCGGCCTTCGGGCACGGCCGTGGTTTCGGCGGCGGCGGCTCCCACATGGGCGGCATGCACATGAGCGGCGGCATGCACCGCCTTCACGGCGGCGGCCACTTTCGCACGGGCGGCATCGCGTTCCGTCGGGTCGTTCACTTCCGCCCGCACTGGCGGCACCCGCACTGGCGTTTCGGCTGGCGGCGTCCCTACTGGGTGGCTCCCGTCATCGCGACCGGCCTCGCCACCACCTATGCGACGGCGCCGACCTGGAATCGCTGCACCTGCCTCACCAAGGAATACACCCAGGAAGGCGCGGTCGTGTTCAAGGATCTGTGCACCAAGGAGACGGCGATGAATCCGCCGGAGGTTTCCGGTCCCGCGGCCGAGTATACGCCGGCGCCGCAACCGCCGCAGACGCAGGGTTACGCCCAGCCGCAGCCCTACCCGCAGTATCGCTGACACCAGCAATGCCGGGTCGCTCGACCCGCAACAAGCCCGAACCCCGGCCGCGCGCCGGGGTTCTCTTTTTTGTTGAGACCATGCTCGGTATCGGCTTCGCATCAGCGGTGATGCACGGCGAGCCATACCGTGGCTTGCGCCGGGTCGGTCCATTCGACGCGATGACGCCGATGGGCCGGAATATGTACATGGTCGCCGGGCCCCATCCGTATCGCGGCGCTGTCGCCGTCGAACGTCAGCAGCGCCGAGCCCGCCAGCACGATCACCCACTCGGGTTGCGCCTGGTCGTGCCAGAAGCCCGGCGGGCTCGATTGGCCGCGCGACACGATGCGCTCGATGCGCAGATCGGGCGCCGAGATCAATGTCGTGATCTGTTCCTGGTCGAGCCGCGCCGGAATGTCGCCGAACAGATTGCCGGTGGCCGCCATGAGGACCTCGATTTATCGCAGGTGCCAAGAAAATGGAGATTCGGATCGCTTCAACCTGACGCGCCCTGGCGCTCCTGCTCGGCGAGACCGAATGCCTGCGCCATCAGCTCGTAGGAATGCCGGCGCGCCGCGTGATCATAGATCATGGTGGTGATCATCACCTCGTCCGCCTGGGTCGCGGCGATGAACGGCAGGAGGCGCGCCAGAATGGTCTTGGGCGCGCCGACGAACAGGCGTTCGCGCCCCTTCCGGATGCGCTCGCGATCGATCGGCGCGTAGTCGTAGGCCAGCGCTTCCTCCGGGCTCGCGAGCGGCAGGTATTCGCCCTTCTGTCGGCGCACGAAATTGAGGTCGATGGTGGCGGCGAGGCGCTCGGCCTCCTCGTCCGTGTCGGCCGCCACCGCCGCGACCGCCAGGATGGCGTGCGGACGGGACAATGCGGGCGACGGCTTGAAATGCGCGCGATAGCTCGTCATGGCGTCGACCGCGTCATGGGTCGAGAAATGATGCGCGAAGGAGAATCCGGCCCCGATGGCGGCCGCGAGCTCGGCGCTGTAGCCGCTCGACCCGAGCAGGTAGATCGGCGGCAGCGGCACGTCCGCCGGCATGGCCCGCACGTTGCGGAACGGATGGCCCTCGGGAAAGCCTCGCGTCTCGATCAGCATCAGCTCCTGGAAGCGCTCGAGGAAATCGTCCTCGTCGCGCATGTCCTGCCGTCGGCGCAAGGCGACCGAGGTGAGCGGATCGGTGCCGGGCGCGCGGCCGAGTCCGAGATCGATGCGGCCGGGAAACAGCGCCTCGAGCACCTTGAATCGCTCCGCCACCATGAGCGGCGCGTGGTTGGGCAGCATGACGCCGCCCGAGCCGACGCGCATGCGGCGGGTGAGCGCCGCGATCTGGCCGATCATGATGTCGGGCGCCGAGCTTGCGACCGACGGCAGGTTATGATGCTCGGCCACCCAGTAGCGGGTGTAGCCCAGGCGATCGGCGAGCTGCGCCAGATCGAGGCTGTTGCGAAGCGCGGTGGCGCCCGAATGGCCGGTCGTGATCGGGGACAGGTCGAGGACGGAGAGGGCGGTCATGGCCGATAGTTAAACCGGCCGGCGCCGCTTCGCCACCCGGCGCCCGGCATGATCCGCTGCGTCCGGAAGAATCAGAACAGCAGGTTCGGGGCGCGGCGCCAGTCGTTTTTCCAGCCCGTCAGGCAACCGTGGCGGAACTGCAGGTAGATGCGCCGGTCGACCCGGACGAAGCCCGGGGTGCGCGCCGGCCGCGTCGCGTAGAAAACTTCCGAGCCCGGCGCGCCATGGTGATAGGTGAGCGGCGCGTGCAGCACGTTCGCCACGTCCTGCGGCGTCATCCCGAAGGCGAGGGGCGCCACGCTGGGAGGATCGGCGCCCGGCACGGTCAGCCAGCCCGCACACGCCAACGCGACCAAGCTCTTCATGATTCGACCTCACGCCCGCAACAAGGTGGGCGCAAAGGCGGCCGGACGTCAACGGGTGCCGTTTCGGCGGCGCTACCGCATCGTGGCCGCGGGAGCGCTGCCGGCGGTGCCGGCCGAAGGTTGGGTGGCACCGGGCAACACCACCACGCGGGTGCCGACCTGCACCCGGCTGTAAAGATCCGCCACATCGTCATTGATCAGCCGGATGCAGCCCGACGACACGAAGGAGCCGATCGTCGAGGGCTGGTTGGTGCCGTGAATGCGATAAAGCGTCTTGCCCAGATAAAGTGCGCGCGCGCCGAGCGGATTGGAGGCGCCACCCGCCATGAAGCGCGGCAGATAGGGCTGGCGCTCGATCATCTCCTTCGGCGGATGCCAGTCCGGCCATTCCGACATCTTGCTGATGCGTTCGGCGCCCGCCCAGGTGAACCCTTCGCGGCCGACGCCGATGCCGTAGCGCATGGCCTGGCCGTTGCCGAGCACGAGGTAGAGATAGGTATTGGGCGTGTCGATGACGATGGTGCCGGCGGGCTCCCGGGTCTGGAGGGCCACGACCTGGCGCCTGAACTGCGGCGGCAATTCCTTCGGCTCGCCTTCCTCGGGCTGCTCCTCCGGCGGCAGGGATGCAACCGCGGTGCCGCGATTGATGGCGGCCGGCGCGTTGTTCGGACCCGTAGTGATGTCGCCAGGCGGGCGCGGGCCGCCCGGACCGTTGTTGAACATGTGGCCGGATTGTCCCGGGGCGCGGTCGCCATAGGGACCGGTCGCCGGCTCGTTGACGGGGGCGCCCTGGTTGGCGCGCTCGCGCACCCAGGGGTAGTCGGCCGGGGCAGGGAAATTGGTGCCGGGAGCCGGCGC
>Ga0137415_10002886_pt1 | contig 17031 bp, 11 predicted proteins | sample CZODoug3_1_1_16f_FD_183082 | JGI IMG/M metagenome (GOLD analysis project Ga0137415, IMG submission 183082) | Vadose zone soil fungal communities from Angelo Coast Range Reserve, California, USA - CZODoug3_1_1_16fungal (Hybrid Assembly) | ecosystem: Environmental > Terrestrial > Soil > Vadose...
CCCTTGACACTTATATTGGCGTGCTACAATTGCTGCCAGGTAATACTGCGAGATTCCGTGAGAGCGCCGCAGCTCAACGCTGCCTTTCTTCCCAGGCACCGTTTCCTTCTGCATAGCCAAACCCAAGCCCTGCAGAATCAATGGCTTATGAATTGCAAGTTTTGTAATTCCTTTGTTTTGATATTCTTATGAAATGCCCGGGGGTAGGGGGGTGCCCATGTTCCAACCTGCAATAACCACGAGATTTTTCACTCATTCCCTTTGTTTTGACATTCTTGCACACTCTTTTGCATCAGGGACATCAGAGGAAAGGTTAACTGTATTATTTTCAAGCGTCTCCGCACTCTTTGCCAGAAACACCCGGGGGTGGGGCACCCCCGCATATAGCACGCCTCCCCAGAATCGAAAGATTTGACATGCAAAAGCACTTTTTGGCAGGCGTGATAGTGGCGGCGGCTGTGTTAGTGACGCTTGCTCCCAGCCCTGTAAGTTCATCTCGGGCCGCGGCACCTGCCGATCAAACAGCCATCCTTGTCGGGGCCGGTGACATCGCTGACTGCAAGGATCTTTCTGGCGCAGAAGCCACGGCAAAACTGCTCGTCCAAGTCCCTGGCACCGTCATGGCCGTCGGTGATCTCGCCTACCCGGATGGCAGCAAAGAAAATTTCACATGTTACGACAAGACTTGGGGCCGCGTGAAATCGCGCACCCGCCCTGCTCCCGGCAACCACGAGTTTCATGCTGCGGGCGCCACGCCGTACTTCGACTATTTTGGCCTCGCTGCCGGTGACCCAAAGGCCGGCTACTACAGCTACGAACTCGGCACTTGGCACATCGTCGTACTGAATAGCGAATGCAAGGATGTCGGCGGCTGCGAAGCCGGTTCGCCGCAGGAAAAATGGCTTCGCGCCGATCTTGCCGCACACCCTTCAGCCTGCACCCTCGCCTACTGGCACAAGCCGCTCTTCAGCTCCGGCAGCGCCCATGGCAACGACCTCACCGTCAAGCCGCTTTTCCAGGCACTCTTCGATAACAACGCCGATGTCGTCATCGGCGGTCACGACCACGATTACGAGCGCTTCGCCCCGCAAACTCCTGATGCCGCGGCAGATCCGGCGCGTGGCATTCGCGAGTTCGTCGTCGGCACCGGGGGCAAAAATCACCGCCCCTTCGTCGACCCTAAGCCCAACAGTGAATTGCGCGATGCCACTGCCTTCGGTGTCCTGAAGCTTACCCTCAAGCCCGGCGCCTACGATTGGCAATTCATCCCGGAAGAGGGCAAGACCTTCGCCGATTCCGGCAGCGGCACCTGCCACTAGCGTACGAAATCGAATCGGTCCGCTATTTCTTCTTTGATTTTGCCGGCGGGTTCTCCGGCATCGCCATTTCCATGGGGGTGCTTGCGCCTGCCGCGAGTTCTTTTTTCACCGATTCCGGTATCTTGTCCGCGTTCTTCACCAGAACGGCTACTTGCCAGATCTGTTTTTCTGTAAGCTGCCCTTTGAACCCCGGCATTCCTGACAATCGAATTCCGTTTTCCACTTTCCAATACGACTCCCACTCTTCGTCGTCCGTCACGCCCGTACCTTTGAAGAGTTCCGGCGGCGCCGGATACATCCCCTGCGCCACTGCGGTCTTGGGCTCGTTGGGCAGGCCGTGGCACCCCGCGCACTGCTCCTTGTAAACCTTCGCCCCGGCAAGCACGTTCGCTTCATCTGCTGGTACCTGAGGCGCCGGGTGCGGCAGCTTATCCAGGTAAGCATGCAGTGCCACGCGCGCGAGCCTCTTTTCAAACGGTATCGGTGGCGCCGAAGTGGCCACCGGCGCGCGCCCCGATGAAAAATAGTAGCAAACGCCTCCGGCAACCAGCAGGATTCCGAGCAAAATCCCAAGAATCAAGCCCTTGAGCATGTGGTTTTTCTCCCCACTCAACAGGATTTTTGGCTCCACGTCTTGAAGCCCGTGCCGTTCCGCGACAGTCTACTTTTTCCCACCCATTTCTGCACCCCTCATTTGCGGAGGATCAGCCCTTCCGCTGCCATTTGGCCGCTTGGACGGGACACGGAGTACCGTGCCCTTCGTAACCTTTCGCCTCCAAGAGCCGTCTTATCTAGTCGTAGGCAATGTTTTCCGGTAGGCTGCAGGTACCAGGCGCCGCAGCCCCGTGTCTACTTGCGATTGCCCTGCTTTCGGCAGACTCTCTCGCACAACTGCTTTCATAACAGGAGCGAACGGATGGGCCAGACGAACTCTCTAGACCTTCCCGAGCCGGGCTCGGGAAGCGCGTCGGCCACCGCGCCTTCCAGGAGCCGTTGGTGGCTCTGGGTTCTCGCACTTGGCGTTATAGCTCTGGGTGGTTGGTATTACCGCAGCGCGAAGAGTTCCAGCCAGGCAGCCGACCCTGGCGCGCCCGCAGCGGCGGGTAAAGGCAAGGGAGGATTCAGCGCAGGCAACATGGTTGTGCCAGTCGTGGTCGCCACTGCGCAACGCGGCGATTTGCCCGTTTATTTCAATGGACTCGGCACGGTCACCGCCTTCAACACCGTTACCGTTCGAAGCCGCGTCGATGGTCAGCTCGTCAGTGTCGCGTTCAAGGAAGGTCAGTTCGTCCACGAGGGAGATCTTCTCGCGCAAATCGATCCGCGTCCCTTCCAGGTCCAGCTCGGGCAAGCGCTCGGGCAACTCGCTAAAGACCAGGCGCAGCGCAAAGATGCAGAAGTTAATCTTGAGCGCTTCAAGCTTCTCTTCAAGGAAGGCGTGATCCCGCAGCAGCAGCTCGACACGCAGGCCGCGTTGGTTGGCCAGTTTGATGGCGCCATCGCGTCCGATCAAAGTCAGATCGATAATGCCAAGCTGCAACTCACGTATTCCCGCATCACCGCGCCGATCAGCGGCCGCATCGGCCTGCGTCTCGTCGACGCCGGCAACATCGTGCATGCCAGCGACACCAACGGACTCCTGGTCATCACCCAGCTGCAACCCATCTCAGTGATTTTCAGTTTGCCGCAGGATCAACTTCCCGTGGTGAACACCAAGCTTCGTTCCGGAGTTCAACTCGTCGTCGATGCTTATGACCGCGACGACACCGCCAAAATCGCCAGCGGAAAACTTCAGACCATCGACAATCAAATTGATCCAACCACGGGAACCTACAAGCTGAAATCCGTCTTTGCCAATACCGACAACGTGCTTTTCCCGAATCAATTTGTCAATGTCCACCTTCTCGTGGACACCAAGCGCAACCTCACGATCGTTCCCACTGCCGCCATTCAGCGCGGTCCGCAAGGAACTTACGTGTACGCCGCTGCTCCCGACAACACGGCGAAGATTCGAATCGTCACCATCGCACAGACCACCGGTGACAAAGTGGGCTTGAGCGCCGGATTGAATTCCGGTGATGTCGTCGTGATTGATGGTCAAGATAAGCTTCAGGACGGAACAAAGATCAATCCCAATCCGGCCGGCGGTTCGAACGGCGCTGGCCGCGGGGCTGCGTCTCCGTCTCCCGCCCAAGGCGCGCCGCAATCCGGAAGACCATCGAAAGGCCAGGCTGGAGGATCCACGAGATGAGCCCGTCACGGCCGTTTATTCTGCGGCCGGTCGCCACCACTCTTCTGATGGTTGGCGTCTTGCTCGTGGGCTGGGTCGCTTTCCGGCAATTGCCTATTTCTGCTTTGCCCCAGGTCGATTACCCGACCATCCAGGTGCAGACGTTCTATCCGGGTGCCAGCCCCGAAGTAATGGCGTCTTCGGTCACGGCCCCTCTTGAGCGTCAGTTCGGCCAAACTCCGGGTTTGAATCAGATGACCTCGACGAGTTCCTTCGGGAGCTCGATGATCACGCTGCAGTTTGATTTGGATCTGAATATCGACGTCGCCGAGCAGCAAGTCCAGGCGGCGATCAATAGCGCTTCGAATCTTCTTCCGCAGGGACTACCCAATCCGCCGATCTACAGCAAGATCAATCCGGCGGACGCGCCCATCCTGACACTTGCGCTCACTTCGAACTCTCTGCCGCTATCCAAAGTTGAAGACCTCGCGGACACCACGCTCGCTCAGAAAATTTCTCAGCTCAGCGGCGTCGGGCTTGTCAGCATCAGTGGCGGCCAGCGTCCGGCAGTGCGCATTCAGGCGAATCCGACGGCGCTGGCTTCCTACGGATTGAGTCTTGAAGACTTGCGCACCGCGCTGAGCCAATCCAACGTCGATCAGGCCAAAGGCACTTTTGACGGCCTGCATCAGGCTTACACCATCGGCGCAAACGATCAGCTTGTTTCCAGCGACAGTTATCGCCCGCTGATTATTGCCTACCGCAATGGCGCGCCCGTGCGGCTGACCGACGTCGCCACGGTCATCGACGGCGTGGAAAATGCCAAGCAGGCTGCCTGGGCTAATCGGGATCCTGCCGTCATTCTAAATATTCAGCGGCAACCTGGCGCGAACATTATCGCGGTCGTCGACCGGGTGAAAAAACTTCTTCCGCAACTTCAAGCGGCGCTTCCCGCCGCCGTGCATGTGGATATTCTTACCGACCGCACCACCACGATTCGCGCGTCTGTCGAGGATGTGCAATTTACGCTGGTGCTGACGGTCGCGCTGGTGGTGATGGTCATTTTCCTTTTCCTGCGAAGTCTGCGCGCCACGATCATTCCGAGCATCGCTGTTCCGCTTTCCCTGATTGGCACTTTCGGTGTGATGTACCTGCTCGGCTACAGCCTCAACAACCTTTCTCTCATGGCCTTGACAATTTCGACCGGCTTCGTCGTCGACGACGCCATCGTCATGATCGAAAACATCAGCCGTTATATCGAGGAAGGCGAATCGCCCCTGCAGGCGGCGCTAAAGGGCTCCGAGCAAATCGGGTTCACCATCGTTTCGCTGACCGTTTCGCTTATTGCCGTACTCATTCCTCTTCTCTTTATGGGCGATATCGTTGGCCGCCTGTTCCGCGAATTCGCGGTCACCCTGGCGGTCACCATTCTTGTTTCCGCGTTTGTTTCGCTTACGCTCACGCCGATGATGTGCGCCAAGCTGCTCCGTCATCAGAAAAAAGAAGAGGAAGGCTGGTTCTACCGCAAGTCCGAGGATGCCTTCAATGCGGTCATTGCATTCTATGGCCGGACGCTGCAGTTCGTTCTGCGCTTCCGCACGACCACGCTCATTGTCACCGTCGCGACGCTCGTCGGGACAATTCTTCTCTACATTTATGTTCCCAAGGGGTTTTTCCCGGTTCAGGATACCGGCGTCATTCTCGGCGTCTCCGAAGGTCCGCAAAACGTCTCCTTCGCGGCTATGGCCCAGCGGCAGCAGGCGCTTGCCGACGTCATTCTCAAGGACCCGGCGGTCGAAAGCCTCTCCTCTTTCATCGGCGTCGACGGAACGAATACGACGCTGAACAGCGGCCGCATTCAGATCAATCTCAAACCGCTTGCCGAGCGCCAAATCAACGCTTCTGATGTGATCCGCAGGCTCCAGCCCGAACTCGCGAAAGTCGACGGCGTCTCGTTGTTTCTCCAGCCGGTTCAGGACTTGACGGTCGAAGACCGCGTCAGCCGCACGCAATTCCAGTACAGCCTCGAAGACGTGGATGCCAAAGAGCTTGCTTACTGGACTCCGCGCTTCATCGACAAATTGAAATCGCTGCCTGAACTTCGCGACGTCGCCAGCGATCAATTGAACCAGGGTCTCCTCGCTTCGCTCACCATTGACCGCGACTCTGCGGCGCGCCTCGGGATTCTTCCCGCCGACATTGACAACACGCTCTACGATGCCTTTGGCCAGCGCCAGGTCTCCACGATTTTTACGCAACTCAATCAGTATCACGTGGTCCTGGAAGTTGATCCGCAGTTCCAGCAGGATCCGGATTCGCTGAAAAATATTTATGTGAAGTCTTCCAACGGCACGCAGGTCCCGCTCACCGCCTTCACGCAATTTAATCCTGGCGATGCGGCTCTGGCGCTCAATCACCAGGGCCAGTTTCCGGTGGTCACGCTTTCGTTCAATCTGGCTTCGAATGCAGCGCTCGGCGACGCCGTGAACGCCATCAACGTCGCCAAGCAGGAATTGAACATGCCTGCCAGCATCCAGGCTACGTTCCAGGGCACAGCAGCCGCCTTCCTTAAGTCCCTGGCCAACGAGCCCATCCTGATTCTTGCCGCGCTCGTTACTGTGTACATTGTTCTGGGCATCCTGTACGAGAGCTACATTCACCCAATCACGATTCTCTCGACGCTTCCGTCAGCCGGCGTTGGCGCGATTCTCGCGCTGCTTCTTTGCCGCACGGAATTCAGCGTCATCGCATTGATCGGCATCATCCTGCTCATCGGCATCGTCAAGAAGAACGCCATCATGATGATCGACTTCGCGCTGGAGGCCGAGCGCAAGGAAGGGAAGGCGCCGCTCGACGCCATCTACGAAGCGTGCCTGCTTCGTTTCCGGCCGATCATGATGACCACGATGGCTGCGCTGCTCGGTGGGCTGCCGCTGGCGCTCGGCGCCGGCGTGGGCTCTGAATTGCGCCGCCCACTGGGCATCACCATCGTTGGCGGCCTGATTCTCAGCCAATTGCTGACGCTTTACACCACGCCGGTTGTTTATCTGGCGTTCGATTGGCTTGGGCGCCGTTTCGCGTTTCACGTCGGCAATCCCATCGAAGAGCCGGCGCACGGAGACTAGCGCGTGAACTTTTCCTCCAACTTCTCCGCGCCCTTTATTCGACGGCCCGTCGCCACCTCGCTGATTACCTTTGCGATTTTTCTATCCGGAGCCGTCGCGTTTCGGTTTTTGCCTGTCGCGCCGCTGCCGCAAGTCGATTTTCCAACCATCGGCGTGGGAGCCGGTCTGCCCGGCGCGAGCCCAGAGACCATGGCCTCCGCCGTCGCCACGCCGCTGGAGCGCCAGTTCAGCCGCATCGCCGGCGTCACGCAGATGACATCCTCGAGCGGCCTGGGCTCCACGGGCATCACTCTGCAGTTTGATCTTAATCGCGACATCAACGCGGCCGCCCGCGACGTTCAAGCCGCCATCAACGCGGCTCGCAGCCAGCTTCCCGCTGATCTCCCGGGCCAGCCCACGTATCGAAAAGCTAATCCGGCGGACGCGCCGATCTTGATGTTCTCGCTGACCTCGGACAACATCCCGCCCGCGCAGATCTACGATGCTGCCGATTCCGTCCTCGCACAGAAAATTGCTCAGGTGGAAGGCGTGGGCCAGGTTTTCACTTGGGGTAGCGCCCGTCCCGCCGTGCGCGTTGAGGCGAATCCCTACCAGCTCAATAGTTACGGCATCAGCCTGGAAACTGTTCGCAGATCACTGCAAGCGGCCAACGCCAACCTCGCCAAGGGCGCACTTTCGGACTCCAAACAAACTTGGGCGGTTGCCGACACCGATCAGCTCTTCAAAGCCTTCGAATACCAGCCCCTCATCGTGGCCGGCCATCAAGGCGCTCCCGTTCGTTTGCGCGACATCGCCGAAGTGGTCGATTCCGTGGAAGACACGCGCAATCTTGGATTGTTCAACGCAAAACCAGGCGTCATTATCGCCATCTTTCGCCAGCCCGGCGCAAACATGATCGAGACCGTCGACCGTATCCTGGCCATCCTCCCTTTTCTGCGTGCCTCTATTTCTCCTTCGCTTCATTTGAATGTTGCTGTCGACCGCACCACCACGATCCGCGCTTCCGTCCATGACGTGGAAGTCGCGCTCATGATTTCCATCGTCCTGGTGATTTTCGTGGTCTTCGCCTTTCTCCGAAATGTCTGGGCCACGATCATTCCTAGCGTCGCGGTTCCACTGTCGCTCATTGGCACCTTCGGCGTCATGTATCTCGGCCACTACAGCCTGGACAATCTCTCGCTCATGGCCCTGACCATTTCCACTGGTTTCGTCGTTGATGATGCCATCGTGGTCATCGAAAACATCACTCGCCATATAGAAAATGGCATGGCGCCATACCAAGCCGCGATGAAAGGCTCCAGTGAAATTGGCTTTACCGTTCTTTCCATGAGCACTTCGCTGGTTGCCGTCTTCATTCCGATTCTTCTCATGGGCGGAATCGTCGGACGCCTCTTCCGCGAATTTGCAATAGTTCTCAGCGTGGCCATCGGCGTTTCACTTCTGATTTCGCTCACCACCACGCCCATGATGTGCGCGCGCTTTCTCCGCCACGAAACCGGCCGGCACAATTGGCTCTATCGTTTCTCCGAGAACGCGTTCAATCGTCTGCTGAGCACCTACGATGTATCGCTTCGCTGGGTGCTTCGCCACCAGTTCCTCATCCTGCTGGTCACCTTCGGCACGGTTTGTCTGAACCTGTATCTCTTTGTCCAGACGCCCAAAGGATTCTTCCCGCAGCAGGACACCGGCCGCTTCACCGGGCTCATCCAGGGGGATCAGGATCTTTCGTTCACGGCGATGTCGCAGAAAATGCGTCAATTCACTGACATCGTCTTGCAGGACCCAGCGGTGGATACCGTCATAGCCTTCACCGGCGGCGGGAGCGGTGGCAGCACAGCGCGCATGTTCGGCCAGCTCAAACCGCTCAGCGAACGCAAGATCTCCGTTGATCAGATCATCGGGCGCATTCGTTCGAAAACTGCCAGAATTCCCGGCGCTGCCCTATACTTGCAAGCTGTCCAGGATCTCAGCGTTGGCGGCCGCTTTGGCGGCGCTCAATATCAGTACACCCTGCAGGCGGACAATCTCACCGACCTCACCCACTGGGCGCCCATCATCATGCAGCGCCTGCAAAAAATCCCCGAACTCCGCGATGTCAACTCCGACCAGCAAATGCATGGCTTGCAGAGTTCGCTCTTCATTGATCGCGATACCGCTTCGCGGCTCGGCGTTTCCGTGCAAGACATCGACAACACTCTCGGCGACGCCTTCGGCCAGCGCCAGGTCTCCAACATTTACAAAGGCCTGAATCAGTATCACGTCGTGCTGGAAGTCGCTCCCGAATTTCAGCAAAGCCCCGAAGCGCTCAGATCCATTTACGTGCCTTCCAAATCCGGCAAGCTCGTTCCGCTCAGCGCCTTCGCGCACTACGAGCCGTCCAACACGGCGCTCTCCGTCAACCACCAGGGCATCTTCCCGGCCATCACTCTTTCCTTCAATCTTGCTCCCGGCGCTTCTCTCGGCCCCGCCGTCCAGCACATTGAACAGGCCCGCCACGAACTCGGCGTGCCGAATACCGTTCACGCTACATTTCAAGGTACCGCGCAGGCCTTTCAGGATTCGCTTTCCAATCAGCCGGTCTTGATCCTCACGGCTCTGGCCGCCGTTTACATCGTTCTTGGAATTCTCTACGAGAGCTTCATCCATCCGATCACCATTCTCTCCACGATTCCTTCGGCTGGAATCGGTGCGCTCCTCGCGATTCAGCTCATCAAGTCAGACCTGAACATCATTGCCCTTATCGGAATCATTCTCTTGATCGGCATCGTCAAGAAAAACGCCATTCTCATGATTGATTTTGCCGTTCAAGTGGAGAGGGAAGAAGGATCGTCGCCAGTCGAAGCCATCTACAAGGCTTGCCTGTTGCGGTTCCGGCCTATTTTGATGACTACGATGGCCGCGCTGCTCGGCGCCATGCCTCTGGCCTTGGGCTCGGGTGTCGGCTCCGAATTGCGCCGGCCGCTAGGAATCACCATCGTCGGCGGCCTCATCCTCAGCCAGATGCTCACGCTTTTCACCACGCCGGTTGTATATATCTACATGGATCGACTGCAATCCTGGCTGCGCCGCACGTTTAGCCGCGCACCCGCGCCAGTTCCTGCACCGCAGACAGACTGATCCGTGACGCCGTTCGAACCTTCGTTCTAAGCGCTGCCGATCAGCCATCCTGTCAAAAATACGAGCACGCCGCCTACGATCACCTGAAAGGACGCCTGCAAGAACGGCGTGTCCATGTAGCGATGACGAATGTAGCTGATCACCCCGAGTTCCACCGCCACCACGATAACTGCCACCAGCATCGCGACGCGAAAACTGCCAATCAGGAAAGGCAAAGTATGCCCGATGCCGCCGGCGGTGGTCATCAACCCGGTCACCGCGCCGCGCAGCCATGGCGAGCCCCGTCCCGTCAAAGATCCGTCGTCGGAAAGCCCCTCTGAAAACGCCATCGAGATGCCTGCGCCAATCGAGGCTGCCAGTCCGACCAGGAAGGCTTCCCAGCTCTTGTGCGAAGCGAACGCCGCGGCAAAAATTGGCGCCAGCGTCGAGACCGAGCCATCCATCAGCCCTGCCAATCCCGGCTGCACCACTTGCAGCAGGAAGAGCTTGCGGTGCGATTCATCTTCTGTGGCTTTTGCACTCACCGTAAGATGCTTGGCTTCCAGCTCACCCGCCGCGTGCTCGTGTTTTCGCTCTTCGTCGGCAAGTTTGTTCAGCAATTCGCGCGTGGACACGTCTGTCGTCCGGCTTGCTGCCCGCGCGTAAAAGCGGCTCGCTTCCATCTCCATCAATTCCGCTTGTTTGCGGGCTACCTTCACGCCCAGTGGGCGAACCAGCCAGACCGGTTTCCTTTGCAGAAATCCCTTTACGTTTTCGCGGCGGATCAGCGGAATGTGGTCGCCGAAACGCTGCCGGAACATCGCAAACAAGCGGTCGCGGTGTCCCACTTCTTCTTCGCGCATCGCTTCAAACATTTGCGCGGTCGATGGATACTCGTCACGCAGCGCGTCCGCGAACTCGCCGTAAATCCGCCCGTCTTCCTCTTCGGCCGCGATGGCGATCGCCAGAATCTCTTTTTCCGTCAAATCCTTGAATTTTTTGAGCATCGTTCTCTGTCCTCAAACTCAAGCGAGCACAAAGAATCGCACAAACCGAGCAGGGAAGTCACCTTCCGCCGCCGATTGCTGCTGGCTCATTTTTTGCCAGGGGCGTCGTTCTGTTGCGAGCGAACCGGCGATACACCTTGCACTTCTACACATCCTGTGTTAGATAGGTAGAAGGCGGAGGCATGACATGGCGGAGAAATCGGATCTCCCGCAGGGCACGCTGGACTTGTTGATTCTGAAAATAGTCGCGCTTGGCCCGGTGCATGGGTATGCCATCGCCCAGCGCCTGGAACAGGTTTCGCGCGGCGTGGTCCAAGTCCCACAAGGTTCGCTCTACCCGGCTTTGCACCGGCTCGAAAACCGCGGACTTCTCGCCGCGGATTGGGAGGAAACGGAGAGCGGGCGTGAGGCCAAGTTCTATCGCCTGACGCGGAAGGGGCGGACGCAGCTCGAAACGGAAGCGGCGAGCTGGCAGCGATTGATTGAAGCCGTCGGGCTGGTACTCAAATTGTCCGAGGGAGGTGTGGAATGAATTGGTGGCAGCGTCTCTTGCGCCGAAAGAAGATGGAAGAACAGCTCGAGAAGGAATTGCGCTTCCATCTTGAACAACACACGAACGAGCTGATCGCGCAGGGGTATTCTCGGGACGAAGCGCGGCGGCAGTCGAGGCTTGCGCTCGGTGGTCCGGAGCAAGTGAAAGAAAACTGCCGCGATGCTCGCGGCACACGCTGGCTCGAAGACCTCCTGCAGGATTTTCGATATGCCATTCGAATGCTTCGAAAGCAACCCGGCTTCGCGGCAGTCGCCCTGTTGACGCTGGCCCTCGGAAGCGGAGCGACGACGGTCATGTTCACCGTCGTCAACGGCGTTCTGCTCAAGCCATTGCCGTATCCAGAGCCGGACAGGCTGGTCGCGGTTCACGGCCACACGGATACATGGAACGCCGCTGTATATGGCGAGCAGAATCTTGCCTACCCAGATTTTCTCGATTGCCAGCGCTCGAGCCGCTCTTTGGAGATGGCGGGCTTCGTCTATAGCGGAGGCATACTCGGCGAACCGGGAGTGCCTGAATATGTCGAACGGCGCGAGATTACACCAGAGCTCTTTTCTGTTCTGGGCGTTCCGCTCTTGCGAGGGCGCGCTTTCCTGCCGGAAGAGGACCGGCCTGGCGGTGCACCGGTAGCTATCCTGAGCTACAGTTTGTGGCAACGCCGCTTCGCCGGGGAGCCGCGAACCGTTGGTCTCTCGGTTGTTCTTGATGATAAAAGTTATACGGTTGTTGGCATCACGCGCCCAGGTTTCCAACTGGACGGAGAGGAAGGGGATGTTTTTACCCCGCTCGGCCAAGACACCGCAGCGTATCTGCGGAATCGCCGGGTACATCCAGTCGGTGTCGTGGCACGCCTCCGGCCAGGCGCGAAGCTGTCGCAAGCATCCGCGGAGCTGGAACTAATCGGCCGGCAGTTGACGGCGCAGTATCCAGATTCCAACAAAGGCCGCGGCTTCGTTCCAGTGCCGCTCCGTCCCGATGTGGGAGATGTTCGCTCCACGCTCTGGTTGCTCCTTGGCGCGGTCGGATTGGTGCTGTTGATCGCGTGCGTCAATGTCGCCAGCCTTCTTCTGGCTCGGGCCGTTTCGCGAGATCGCGAACTTGCCATGCGCGTGGCGCTCGGAGCGAGCCGCGGCCGGTTGGTCCGCCAGTGCTTGACCGAGAGCGCGGTGTTGGGACTTTCCGGAGGCGTTCTCGGTGTTCTGGTCTCTGCGGTTGGCTTCCGCCCGTTTGTGCAGCTCTGGCCAGGTACCCTGCCGCGCGCTGAAGAGGTTCAGCTCGATTGGCGTGTCTTGCTGTTTGCTTTGACCGCTTCCCTGGTGAGCGGTCTTCTCTTCGGCCTAGCCCCAGCCTTGCGCGCTCCCGTGCGGGAAGTGGAACAGGCACTTCGCGCCGGAGGTCGCACGCTGGCCGGAAGCTCACGCCGCCTGCACAGCGGTTTTGTCATATCTGAAATCGCTCTGGCGGTGGTGCTGTTGGTCGCCGCTGGGATGCTGGGACGTACTCTCCTGCGGCTCTCATCGCTCAACCCGGGCGTCAATACTCGCAACGTCCTGGTCACTCGCATGGCGCTTTCGCCCGCGGCGCTCGCGCACCCGGCGGGGATACGTGCGGCCTGGCAGGACGTCCTGGACCGGGCGCGCCGCGTTCCAGGAGTCGAGTCTATTGCGGCGGTTGATACCTTCCCCATGCGGCAGGGAGAGAATCAGTTGGGTTACTGGAACACTCCGGCTGTTCCGCCAGAGAACCAACAACCGCTTGCGCTCGCAACCAGCGCGACCCCGGACTATCTGAGGGTCATGGGCATTCCGCTGCTCAAGGGCAGATTCTTTGACGACCACGATCGCCGGGGGAGCGACGCCGTTATCGTGATTGATGAGGTTCTCGCGCAACAAGCTTTCGGCACACGGGAGTGTGTGGGGAAGCGCTTGTGGATTCCCGAAATGTCCGGCCCAAACTGGTCAGAAGGCAATGATTCGTTACTTGTAGTGGGTGTGGTCGGTCATGTCCGGCATTGGGGGCTCGCACGCGACGATCAAGCCCCAGTCCGCGCCCAGTTTTACTATCCCTTCGCCCAGGTGCCGGACGGAGCCTTGCGTCGCTGGTCTGAACTGATGTCCATCGCCGTACGGACAAGCATCCCGCCATTGAACGTCGTTGACTCATTGCGGCGGGAGCTGCGCGGAGCGACCGGTGGAGCGAGCGGGGATCAAGCTCTCTACCAGGTTCGGACTTTGGAGCAACTCGCGAGCGATTCACTGGCGCGGCAGCGCTTCCTATTGCTGCTCTTTGGCATTTTCGCAGGTTTGGCTCTGCTGTTAGCGTGTATCGGCATTTACGGCGTGCTGGCTTACTTGACCGGGCAGCGAGTACCGGAAATCGGAGTGCGCATGGCGCTCGGCGCGAACGCCCGTGATGTCATTCGGCTTGTGCTTCGCCAGAGTCTGGGAATGATTTTCGGCGGCGTTGCTGTGGGCATTCTTGCCGCCCTGGCAGCAGGGCGTTTGTTGATGCACGCGGTAGACGGCATGCAGTCCACCGAACCATCCACGCTCATCATTACGGTTCCCGTGCTGGTCCTTGCTGCAACGCTGGCCAGCTACGGACCAGCCCGACGCGCCAGCCGGATAGATCCAATACGTGCGCTGCGCCAGGACTAGCGCAGCCCCCCAATCCTTGCTGTGCTTCGCACGCTCGAAGCCCAGGGCCACGCGGTTCTTTCACTCGAGCGGACATTCTACTCGGAGGCTTTGTCCCTTCAGGAATTGAGCCACTGGAAAGCTGAACTCTACGGCATGAATCCTTGGGTCCGGCAAACCTGCACAATGCCCAGGCGGTCTTCCGCGCCGATCTTGTGTTTCATTCGATAGAGGTGGTTTTTCACCGTTTGTTCCGAGAGACAAAAGCGATTGGCGATTTCCTTGTTGGTGAGGCCCTCGGCAATCAGAGGAATCAATTGCTGTTCTCGGCGGGTTAATCCCAGCCGTTGGTGCACGCTCGCGGAAGGGAAGGAGGTCGCTTCTCGTTCCAAGTACCGGAACAGTGTTGCGCAAAGCATGCCGGGGCAAATCGCTTCGCCTCCCTGCAGGGCCCGCACACCCTCCACCACGTCCTCCGCCGAAGCTTCTTTCGGCAGATAACCGTGAACTCCCGCGCGCACGCACTGGAGAAATTCCGCTTCCTCTCCCGTCACACCAATCAGGAGGATTTGCACATTGGGAGCGGTCGTGCGTACCCTTCGGACCGCACTCAAATCCTCGTTTCTGTTCCCACGCGACGAGAGCAAGAGGATGTTCGCTTCTTCTTTGAGCAGGTCGTCTGTCTGGAATGGCTCAGCCAGGTCAGTTCCGACTACTTCAACCTCGCCGCTCTTGAGCAGCATCCGCGAAAGCGCCTCCCTCAGCAGGCGATTCTCGGCGGCCACGAAGACGCGCGGCTTGTGTCCCACGGCGGCACCGCCGTTGGAGCGTGTCTCGATTCCTCCCACAGGCGTATTCGTCCGTCGACCGCCATTCGAATGGATTCTTCTTTGGGCCTGCTCTGCCAACTGCAAAACCTGACGCGTTCCTGCGTTCATAGTGGGACATCCTCCATGAGTTTCGACTCTCATGCCTTGTGCCAGCCGTCACGATCAGCGATTTCTTGGAGCCCCACGCGTTCCCCCCACTAGTGCAATTTTGCAGCCGCCATCGAATTCGCACCCATTCCGGCCCTGGGCCACAAACCCCAACAGTGAGAACGATTTAGAGTTCCCACCTGTGGATAACTCTTTCTCCTTGGTCTCGAATTGGTACCAAGCGTCTTCCACAGCTTCAATTCGGGACGAATTTCTCTCTTCTTCTTCTCAATCAACACGTTATCGCTCCTTTTCAACAGCTCCCTCCCTTCCTTTTATAGTACTTCCGTACTACCATTTTCCTGGAACGGCCTGCTTCGTTCCGGGTACGTTCCCACTATAGGTTTGCGCGTCGCTCTCGGAATACAATCTTCCCGGATAGTAAACAGCGTTTTTCCGGAAAGATGATTTGTCTCCATGGCGACCCAGCACGATCTGATGACGAAAAATCACCCAACAGGAAGTTCCAGCAAGCAGCCAATTTCCAACAAGGAGCGCCGCGGCAGCCGCCGTTGCAAGATTACGCAGCTTATGCGCATCCGCCCTTCCGACCCTAACAAAGACCACTTTGAAGATTTGCGCGGCTCGGTTAGCGTCTCGCGTTCCGGTGTCTTTTTTCAATCCAGTGAACCTGGTTATGAAGTTGGCATGCGGCTGTTTGTAACCATGCCGTATTCGAAAGATCCCGCTTCTATGGCCCGCGAGTACCTCGCGGAAGTCGTGCGAAGGGATGTTCTCCCGACAGGCATGTTTGGCGTCGGAATCAAAATCCTCATGGAAATGGGGATTCAACACTCGTATAACTTTGGCGTCAGCAACTCGCGATAGGTCGCGCAGACCTACAAATCATTCCGCCAAACCGGCAAAAGCAAGAGCGGGCGCCCCGGAAGTTCGGGACGCCCGCTCTTGTGTTTGGGGGTGGAGAGATCGATTAAGCCGACTGCCCGAACAGGCGCATCGCCCGGTGCCTTAGGATTCCCAGCTGCCGGTTGAGCGGGTTCGTGCGGCCAAGGAAACTGAGCACGGGAGACCGGCGAGGCGTGAGTTTGTTCATCGCAATGGTCAGGCGGATATCGCGGCGGGCGTATTTGAGGCCCGTCTGCAGAGCGTCAACGGCGTCGTCGCGCCGTCCGGCGGCGGCGTATACTTCGGCGAGATTCAAGTAGAGCTGAGCCTGATTGCGCTTCATGCGAACGGCGGAATCGCACAGCCGTTCCGCTTCGCCCCATTTGCGTTCGGAGCGCGCCAGCACGACGCCAAGGTAGGACATGTAATAGGGGTTGTTCTTGTCCAGGTCCACAGCGCGCCGCATGTGCGGCAGAGCTTTCATTGCGTAATTGTCCCGCAGGAGTGTCAATCCGGTCTTGAATTCACGGAAGGCTTCCGTATCCATCATCGGCTCACCTCATCCACCGCCGCGCAGCTCGATGAGAAACCGGGCGCGAGGCGATCGCAGGAGAATAGGATTTCTGGGAGGTTCGGAAGACCCGCCGCGGCGCGTTAGAGCGTCGCGCCAACTTCAGCAGTGAATCATCAAAACGAAATGTCCCGCGCAGCCAGACGATGAGCGGAACAGCGAGTAACACAGTGGCGAGTAGGCTTCCCATCCCAGTACTTTTGAAGCTACGCGCAGTTTAAATCGGAATCTACTGACCCGGAGGACAGTCTTGGGCCAGCGGCACTGGAGTTGGGGCGTCACAAAGAAGGACAGGTTCGTTGACGAGGCCGGCACTGGTCTTTTTCCCAAGCTTCCCCGCCGGGGCCGCCAGGGCGGCCTTTGGCTTATGGAGCTAACACTGTGGGGCTGCCAAGCTAAACGTGGGCGTGTTCGATGCGCGCCGGGCCACCACGCAGGCGGGCCTCGTAGATCGGGAATTTCGCGGCCAGTTCAGCGACTTGTTTGCGCACGCGCTGTTCGACTTCGGCGTTGCCGATGTTCGAAAGAATCTCCGCGATCCAACCGCCAATCTGCTCCATCTCCGGTTCGCGCATCCCGCGGGTGGTGACCGAGGGACCTCCGAGGCGGATTCCACCACCCTTCATGGGTGGAAGCGGATCGAAGGGAATGGAATTTTTGTTTACGGTGAT
>Ga0137415_10002887_pt1 | contig 17027 bp, 9 predicted proteins | sample CZODoug3_1_1_16f_FD_183082 | JGI IMG/M metagenome (GOLD analysis project Ga0137415, IMG submission 183082) | Vadose zone soil fungal communities from Angelo Coast Range Reserve, California, USA - CZODoug3_1_1_16fungal (Hybrid Assembly) | ecosystem: Environmental > Terrestrial > Soil > Vadose...
CAATGTCTACGTCACCGACAATGGCAATAATACGGTCAACGAGATCCCGGCAGGCTGTGCGAGCGCAAGCTGCGTGAACCCGCTTGGTGGTGGCTTCAACAACCCGCTTGGTGTATCGGTAGACGCAAGCGGCAACATCTACGTCGCTGATTTCGGCAATAGTGCAGTCAAGAAAATGCCACCAGGCTGCGCGAGTGCAAGCTGCGTGGTCACGCTGGGCAATGGTTTTGCCTCCCCCACTGGGGTGGTAGTAGATGGTAGTGGCAATGTCTATGTTACTGATGATGGCAACCATGTAGTCAAGGAGATTGACTTGCTTTACTTGCCTGTGCTGAGCTTCGCTTCGACGGCGGTGGGTACGACGAGCAGCGACAGCCCACAGACCGTGACCGTAGCCAACATCGGCAATGCTCCTCTGATCTTTCCGGCGCCCACAAGCGGCAGCAACCCGAGCGTGCCTTCGGATTTTAAGCTGGACTCGGCCACTACCTGCCCGCAGATCTTCCCGTCGAGCGCTGATGGCACGCTGGCTCCTGGAACAAGCTGCACACAAGCCTGGAGCTTTATACCGCAGAAGGTGGGCATAGTCACTAGCACCTCTACGCTGACCGATAACAACTTAAATGTCCCAGGCGCGCTGCAGGGAGTCATAATGCAGGGCACAGGAACCCCCGGCACACCGTCAATTACTGTGCCCCCTTCGACAACCACCCATGGGAGTCCATTGACTACGCTCATCGCACAGGTGTCCTACCCAGGCGTAGTTCCCACCGGAGTATTCAGTTTTACAGTTGACGGAGGCGCGGCAATAGCAGCGAGTTGCACAGGAGCGAGTTCCCCACTCACCTGTACGGCAAGCTATAACTCATCGGCCTTGAGTCTGGGTACTCATACCATTGCTGCTACGTTAGCGGCTGACAAAAACTATGTCTCTGCAAGCGGCGTTGGGACACTGACCGTTGTGAAACCTGTTTTGACAGTGACGGCGAATAATGTCACGAAGGTCTACGGTACCGCGAATCCTGCGTTGACTGGAACAGTAACTGGTGCAGTGAATGGAGATACCTTCACCGAGAGCTTCACGACGACAGCGACGTTGAGCTCGCCAGTTGGCGCATATCCGATCGTGCCCAGCGTGACCGGAACCAATCTGAGCCAGTACGCAGTAACGACTGTGGATGGCTCGTTAACGGTGACGCAGGCTGCGACGATTACAACACTGAGCACCAGCAGCGCTTCGATCACTCCCGGCCAGAATCTCACGCTGACCGCTCAGGTGAAGTCGGCCACTACCGGAACACCGTCCGGCAGCGTGAACTTCTATGATGGCGCTTCGCTGCTGAACACTGCGGCGTTAACCAACGGCACAGCCAGCTATACGACCACCACGCTGGCCAGTGGCGTAAGCCACGCACTGACCGCTGTCTATGCGGGAGACACGAACTTCACCGGCTCCAACAGCGGTTCTGCGACAACGGTGACAGTAGCGCCGCTGGGCTTCACGCTCTCGGTAAGTGGTGCTTCAAGTCAGACAGTCATTCCTGGTAACTCACTGACATTCAGCTATAACATCGCGCCTACGTATGGCGTCTATCCCGGACCTGTGACATTCTCGGTATCCGGCCTGCCGCCAGGAGCCACCTCTGCGTTCTCCGCATCGACCATCGCTTCGGATGCGGGACCGCAGCATGTCACCCTGACCATCCACACGGCAGCGAACACAGCTGCACTGCACAGCGATCCTGATTCTCCATGGACGCTGCACAGTAAAACTTCACTAGCGGTCGTGCTGTTACTGCTGCCGCTTGCGAGGATACGACGAGTGCGGCGCAGGTTAGACAAGCATCTGCTCATCATCCTGCTTCTGCTGGCGGGTGCAGGCGCTGCGCTGGGCTTGAGCGGTTGCGGCTCCAGCAATGGATTCGTGGGGCAACGGCCAAAGAACTACACCGTCACCGTTACAGCCACCAGTGGAAGTGTGCAGAAGACCTCCACGGTCAACCTCAATCTTCAGTAGCCCGAAAGGAGAATCACGATGCGCGGAATCTTTCGCAATCTGCTCCTGATGGGAGCTGCAACCTTCACCACAACGCTGCTGCATGGGCAACAACCTGTTGCCGGCGCTTCACATGTTGAGACGGATCTGGCGTTGACCTATAGCGCCCAGCGGAGCAACCAGACCAACGGCGCCAGCTTCTGGCAACAAGGCGGCGCGCTGGATCTTTCGGCCCAGTTCTATCGCGGCTGGGGCATTGCGATGAATGTCGCTGGAGAACGAGCCAGCAACATCAACAACAGCAACGTCAACTTGACCTTGGTGACGGCTACATTTGGGCCGCGCTACACATGGTCGCGGTCTTCGCGGAAGCTGGCTGTCTTCGGACATGGGCTGATCGGCGAAGCTTTCGGGTCGGACAGCATCTTCCCTACGCCGAGAGGCGCGCAGACAGACACCAACGCCTTCGCTCTGCAGATAGGCGGAGGCGTGGACCTGCGGTTGTCAAAACATCTTGCCGTTCGCCTGCTGCAGGCTGACTGGCTCAGAACGCAGTTTCCCAACGCCGACACCAACGTGCAGAATAACCTTAGGCTTGGCGCTGGACTCGTCATCCGGTTTCCGCGCTGACGCAGCACTCTAAAAGGGCACAATCGACTCAACAGTGAAGTGTCGAATCATAGCGTAGGAGGCTGACAGCTCCTAGCGCGGAGATCTATGAAGCGTGAAATATGCTGGCAATCTTGTCCTCGAGATGAAAAGCTTGCTTGAGCAGTAGCCGATAATAAGTTGCGGAGAGGAGATGCCTGGGTAGGCAAAAGGGTACTGGTCTTATGAGCTGTAGTAGCGAATTGTACTGCTGGATTACACCCACTGACAGAAAGCTGGGCTAGATTTTTTCTCGCCCATTTCCATGTGCGCTCAATCTTTCGCCGATCATGTGCTGATTAGCCCTTTTGGAGAGAATGTGTAGGCAAAATTCAATTTCTCAATGCCTCCGCAATGTCATTTATTGCATGATTTGCCTGTGCTGATCGTCGGGCATCTATCCCATATGAAAGAGGCGGCAGCAAATATAGGCATGAGCTACTGCTGCGCAGATTCACGAACCAGAAACCCAATGTCACCTTCCTTCAATCCTTGCTTCACATAGACGAACGACTTCCCATTTACTGCTGTTGAAAAAACAAGATCACCTGCGGGTGAAGGACCAGTCACAATGCCAATATTCTGACTGACCTTAGTGTCTCCATTGATGGAGACAACTTTTTCTTTGCTGCCTAGATCAGAGGGCGCATTTGAGGTAGACGGCATGAGATATATAAGTCCATTCTGATCTACGTCCCACTTTCCAAGCATGTCGGAACCGAATCTACTCAAAATTGTTGCGGGCTCGTCAGCCTCCATCGAGTGATCCGGTTGATCGAATGTAGGAATCCGAACAATCTCTCCAGACCCTTCGCCCCGGAAGATATACAGCCAGCGTCCATCCGCTGATTGGAGAGCTCGCATTCCGCCATCGTGAGTGATCGCAACGGGATCGCCGCCAGCAACGGCCTGCCGGTATATCTCCCATTGGCCGGAATAATTCGATGTGAAATAGATATTCTTTCCATCGCTGGACCAGCTTGGAAAGATTTCGTTCGATGCCCACTGGTTCAACACATGAGTCTGGGCAGGATGAGATGGATTAACTAAGCAGATGTCGCTTTGTCCTTGCGGTCTGCATTCAAAGGCGATCCACGTACCGTCTGGCGACCAGCGCGGATTGTTCACCATCGGTCCCCTGAAATCAGTAAGACGGACTCCATTTTGCCCATCCAGTTGGCTGATCCATAACTCAAAAGAACCGGTTCGATCGCTGCGATATACAAGTGATTTCCCGTCTGGCGATAGCTGTGGAGTTGAATTGAAGCTTTGGTCGGAGAGAAGCAATTTTTCCGATCCATTCTCGACCTGCCAGATACTCGCAGTGGTGCGATAGGTTGTAAAGGCAATACGATTGCCCTGCGGTGAGATGGATGGAAATGCAGCGAGTGTCAGCCCATCCGTGAGTGGCTTCGACACCTTTCCATCCAGGGAAAGCTGCCACAACCTTGGTACCCCGTCACCCCGGCGGGACGACACGATGAATCCACGGCCGTCCGGCATCCAGCAGAAGCCCATGATATCGCGCTTATCGAATGTGACGCGGCGGGCGGCACCACCTTCAATAGGCGTGACATAAATGTCTCCGCCTAATGTGCCCGCGTTTCTTAGAAATGCTACTTGCGTACCATCCGGAGAAATGGCAGCTTCGAGATCACCGATGCTTCCCGGAGGAGGCTGCGTGATAGGCTGCAGGCTCCGGGTGGCTACGTTGATTGCGATCACCCCGCACGCTTCCTTCGTGCCTATATTCCCACTGGTATAGATCTTTTTCCCGTCCGGTGCCCAGCTAAGTCGCGGTATGGTGCACAACCAAGGGTAGCTGCCGTGAAGGTCAGCCACCTTTACCTCGCTTCCATTTGACAGAGATTTCACTAGAACCTCTGTTCTGCCAGGACTTAGCACATGAAGAAACGCAATCGAACTGCCATCCGGCGACCAGACAGGACGGTTCTCTCCATCATTGCTTGAGGTCAGGCGTTTCGGCGAATGTTCGTTCAGCGCCTGCAGATAGATGTGAGGGGATGCGCCAGAGCGCTCCGTCCAACTGAAGGCTAAATGGAGTCCATCGGGCGAGATCGCTACAAACTCTTCCTGCCCCCCCAAACTTGAGAAGGGTTCTGCTGTCCACGCCTCCGGTCGTCTGGTTTCTCTTCTCGAAAATGAGAGGGTTATGGCGGCAATAGTGCTGACAAGAAGCACAATAAGAGCGGCCCATTGACCGACTGACCAGGTGGCAGCGTGAATTGTTTGACCCTGATCCGATTTGGAATTGAATGATAAAGAGGTGCCGACCGTCTCATCCAATTGATTGTGGAACTCCACGTGCAATAGCAGCTCGTTATCCGTGGCCGTTCCTACTTGTTGATATCCCGTTTCTTCGGAACTGGCACTTTCTGTACTGAACTCATAAATCGGAACGTAAGAACCTGGCCGAATTGTGATGCGCGGGGAAACAGTTCGATTATCCGCGTAATACTCGAGCAACCGGCTTCGAAGCCGGTTGGCATTCACCCGTACTACCGAGTCGAACTTCGGATCGTATGTTGCGGGACGTCGATACAGCTTATGACCGACATAAGTCTCTTTGAGATAGTCCGTATGGTCGGACAAATCTTCTTCGACTAGAAAGGTCAGCAGGCGACCCAGTCCTGGCGAAGCCTGGAAGACAGGGCTGGAAAGGATTGCTGACAGGGCGGCTCGAATCTGCGATTCGCGTTCCTTAGCCCTGTCTAATAATTCGGTATCCATATCAACGTAGGTGGGTTTGCGTCCGAATGGACGGTGCAAACCTGATCGAAGATAGTAGTGAACACTCAGCGCAGTTTGTCCACAACCTCGCGCAAGACTTCGTTACTAAGGTAATAATGGCGCCGATGTAACCCCTTATAAAACCTGGTGCAAATGGGGTTACAGGTAATTTGAAACCCTTGTAGCCTTGTAAACGCGGAAGTCTTTCCCTACCGTGCATAACTGCGCACGGTGGAGGAAATGATGAGTGCATTGTGGGGAACACGCGTAACGAAGAGTGAGAACCGGATTCAAGCTCCCATAAAGGTGAGCGCCCTCATATTCTGCTTGGGCATAACTTGCTGTTCTGCTCTTCTAGCGCAGTCTTCCGATACCGGCTCACCAAATATGTCGGGCGTCACCGATGTCACCGGCGGCATGAAATATCTTCTCGAGAATGACGACATGGTTATGCTGAAGGTCGACAATAGCAATGGCGTGGTTACGACGTCGCTGATCACCTTCGACACCGCCAACTCCACGCTCTCCGGCACGCCGCAGACGACCATAATCAGCACCTCCCCTTCCAACGGAGGTTTCGACTCCGGAGTCATGGCGTCGCAAGCTACCGGCAGGATGTATAACACCAAGAGCGATATCATCGCCGCGCTGAGTGCAGTAGACAACGGGGCTTTTCCGGACTGGTCGTTTACCCTCCTCGATCCTCTGACCGGCTTTCACTATGCTACTCAACTGAACAGCAAATTCATCCCTTATCACACAGTGCTCACCCATGTGGTGATGGGCGATTTCAATGGTGACGAGCTTGCCGATCCGCTGGTGTTCTATTTCTCAGTGCGTGCAAACGGGAATGATGCAAGGTGGGGTATGAAGGTACTGACCGCCGCCAACCCCAAGACCGAGGGCCCACCCACAGAAGGGCCGGAACTGTATGGTGATGGTGGCACTGGGCTGGCGCCGGTGGCCGGCAGCATCGTAGTTGGCGACTTCAATGGCGATAGCCGGGATGAGATCGCCGCCCTGCTCAATGATTATCAGACCATCGCCTTCTACTCAGTCGATCCCAAGACCCTCGTCATCACGCAGACCCACACCGTGAAAATGGGAGTCAAGATGCTTGCCGGGCAGGTGGCGCTGGCTGCCGGACGCATCCGCAATCAGAGTCCCAGTATAACCAACGCCGATCTTGTCGTCTTCGGACAGATCGACGGGGGGAAAAACGGGTACAGCGTCATCCCCCTTAGGATCACTCCGACGTATAAATCGGACGGAACTCCGGCCGGAACCTTCACAGTGAATGAAGTGCAGAAGGCGAATGCAACGGCCGATGAGCGCTTCTACCGTTTCCCCGTCTATGGCGCCAGCAGTGGCGCCCTGGCTCAGGCGGCGCCACTGGCATACTACCCACAGCAGATAAATGAGCAACTGGTTCTCGGCATACGGACAGATGATGGCGCAAGCTATATCGAAATCGGCAGCTTCGTGCAGAACAACAAGCTCGATGAGTTCGACTGGGAATCGGAGACTGAGCGGAAATACGCGGCCGGAGCGGATTATCTGCAAAACATGTGGGTGGGGAACTTTGACAATCAGAACTCGGATGGGAAATACAACCCAGCGTTGCAGATTGAAACCTATGAGCTCATAGGAAGCAAGGATATTAATTTTTATGCCCCACACATCAATATCTTCGATGTCAACGTACCGTCACCGTTTTCGGTTCCGTTGGACAAAAAGACAAATTGGCTCCAGCAGAAAAGCGATAACACTTCAGGAGTCCCGTTGGTGGGAGATGCGAATCATCCGCCGCGCCAGGACATTCTGGTACCCGGTGACTTCCAGGGCCGCTCATTGCGACTAGGCGCACCGACCATTGTCAAGGTAACGGGGCAAATCCAGCCTGATCTCGTGCTGGCTATGCCGCCTATGCACGTAGACTATATTCCTCCGCTTGATACGAACCTGGCTCAGGAGCAACCTGCAAGCGCCCAGTGCGACGTCACAAACACATCGAAACCGTGTGTCGTGAACGTCTCTGTACTGCCCGACTTTGCTTCCAAAACTGTAGATGCGTTCGCCACTCAATTTAAGTTTGACACCAGCTCCACCAGTGCAGCGAAGCAATCCAGTACTACCAGTTGGGGCATCTCCGTTCAGGAATCGGTGGGGGCAAGCTTCTCATTCGCTGATGGTGAAGAGAACGCCAGCGGAAGCATCAAGAATACGACGAAGAGAGCCCATGATGAAACCGTGAAAAAAACTTATGGCACTTACACGGGACAGAGCAACGGCCTGGACATCACCACTGGCTTCGCCGATCACCTCCTCCTTACCAAGAAGGACATGAATGTGTATTACTACCCGGTGCTGGGGTGTGACTCCAATGGCACAAACTGTACGAAAGATGGAACGACGGCCCATACTTACGTAGAGTTTTCCGTTCCCGACCAGGTTCGTTACTACAATGCTGACGGCACCAATTATGACTGGTATCAGCCCGTTCACGAGCGAGGCAATGTACTCTCTTATCCTTGGAACGAGACACAACTGGAATCCCGGTTTACCGATCAAGTCACCCCTCTGACCAAGCCGCCGTCGTGCATGTTGCTCGGAAATGGGCAAACGATCACCAATACCTCATGGACTAACGGCAGCACGAAGGCCCAAAGTAGTGGCTCCACTAGTTCTTTCTCCGACGAACTTTCGATGAGCTACTCCGAAGGCGTCGGGGTGGCGGGAGCGGACTCCGCCGATGTCAACTATAGCCTGGATGTTGCGGCACACACTTCCCTCAATACCCTCAATGAATCCACCTCTTCCACGAGCGCTTCCCACGGCATTACCCTCACCACACCGGATTTCGGGTACTCGCCTAATTGTTGCGGCTATGGGTTCGGCCAATATATCTTCGGTCTCAAAAACAAGCAGCACCCAGCCTCTGAGAATGCGTGTTCGCCAGGAGAAACGGAGGGCTGCGTTCCTATAAACGACCCGGACGGAAATGCAGTTGATATCCCCAGTACTGGTCCGCTTTTCACGGGATACATTGCCAGTCCGGTGGACGGCGATTGCGCCGGTAAAACTACTCCCTGGTGGCAAAACGTCTATACCAAGCCAGATGTTGCCTTGAACCATTCTGAGCATTGGAACTGGGACCCAACCGGAGGAAAAGTATCATTCATCAAAGCCAACTCCACCCAAGTCCTCATGGACAATCAGTTCTACATGATGAAGGGTTTCTTTATTACTAGGAAGAGTGCAGGAGGCTTTGAAAACCTCAACCTTCCCTCCAGCCCCAATCTCGCCCTGGCCAACGCCGACGACCCATTGACCCTCACCACCCGCGTCTACAATTACAGCCTGATGGATACTCCGCAGAACGCACCCGTTCATGCGCGTTTCTACGGCCAGCTCTATTGTTCCAGCCTGGGTGAGACAAGTTGCACAAACTGGAAGACCAAAGCTACCTGCAGTGCCGGCGATGTATGTGGCGACAGTTTCCAGATCGGGCAAGACCAGGTCATTCCGTCGATCGCGGGCTTCAATTCCGCAACCGGAAACGGCGCGTCCAACTGGAAACTCGCCAGCGTGGATTTCACTCCCACTAACTACCCCGCTACTCAAAGTGGCAACCTCCACATGGTCTTCTGGGTGGTGGTATGGATGCAGGACGCCAACGGCAAACTGGTCGAGGAGATGTCAGGCCATGGCTTGACCGCCATTCCCAGCCCCGGCCTTACCCAAATCACCCAGGTAGCGACCCAAGACTATAGCAATAATGCCGGCATGTATCCCATGCATGGGTTTTTCCAGATTCTGCCTGTAGGCGCCACACTACCAGGAGGAACACTCGAGGGCGGCTCGCTCAAGAGCATTTCCCTCTCCACCAGCTCGCAGATTTCGCTGGAGCAGCGGGCCAAAGTCGTGGCCACGGTGCAGGCAACCGGCACACGGGTGAAGTCCGTCAATATCGCCTATTTCGACGGCGACCCCGCCAAAAATGGAACACTGATCGATACACAGACAATCGCATCCATGAATCCAGACGTGGATTACTATCACCGGACGTTTTTAACTCCCGGTACCTGCGGTGTCCACACTTTGTATGCGAAGGCATGGATTGCCAGCTCGTCTGCAATCGAGGCCAGCGCCACCACCAATGTAACTCTCGATTCAGTGAGCTTCGTGCAAACGCTGATCTCTTCTACACAAACTGCCAATTTCACAGATGCCCAACTTCGCAGCGACTTGCTGGCGTTGCTCAACACGGCTTTGCAGAGTTACCAGCAGGGAGCAACGCAGGTAGCGGAAGCGACACTGGGGCTGTACACGCAACAGTTAGTCGCGGCCAGTGGAAATGGGATTAGCGCATCCTTTGCCAATCGGCTCATAAGGCAAAGCGGCGTGGTTCTTGGTTGCGGTCCCAAAGGCTTCTCGTTATCGGCGTTGCCTTCAATAGCGACTGTTTCGGCCGGCAACAATGCATCCTATTCGATTGCAGTCACGCCCAGCGGCGGATTCAGCGGCGCAGTTTCACTTACCTGCACTGGAGTGCCGCAAGGAGCAACCTGTGATGTTTCTTCGCAATCCGTAACATTGGACGGTGTCAATCAGTCAAGTGTGACAGTGAGTGTGACTACTTCTGCTCAACCGCACTCTGCCGGAGTAATCGGAGGACTGCCACTTTTCGGCGCAGGAAGATTGAAGTGGTTCATGATGTTCCTGGCAGCGGTGCTGGCCATAGCTATACTCCAGCGCGGAAGGCTACGGTACCCGATTTTGGGATGCGTCGTTCTAATGATGCTACTGAGCGGCATCGGGTGCGGAGGCAGTTCCAGTCACGGTACTCCGCCCGGATACTATCCACTCACAATACAGGCGACAAGCGGAAGCACAAACCAGATCCTCAGAGTTAGCCTGCATGTGCAATAACGTTCTTCAACGATTGAACAGAAGAAAATTGATGACCGTTTTTAGATGTCTCGATCCGGAATTCGCAGACCTTGTTCAATCTGCGATTCCGCTCGAGCCAGGTGAAGCTGCTCTCTACAATCCAGGTTAGAGATAATTTGTGCCGCAGTTATCTCTGAGTTCGGATAGCCGCTGCCGGACTGGCATGGCCGGAGTCGTGATGTTTACGGCTTATTGCGGCAATGTGTCGTTTCAAGGTTGCTTTGGCCAAGCATTGGTCACAGCCTTCAAAATGCAGATATGCCGTATCGACATCTGCCGGGAAGGTACTTCCTCCCTTAAACCTAAGTTTGGTTCCGGCTAAGGACGATGGCAGAACTACCTCTTCCAAGTTCTATTTCAGCCTTCTTCTACTGCATATATCCAGCTCCCGATACTGTTGCTATCAACCCATAACGAGCCCGGCAGCGTTCGAGATGTCAGTAGCTGCCGTTCTGCGGATAGAATCAATAAAAGGTAAAGCATGACGGAAGCAGCCATATCCGAAGCACAACTACTTAGCGTGAAAGACAATTTCGCTGAAGCACTTGTCCGGATAGGGCGGGAATTCTATGAGCGCGGCTGGGTTTATGGCACTAGCGGAAACTTCAGTGCAAAGCTCTCTGATTCTCCGACAAGGTTATTGATTACGGCAAGCGGCCTCGATAAAGGCGCTCTGACACAGTCGGACTTTCTCGAAATCGATGCCGATGCAAGGGTGCTAGTGGGCAACGGCCGCCCCTCTGCCGAAACCGGGCTGCATCTTGTGATTGTTCAGCAGCTTGGTGCCGGGTCGGTGTTGCATACCCACTCCATCTGGGGCACATTGCTCTCGGAGCATTGGGCTGCCGATGGCGGGTTTATCCTTGAGGGATACGAGATGCTCAAGGGGTTAGCCGGAGTTTCGACCCATGAGCATCGTGAATGGGTGCCGATTATCGACAACACGCAGGATTATGTATCGCTGTCGGCAACGCTGTCATCTGTATTGAAGCAGTATCCGCAAAGTCATGGAGTGCTGCTCCGCAGGCATGGCTTGTATACCTGGGGACGGGATATCGCCGAAGCCCGGCGGCATGTTGAGATCTTCGAGTTCCTGTTTGAAGCCGATGCGCGGTGGCAGTTTGCACAGCAGAAGTAAGAGGTTCTATATGGCAACCGTAAGCATACCCTCGAAAAATATCGTGCTCCGCGATGAGGCGGCTATCAAGGCCACGCTGGCTGATATCTCCATCGATTACGAGCGCTGGGATCTCGACCGCGTAGGCGCGGATGCGCAGGCGGAAGAAGTTCTCGCTGCCTATGCCGACGAAATCGAAGCGATGAAGCAACAGGGCGGATACACCACGGCGGATGTCATCGATGTAAACCCGCAGACTCCGAATCTTGATGTCCTGCTCAACAAATTCAAGACCGAGCACACACACAGCGAGGATGAAGTGCGTTTCATCCTGAGCGGGCGCGGTATCTTTCACATCCATCCCGCCAACGGCGATGTGGTTGCCATTGAAGTCGAAGCAGGAGACATGATCCGGGTTCCCCGCGATACGAAACATTGGTTCGATCTCTGCTCCAACCGCACCATCCGCGCTATCCGCTGGTTTCAGGACACCACTGGATGGACGCCGCACTATACCGGCAGCGGTGTCGATGCCCAGTTCGATCCCGTCTGCTTCGGCCCCGCGTACTTCGGCCCTCGCGTCGAGAACAAGATTTCGGCGTAGAGAACGATGCCGAAGCTTTATCTGCTCGATATTGAAGGAACCACCTCGCCCATCAGCTTTGTCTATGACGTGCTGTTTCCCTATGCAAGGAAGCATATGGCGGAATACCTTGCGCAGCATGCATCGAGCGTTGCCTTGCAACCCGATTTGCAGCTACTCGCCGAAGAAAATCTCCGTGACCGGCCATCAGGAGCACCTGTTTTTTCTGAAGGCGCCGAAGCCGCAACAGCCTATCTTCTCTGGCTCATGGATAAGGACCGGAAATCCACGGCGCTCAAATCCATTCAGGGCAGGATCTGGGCTCAAGGCTTCGATCGCGGTGAACTGTATGGCGAAGTCTATCCCGATGTGCCTGTTGCTTTCGAACGCTGGTACCGCCATGCGCGTGTTGCTATCTATTCATCCGGCAGCGTGCAGGCGCAGCAGTATCTCTTCTCCCATACCAAAAGCGGCAGTCTCGCTCCTTATATCAGCGCCTACTTTGACACGCACGTCGGGTCGAAAATCGAGCCTGCCAGCTATCTCGCCATCGCCTCAAAGATGGAACTGGTTCCAGCCGACATTCTCTTCGTCTCGGACGCTATCAAAGAACTTGATGCCGCTGGTGAAGCTGGAATGGCGACGCTGCTCTCGATCCGGCCAGGCAATCCGCCTGTGACCGATGCACACGGACACAGCGCCGTGCATTCCTTTGAAAATATTCCTTAAGCGCTGGACTCATCCAGCACCGCATCCGGTATCTCGTCCCTTTCCGCTGGAAGGAACTTCCATGCAGCAATCAGGAGAGCAGAAAGCAGATATGCAGCGGCGAAATGCCACGGGATGGGCGACGTCAGCTTCCAGGGGACGCTAAATGTACCCTGCGCACCGGGCGAATGGATCACTCCAAATAGGCAGAACACTGCGCCTATAACAAGGTAGAGCGCGCTGGCACGGAAGCGGCGGTCGATCATCTCCGCTGTGGCCGCACCCCACAGGATCGCGGTAATGATGAAGCCGTTCCCTAGCAGATTCAAGGTCCGCAGGGTCTCGCCTACTTCGCCCTGCACCTGCTGGACTGTCGCTCCCAGTGCGCCCAGAACCGAATTCGTCTGGAGCGTGATGAGAAATGCGAACGACGGCAGCAGCGAGATCGCCACAGCCAGACTGTGCCGCCGGGGACTGGCCAGGAATGCCTGCGCGATCACTTCCAATCCTATATATGTGAGCAAAGGAGCAATAGCCGAGGCAGGCACCCAGTCCACGATGAAGGGCAGGATACCCACAGCTCCTCCGATACCAATGAAGAGCCCGGTGAGCACGACATAGCCGATGCGGGCTCCCATGGACTTGTATGCCGGATGCCCTATATAAGGTGTGCTCTCGACCACGCCTCCGCACAATCCGGCAACCAGCGTGCAGACGCCTTCCGTGAGCAGAATCGACCGGGTGTCATACTCGTCCCCCGCGACCGCTGCACTCTCTGTGTTGTCGATGCCGCCGACGATTGTCGACAGGGCAAACGGCAGAGCGATGGGCAGATATCCCCAGGCCCGCGATAGTCCTCCAAGAAAGGTCAGTGACGGCCACGGGAAAGACAGATGCAACGATGCCTGCGAGGCTGCGGCAGGCGTGAGCAGCGGACTCGAAAGATGCAGCCCGCGCAGCACATAAAACGCGGCAATGCCCAACAGCGCCGAAGCCAATGCTCCGGGAATTCTGCCTGGCAGCTTGATCCTCGCTACCAATGTGATGAGCAACAAGGTGAATGCCAACAGTCCTGGAATGGGATCGGCAAAGATCTTCAGCAACGGCAGAACAGCGATCAACGCCAGACCTGCTCCGCCAATCGATCCCAACAGAGCAGCACGCGGCACTACCGAGCGAACGGCATTCCCCACGAACGAAAGAATCACCTTGAAGATGCCTACCAGCACGGTGACAGCCATGCCGGTCTTCCAGGCCAGCATGGCATCGTGCGTCACCAGATAACACGGACCAATCACCGCGAAAGACATGCCGAAGATGCTCGGAGCGTTCAGCCCGAGAGGCATCGCGGTCACATCGTCGCGCCCGGTTTTCTGGGCCAGCCGCCATGCCATCCAGGCATACACCAGGTCGCCAACCAGTACGCCCACTGCCGTCCCCGGCACCATGCGGTACAGGACGATCTCTTTGGGCATTTGGAATGCCCCGATGAGAATGCTGGCGAGGATGACGAGGTTCGCCACATTGTCAAACATCAACGCGAAGAACGCGTTCAGGTCTCCTGCGCGAAACCAATGGTAGCGGGACATATTCTCCTTGATTGGTCCAAGTATCTAGTTGCAATGTATCGCAGCTTTCGGGAAAGCGCGTGATGCATGCACCCCCTACCCCCTGTCTGGTGTAAGTGTTCGATTTCAAAGGAGATTGTGTTTTGATGGCGTGTAACTGTTCGATTCTAAAAGGGGCAGATGTAATCGTTTCATTAGAAAGAGGTTAGCTCTTTCTCTAGTATCTGTTCTATACTTTCCAGCCGGTTGAGGATGTGTGAGAGGTTTCCAGAGTCATTGGCAGCTCCTTATGAAAAAGAAAAGGCCTGCCGGAATGGGCAGGCCTTCTTTGTCTCTATTTCTATTTTAGCAATTTGAGAGAAATTAAGTGCCAACTATTTTGGGTTGGCATTTCTTTATCGTTTCTATCGAACAGCTGATAGTGGGCCAGTTTGAACTAACGGAAGATACTGATCTGTCGACAGCGATGGTAAGGAGTCATATACCGGGAGACTGCTTATACGACCAAATAAATGGATGCATTCGTAAAGACAAGCCGACATTTCGGTGCTAATCCTGCTTCTGCCGTCTAAGCTATTGACCAACTGGTAATTGCCGAGTTGGCGGTCACTGGCCCGGAACACGGACAGTTGGGGTTTTCTATTTGGATTGGTCAATGAGCGCATCGGCGATTATGTGCTCACTGAGATGTGCCACGAGCCCAGAAGCTGTTGCTGGACTGTGGCACGTTTAGCAGAACCAATCGAGACTGGACCGCACACAATCTGCGGACCGGTTGTCCGCAGATGCGATCTCATTTTTCTCTCATAATTTTCTTCTTGATATGTACTAGTTAACTAGTACATTATTTCCCGTGTGAGAAAGACTGTAAAAGTCGGGACAGCCTCATTCGCCTTCCGTCTGGACTCCCACAGCGGTGTTCCTGTGTACTTCGCTCCGCAGTTCACCAGCCAGCATCATGTCTACGGCATTACCCGAAGGGGCTCCGGTGCGTCGAGCGAACCACTTCCGACAAACGGTAACTATTCAGCGGACCACCTCGGAGATGACGTTCTCGCCGTGTTGAAGGCACTCAACATTGAACGTCCGGTGCTAGTGGGGCACTCCCTGGCCGGCGAGGAATTGAGTTCAATCGGCAGCCGCTTCCCAACAAAAGTCTCCGGGCTAATCTACCTCGACGCGGCAACAGGCTTCGCCTTCTACGATCCGGCACATCCGCCGATGGAGATCGAGATGAACGACATCAAGAGGCGTATCGACGAGATCGAAGCCGGTCGAGTGGATGAGCAGAAGAAGCTATCGGAACTCGAAGCGGCCATCGCAAAGTTTGAGACCATCCTTCATCAGAGCAATGCGGCGGTCGCGAACATGCCCCAATTGCCGCCGCGCTCGCCAATTGGGGCCGCAGTCACCTTCGGCATGCAGAAATACACTGCCATTCCGGTTCCCGTGCTCGCGATCTACGCCTGCCCGCACAACTGGGACCGCTTTCCTGCCAACGAACCGACCCGCAAAGCTGCTCTGGTCGCGGACGACACAGCACGCTGTAGCGCCTGGGCAGATGCCTTCAGCCGCGGAGTACCGACTGCCCATGTGGTCCGAATCCCAAACGCGGATCACTACGTGTACCTCTCCAACGAAGCTCAAGTCGTCCGCGAGATGAAAGACTTCCTCGCGAAGCTTCCTTGATCAACAAGTAATCGACGCTCTGGAGGAAGTTATGATGGCACTTCGTGCAGCTCTTCTTATGACTATATTTATGCTCAGTTGCCCCACACTCTGTTCGGCCCAGACGGGCATCTTTGAAGCTGGAAGCCGTCACCTATACCTTCACTGCGAAGGGAAGCGTCACGGTCCAGCCGTAATCCTCGACGCTGGACTATTTCGCGACTCTACCGATTGGCGTCTGGTTCAGCCGAAGGTGGCTCAGTTCACTCAGGTGTGCAGCTATGACCGGGAGGGACTTGGAAAAAGCGTGGTGGATGAGGGAGCGAAACCCGAGACGGAATGCATTGATGAGCAGGTAGAAGACTTAAGAAATCTTCTCGGCACGGTGCATATAGCACCCCCTTACACCCTTGTGGGTCACTCGGGAGGCGGAATACGGGTTCGTAGATTCACACGTGATTACCCGACCGAAGTTGTTGGATTAGTTTCTGTGGATTCAGCGCACGAAGAACAGATCTGGCGCTTTCAGGCCATCGATCCGTCCTCGGTGCAAGGACCACCTGCCGATCCCTTGAAAGCGCATTGCGGGGGAATGCTGCGCGTACCCGGCGAGCGGCTTGTGTGGCATTACGATATACCTCTTATAGTCCTGGAGCATGGCATCTCCCTTACCTTCGAGGGGAGTATGGCTGCTCATACCGATGAATTCAACGCAGCCGTAGACGCTATGGCCAAGGATCTTGCAAGCCGTTCCTCAAAGGGACAACTCCGCATAGCTAAGAAAAGCGGTCACGACATCATGTTGGACGAGCCTTTGCTGGTCGTTCAAGCAATCCACGACGTCTGGAGTGCTACGTTCTGAGATAGGTAATTGTGGAGAGCAACGATAGCCAACTGAGTTCCTGGTTGGGAGGAACGTAAATAAGTCCTGAGGTCGGCTAGTGTTCAGGAATCCGCGAACTCTGTTGTCGATTGATGACTTCAGGCCAACGCACTCATCGAGACGTGTTGAAGGTCAAATCGCGGGTTCAGGTC
>Ga0137415_10002889_pt1 | contig 17018 bp, 11 predicted proteins | sample CZODoug3_1_1_16f_FD_183082 | JGI IMG/M metagenome (GOLD analysis project Ga0137415, IMG submission 183082) | Vadose zone soil fungal communities from Angelo Coast Range Reserve, California, USA - CZODoug3_1_1_16fungal (Hybrid Assembly) | ecosystem: Environmental > Terrestrial > Soil > Vadose...
ACCCGCACGATCGAGTCGACCGGGCTGACCCACACCTTGCCGTCGCCGATCTTGCCGGTGCGGGCCGCCTCGACCACGGCGTCCACCACCTTGTCGGCCATCGCGTCGTCGGCCACGACCTCGATGCGAACCTTGGGCACGAAATCGACGGAGTACTCCGCACCTCGGTAGACCTCGGTGTGGCCCTTCTGCCGGCCGTAGCCCTGCACCTCGCTGACCGTCATGCCGAGCACCCCGATCTGCTCCAGGGCACCCTTGACGTCCTCCAGCACGAACGGCTTGATGATCGCTGTCACCAGCTTCATAGCCGATCAGCCCTCCTTCGTGACGGTCGCGGCAACGTTGGCGCTGGCGTTGACCTTCTCGCCACCATCGGAGCCGCCGGTCGCGTGCTGGCCGAGGCCACTGCTGGCCCGGCCGCCGACCGTGGAGAAGTCGTAGCCGCTCTCCGCGTGCTCGGACTCGTCGATGCCGGTGACCTCGGCCTCCTCCTCGATTCGGAACCCGATGGTCTTCTTGATCACCGTGCCGATGATGTAGGCCATCACGAACGAGTAGAGCATCACGGCCCCGGCGGCCACGGCCTGGCGGCCGAGCTGGGTGAAGCCACCGCCGTAGAACAGGCCGTCCTCGCCGAGCGCCGCCGAGTTCACGCTCTTGGTGCCGAAGAAGCCGATCAGCAGCGTGCCGATGATGCCGCCGACCAGGTGCACGCCGACCACGTCGAGCGAGTCGTCGAAGCCGAACCTGTACTTGATGCCGACCGCGAGTGCACAGACCGCACCGGCCACCAGACCGATCACGATGCCGCCGAGCGGGTTCACGAACCCACAGGCCGGGGTGATCGCCACCAGGCCGGCCACCGCACCCGAGGCGGCACCCAGGGTGGTCGGTTTGCCGTCCCGGATCTGCTCCACGACCAGCCAGCCCAGCACCGCGGCGCAGGTCGCCACCGTGGTGTTGGTGAACGCGACACCGGCCAGGTCACTGGCGCTCAGCGCGGAGCCGGCGTTGAAGCCGTACCAGCCGAACCACAGCAGGCTCGCGCCCAGCAGCACAAACGGCAGGTTGTGCGGCCGCATCGGGTCACGCGGCCAGCCCTTGCGCCGGCCGAGCACGATCGCCAGCGCCAGGCCAGCCGCACCGGCGTTGATGTGCACCGCGGTGCCGCCGGCGAAGTCCTCCGCCTTGAGCGTGTTGGCGATCCAGCCACCGTGGCTGTCCGGTCCGGTGAACCCGTCGAACGAGAACACCCAGTGCGCCACCGGGAAGTACACCAGCGAGCCCCAGACCACGACGAACAGCGTCCAGGCCCAGAACTTCACCCGGTCCGCGATCGCGCCGGAGATCAGCGCCGGGGTGATGACCGCGAACATCAGTTGGAACATCACGAACGCCGTTGCCGGCAGTGCGTCCGGACCCGGCCAGGCGATCGCCGGCGGACCCGTCACGGCCACCCCGACGAAGTGCCCGATGGTCTTGCCGAGACCAGCGAACTCGTTGCCGCCGACCACGCCGCCGAAGGCGTCATTGCCGAACGACCAGCTGTAGCCGTAGAGCGTCCAGAGTATGCCGATCACTGCCAAGCAGATGAAGTTCATCATCAGCATGTTCAGAACGCTCTTGCTCCGGACCATGCCGCCGTAGAAGAACGCCAGACCGGGGGTCATCAGCATCACCAGCGCGGCGCTGGCAAGGACCCAAGCGGTATCCCCTGCGTTGATCACCTTCTTGCCCTCCTGTCAGCCAGGTTGGCGAGAAGGATCTGCGGGCGATGTTTCGCCGAAAGGCGCTCCATGTTGCGCGCCGGTGAACGAGCGCTCCCCGGTCGTTACGTACAGGTTAAGTGACCTTCTCAACCGGTTCACCCGGTCGGTGCGGGTGACCGGGCTCACCGAGTGCGCAACCCACCCGCCCCACCAGCCACATCGCCGTTTCCCGTGATCATCAGGACACCAGGGTCATTCGATCAAGCTGAACACAGCCCTCAGGTCCTGATGATCAACGGGTTGGGCGGGGTCAGGCCGGCCGCAGTCAGGCCAGCAGGGCGTCCACGAAGGCGGCCGGCTCGAACGGGGCCAGGTCGTCCGGGCCCTCGCCGAGGCCGACGAGCTTCACCGGCACCCCCAGCTCGCGCTGCACCCGGAACACGATGCCGCCCTTCGCGGTGCCGTCCAGCTTGGTCAGCACGATGCCCGTGACATCGACGACCTCGGCGAACACCCGGGCCTGGATGACCCCGTTCTGACCGGTCGTCGCGTCGAGCACCAGCAGCACCTCGTCCACCTCACCCTGCCGGGACACCACCCGCTTGATCTTGCTGAGCTCGTCCATCAGGCCGGTCTTGGTGTGCAGCCGGCCGGCGGTGTCCAGCAGCACCGCGTCCGCGCCGGCCTCGGCGGCCCGCTTGACCGCCTCGAACGCCACGCTCGCCGGGTCCGCCCCCTCCGGCCCGCGCACCACCTCGGCGCCGGCCCGCTCCCCCCAGGTGACCAGCTGCTCGGCGGCCGCGGCCCGGAACGTGTCGGCGGCGCCGAGCACCACGGTCCGGCCGTTCGCCACCAGCACCCTGGCCAGTTTGCCGGTGGTCGTCGTCTTGCCGGTGCCGTTCACCCCGGCGATCAGCACCACCGCCGGCCGGCCGTCGTGCGGCAGGGCCCGCACCGAGCGGTCCAGCTCCGGCGCGAGCGCGGCGGTCAGCACGTCGCGCAGCAGCTGGCGGGCCTGCTCCGGGGTGCGGGCACCCTTGGCGGCGATCTCCGCGCGCAGCGTGGCGACCAGCTCGGTTGTGGTGTCCGCGCCCAGGTCGGCCAGCAGCAGGGTGTCCTCCACCTCTTCCCAGGACTCCTCGTCCAGCTCACCGCCGCCGAGCAGCCCCAGCAACCCCTGCCCGAACGCGGACCGCGACCCGGCCAGCCGGCCGCGCAGCCGCTCCAGCCGGCCCTCGGTCGGTTCAATCGCCTCGGCCAGGGCCGGGGGCGCGGCGACGGGTGCAGGCGGGGCGGCTGGCGCGGGCGGTGGCGCCGTCGGAGGCGCGGCGGGGGGCGGGGCCAGCTCGGTCGTTGGTGGGACGGGCTCGGCCGGCGGCACCGACGGGATCGGTTCGACCGACTCCGGCCGCTGGTCCTCCCGCTCCGCCGTCCGGTCGGGGGCAGCTTCCGGTACGGGCGGGGCGGCCGGTCGGTCCAGGGTGCCGGTGCCGGCCGAGAAGCTGATCCCCCCGGTGTTCTGGTAGCCCTCCGGCCGGCCCAGGGCCGGCTCGGGGCGATCGGCGCGCAGGTTCACCCGGCGCCGCCGGGCCCCCAGCAGGCCCACGACCAGCGCCACGAGCAGCAGCACCACGACGACCGCGACCACGATCCACACCACGGCGACGTTGCCGGCGATCTGGCCGACCTGTCCTTGGGCGAGCACGGTCGAGGTCGCGAACGAGTCCATCACGGGTGCCATCCTGACATCGCCGAGCGCGGAGTCAGCCGGCGGCGGGCATCCCGCGCAGCCGCTGGGAGATCACCGTGGTGATGCCGTCGCCGCGCATACTCACGCCGTAGAGCGCGTCGGCCACCTCCATGGTGGGCTTCTGGTGCGTGATGATGATCAGCTGCGAGGTGGTCCGCAGCTCCTCCAGCAGCCCGATCAGCCGGCGCAGGTTCGTGTCGTCCAGCGCCGCCTCGATCTCGTCCAGCACGTAGAACGGCGAGGGCCGGGCCCGGAAGATGGCCACCAGCATGGCCACCGCGGTCAGCGACTTCTCCCCGCCGGACAGCAGCGACAGCCGCTTGATCTTCTTGCCGGGCGGCCGCGCCTCGACGTCGACGCCGGTGGTGAGCAGGTCGTCCGGGTCGGTCAGCACCAGCCGCCCGTCGCCGCCGGGAAACAGCGTGCTGAACACCGTCTCGAACTCGCGGGCCACATCGGCGTAGGCCGACGCGAACACCTCGAGGATCTTGTCGTCCACCTCGCGGACCACGGTGAGCAGGTCGCGCCGGGTCGCCTTCAGGTCCTCCAGCTGGGTGGACAGGAACTTGTAGCGCTCCTCCAGCGCGGCGAACTCCTCCAGCGCCAGCGGGTTGACCTTGCCGAGGGTGGTCAGGTCGCGCTGGGCCCGCTGTACGCGCCGCTCCTGGGTGGCCCGGTCGTAGGGCATGGCGGGCGGCGCGGTCACGTCCTCGCCGCGCTCCTTGGCCGCCTCGTACTCGGCCAGCTCACCGAGGCCGGGCGGCACGTCCTGGTCCGGCCCGTACTCGGCGGTCAGCTCCTCCAGCCCCATGCCGAAGTCGGCGGCGATCCGGGACTCCAGCTGCTCCACCCGCAGCCTCGACTGCGCGCGCAGCACCTCGTCCCGGTGCACCGTGTCGGTGAGCCGCTCCAGCTCGCCGGCCAGCTGGTTCACCCTGGCCCGCACCTCGCCGACGGCGGCCTCGCCGGAGTCCCGGGCCGCCCTGGCCGCCTCGCGCTGGGCCTCGGCGGTGGCCAGCGACACCTCGATCCGTGCCAGCGCGACCTCGCCGGCCGAGCGGACCGCCTCGGCGATCGCCGCGCCGCGCTCCCGGGCCGCCCTCGCGCTGGCCGCCCTGGCCCTGGCCTCCCGCTCCGAGCTGGCCTGGCGGCGCAGCGACTCGGCCCGGCCGGCGATCGCACGGGCCCGCTCCTCGGCGGTGCGCAGCCCCAGCCGCGCCTCCATCTCCTCGGCCCGCACGGCGGCCAGCTGCTCGGCGGCCTCCTCGCGGATGACGTCGTCAGGCTCCTCCTCGACCGGCTCGCCCTGCGCCGCCTCCAGGCGCTGCTCCGCCTCGTCCAGCGCGCCCAGCGCCTCGATCCGGCTGGCCTCGACCTCGTCGCGGCGCTGCCGCAGCCGCTCCGCCTCGGCGGAGGCCGAGCGCACCGCCTGGTCGGCCCGGCCCAGCCGCTGCGCCACCGCGGCCCGGCGGGCGTCCGCCGCGCTCTGCGCCTCCTGGGCGGCCTCCACGTCGGCGAGCCGGGCGGCCTCCTCGGCCCTGGCCCCGTCCAGCCTGGCGCGCAGCCCCTCCAGCTCGGCGTCCAGCCGCTCGGACGCCTCGGCCGCCTCCTCGACGGCGGCCTGTACCTCGATCGCGCTCTGGTCCCGGCTCGAACCGCCGACCGCCCAGCCCGCGCCGAGCAGGTCCCCCTCCACGGTGACCGCGCGCACCGACGGCAGCGCGCCGGACAGCTCGCCGACCACCCGCTCGGCCGCCGCCAGGTCGTCCACCACGACCACGTCGACCAGCGCCCGGCACACCGAGGGCCGCAGCCGGGCCGGCACGGAGACCAGCTCGTCGGCCCAGCGGGCGCCCTGGGGCAGCGCCGGCCGCGAGCTGACCGGCCCCGGGTCGCCGGCACCGGCGCCGATCATGATCCCGGCCCGGCCGGCGCCCTCCGACTTGAGCAGCAGCAACGCCGCCACCGCGTCCGTAACCGAGGACACCGCGACACCCTCGGCCAGCCCACCGAGCGCGGCGGCCAGCGCGGCCTCGACACCGGGTTCGACGGTGACCAGCCCGGCCAGCGAGCCGAGCAACCCGGGCAGTCGCTCCCCCGCCGCCAGCAGCGCGGCGGAGCCGTCCTTGCGGCGCAGGCCCAGCGAGAGCGCCTCCACCCTGGCCTTCCAGTGCGCCCGGTCGCGCTCCAGCCCGCGCTCGGCGGCGACCAGCTCGGCGACCCGCTCCTTGGCCTCGTCGTGCGCCTCGACGACGGCCCGGCCGCGCTGGTCCAGCCCGTTGTCGCCGTCCTCGAACGCGCCGAAGTCGGCCTGCAGCACGGACAGCTCGGCTTCGGCCACCTCGGTGCGGGCCCGCGCCTCGGCCAGCGAGGCGGACAGCCGGTCGATCTCCTCGGCGGTCGCGGCGGACTTGCTGCGCAGCGCCTCGGCCCGCCCGGCCAGGGTGGCCAGCCCGGCACGGCGGTCCGCGACCGCCCGGACGGCGGCCAGGTGGGCCCGCTCGGCGGCGGCCAGCGCGCGCTCGTACTCGGCCAGCCGCTCGACCGTGCCGCTCAGGGCCCGGCGCGCCTCGGTCACCGCCGCGACCAGGGTGTCCTCCCGCTCGGCGATGGTCTCGGCCTCGGCCTCCAGCTCGTCCGGGTCCCGCCCACCGGCGCCGGCCTCGACCGGCTCGGACAGGTGGCGGCCCCGCTCGGCGGCCAGCCGCACCGTGCCCCGCAGCCGCTCCTGCAGCGCGGACAGCCGGTACCAGGTCTCCTGGGCGGCGGTCAGCGCCGGCTGGGCGGCGGCCAGCTCGGCCTCGCGGCCCGCCAGCTCGTCCCGGGCGGCGACCAGCAGCTGCTCGATCTCGGCGCGCCGCGCCCTGGCGGTGGCCTCGTCGGCCTCCTCCCTGGCCAGCTCGGTGCTCAGGGTGACCAGGTCGTCGGCGGCGAGGCGCAGCCTGGCGTCGCGCAGCTCGGACTGCACCGTCTGCGCCCTGCGGGCGATCTCCGCCTGCTTGCCGAGCGGCTTGAGCTGGCGGCGCAGCTCGCCGGTGAGGTCGGTCAACCGGGTCAGGTTGACCTGCATCGCGTCCAGCTTGCGCAGCGCCTTTTCCTTGCGCTTGCGGTGCTTGAGCACGCCGGCGGCCTCTTCGATGAACGCCCGGCGCTCCTCCGGCTTGGCCTCCAGGATGGCCGCCAGCTGGCCCTGGCCGACCACCACGTGCATCTCCCGGCCGATGCCGGAGTCGGAGAGCAGCTCCTGGATGTCCAACAGCCGGCAGCTGCTGCCGTTGATCTCGTACTCGCCGGCGCCGTCCCGGAACATCCGCCGGGTGATCGACACCTCGGAGTACTCGATGGGCAGCGCACCGTCGGAGTTATCGATGGTCAGGGTGACCTCGGCGCGCCCGAGCGGCGGCCGGCCGGCGGTGCCGGCGAAGATCACGTCCTCCATCTTGCCGCCGCGCAGCGCCTTCGCGCCCTGCTCGCCGAACACCCACTGGATCGCGTCGACCACGTTCGACTTGCCGGAGCCGTTCGGGCCGACCACGCACGTGATGCCCGGTTCGAGGCGCAGCTCGGTGACCGAGGCGAAGGACTTGAAGCCCTTCAGCGTCAGGCGTTTGAGATGCACGTCGAGGCTGGCCTCTCGTCGGGGCCCGGAGCCGCCCGGTCACGCGAACGGCCCAAGAATACTGGGTCCCCCCGACACCCCTGGCCCTGACCGGCCGCAACGCGCCGCCGGAGCGGCTGTGGCAGGCCCGCGGCGCGGGGCCGGAGCACCACTGGAACGACGGCGGCGCGGGGCCAACGCGGCACCGGATGGGCCGCGGCGCGGGCCCGATGCCGGCGGCCGGCGTCCGCCCACGGCCGCCAGCCAACAACCCCGACCCGACCGCGACCCCAACCGGTCCCAGCGGCGGCGGCGGCGCCCGCGCCCAGCCGGCTGTTACCCAACTCCACCACCGGCAGGTTTTCCGGCCCGAAAACCTGCCTCCCGTGCAGTTCGGTAACCACAGACAGCGGGCCCGGGACGCCGGCCCCGTGCGCCGGGCCCCGGCGGTCCGGCCCCGGGTCAGCGTTCGACGAAACCCGCGAGGGTGCCGGTGGGGGCGCTCCAGCGTTCGGTCACCCGATCGACCCGGCCGGGCGTCTGGCCGCCACGTAGCGTGACGAGTAGCTGTTCACAGGTCGCCCGACTGCCCTCCGCGATGATCTCCACGCGGCCGTCACGCAGGTTCGATGCGCTGCCTACCAGGCCCAATTCGAGCGCCCGGGACCGCGTCCACCAGCGGAAACCCACGCCCTGGACGTGTCCGTGTACCCATGCTGTCAGCCGAATGGCGCTATCGGAGTGCACGCTACGCAGTCTGCTACGTTCACCCACTGTGACCATGATCGGGCGGCGGCGATTAGTCCCGTTGCTCGCCGGCCTGGGTTGTGGCGCACTGATCGCCGTGGTCACCGTGCTGGTCGGGCCGCACCACGAACCCGCGCCACCGGCGCCAGAACCCTCCACCACGCTCGCCGGCCCGCAGGCGGTCGGCCCGCCGCCGCCGGAGCCCACCGGCACGCTCAACCCGGGTGGCCCGCTGCTGCTGCCCTTCCCGCCGGTCCCCGTGCCGCCGCCGATCCCCCCGGTGCCGCAGCCGCCGCCGATCGAGATCCCGCCCGGGCTGTCCGGGCCGGCCGCCCAGGTACTGGCCATCACCAACGTGCAGCGCCGCGCCGCCGGCTGCAAGGCGCTCACCGTGGACCCCCGGCTGACCAGGGCGGCCCAGCGGCACAGCCAGGACATGGCCACCCGGGGCTACTTCAGCCACAGCACCCCGGAGGGCCGGACCTGGGACGACCGGGAGGTCGCCGCCGGCTTCCCGGCCGACCGGACCGGCGGCGAGAACATCGCATACGGCCAGCGCACGGCGGCGATCGTGATGCAGGTCTGGATGGGCTCGCCGCCGCACCGCAAGAACATCCTGAGCTGCGAGTTCACCACCATCGGCGTCGGCTACTACGCACCGGGCAGCTACTGGACCCAGGACTTCGGCTACTGAGGCGGCTACTGAGGCGCCGGCCGAGGTCGTGAGTGGCGAGTGGTCCTATGAGACCACTCGCCACTCACGAGCTCAGAGCTCGAAGCGGTAGCCCATGCCGGGTTCGGTGATCAGGTGCCGGGGGCGGGCGGGGTCGGGCTCCAGCTTGCGGCGCAGCTGGGCCAGGTACACGCGCAGGTAGTTGGTCTCCTTGCCGTACGCGGGGCCCCACACCTCCTGCAGCAGCTGGCGCTGGCCGACGAGCTTGCCGTGGTTGCGCACCAGCTGCTCGAGGATGCCCCACTCGGTCGGCGTGAGGTGCACCTCGGCGTTGTCCCGCACGACCTTCTTGGCCGCCAGGTCCACGGTGAACGTCTCGGTGGCCACCACGGGCTCGCCGTCCACCTGGCCGACGGTCGAGCGGCGGACCGCGGCGCGCAGCCGGGCCAGCAGCTCGGCCATGCCGAACGGCTTGGTGACGTAGTCGTCGGCGCCGGCATCCAGCGCGTCGACCTTGTCGGTGGAGTCCGTCCGCGCGGACAGCACGATGATCGGCACCTGCGTCCAGCCGCGCAGCCCGGCGATCACGTCGGTGCCCTCCAGGTCGGGCAGCCCCAGGTCCAGCACCACGACCTCGGGGTGGTCGTCGGCGGCCACCCGCAGCGCGCTCGCCCCGTCCACCGCCGTGAGCACCTGGTAGCCCCTGGCCGCCAGGTTGATCCGCAGCGCGCGCAGGATCTGCGCGTCGTCGTCGACCACCAGTACGCGCGTCACGGCGCCACCTCCAGGCTCTCCGGCGCCGCGGGGTCTGCCGGTGCCTCGGCCGACGAGGCCGCCGGCAGCGAGATCACCACGGTCAGGCCGCCACCCGGGGTGTCCTCGGCGGTCAGCGTGCCACCCATCGCCTCGGTGAAGCCGCGCGCCACGCTCAACCCGAGCCCCACCCCGGACGTGGCCTGCCGGTCACCGAGGCGCTGGAACGGCGTGAACAGCCCGCCGGCGGTGTCCCGGGGCACCCCGGGGCCGGAGTCCACCACGCGCAGCTCGACCCGGTCGGCGAGCGCACTGGCCCGGACCGCGACCGGCGCGCCCCGGCCGTGTTTGAGCGCGTTGTCCACCACGTTCGCCACCACACGCTCCAGCAGCCCGATGTCGGCCAGCACCTCCGGCAGCGTCTCGTCGACCTCCACCAGCACCCGCCGGGCATCGTCGACGCCGGTCAACGCGAGCGCGACCACCTCGTCGTAGCCGACCGGCGAGGTCCGGGGCACCACGGCGCCGGCGGCCAGGCGCGACGAGTCGAGCAGGTTGTCGACCAGTGCGGTGAGCCGGTCGACGGACTCCTCGACGGTGGCCAGCAGCTCCTGCCGGTCCTCGTCGGAGAGCACCAGCTCGGGGTCGCGCAGGCTGCCGGCGGCCGCCTTGATCGAGGTCAGCGGGGTGCGCAGGTCGTGGCCGACGGCCGAAAGCAGGGCCGACCGCAGCTCGGCGCCCTCGGCCTTGCGGTGCGCCTCGGCGGCCTCGGTGGCCATCCGCTGGCCGCGCAGCGCGAGCAGCGCCTGGCCGCCGACGGTCTCCAGCACCCGGCGGTCCCCGGCGGCCAGCGGGCGGCCCTGGCCGATCAGGTGGATGTCGTGGTCGACCTCGACGTCCACCTCGGCGTCCTCGGGGCGCAGGCAGTCCGGCGAGCCGACGCAGGCCACGTAGCGCCAGCCGGTCTTCTCCTCGGGGGCCCGTTCCAGCACCGCGACCGAGCGCAGCCCGAACGCCTCGCTGACCTTCTCCAGCAGCCGGGGCAGCGGGTCGACCCTGGTCAGCACGGTACGGGCGAAGGAGGCGAGCAGGGCGGCCTCGGTGCGCGCCCTGGCAGCCTGCTCGGCGCGCCGAGCGGCCCGGTCGACCACCAACGCCACCGCGACGGCCACCACCACCATCACCACCAGGGTGATCACGTTCTCCCGCTCGGCGATGGTGAACGTGTGCACCGGCGGCGTCAGGAAGTAGTTCAGCAGCAGCCCACCGGCGACCGCGGCCAGCAGCGCCGGCCCGAGCCCGCCGACCAGCGCCACCAGCACGATGGCCAGGAAGAACAGCACCACGTCGGTGGACAGCCCGAACAGCGGCGCGAACGTCACCCCGGCCAGGGTGGCCAGCCCGGGGGCCAGCACGGCCAGCACCCAGCCGGACAGCACCCGGCGCAGCGGCAGCGCGCTGTGCAGCCAGCGCACCGCCGGCCCGCCGTCGGCATGCTGGTGGGTGACCATGTGCACGTCGATCGAGCCGGAGTCCTGTACGACCGCGGCGCCGATGCCCGGGTTGAACAGCCTGGCCAGCCGGGACCGCCGGGAGGTGCCGAGGACCAGCTGGGTGGCGTTCGCACCCCTGGCGAAGTCCAGCAGGGCGGCCGGCACGTCCTCGCCGCCGACCACGGTGTGGAACGAGGCGCCCACGTCGTCGGCGAGGCGGCGCAACCGGCCGAGTGCGGCCGGCGGCATGCCGGCCAGCCCGTCGCTGCGCAGCACGTGCACGCAGAGCAGGTCGGCGCCCCCGACCCCGGAGCCGGCGCGCTTGGCGATCCGGGCGGCCCGGCGCAGCACCGTCTCGCTCTCCGCGCCGCCGGTCACCGCGACCACCACCCGTTCCCGGGCGTCCCAGACCTCGGTGATGCTCTGTTCGGCGCGGTGCCGCAGCAGCGCCACGTCCACCTCGTCGGCCACCCAGAGCAGCGCCAGCTCGCGCAGCGCGACCAGGTTGACCGGCCTGAAGTAGTTGGACAGCGCGGCGTCCACCCGCTCCGGCGGATAGATGTTGCCGTGCGCCATCCGGCGGCGCAGTGCCTCCGGGGTGATGTCAACCAGCTCGATCTGCTCGGCGCCGCGCACCCACTCGTCCGGCACGGTCTCCCGCTGGCGCACCTTAGTGATCGTTTCGACGACGTCGTTGAGGGACTCCAGGTGCTGCACGTTCACCGTGGACAGCACGTCGATCCCGGCGGCCAGCAGCTCGTCGATGTCCTGCCAGCGCTTGGCGTTGCGCGAGCCGGGCGCGTTGGTGTGCGCCAGCTCGTCGACCAGCGCCAGCTCGGGCTTGCGGGCCAGCACCGCGTCCACGTCCAGCTCGGACAGCTCGGTGCCCCGGTAGGTGCAGTGTTGCCGCTCGACGACCTCGAACCCCTCGAGCAGGGCCTCGGTCTTGGGCCGCCCGTGCGTCTCGACGATGCCGACGACCACGTCGGTGCCCCGCTCCGCGCGCCGGCGGCCCTCGCCGAGCATGGCGAAGGTCTTGCCGACCCCGGGCGCGGAGCCCAGGTAGATGCGCAGCATCCCCCGGCGGCAGGGTGGGTCAGGGCTCACGGCGCCATTCTCACCCTCGGGCCGGGACGACAGCGAGCTCGAGCTCACGGACAGTCACCCCCGGTGCGTGGATCCACCGCGATGTTGCGCCGCCCCGACCCTGCATAGCTGCGGTTTTGACGCGATCCTGACGGCGCGGTGAGCGTAGTCACCGGCTCCCGGGGTTCACCCGCGCGTGCTGGCTGAGTCCCAGCTGAGGGGCGACACGCGTCGTTTTCCGCGCCGGGGGACTCCTGGTGCAGGCTGTGCGGGTGAACTCGCGGGGCCTGGCGGCGCTGAAGGGGCTGTTGGCCCTGGTGTCCGCACTCGTGCTGTTCGTCACCGGCTACGGCTGGCACGCGTACCAGAGCCTGTCCAGCGGGCTGACCAAGTCCGACGCGCTGACCGGCACCGGCACCTCGTCCACAAACGGCGACACGAACATCCTGGTGATGGGCCTGGACAGCCGGCTGGACCAGAACGGCAACCCGCTGCCCCGGGACGTGCTGGCGCAGCTGCACGCCGGCGACTCCAGCGACGGCGGCTACAACACGAACGTGCTGATGCTGCTGCACGTGCCGGCCGGCGGCGGCCGGGCCCAGGCGATCTCGATCCCCCGCGACGACTACGTCACGCTGCCCGGCGCCCCGGACGGGGTCAGCAAGCAGAAGATCAAGCAGGCCTACGGGCTGGCCAAGGACGCCGCCGAGCGGAAGCTGCGGACGCGGGGTGTGGTAGATCAGAGCGCGCTGGAGCAGCAGGGCCGGGAGGCCGGCCGCAAGGAGGAGCTGGAGACGGTCGAGGACTTCCTCGGCGGGGTGTCGATCGACCACTTCGTGGAGGTCACCCTGGTCGGCTTCTACGACCTGGCCAAGGCGCTGGGCTCGGTCACCGTGTGCCTAGCGGGGCCGACCCAGGACAGCTACTCCGGCGCCAAGTTCGTCAAGGGCCACCAGCAGCTGGACGCCGCCCAGGCGCTGGCGTTCGTCCGGCAGCGCCGCGACTACGTGCACCCGGATCTGAACTTCACCGACCTGGACCGGGAACGCCGCCAGCAAGCCTTCCTGTCCTCGGCCGCCTACCAGCTGCGCAGCGCCGGCACGTTCGCCGACCCGGCGCGGCTGAACGCGCTGATCGATGTGGCCAAGCGGGACGTGGTGATCGACAACGAGTTCGACCTGCTCGGCTTCCTGCAGCGCTCACCGAGCCTGCTGGACGGCAACATCACGTTCACCACGCTGCCGGTCAAGGAGTTCGGCCAGGTCGACGGGCAGGACGTGAACCTGGTCGACCTGGCGCAGGTCAGGGCCACCGTGCGCGGCCTGATCGACCCGGACGACGCGAGCGCGTCGGCCGACTCCGCGGGTAACACGGCGGGTGGCCAGCTGCCGGCCGCGACCCTGGACGTGGTGAACGCCGCCGGCCAGGACGGGCTGGCCGCGAAACTGGAGCGCGAGCTCACCGCACGCGGCCTCACCGAGGGCAGCGTGCGCACCGAGCACACCCCGCGCACCGAGTCGGCCGTGAGCTACGCGGCCGGCTCGAAGGCGGCGGCGACCGCGCTGGCCGCCGCCCTGGGCGGGCTGCCGGTGCTGGCCGACCCGGCGCTGCCGAGCGGGCACGAGAGGCTGCTCGTCGGGACCGACTTCAGCCCGCCCGCCGACCTGGGTGATGCGGCTGGGACGGACGAAGCAGCAGCGGGCCAGCCATCGCAGGGAGTGCCGGCGTCGAGCCTGCAAGGGGGCGGCATTCCCTGCGTGAAGTGACCGCGAGGCCGAGCAGGCTGGCCGCCAGCCCGAGGCCGAGCAGCAACAGCAGCGCGGCGCTGCTCGCCGGGTCCAGCCGCAGCTCGCCGAGGCGGTGCAGCTCGAACCCGGAGTACATGCCCCAGCACTGCGCCGAAGCGGCCACCGCCCCGATCACCGTGGTCGTCACGCCCACCCCGACCGCGACGGCCGCGAGCAGCCCCAGGCCCACCACCGGGTGGCTGCCGGCGCCGATCCCCCAGCCGAGCAGCGTGGCCACGATCGCCGCCCCGAAGCCCAGTGCACTGCCGACGCCGCCCGGCACCCGGGCCCAGCTCGCGGTAGTCGGCACCGCCGTCGACCGCTGCATGCCACCACCTCCGGACACCGAGCATGCGCCCGTCCGGGCGGGCCGGCACCGGGTGCTCACGGCCCACTGACGCCGCCCGCGCGCACCTTGACGCCGTCCTGACGCGCCTACCTCGATCAGGGGGCAGCGACCCCGATCAGGCGTGCGGCGACCCCGATCAGGGGTGCGGCGACCGGGGCGGGGGCTGGCAGTGCGGGCAGGAGTAGGACGACCGGTTCATGAACGGCTCACGCACGATCGGCGTGCCGCACCGCCGGCAGGGCCGGTCCTGCTGGCCGTAGACGTTCAGCGAGCGCTCGAAGTAGCCGGAGTTGCCGTTCACGTTCACGTAGAGCGCGTCGAACGACGTGCCGCCCTGCTCCAGCGCCGCATCCATCACCTCGGAGGCCTTGGCCAGCACCTCGAGGCCGGCCTTGCGCGTCACCGAGGCGGTCGGCCGGTTGCCGTGCAGCTTGGCCAGCCAGAGTGCCTCGTCGGCGTAGATGTTGCCGATCCCGGAGACCAGGGACTGGTCCAGCAGCGCACGCTTGAGCCCGGTCCGGCGGGCCCGCAGCGCGCGCACCACGGCGGCCGCGTCGAAGGCCGGGTCCATCGGGTCTCTGGCGATGTGCGCGACCGGCGCCGGCACCAGCTCGGCCGCGGTGTCGGTCGCCGGCGCACCCGCTCCGACCTTCGCCGGTACGCCCGTCGCCGGCACGCCCTCGACCAGCGGCTCGACACTCACGCCGCCGAACGTGCGCTGGTCCACGAAGCGCAGCTGGGGGCCGCCGTCGGCGAAGCTGAGCAGCACCCGCAGGTGTTTCTGCCGCGGCGTCGCCGGGTCACAGACCAGCAGCTGGCCGCTCATGCCCAGGTGCGCGAGCAGCGCCTCGTCCGAGTCCAGCTCCAGCCACAGGTACTTGCCGCGGCGGCGGGCGGCGGTCAGGGTGCGCCCGGTGAGCCGGCCGATCACGTCGGCCGGGCCGGCCAGGTGCCGCCGGACGGCCCTCAGGTGCAGCACCTCGGCCGCGGCGATCCGGCGCCCGACCACGTGCTCGGCCAGGCCACGGCGCACGACCTCGACCTCGGGCAGTTCCGGCACGACGGCCCGTCAGGACGCGGGCGCGCCGGGCTCGGCGGCACCGTGGGACCCGGGTTCCGAGGCGCTGCCGGACGCATCGCTCTCGGCCGCGTCGGGTTCAGCGCCATTGTCCGCCGCGCCCTTGTCGACCGCGCCGTTGTCCGTGGCGCCGTTGTCCTTTGAGTTGGCACCGGTTGCGGTGGTGTCCGCCGTTTTGGCGCCCGCTGCCGAGTCCTCGGAGAGCGCGCGCCAGGCCAGCTGTGCCGCCTTCTGCTCGGCTTCCTTCTTGGTGCGGCCCACCCCGGTGCCCAGCTCGCGGCCGGCGACCACGGCGATCGCGGTGAACATCTTGAGGTGGTCGGGCCCGTCCTCGGTGATCCGGTACTCCGGCACGCCCAGCTCGGAAGAGGCGGTGAGCTCCTGCAGGCTGGTCTTCCAGTCGAGCCCGGCACCGAGTAGCGGCGCGGCCCGCAGCAGCCCGTCGAACAGCCGCTCCACCGTGCCGCGGGCGACCTCGAGGCCGTGCGCCAGGTAGACCGCGCCGATCAGCGCCTCGGTGGCGTCGGCCAGGATGCTCGCCTTGCCCCGGCCGCCGGTCAGCTCCTCGCCCCGGCCCAGGTACAGGTACGCGCCGAGGCCGGCGTTCGGGCCGCCGTCCGGACGGGGCGGGCCGAGCTCCCTGGCCACCGAGGCGAGCGCGTGCATGTTGACCACGCTGGCCCGCAGCTTGGCTAGCTGGCCCTCCGGCAGGTCCGGGTGCGACCGGTACAGCCGTTCCGTGACAACCACGCCCAGCACCGAATCGCCGAGGAACTCCAGGCGCTCATTGGTGGGCAGGCCCCCATGTTCGTAGGCGTAGGACCGGTGGGTGAGCGCAAGCGTCAGCAGCTCGGTGTCCAGGTGGACACCAAGCTGCGCCAACAACGCTGAACGGTCGCTCTCCGGCCCTCGCGTCGCTCGATCCCCCACGAGCGGGTGGTAACTCGAGCGATCAGGCCGGAGTGACGACCGGGCGGCCGTTGTACTGGCCGCAGGTCGGGCAGGCCAGGTGCGGCGGCTTCAGGGCGCGGCAGGCCCGGTTGGAACACGGCGCGAGGTGCGGAGCGGAGGTCTTCCACTGCGAACGACGGGAGTGCGTGTTCGACCGCGACATTCTGCGCTTCGGGACAGCCACGACGATCTCTCCAAGTATCTCGGTGCGTTACCGACGCTCTTCGGCGTCCGCTTCAGGGTCGGTAGAAGACGTGGGCCGGCCCCGCAGGGCGGCCCATCGAGCATCTAGTGTCTCATGGCTGTGCTCGGGCGCGAGATCGGCCCACCGCTCACCACATTCCGGGCAGAGTCCCCGGCAGTCTTCCTGGCACAAGGGCACCAGCGGCAGCTCCAGCACGACTACGTCGCGGACCATCTGCTCGGTGTCGATCAGGTCGTCCACCACCCGGCTGATCTCGTCCTCGTCGGTTGTCGCCACGGTGGCCGTGTCCGGGTAGGCGAACAGCTCGCCCAGCCGCACGGTGACCTCGTCCGCGATCGGCTCGAGGCAGCGGGAGCACTCGCCGACCAGCTCGGCGTGTGCCGTGCCGGAGACGAAGACCCCTTCGCTGGCCGACTCCAGGCGCAGCTCGAGGTCGATCGGGGCCCCCACCGGGATGCCGATCACCTCGAGACCGATGCCCGCCGGGGCCGGGATGGTCCGCTGGTAGGTGCGCATGGTGCCTGGCCGACGGCCCACTTCCCGGGTGTTGATCACCCAGGGACTGCTGGACGTCGGATGAGTATCCAACTGCTTATGTCTGGTCATACCGACTCCAGGGTAAGCCACCCGCCGGGGTAGGTGTTTCGGCGTACCCGATCCCGCGGTGACCGGGCCGGTGCGAGAGACCCGGTCGGACCGGCACTAGCGGCCGAACCGGTCCGCGATCTGGGCGCCGAGCTCCAGGAACGCAAGCCGGGTCGGCTCGCGCATGGCGCCGAGGTCGAGGCGGCCGCCGGTGGCCAGGTGCGGGTCGTACGGGATCTCCACCACCGCCCGGC
>Ga0137415_10002891_pt1 | contig 17003 bp, 14 predicted proteins | sample CZODoug3_1_1_16f_FD_183082 | JGI IMG/M metagenome (GOLD analysis project Ga0137415, IMG submission 183082) | Vadose zone soil fungal communities from Angelo Coast Range Reserve, California, USA - CZODoug3_1_1_16fungal (Hybrid Assembly) | ecosystem: Environmental > Terrestrial > Soil > Vadose...
CGTTGAACGAAGAGCTTTTGCAGCGCGGAAAAGATCTGGGCCGCGCGGGATTTGAAGTTCAGGTCAAAGTTACTTCGCGCAGCACATTGTTGTTTCATCTGGCCGATGGCGTGCGGCAAGTTGTTACGGCAAACGCCGGGAAATTTCAGGCCGGCGAGAAAACCTGGGCGCGCGAAGAGTTGGTGCACATGACGCACACGGAGCCGGAGAATTTCAGCCCTAACGCCCTCTTCCGGCCGGTGGTGCAGGACTATCTACTTCCCACCGCAGCATATATTGCGGGTCCAGCTGAGATTGCTTACTTTGCGCAGTCGGAAGTGGTGTACCGGCACCTTCTCGGAAGGATGCCGGTGATCCTGCCGCGCGCGGGATTCACGCTGGTTGACGCGAAGGCGAATAAACTCCTGCGCAAGTACGGCCTGACGGTGGAAGATGTTTGGTCGGGCTCGCAAGACTTGCGGCATAGAATGGAACGCCGATCCGTCTCGAGCGCGCTAACAAAAAACTTTGATCGCAATCAGAGACAGATTGCGAAGATGCTCTCGCAGCTTGGCAAGCAGATCGAAAAGCTCGATCCGACGCTAAAAGGCACCGTGGAACGCACGCGCAAGAGAATCGAATTTCAGATCGACAAGCTGCGCCGCAAAGCGGGGCGCGCACAGGACCAAAAAACTGGGTTGATCTCGACGCATGAACAGTACCTGGAATCGCTGCTCTATCCTCACAAGGGCCCGCAAGAGCGGGAATTGTGCTTGCTGCCCTTTCTGGCGCGATGGGGAGCAGGCGGGTTGAGCGAATTGCAGAAACATTCGACGGGAAAGAAAATCGGAAATCACTTCATCGTGCAGCTGCCGTAAGCTCTCAAACCAAGATGCCGGGCTGAAGGCCGGCGCTACAAAGACATTCCAATGCAGCGGGGAGGACTCATGCAGATGTTGCATGTGAAAACGGACCGGCGGACGCAGTTCGTGGATGTGACCACACAAGTGCAAAAGGTGGTCGCGGCGTCGGGTGTCGCCAGTGGAATTTGTTATTTGTATGTGCCGCACACGACGGCGGCGATCACCATCAATGAATGCGCGGACCCGGATGTCGCCCGCGACGTGGAAGGGGCGTTGGACCGGCTGATCTCCGCAGCGGGGCCGTATCGGCACGGCGAGGGCAACTCGGACTCCCATGTAAAGTCCGTCCTTGTGGGCGCGAGTCAGATCATCTACGTAGAGGGCGGCAAGCTGGTGTTGGGGCGGTGGCAAGGCGTGTTCTTCTGCGAGTTTGATGGTCCCCGCGAGCGGCGGCTGCAGGTCAAGGTTGTGGCTGACTGAGCCGCGTAATTCAGCAAGTATACAGGTCGGGGATCTCCCCCCTGTTTTTTGTAAGTGTTGCATCTAAAGGGCTTAGAGTTCACGTAAGTGGTTTAGAATCAACACTTGCGGGGATTTCTATAAGTGTTGATTCTAAAGAGACTTACATTGACCAAAAGGCGCTAAGACGCCAGAGGGAACTCGTCGCCGGAGGGAGCCACACGATTACTCACCTAATTAAGTACCATAAGAAGTCTGGTGTCGTCAAGAAGATTTTGACACGCCCCACGACGATTCCTGACATTTGCGATGACACGATCATTGTTTTTGCACACTTGCGGCGAATTACGCTTCGGGCGAGGATTTGAGCTACGGTGTGCTAGAGTTTTTGGGTGATGAGGAAGCTGGGGATTTACGTGCAGGTGCCGTTCTGCCAGACGAAGTGTACGTATTGCAATTTTCATACGGGAGTGGTGTCTAGCAGCCGGTTTGCACCTTATGTGGAGGTGGTTTGCCAGGAGATTCGGGGGCACCGGGAGTTGCTTGGAGCGGCGGGGGTCGGGTTGGGTGGAGACGCCCTGGTGAAAGACCACCGCCAGGATTCATCGCGCCAAAACGGGGCGATAGGTGAGAAGGGGTTATGCCACGAAGCTGTGGCGGATACGGTTTACATTGGCGGCGGGACGCCGAGCCTGCTTAATCCTGCGCATTTGCACAACATTTTGGATGCGATCCGGGCGACATTCGAAGCGGAACTTGAAGAGGTGACGCTGGAGGCGGATCCGGAGACGATTGAGGCTGAGAAGGCGGCGGCTTGGGTGCGGGCGGGGATCAACCGGGTCAGTTTTGGGCTGCAATCGTTTGCGGACAAGGAATTGATTGCGGCGGGGCGGATGCACCGGCGGGCGGATATTTACCGGGCGGTGCCGATTCTGCGGGACGCAGGGATTCGGAATATCAGTTTCGATTTGATTGCGGGGTTGCCGCACCAGACGAAGGAAAGCTGGCGGCAATCCTTGAATGAATTGGCGGGGCTGGCGCCAGAGCATGTTTCGGTTTATTTGCTGGAGATTGATGAGGGCAGCAGGCTTGGCAAGGAGTTGCTGCAAGGCGGCGGGAAGTACAGCGCCGGAGCGGTGCCTAGCGAAGATGAGATGGCGGAGTTTTATGAGATGGCGCAGGAGGCGCTGGGGGCGGCGGGGTATCATCACTACGAAATTTCGAATTGGGCGAAGCCGGGGTTTGAGTCGAAGCACAATCTGAAATACTGGCGACGCGATCCGTATCTGGGATTTGGGGCGGGGGCGCATTCGTTTTCGGGGACGGAGCGGTGGGCGAATGCGCATGATGCGGCGACTTATCTAAACGCGTTGATGGGCGGCGCGATCGAGGGAGCACAGCCAGGATTCATCGCGCCAAAACCGCGCGATGGGGCAGAGGGGGCTGTGCCACGGTTGCCGGTGGAGCAGCATGAAAAGTTGACGGCAGAGAGCGCGCTGGAAGAGGAACTGTTTCTCGGGTTGCGGCAGTTGGATGGAATCGATTTGGGCCGAATCGAGCGGGAATATGGGACGACCCTCGCTGAGAAATTCGATTCGTTGGCATCGGCGGGATTAGTGAAACGAGATGGGGACTTCGTGCGGCTGGCTTCGGAGAAGCTGACTGTTTCGAATGAGGTGTTTGTGGAATTGATGAGGTAAAAAATCAAAGACAAAAGATAACGCAAGACGCTGAGAACGCGGAGTCGCGCAGAGTTCGGAAAGAAGAAGATATTACACAGAGATCGCAGAATGCACTCAGAACACAGAGAAGAATGAAGAGAAAAGCGGATTCCTCGCTGCGCTCGGAATGACAACATTCGTAAGGGAACGGGAGAAGGGAAGAAAAATGAGTTATACGATGGCTAAGGGGAATCAGAGGATGGATCCGGACCAGGTGGGCGAGGCGCATACGATTCCGGATGGCGTCGTGGATCTGCGGAGCGATACGGTGACGCGGCCTACGGGGGAGATGCGGCGGGCGATGGCGGAGGCAGAGGTTGGCGATGACGTGTACGGAGAGGATCCGACGGTCAATCGACTGGAGCGGCGCGCGGCGGAAATGTTTGGGAAAGAGGCGGCGCTGTTTGTTCCCACGGGCTGCATGGGGAACCTGATTGGCATCAAGGTGTGGACGCATCATGGCAACGAAGTGATTTGCGAAGAGCGCTCGCACGTGAATTTGTATGAGCTGGCATCGATGTCGGCGATTGCGGGGTGCATGCCGCGAGTGGCTCGGGGCGAAGACGGGCTTTTGACGTGGAAGCAGATTGAGGCGGCAATCCGGCCGAAGATTTATTACGATTCGCAGACGGCGCTGGTGTGCCTCGAAAACACGAGCAACATGGCGGGCGGAACGGTGTATCCGACGGCGCAGGTGGATGATATCTGCGACCACGCGCACAAGGTGGGGTTGAAGGTGCATCTGGATGGGGCGCGGATTTTTAATGCGGCGACGGCGTTGGGAGACCACGTGGCGGTGATGACGCGAAAAGTGGATTCGGTGATGTTTTGTTTGTCGAAGGGACTGGGCGCGCCTGTGGGATCGATGATTGCAGGAACGAAGGCGTTCATTGAGAAGGGACGGGTCTACCGGAAAATGTTTGGCGGAGGGATGCGGCAGGCGGGAGTGATTGCGGCGGCGGGGCTGATTGCGCTGGAAAAGTCTCCGGCGCGGCTACACATCGATCACGAAAATGCCGAGCGGCTGGCGGAAGGTATCGCGGAAATTCCAGGGCTGCACATCGATCCGAAGAAAGTTCGCTCGAACATCGTGATTTTTGATTGCTCGAAGACCGGGAAAACGGCAGTGGAGTTGTGCGATGCGCTTCATCCGCACGGCGTTTGGGCGCAGGATACGGCGCTGTATTCGGTGCGGGTCGTTACGCACTGCGACGTGGACCGGGCGGGGATCGAACGGGCTCTCGCGGTACTGAAGGAAGTCGTCGCGAAAACGCAGAAGGTGGGCGCCTAACAAAAAGAGGCGCCGCAAATATCTCGTTTACATTTCGTTTTCGACCACGCCGCTTATTGTTGAAACAGAAAAAAGTGCTGGAGACGAACCGAATTGTTAGCGGCGGTCATGTAGAATCATACGATAAGCAACAGCTTATCTGCTTATTGCAAACATCATAGACTGCCGAGGACAGCGTGGAATTCAGTTTCACTGAGGAACAGCAGCAACTTCGCCGCAGTGTGCGGGAATTCGCCGAGGGTGAAATCGCGCCGCACGTGATGGAGTGGGACGAAGCGTCTCATTTCCCGATGGAGATCATGCCGAAACTGGCGGAGATGGGGCTGCTCGGCGTTATTTTTCCGGAACAATATGGCGGCGCGGGGCTGGGATACATCGAATACGCGGTGGCGATTGAAGAGCTGGCGCGGGTGGATGGTTCGGTGGGCTTGATCGTTGCGGCGCACAATTCACTTTGCTCCAACCACATTTTCAAGTTCGGGACTGAGGCGCAGAAGAAGAAATATCTTGTGCCGCTGGCTTCAGGGAGGGCGATCGGGGCATGGTCCCTGACGGAGCCGGAGGCCGGTTCGGACGCGGGCGGCACGCGAACGACGGCCGTGCGCGACGGCGAGGATTGGGTGCTCAACGGGGCGAAAACGTTTACCACCAATGGCCAATATGCGAATTATTGCGTGGCCATGGCGGTCACGGACAAATCGAAAGGCTCGCACGGAATCAGCGCATTCATTTTAGAGAAGGGAATGAAAGGGTTCCGGCCGGGGAAAAAAGAAAACAAGCTGGGGATGCGCGCGAGTGACACGTCGGAAGTGATTTTCAATGATTGCCGGGTGTCGCAGGAAAACTTGCTCGGACCGGAAGGCGAAGGCTTTACCGGCAGCTTGAAAATTCTGGATGGGGGACGAATTTCGATCGCCGCGCTGGCACTGGGTATGGCTCAGGGAGCGCTCGAAGCGGCCACGAAGTACGCGAAGCAACGAAAGCAGTTCGGTCAGGCAATCAGCGAGTTTCAGGCGGTGCAATTCAAGCTGGCGGACATGGCCACGCAGGTGGAAGCGGCGCGGCTGCTGGTTTATCAAGCGGCGTGGCTCGCGGATAAAAAGGACGTGCGCTTCACCCGTGAATCGAGTATGGCGAAACTGTTTGCCAGTGAAATTGCGGTGAGTGTGGCCAACGAGTGCGTGCAGATTCACGGCGGCTACGGGTTCATCAAGGATTATCCCGCGGAGAAGTATTACCGCGACGTGAAGTTGTGCACCATCGGCGAAGGCACCAGCGAAATTCAGAAATTGGTGATTGCCCGGCAGCTTCTAGGCAAGAAATAATAGCGAAATGCGCCTGGCTCCCGAGAAGCCCCCACAGGAAAAGTATGACTCTGCCCGTTGAGAAGTGGGCGGAAAATGTGCGCGCCGGCGATGTGCGGGCGGTTTCGCGCGCGATCACGGCGATCGAGAACCATCAGCCCGAGGCGGAGGAGCTGCTGCGACTGCTGTTTCCGCACACGGGGCAGGCGTATCTCACGGGAGTCACCGGCGCGCCGGGAACGGGGAAGAGCACTCTCGTTGACCGCCTGGCGGCGTATCACCGGAAGAAAAAAGAAGAAGTGGGCGTGATCGCGGTCGATCCGACGAGTCCGTACTCCGGCGGCGCGATTCTCGGAGACCGTATTCGAATGCAAGGGCACGCCGGTGATGCGGGCACTTTTATCCGCTCGATGGCCACGCGGGGATTCCTCGGAGGGCTCGCTCGCGCGACAGCGGAAGTGGCGCTGCTCCTGGATGCGGCGGGGAAGAAGCATGTGCTGATCGAGACGGTCGGCGTTGGGCAGGATGAAATTGATATTGTGCGGCTGGCGGATTGCGTGCTGGTCGTGCTCGTACCGGGGCTTGGTGATGATATTCAAAACATGAAGGCCGGGCTGATGGAGATTGGGGACATTTTTGTTTTGAACAAAGCGGATCGCGAAGGCGCGGACCGTTTGGCGCAACAATTGATGGCCATGCTATCGCTGGTGATGCCGCGGGACGGCTGGCATCCTCCGGTGGTGCGCACGGTGGCTTCAGAGAACAAAGGAATCGAGGAGTTGGCCGAAACGGTTGCGAAATTTCAGAAACATTTTGAATCGAGCGGGCAGCGACGGCGAAAACATGTCGAGCATTGGAAAAACCGTCTGATCGAACTGCTGGAATCCCGTTTGCTTGAGCGGGCTTTGGGCGGAGCGGGCGGAGAGGCGCGGCTTGCGGAATTGGCGGCAGAGGTCGCGGACCGCAAGAAGGATCCATTTTCCGCGGTCAACGAGATATTGAAGAAAAGCGGCCTTCAGGGCTAGAGGAGAGAAAAAAGATGGCGGCAAAGAAGGCCGGTAAGCCGAAGAGCGCGAAATCCGCTGCCCAGGCGGCGGTTGGAATCATTGGCGGGAGCGGACTCTATTCGATGAATGGATTGACGAATGCGCGCGAGATTCGCGTGAGAACGCCGTTCGGCGAGCCTTCGGATGCCATAGTGCTTGGTACGCTTGAGAGAAAGCGCGTTGCGTTTCTGGCGCGGCACGGCCGCGGGCATCGCATCCTGCCCGGCGAAATCAACTACCGCGCAAACGTCTACGCGATGAAGCTTTTGGGAGTGGAGCGCATCATCTCGGTGAGCGCGGTCGGGTCGCTGAAGGAAGATTTGCGGCCGGGAGAATTTCTCGTGCCGGACCAGTTTTTCGACCGCACGAAAAACCGCCCGTCCACTTTTTTTGGAGAAGGAATCGTTGCTCACGTGGCCTTTGCGCATCCGACTTGCGGCCAATTGTCGGGCGTTCTAGCGGATGCCTGCGTTCATGAAGCCGTGATGGTCCATCGCCGTGGAACCTACATATGCATCGAAGGACCGCAATTCTCGACGCTGGCCGAGGCGGAAGTGCACCGGCAGCTTCGCTTTGAAGTGATCGGCATGACTAACGTGACGGAAGCGCGGTTGGCGCGCGAAGCGGAGATTTGCTACTCGACGATTGCGATGATCACCGATTACGACTGCTGGCACCCGGAGCACGAATCGGTCACGGCGTCGCAGATTATCGCCACGCTGAATCAGAACGCGGAGAACGCGCAGAAAGTGCTGCGAACTGCGGTTCGAGAGCTTCCCTCGGGCAGAACCTGTAAATGTGGATCGGCACTACAGCATGCGCTGGTGACGGATTTTAAAATTGTTCCCAAGGCAACAAAGAAGCGGCTCGCGGCCATCATTGGAAAATATATTTCTTAGGAGAACAGAGTGTCCTTACTCGTTGTGGGTTCCGTCGCGTTCGACGCACTGGAAAGTCCTTACGGAAAGGTGGAGCGCGCGCTGGGCGGCGCAGCCACTTATTTCGCCGTGGCGGCGAGTTTTTTTACGCACGTCAACCTCGTTGGGATCGTGGGCGAGGACTTCACAGAAGTGGATGCCCGGATTTTTCACGGACGTACCATCGATATTGACGGGCTGGAACGTGCCACTGGGAAGACATTTTTCTGGGCCGGGCGCTATTCCCAAAACTTGAACGAGCGCGTAACGCTGGCGACGGAGCTGAACGTGTTCGCTGAGTTCAAGCCACGTTTGCCGGAAAAATATCGCAGCTCGAAATACGTTTTCCTCGCCAACATCGCGCCAGACTTGCAGCGGGACGTGTTACACCAGGTCAAGAAGCGCCCTAAAATCGCCGCGCTGGATACCATGAACTACTGGATCGAACGTTCGAACGCGGAGCTTCGCGAGACGCTGAAGCATGTGGACATCCTAATGATCAATGACTCGGAGACGCGCGAGCTTTCCAGCGAGCATAATCTGCTGCGCGCGGCCAAGCACATTTTAAAGATGGGTCCGGTGACGCTGGTTGTAAAGCGTGGAGAATACGGCGCCATGATGGTGGACAAGCGCGGCGTCTTCTGCGTCCCGGCATTTCCGCTGGAAGAGCCGCACGATCCCACCGGCGCGGGCGACAGCTTCGCTGGCGGCTTCATGGGCTACCTGGCGGGAAACGGGGACCAGTCTGACGCTTCGCTCCGCCGCGCCATGGTCTACGGCTCGGTCATGGGAAGCTTTGCCGTCGAGAAATTTGGCCTGGACCGGCTGCGCTACTTGAAGCGCAGTGAGATACACGCCAGGGCACGCCATTTTGGGAAATTGACGCAATTCAAATTATAATTCAGTAAAATTTCGCTCAGGCGGGCAGTGGGTCCCGTTCGGAATGCTTTCTCTTCCACAAATATTTCTGCGACTGACCGTTGCTGCGGTACTCGGGGCGGTCATCGGCATTGAACGCGACCTGCGGCGCAGGCCGGCGGGCATTCGGACCAGCCTTTTTGTGTGCCTGGCGACAGCGTTGTTCACGATTCTTTCCGGCGAGGTTGCACACGCTTTTGGCGATGCGGGAAGCACTCGCATCGCTTCGAACATTGTGCAGGGCATTGGTTTCCTCGGTGCCGGCGCGATTCTGCGCGACAGCGGCGGCATTGTGGGATTGACCACCGCCGCGACAGTCTTCGTGGAAGCCGCGATTGGCATGGCTGCCGGCGGAGGATTCTTTTCTGTGGCCGCCTATGCCACAGGCCTCGTGCTTTTCGGCTTGATCTGCATCGGGTGGGTCGCGAGGCGGTTCCATTTGAAGTCCCGAAACATGATTTTTCGCGTTACCACCAGCCACGCGGACAGCATCGCGACGGAAGTGCAACGGCTGATGGCCGGTCTGAAAATTCCCATGCAACACTTTCGCGTTTCGATGGCGGGAGCGAACTCCATTGTTGAATTCGAATCCGACGTCAGCCATAGTCAGCAAGAAACGATTGTCACCCAGCTCAATCGCCAGGGCGTGATCACGGAAGTGATTTCGTTCGAAGGCCATCACGAATGACGGGTAGCAACGGGATTCCCCGAAAACCCAAGGCGCTGGCCGCCGGTTCGCGCCTGGGAGTCTTCGCTCCGGCGTCTCCCGCGGAGTCCGTCGAAATGATCGCCGGGCTTGCGGAATTGAAGCGCCACGGTTTTCAAGTGGTCTCCAATCAGGACACCAAAGCGGAAGGGTACTTTGCAGGTCCGCCACTGGAGCGCGCCAACGGTTTTCTCGGGACGCTGAATTCCGATCAGGTTGACGGGCTCGTGGCTTTGCGCGGCGGCTACGGGTCGAACTACCTTCTGGAATTTGAACTGGAGAAGAGCCTTCGCGATCTGAAGTGCGTGATTGGCTTCAGCGACCTCACGACGCTGCAGATTTTTCTCTGGCAACGCTGCAAGTGGATCACTTTCTACGGTCCGATGGTTGTTGGGGGGCTCAACGCGGGCGCAGATGTGCGCAAGGGTTATGATGAGAACTCTTTTCTTCAAGCGGTCGGCAAAACGGAAGGCGGTTGGAAATTGCGGCTGAAGGGTGAAGCAGTTCTCGCCGGTGAATCCATGGGCAGGGTCTTAGGCGGTTGCATGACTTTGCTGGAAGCCACGATTGGAACACCGTGGGAATTGGATACCAAGGATTCGATCCTGGTCCTCGAAGATCGCGGCATGAAGCCCTATCAAGTCGATCGCGTCCTAATGCATTTGAAACAAGCGGGAAAATTTGAAGGCGTTCGCGGGATTGTGCTGGGAGATTTTCCGGAAAGCGAGCCGTCCGTGGCCGGAGGTCCAACCGTACGCGAAGTCTGCGGGCGAATCCTGCGGCCGCTTGGTGTTCCGATCGTCTTCGGCGCTCCGATTGGGCATACGGTGCGGCCCATGTTTACGATACCACTGGGCATACAGGCACGCCTGGATGCCGATGGGGAAGGCACGCTCGAATTCCTGGAATCGGCGGTGGTGGCGTGACGGAAACAAGACATGTGCATGTGATTGGGATTGGCGGATCGGCAATGGCGCCCCTGGCCGGGATGCTGCGCGACCACGGTTTTCGCGTGACCGGTTCGGATTCCGGAGTCTACCCGCCTGCGTCCACGCTGCTTGAAAGTCTCGGAATTTCATTCTTCCATACTTTTGATGCGGCGAACTTGCAGCCGGCGCCCGACCTGGTGGTGATCGGGAATATCATTGCGCGGGGGAATCCGGAGCTGGAGGAAGTGCTGGATCGAAAGATTCTCTATCGCTCGATGCCGGAAATTCTGGAGGAAGTCTTTCTCCCCGAGAGACATTCCATCGTCGTCAGCGGAACCCATGGAAAAACGACCACCACGGCGATGCTCGCCTGGATTTTTCACACCGCGGCGAAACGGCCGAATTTTCTTGTGGGGGGTGTAGCGGAAAACTTTGGCAAGAGTTACGGGCTCGGCGGTGGGGAAGAGTTCATTCTCGAGGGCGACGAGTATGAAACCGCTTTCTGGGACCGCGGGCCAAAATTCTTTCACTACCATCCCGACGATTTGATTATTACATCGCTCGAATACGACCACGCTGACATCTATCCCGATTTTGAGACCTACCAATTGGCGTTCCGCCGGTTGGTGAATCTTGTTCCCCGGCGCGGCCGCGTGGTTATTTGGGGCGATGCGGAAGAATCGGGCCCGGCCTTGCGGCGCGCGTCAGAAAAGGCTTTTTGTCCGGTGGAAACGTACGGTTTCAGTGAAGGGAATGATTGGGTGGCGAGCGGCTTCGCGATTGATGGTGAAACCATGCGGTTTCGCGTCGCGCACGCCGGGGCATTGTTCGGCGAATTTGAATTGGTTGCAACCGGACGTCACAACGTCTTGAACGCCATGGCGGCATTGATTGTCGCGCAAGGTCGTGGCATCCCCGCTGGAGGAATCGCCAAAGCACTCGCGACGTTTCGCAGTGTGAAGCGCCGCATGGACGTGAAAGGCGAAATCGGAGGCGTGCTGGTGGTTGATGATTTCGCGCATCACCCGACGGCTGTGAAAGCTACCATAGAAGCTGCGCGCGGGCGCTGGCCCGGACGCCGGCTGTGGGCTATTCTCGAGCCGCGTTCGAATTCCATGCGCCGCAAAGTGTTTCAGGATGCGTTGCCGAAGTCGTTGGCTCTTGGCGACCGCGTCATTCTCGGGGGCGTCTTTCGCGCCCAGCAATTGGGCGGCGAAAATCGGCTGGACCCTGAGACTGTCGCGGAGAGTGTGCGCGCACTCGGCAAGGACGCTCGCGTGTTTCCCGGTTCAGACGCCATTGCGGAGTATCTTGGGGCCGAAGCCAAGCCGGGCGATCTCCTGCTCATCATGTCCAACGGTAGCTTTGACGGCCTGTGCGACAAAATCGTGAAGAAACTCGGCGCGGCTGGACAACTTGCAGGTGAGGCGAAAACTCGGTGACCGTTACTTCTGCGTGGAGCAGGCTGCTGATTCGCACCGGCCTCTGCATTTCATTTATCCTGGCTTTCAGCTCCTCCGCTGGAGCAACCATTCAATACACCGTCCTCCTGGTTCATCCCGAGAGGCATCTCTTCCACGTAACGATGGCCATTCCCGATGTGACGGATGAGGTGATTGTCAGGATGCCTGCGTGGAATGCGCTCTACCAGGTCCGCAACTTCAGCAGTCACGTGCGGCAGGTAGAAGCGTTTGCCGGCCCCAGGAAAGTGTTTATCGAAAAAACGGATAAGCAAACGTGGCGCATTAAGGGCACGGGGACGATCGAGATTGCTTACGCGGCTTATTGGGATGAATCCGGGCCATTTGCGACGCAACTCAACTCCGAGCACGCCTTCATCAATCCCGCAATGATTCTCCTCTACGTTCCGGAGCGGCGCTCGGAGAATGTGAAATTGAGTTTTCCGAGTCTTCCCGACAACTGGAAGGCGGCAACGGCTACCAGCGGCGGACTCGAAGCGGCAGGTGGCGTCCGCGCATACTTCTTCGAAGCCCCGAATTATGAAGGTCTTGCGGATGGGCCCATCGAGGTGGGCAAATTTGATGAATTTCAATTGACCGGTATATCGCCAGAGATTCGCGTAGTCATTCATGGGGAAAACTGGAGGAGGAAACAGGTCGAAGAGGACCTGCGGCGAATTTGCAGATACGAATTGAAGCTGATGGATGGTGCGCCGTTTGAGCACTACACGTTTATTCTCCACTTTGGCAAGGGAGCCGGAGGTGGCGGCATGGAGCACGCAAACTCGACGGCGATCGGCGCCTATTCGGAGGAATACTTGCCCAATGTCGCGGCGCACGAATTTTTTCATTTGTGGAATGTGAAACGCATTCGTCCGGCGTCGCTCTATCCCGTGGACGATACGAAAGAGCAATACACGCGTGCTCTGTGGTTTGCAGAGGGGGTGACGAATACCTACGCCTCGTACACGCTGCTGCGCAGTGGGATTTGGAGCAAAGAGCAGTTCTACGCGGACCTAAGTGAACAAATCACCGAACTGGAAGGCCGCCCGGCAAATCGCTGGCAGAGCGCGGAGCAGTCCAGCCTGGATGCCTGGCTGGAAAAATATCCGCTCTACAATCAGCCGGAATACAGCGTCTCGTATTACACAAAAGGACAGGTGCTGGGAGACTTGCTCGACATTCTCATTCGCGACCGCACCGGCAATGGAAAGAGCCTGGACGATGTCTTGCGTTCGTTGAATATGAATTTTGCCAAACAAGGAAAAACGTATCGAGACAGTCTGGACGTGGAACTGGCCGCGGAGAGCGTCGCCGGCGGCTCGTTCGAGGAGTTTTTCGCAAAATACGTCGCTGGGGCAGACCCTTTCCCGTATCAGCAAATACTGGGGCTGGCAGGCTTAACGTTACGAACCGTGGAGCATCGGAGGCCCTCGCTCGGCTTTTTTGTTGAGCACGAAGCGAACGGCCCGTTCGTCGTGGGCCAGGTCGATCCTGAAGGCCTTGCAGCTATGGCAGGATTGCGAACGGGAGATGTCATCCTCAGTTGGAACGGCGGAGAAGTGCCTAAAAGGGCTGATCGGTGGCTGCAAGAACAGAAAGCCGGCGACTTGCTGAAACTGCGCGTTCGCAGGGAAGACAAGGAAATTGCCATCGAATTCCGGCTCGGCGAAATCAAGGAGACGCTATGCCTTGTTGGCGAGGATGCGCACGCCGGCGAAAAGGCGCGCCACATTCGAGAGGGGATACTTCGCGGAGAAACAAGCGCGGTCACTGTTCGTTAGCGATGCGACCGCGTCCACGTTTCGCTTGACCGGCGGCGTGGGATTCGAGAAAGTTTGCCAGCCTATGCTGCGGACTCTTTTCATTGGCGTCTTCTTATCGCTGTACATTCTGGTCGTTGGGCCGCCGCTGCTCGTCTATACACTGATCACCCGCAATCCTGATCCGATTTACTGGGCAGGCGTAAAGGGAGTGATGTTTTTTGTCCGGGCTGTTGGCGTCAGGGTTCGCGTGCAAGGCCTCGAGCGCGTCCCCCCGGGCGTCTGCCTTTTTGCCGCGAATCACACGAGCTCGGCCGATGCGCCCGCAGTTGTAGGCGCCATCCCTCGCCGGATCGCTATTCTTCTGAAGGAATCCTTGTTCAAATGGCCTATCGTGGGGCAGGCTTTCTCGTCAGCGCATTTTATCCCCGTCAATCGCAGCGCACGCGACTCGGCAATTGCCAGCGTTGAAAAGGCCACGGAAGCCCTCAAGGATGGGCAATCATTTTTGATCTACCCGGAAGGCACTCGGAGTCCGGATGGCCGGCTTCAAGAATTCAAGAAGGGAGCTGTGGTAATGGCGATTAAAGCGGGAGTGCCGATTGTGCCAATGGCTTGCTCGGGCGCCCACCGCGTCATGGAAAAGCGGTCGCTGGTCATTCATCCGGGAGAGATCGTCGTCGAATTTCTCGAGCCGATCGACGCTTCCCAGTATTCCCTTGAAGAGCGGGACGTATTGAACGAGCGCGTGCGGATGGCGATGGCGGCGAGCCTGCCACCAGACCAGCGTCCGCTCGATTTTCCGGGCGCTACGGCTGAACCGGCAGCATCTTAATCTGCGGGGCGCGCATGGTGCCCGTTTTTAACGCGACTTTAGGTTCTCTACTTCCGCTTCCAGTTCGCGAACACGCTTCTGCAATTCAGGCAGCCGATTTAGCGCCGCCATCGTCTTGAGCCATTCACGATTCTCGACCGCCGGATATCCGGAATACAGCGAGCGCGGAGGTACATCGTTCGGAACGCCACTTTGAGCGGTGATCACTGCCCCGTCTCCTACCGACAGATGGCCGGCGGTACCCACCTGGCCCGCTAGAATGCAGTTGCTACCGACTTTCGTGGAGCCAGCGAGTCCCACTTGGCCGCAGAGCATGGTGTTGGGCCCAACCTGCGAGGCGTGGCCAATCAGCACGAGATCATCGAGTTTGGTACCGCGGCCGATGCGGGTTTCGCCAATCGTGGCACGATCGACACAGGCGTTCGCTTGTACCTCCACGTCGTCTTCGAGAACGGCCGCCCCCGACTGAGCCATCTTGTACCAGGTGCCGTCTTTCTGTTTCGCGAAACCCAACCCGTCTCCGCCGATCACCACTCCATTTTGCAGAATCACGCGATTGCCAAGGCGGCAGAATTCGCGAACCACGGCGTGCGCGTGCGCAAAAAAATCATCGCCGATCTTTGCGCCGCGATAGATGCTCACGAAGCTGTGCAGCATGGCGTTGCGGCCGATTTGGACATCTTCGTCCACGTAGCAGTACGGTCCGATATGGGCTCCCTCACCGATCTTTGCGCTTTTCGCAATGATCGCCGTCGGATGAATCCCCGGCGCGTAGCGTGGTTGCTGGTAAAAAAGCTCGAGCGCATGGGCAAACGCGAGGTAAGGATTTGATGAGCGCAGCGCGGTAAGGGCGGGCATGGACGAGTCGCGGTCCAGGGTAATTCCTTCTTCGATGAGGACCGCCGAGGCGCGCGTCGTCTTCAACAACGGAAAGTATCGCCGATTCGCGAGAAATGTAATCTGTCCGGCCTCAGCGAACTCGATCCCTGCCACGCCGCGAATCTCTATTTCCGCCTGGCCTTCCAACCGGCATCCCAATTTTTGCGCAACTTCAGCAAGTTTCATGAAGGGGCTCCTCAATACTTTTTGGGGCTGTCTGCGAGTCTCGCACAGGCCAAAGAGGGAAGTATAGTCGGCCCGGCGAGGCTATTCGTTGAAAAGGCGGGGTTGCGAAGCCGCTGCGGCAGCGGCAGCCGGCTTCCGCCGGGCGATGCCAACAACACCGAGAACGGTCACTTCCGTGAGCGCAGCGCGCGGAACAAAGATACGGTCCGTGGAAGAGTTCAGGTCGGGCGATGTGATTTGCAACCCGTTATCGAGCAGCGACAGCAGATCGTTGGGAACCACGCCTTCCAGGGTTTCTCCGTCGTTGTAACGAAGCTTGACCCACAGTCCGTCCAGCTTCGGCCGGCTCAGGAAGGCCTTGCGCTCCGGCTCGAAGTCGTCGGAAAATTCGCGCACAAAATAGACCGATCGCACTCGATCTAGAGGTACCTCAACGTGTTCCCCCTCAGGCGTCAGCAAGTCGATGGGGTCAGCCTGCCCGAGCCGGACAGGGTTCAAGTACCCGCGCAAGGGTTTCTTGTCAGCGAGCACAACAATAACCTTCTTGTGCGTTGAGGCTGGGGCTCTATTCTTCAAAATGGCGCGTTTCCCGGTCTGGATGCCCAGATTTGCCAATCGGCAAAATGTATGTTATGTTAAGCACGTTTTTCCTGTCAAGTTATTGTTTTCATTAGGGTTAGGGCCCGGAGCACTGCCCTTTGACCGATAAAAAGCATATCCTCAAATCGGCCTCGATCATCTCCCTAGTAACGGTAGCTAGCCGCATCCTGGGCTACGTCCGCGACCAGCGCATTACCCTCCTTCTGGGGACCACCCTGACGGCCGATTCCTACTTTTTGGCCTACCGCATCCCCAACATATTCCGCAGGCTGGTCGCCGAAGGCTCCATGACCGCCTCCTTCATTCCGGTTTTTACAACTTATATGAGGGAGAAGTCAAAGGAGGAACTGTGGGAGTTCGCTAACCGGTTGTTCTGGACCATGGCGCTGGTCGTCGCGGTCATCACCATCCTTGGCATGGTCTTTTCCCCCATCGTCGTCCACACGTTCACCTCCAGTTCGGGGAAGAGCGTCTCCTGGGACGAAGCGGTCACGCTGAATCGGATCATCTTCCCGTATCTCTTTTTCATCGCGCTGGCGGCGCTGGCCATGGGCATCCTGAACTGCTTCCATACCTTCGGATTGCCCGCGGCGACTCCGGTGCTCCTGAATTTATCCATCATTATCTTCTCCGTTGGAGCGGTTTGGCATTACTTCAAACAGCCTGCGGTTTCGCTGGCTGTCGGCGTGCTCGTGGGTGGTGTGCTTCAATTCCTGGTTCAAGTTCCGTCGCTCGTGCGGAAAGGGATGCGATTTAGTTTTGGAATATCGTTCACCCACCCCGGCATCCGGAATGTGGCGCGATTGATGATTCCCCGATTTTTCGGAATCGGGATCGGACAAATCAACTTCTTCGTCGACACCTATTTCGTTTTGGCAAAAGGTATGCCGCAGGGAAGTCTGGCAGCTTTGTCCGTTGCAGACCGGGTCATGGAACTTGTTCTGGGAGGTTACGCCATCGCCGTGGCGACGGCCATCCTGCCCATGATGTCTCACCAGGCGGCGGCCAATGACTTTGAGTCGCTCAAGAAAACGCTCTCGTTTTCCGTTCGCATCGTGGCCTTCATCACCATTCCCGCGGCCTTGGGCCTGATGATCCTGCGCGAACCGATCATCCGCGTGCTCTTCCAGCACGGCCAGTTCGTCGC
>Ga0137415_10002892_pt1 | contig 17001 bp, 11 predicted proteins | sample CZODoug3_1_1_16f_FD_183082 | JGI IMG/M metagenome (GOLD analysis project Ga0137415, IMG submission 183082) | Vadose zone soil fungal communities from Angelo Coast Range Reserve, California, USA - CZODoug3_1_1_16fungal (Hybrid Assembly) | ecosystem: Environmental > Terrestrial > Soil > Vadose...
GATGCGCTTGAGCAGGCGGCCCCAGCGCGGCCGCGCGCGCTCGGTCAGGGCGTCCATCGCAGCCCCATGCGGTGTGTCCCGCCGCCCAGCGCGTCATATGCCTGAAACGCGTAGTCCATCGCGAGCCGGCCCAGCACGATTCCGCCGCCGAACGTCATGCGCGAGGCGTCGGTGACCGTTGCACGGGTCGCGTAGCCCACGCGTCCAACCAACCCGACCCCGCCCGTCACGATGCCGCCCTCGACACCCTGGACCAGCACGGCGCTCCGGTCCCGCGTCCACATCCCCTCCAGCGTCGTGAGCAGCCGGAACGTGCCCTGCGGGTCGGTATAGTTGAGCGTCAGGCCGGCACGCGTGCGCCGTGGCAGTAGCGCGCCGTTCCCGAGATCGCCGCCCAGGTTCTGCACGCTGACTCCGACCGCCATGATGTCGAAGACCGCGATCGCCATCCCCACGTCACCGGCCCACGCGTCGCTCACGTCCGAGCCAATCTGCTGGCGATTGTACTTGGCCGTGACGCCGAGCGCCGCAAAGCCCCGGCGGTAGACGAGCGACGTCGTCGCGAGCGCTTCGTACGGATGGAACGACGCGCCGGTGGGCATGCCGCGCCGGCCTCCGGTCGCCGGATCGGGGACGATCTCGGCCTCCGATCCATAGTCGAGCGCTTGCGCGCCGAAGCCCCAGGTCCAGCGGCGGACGCGCAACGCGAGCGCCGCGGTCGACACCGCGCTGCCCGCCAGGTAGGGCTCGTAGGATCCCTCGATGCTGAGATGACGGATGGTGGCGATCCCGGCGGGATTGGCGAACATCGCACCGGCGTCGCCGACGAGCGCCGCGCCGGCGCCGCCGAGTCCGGCGGAGCGCGTGGATCCGGGGAGGGCGGTGAGGATGGAGCCTTCGGTTTGGGCGGTTAGGCGGTTAAGCGGTTGGGCGGTTACAAGAAGAACCGAAACGCCAACCGCCCATCCGCCAAACCGCCGAACTGTCCAGTTCATTGCAGTCGAATCACATTCAACCGCGGCAGCGCCGCCGGGTTGATCGGCGCGCCGTTCGGCGCGGTGAAACTGAGCGTGAAGCCCGGATCACCCGGCGGTTGCGTGGCCCGATGATAGATCCCCGAACCCGCGCGCAACGTGCCGCTCAGGCTCACGTCGCGTCCGGCGCCAATCGTCGGGACGAGCGGATAGAAGTTTTTGAATGTGCTCGGACGCTGGGTGTGCAACGACGCATACACCGAGTGCAGGCGCCACGAGTTGTACTGCAGCTCCGGCGGCGCGCCGGCCTGATCGGTCACGTAGTTCGCCAGCGCCCAGCGGCTGACCACCGTGGTGAACGGATCGCCGGTGACCGTCGCGATGTTCTGTGCGCCCGTTTGGGAAGTCCCGACCAGGGCACGAGTCAGGCTATTCCAGTCCGTCATCGTACTCCCGGCCGCGTACTTATCCACCATGTAGCGGACGAACAGCCACGCCGCCCCACGCTCCGCCAGCGTCCCGATGCCCGCCGTAGGTAGCAGAAAGTGCCTGCTCGTGGAGTCGAGGTACGCATAGGCGTTCAGGAGATCGCCACCATAGAACCGGCAATCGATCTGGCCAATCACGCAGTCGGTCACCATCGCGTTCGGGGAGAGCGCGTAGCTCCGCCCGCCCAGCTCCTCGGCGTAGTGCGAGAACCCCTCGTTCAACCACAGCACTTCGCCGTTGCCCCCGCGGGCAAGCACGTGCTGGCCGAAGCTGATCATGTGCTGGAATTCGTGGATGAACGTCACCGGCACGAAGGCCTGTACCTGGGACGTGGAATGCGAGCAACTCAGCGTCCCGGCGGGATCGGCGACGATCGAATAGAAGACCTCGCCCTTGTTGGAGCGCGAATCGTTGCGGAACGCCGGATCGAGGTCCGCGCCGAAAAAGAATCCCGCGACGAAGCCGCTGGTGTTGCAGGTGCTGGCGTTCACGAGCTTGTTCACGGTGTTCGTCATGAGGACGAGCACGACGCTATTCGAATCGATGTCCGATTCGCGCCCGAAGGCGGCCGTGTCGATCGCGTACAGCCGCTGATCGAAGGTGTTGGCGATGCTGTCGAGGGCCGTGGAATCGAGGCCACCGGCCGGCGCCAGGGTGTCGACATAGATGGCGACCTTGGTTTTGAGGGCGCGCACGCGCGCGACCACCGGGTCGAATCGCGAGCAATCGGTCCTGGCGCACACCTGAAAGGCTCGGAGTGTGTTCATCCCGGGTGGGCCTGCGGTCGTCGACGCCTGGGGTATGGCACCTAGGTTTGGCTCGGGAGCAAAACCCCAGAAGCGCCGTTCATCCCCCAGCCGGAGATAGGTATGAAAGTGCTCCGCGGGACTGAGCTCGGCGGATTGCTCTGGAGCGGGCGCGGAGGGCGCGGGCAGGATCGTATCGCCGCCCAACCGAAAGCCGGCCGTCTGATTCGGAACTCCGGAGGTGAGCTGGGGAACGATGAGATAATCGGCCGCAAGTGTGGTGGTCGCGGGAAAGACGGCGCATCCCAAATCAGTCGCCGGGTCGATCGAGACGTATTGAAAAACGGCGAGATTGACCGCCGCGTCAGCTGCCGTACAGCGCCGGATGCGAGGCCCGGTGGTAGTGCTACACGCGGCTGCCACCAGCAAGCACAGTGGCCCCCCGCGCCCCCCCCGGCCCCCCATTAGCCGGCTCAGCCGTACCAGGCGTTTCCCCAACATGCGCCTCCCCCGTTACCTCACCGGTCCGCCGCAGCACCCAATGGAAGCAGATCGGCCCGGCCAGCTGGTGCACGCCAATCATCGCCACGACCAGCGATTCCAGCGAGACATTCCACTCCGGGAACGCCCGTCGCAACACCGCCGCGAGCGTAACTGCCAAGCCACCCTGCGAGACGAAACCCAGCCACCCATACCTGACCCAATCACCGCTCACCGCCGGATGACGGCCCGCCCAGCGGAGACCGCCCCAGAGACCCACGGCTCGTAATCCCACGAGGAGCAGCGCCCATGGCCAAAGCTCATCGAGCGCCCCGAACTGCAGACTGCTCCCGACGAGCGCAAAAAATACGACATAGACCGGTATCGCGCATCGTTTGAGCTCGTCTCTGACACGTTCGCTCTCACGAGGTGCGGCGTTGCGGAGCGCACAGCCCGCGGCGAGCGCCACCAACACCACGTCCAGGCCGACCAGGCGGACCGCCTGTGCGATGATGAACGCCACTACGACGAGGGCCCAGGCAAGGCCACGGTGGATGACACGCAGATACTGGGCGGCGGCAAGCCCCAGTGTGACCCCCACTACAATCGCGCCCAGGAGACTCAGCAGGGTGTGTGCGGCGACACCCGGCGCCACGGTGCCCCGGCTGCCGAGTGGCAGCGCCAGGGCCAGTACGACAGTCACCAGCAACACGGCCGCGAGGTCCTGAACGACGCTCACGTCCAGCGTCGTGCGAGACATGGGGCCCGCGGCATTGAGGTCGGTGATCACCGCCCAGACCTGCGTCGGCGAGCTGACGGCCGCCACCGTTCCGAGGGCGAGCGCAACGACCAGGGCGTCGCGGAATGGCTGGTGCGCGGTCAGGGGAAACCACGGGCTGACGGTGAGAACAACGAAGGCCACCGCCAGAAAGGGCACGGCCATCACCGCCGCCGCGATTCGCAGGACCGTCTGCCGCCGCTCGCCGCGCAATGCATCGAGCGTCAGCTCACTCCCCACCGCGAATGCGATGAGCGCCAGCGCACCCGTCGAGACGGGGCCCAGGACTTGCAGCTCATCGGCGCGTATCAGACGGAGCCAGGCGGGGCTTGCGACGTAGCCGGCGATGAGATACCCGACGATGCGCGGAATTCGGAATCGCTGTGCGATCGTCCCGGCAACAAACGCCGCGAGCGTCACGCAGCCGAGGGCGAGCGTGGCATGCGCCTCGAGCGGACCTCCGATCGAGCGCACGAGCCGCTGCAGCAACGCCATGACGACGAACGTGACGACGAGCATCAGCCATTGCATGACCGCGCAAAATACGGCAGATTCAGCGGCGTAACCATGCCGTTCGTTCACCTCCACACGCATAGCGAGTACTCTCTCCTCGACGGCGCCAATCGGATCCCCGATCTGCTCGATCGGGTCCAGGCGCTGGGTATGGATTCGCTCGCGATCACCGACCATGGCAACCTCCACGGCGCCTGGTCGTTCTACGCCGAAGCGAAAGCGCGAAAGATCAGGCCGATCCTGGGCTTCGAGGCCTATCTCGCATTCGGCAGCCGGCACGCGCGCGAGAAGCCGGCGGGCGACGTCCCTCTGGGGGCGCCGTACTCGCACCTCGTGCTGCTCGCGAAAAACCGGATCGGCTATCAGAACCTGATCCGGCTCTCGTCCATTGGGTTCCTCGAGGGCTATTACCGCCGGCCGCGCATCGACAAGGAAGTCCTGGAGCGCCACCGGGAGGGGCTCATCGGGCTCGCTGCCTGCCTCTCCGGTGAAATCGCGCTGTATCTCCGCCAGGGGAATTACGAGGCCGCGAAGGCGAGCGCCGAGTGGTTCGCCCGCACGTTCGGACCGAACGGCTTCTGGCTTGAAGTGCAGAATCACGGCATCCCCGAAGAACAGATCGTCACCGAGGGAATGTTTCGCATCGGCGCCGAGCTCGGTCTTCCCGTCGCGGCCACGAACGATGCGCACTATCTAAGGAAGGACGACGCCGAAGCGCACGACGTCCTCCTCGCGATCGGGACCGGCAAGGACCTCGACGATCCCAAACGGTTCCGCTTCTTCGGACAGGAGAGTTACGTCAAGTCCGAGAGCGAGATGCGTGGCCTCTTCGGCAACCGGATCGACGTGCTCGCGGAGACGGCGCGCGTCGCGGAGCTGTGCGAGTTCGATTTCGAGAAGCGGTACTTCCTGCCGCAGTATCCCCGCCCGGCGGAGTTCGCGTCGGACCAGGATCTGCTCGTGCATCTGGCGCGCCGGGGCGCCGCGGAGCGGTACGGCGATCCCCTGCCCGCGGCGGTCGAGCAGCGTCTCGAGTACGAGCTCGACGTCATCACGCGCACCGGATACGCCGGCTATTTCCTGATCGTCTACGACCTCGTCAAGGCAGCCCGCGACCGCGGCATCCCCGTCGGTCCGGGGCGAGGTTCGGCCGCGGGCTCATTGATCGCCTACGCGTTGCGCATCACCAACGTCGACCCCCTCAAGTTCGACTTGCTGTTCGAGCGCTTCCTCAATCCCGAGCGCATCTCGATGCCGGACATCGACCTCGATTTCTGCTTCGAGCGCCGGGGCGAGGTGCTGGAGTACGCGCGGGAGCGCTATGGCCGGGAGTCGGTCGGGCAGATCATCACGTTCGGGACGCTGAAGGCGCGCGCGGCCTTCCGGGACGTGGCCCGCACGCTCCGCGTCGAGATGGGGGATGTCGAGCGTCTCACCAAGCTGATTCCGTCGGGACCGGCGTACAGCGTCACCCTGGCCGAGGCGGGCGAAAAGGTGCCGGAGGTGAAGCAAGCCGCGGCGCAGGACGAGCGCATTCGGAAAGTGCTCGACCTCGGTGCCCGCATCGAGGGGTTGGCACGCCATGCCTCGGTGCATGCGGCCGGCGTCGTGATCGCGCCCGGACCGCTCACCGACTACGTCCCCGTGTGCACCGCGCCCGACTCCAAGACCGACGCCGATGCGATCATCACGCAGTACGACATGGCCGGCATCGAACAGATCGGGATGTTGAAGATCGATCTGCTCGGGCTGAAGACGCTGACGGTGCTGCACGACGCCGCGAAAATGGTCGCCGAACGCCACGGCGTCACGATCGACCTCGAGCGGCCCGACCTGGACGACCCCAAAGTCTACGAGCTGCTGCGCGCAGGCCGCACGGCCGGCATCTTCCAGTTTGAATCGCCGCTCGCGACCGACTGCCTGCGCAGCATGAAGTGCGATCGCTTCGACGACCTCGTGGCGACGAACGCGCTGCTCCGTCCCGGGCCGCTCGACACCGGGATGTACCTCGTCTTCATCAACCGCAAGCTGGGCCGCGAGAAGGTTCGTTATCCGCACCCGGCGCTCGAGGAGATCCTCGCGCCCACGTACGGCGTGATCGTCTATCAGGAGCAGGTGATGCGGATCGCGAGCGCGCTGGCGGGCTACTCGCTGGCCGAGGCGGACGTGCTGCGCAAGGCGGTGGGCAAGAAAATCAAGGAGCTGATTCAGGAGGAGCTCGCCAATTTCGTGAAGCGCGCTATCGCGCGCGGTCACGACAAGAAGACGATCGAAGAGATCGCCGCGCAGATCGAGACCTTCGGCCGTTACGGGTTCAACAAGTCCCACTCCGTCGCCTACTCGATCCTGTCGTACCAGACGGCATGGTTCAAGGCGTACTATCCCGCGGAGTTCATGGCGGCGCTGCTGTCGTCGGAAATCGGCAACACCGATCGCGTCGTGCAGTACATCAACGAGGCGCGCGAGCTCGACCTGCAGGTCCTCGCGCCCGACGTCAACGAATCGGGTTATAAGTTCACGGTGGTCGGTGATCGGCGAATCCGATTCGGGTTGGGCGCGGTGCGCAACGTTGGCGAAGGGGCCATCGCGTCCATCATCGCCGGCCGGCGCGCCGCGCCGTATCGCTCGCTCGTGGAGCTGTGCGATCGCATCGATCTGCGGCTGTGCAACAAGCGCGTGATCGAATCGCTGATCGACGCCGGCGCCTGCGATTCCCTCGGGGGCGAGCGCTCGCAGCTGGTCGCGGCCCTGGATCATGCGTTCAGCGAAGCGCAGGTGCGCCAGCAGGAGCGCTCCTCCGGCCAGCATGCCTTGTTCGGCGAGGACACCCCGGCGCCGCCACCCCCCACCGCCCTGCCCGACGTCCCCCCCTGGACCGAGCAAGAGCGGCTGGTGCGGGAAAAAGCGGTGCTCGGGTTCTTCATTTCCGGCCACCCCCTCGCCAAGTACCGCGCCGAGGTGGAGCTTTTTGGGACCCGCACGACGGCGACGCTGGGAATGTGGAGCCCGCAGAAGGTCACCGTCGCCGCGGTCGTCACGGTGGTAAAGCGGCAAACCTCCAAGAAGACGGGGGCGGAATACGCGCGCCTCACGCTCGAGGATTTTCACGGCGCGGCGGAGGCGTTGGTGTTCCCCGAGGCCTGGGGGAAGCTGAACGGAGTGATCCGGGCCGATGGTGCGTATTTAATCAGCGGTGGATACATCGCGCGCGATCAGGGTGAGGAGCAGGCGCCGTTCATCGTCGATAACGCACGCAGTCTCGACGACCTGCGGCCCAGTGGAGCGATCGGCGTGGCGCTGCGCTGGACGGCGGCGAGCCGCCCCCAGCCGGAGACCACGCGCGCGATTGCCGCGCTGTGTGCCGCGCACCCCGGGCCGACGCCGCTGTTCATAGAATGGCGGGGCGAGCGGGGCGAGAACGGTAATAAGGAAAGGGATGAGCACGGCGGCACCGTCCGCCTGCGCAGCCGCGCGTTCCGGGTGGATGCGGCGGACGACCTCTTGGCGGCACTGCGGGACCTTTTGGGAGCCGAAGGCGTGCACCTGGTGAAAGCCTGATGGCCACATATACCCTGGATTTCGAGCGGCCCCTCCTCGAGCTGGAAAAACAGATCGAGGAGCTCAAACGCCTCCCTGGCTCAGACACGCGCTCGCTCGAGGAGCAGCTGGGCAAGTTGCGCACCGAGATCTACCGCAACCTGACGCCGATGCAGCGCGTCCAGGTCGCCCGCCATCCGCGCCGCCCCTATCCGCTCGATTATGTCAACACGGTGTTCACCGATTTTGTCGAGCTGCACGGCGACCGGCTGTTCCGTGACGACCCCGCGATCGTCGGGGGCTGGGCGCGGCTGGACGGCACGAGCGTCATGGTCATCGGGCATCAGAAAGGCCGCGACACCAAGGAAAACCTGTACCGCAACTTCGGAATGGCGCATCCGGAGGGATATCGGAAGGCGATGCGGCTCATGCGCCTGGCCGCGAAGTTCGGGGCGCCGGTCATCACGCTCGTGGATACGCCCGGCGCCTATCCGGGGCTCGGCGCCGAAGAGCGCGGCCAGGCTGAGGCGATCGCGAGCAGCCTGATCGAGATGGCATCGCTTCCCACACCGATCATCACCGCGGTCATCGGCGAAGGGGGATCGGGCGGTGCACTCGCCGTGGGCCTCGCCGACCGCGTAATGATGCTCGAGAACTCCGTCTATTCCGTCATTTCACCGGAGGGCTGTGCCGCTATCCTCTGGAAGGATGCCAGCCAGCGCGAGCGCGCCGCCGAAGCCCTCAAGATCACCGCGCAGGACCTCCTCAACCTGGGCGTGATCGACGAGATTATCCCCGAGCCGCCGGGCGGCGCCCATGCCGATCCCGAGGCGGCGGCCGCGGCGCTCGGCGACGCGCTGCAGCGGCATCTCCGTCAGCTCCGCAAGCTCAAGACGGATAAGCTCCTCAAACGGCGCGAAGAAAAGTACCTTTCCATGGGTGCGCTAACCGAGAAGTGAATTGACGCCTGTCATCGAAGTCCGGTTCAAAGGGAACCGGCGAGAATACTTCACCTGGCCGTCCGAAGACTCTTCCCCGCTCCGCCTCGATGCCCCAGTGATCGTCGAGGTGGAGCGCGGACAGGACTTTGGCGTGGTCTCGGCGTTGGGTAGCGTGGCGGAGAAGAAGTGTCAGCGCTGTGGCGCTTGTAACCAGGAGACGAGCCCCGCCCCGCGCGCCATCGTCCGGTTGGCGACGCCCGAAGATCGCAAGACCGCGACCGATTTGCGGATCAATGAAGAAGAGGTGCGTCGCACGGTGCGCGATCGCGTGCGGCAGCACGCCCTCCCGATGAAGGTCTCCGACGCGGAATGGCAGTGGGACAAGCGGAAGCTCACGATTTACTTCACCGCCGAGCAGCGCGTGGACTTCCGGGCGCTGGTGCGCGACCTCGCGAGTCTGTTTCGTACGCGCATCGAGCTGCGGCAGATCGGCGCGCGCGACGAGGCCAAGCGTCTGGATGGGATCGGGCGCTGCGGCCGCCAGCTCTGCATCTCGAGCTGGTTGCCGGAGGGGAAGCCGGTCAGCCTGTCCCTCGCGAAGGCGCAGGGGCTGTCGCTGAATCCACTCCAGATCTCCGGTCCCTGCGGCCGCCTGCTCTGCTGCCTGCACTACGAGCATGACTTCTACGTCCAGCAGCGCAAGCGCTTCCCGAAAGAAGGAAAAACGGTCAAGACGGCTGTGGGAAACGAGCGCGTGATCTCCGTGGACATCTTCCGCGAGCGCGTCACGCTTCGCTCCGAAGCGGGCGAGACGCGGGTGGTCGCCCTCGACCAGCTGCGGCTGTAGTGGGGGCGGGCCAGAAGTTCTACCTCACCACCGCCATCGATTACTCCAATGGCGATCCCCACCTGGGGCACGCCCTCGAGAAGGTCGGCGCGGACTGTATCGCCCGCTACCACCGGCTGCGCGGCGACCAGGTGCATTTTCTCATGGGGATGGACGAGCACAGCCAGTCGGTCATTCAGGCCGCGGCGCGCGCCAACGTCACGCCGCGCGAGTGGGTCGACCGTATGGCAAAGACGTTCGCCGACTACTGGCGCCGCCTCGAGTGCAGCAACGACGACTGGATCCGGACGACGGAGCCGCGCCACGTGCGCGGCGTCGTCGCGCTGCTCGAGCGCATTCAACAGCAGCGTCCCGACGACCTGTACGTCGCCGACTACGAAGGGCTGTACTGCACCGGGTGTGAGGAGTTCAAGTCGCCCGCGCAGATCGTCAACGGGCATTGCATCGAGCATCCCACGCTCGAGCTCATTCCCACCAAGGAGCGCAATCACTTCTTTCGGCTCAGCGCCTACGGCCAGCGGCTGCTCAAGCTCATCACGACCGGTGAGTTCCGTGTCGAGCCGGAGATCCGGCGCAACGAAGTCGTGCGGCTGCTCGAGGACGGGTTGCAGGACGTGTCGATCTCGCGCCAGCGGCTGCCGTGGGGCATTCCCTTCCCCGGCGATCCGGACCAGACGGTCTACGTGTGGTTCGACGCGCTGATCAACTATCTATCCGCCACGGGATTTCCCGAGCCCGGCTACGAGCGGCTATGGCCGGCGGATCTCCACGTCATCGGCAAGGGCATCACGCGCTTTCACTGCATCATCTGGCCGGCGATGTTGCTCGCCGCCGGCCTCGAGCTGCCGCGCCTGGTCTGGGCGCACGGCTACGTGCAATGGGAGGGCGCCAAGATGAGCAAGACGGCGGGCACCGCCGTCAGCCTCGACACGGCGATCGAGCGGCACGGCGCCGATGCGCTGCGCTATTTCCTGTTGCGTGAAGTCGGTTTCGAGAACGACGGCAACTTCACGTGGGACCGCTTCGACGCGCGCTACACCGCCGACCTCGCCGACACGTTCGGCAATCTCGTCTCCCGCACCTTGTCCATGGTGCAGCGCTATCGCGACGGCATCGTCCCCAACGACGGCCGCGCGCGCGACACGCCGCTGGAGTCTGCCGCCGGGCAAACGCTGGCGGCGTACACGCGCGCGATGGACGCGCAGGAGCTGCAGGAGGGCGCCGCGCTGGTCATCGAGCTCGCCTCGCGCGCCAACCGCTACGTCGAGGAGACGGCGCCATGGAAGCTCGCCAAGGCGAAGCGTGATGCGGAGCTGGACGTCGTGCTCGCGAGTCTCGTTCGCACGGTGGCGCGACTCGCCGTCTTGTCGGCGGCGTTCATTCCGGCGAAGGCGCAGGAAATGTGGAATTCGCTCGGCGCAAATCGGCCGCTCGCCGAAGTGCGACTCGCGGATCTCGCGACGTTTTCAGTGGCCGGGTGGAAGGTCTCGAAACCACTCCCGCTCTTTCCCAAGCCGGAGGGGGATTAGCCAGCCTGCCCGAAACAACGTGACGGAGCGCACATCTCGCGATTTGACGGGGTCCGGCGCCAAGTCGTATGTTTGCATCCCCATATGAAGAAGAAACGCGCAGAGCGCCGCTGGACCGTGATGCTGGTGCCACACGGATCGGGTTCGTCCCGGGCCGTGGAGGTGTCGCAGACGGTCGTCAAGGCGCTCGTCGGCATCGGCAGCATCGTGGCGCTGCTGTTTCTCGTGCTCGGTGGCACGGCGCTGTCGCGCGGTGTCAACGTCACGAAGAGCCGCGCGCTCGAGCGCGAGAATCAATTGCTCGCGAGCGAGATCCAGCGGCTGCGCGAGCGGCTCGTCGGGCTGCGTGACACGCTCAGCGTCTTCGGCGAGCGCGAACAGGCGCTGCGGTTGATGGCGGGACTCTCGCCCGTCGACAAGGACGTGCAGCAAGCCGGCATCGGCGGACCCACCGGTCAGTGGGCCGAGCGCGACAGTTTGTCGGCCGCCGGTCCGAACGGCGCGCAGGCGCTCGCGGTCCGCATGGACATGGATCAGCTGACGCGCCGCGCCAACATCCTCGTTCGCTCACTCAGCGAAGCGTACGATTCCGCATCGAGCCAGCGCGCGCGCTACGCGGCGATGCCGTCGATCATGCCGACCAAGGGTTGGTTGACGAGCGCCTTCGCTCGCGAGCGCGTCCATCCGATCCTGCACCTCGCGCGCCCGCATGAAGGCATCGACGTCTCCGCGCCGATGGGGGCGGAGATCGAGGCGCCGGCGGGCGGGGTCGTGACGCAGGTGTCGTGGGTCGAAGGCTACGGCAACATGCTCACGCTGGACCACGGCTACGGTCTCGTCACGCGCTACGCGCACTGCTCCAAGATTATGGTCACGCGCGGGCAGCGCGTGAAACGCGGCCAGAAGATCGCGTTGGTTGGCTCGACCGGATTGTCCACCGGCCCGCATCTGCATTACGAGGTCTGGGTCAACGGGCGGCCGGTCGATCCGATCAAGTACGTGTTGCCGGACGCGATCGTCGATTGACATAAACGGCGCAGCGCCACGCTTGACGCGCGCTGTCCGCCAGGTGAAGATCCAAGCACAGTCCCGGACCGCGAGGTCCTATGTCCCGCCGCCATCATCATCCAGTACTTCCGGCATTTGCGATTGGCTTGCTGCTTGCGTGCGCCCATGCCTCACCGCGGCCTTCCGAAGAAGAGACCCGGCGCAACACGGATGGCCGGCGCATCGTGACTGCCGAGACGATCGAGCATTCCGGCGCGCGCACGGCGTGGGAAGCGCTGCAGCGCACCGTGCCGTTCTTCACGTTCAAGGACAACAACCGCGGCGGCACGTCCGGCATCGAGCATCGCGGCCGCTCCAGCATCGTGCTGCGCGATCAGCCGCTGATCCTGATGGACGGCGTCGAGCTGAACGACTTCACGACGCTGACGAGCATTCCAGCAACCGACATTCGCGAGATCGAAATCCTTAGCGGCATCGATGCGACGACCTATTACGGCACCGGTGCGTCCAAGGGTGTGATCCGTATCTGGACGAAGGGATCCGGTAGCTGAAAAAAAGGGGGAGCCGCTGTCGGCTCCCCCTTGCTTCTATCTACAACTTCTGTTACGGCGTCGTCGCGTCGCAACCCGTGAAGTTCGGGTTGTTCCGCTCGTCAAACGGTACCGGCAACTCCGTGTTCGATCCGTACACCGTTCCCTTGGGATACGTACCGATCGGATAGATCGTATTCACTAGGCGGCTGTACGGCGCGCGGGCCAGCCGCCGCAGATCGCCCAACCGATGTCCGGTCGCGAACAACCAGAACGCCCGTTCACGGAACAACAGGTCCTGCCGCGCCGCCGCCGTTACCGGATCGGCCAGCGCCGCGAGCGTGAAGCCGCCGTTGTTGGCGGCGTCGGCGCGGAGCGCATTCAGGCTATCGATCCCCGCCGATGAGGCGCCGGCATTCAGAGCCGCCTCGGCGCGAATCAGCCGCGCCTCGACGGATCCAGCGACGACCACGGGGCTCGTCGCCGACGTGTAATTGAGTAGCACGTACAAGTCGGAGGTGTTGTCGAACCCCTTCCCACGCAGCGCCGTGGTAACACGAGGATCACCGGCCGTCCGGAAGTTCAGCCCGTTGGTACCCTCGGAGTTCGAGACCCCGAATCGGGCGGTCCCAAGCGGGGCCTGGTTGTTGAACACGAACACCCCGTTCCACTGGCGGTTCGTGGCCGTTGAATGGGCTGTCTGATACGCTCCCGTGGTCACGCCGGCAACGGCGGTGTTGGCGCCGGAAAAATCTCCCTTATCCAACAACGCGCGGCCTTTTCCGACCCTGGCCAAACGGACAATCGAAGGATTCGCCGTCATCCCCAACGCCGAATCAAATCTGGAAATGGCCAGATCCAGAATCTGGGTCGTGGTTTGCGGCGTGCCGTTGGCGATCGAGCCGTCGGGCTGTCGCGCGCTGAACGGCACGGCGGAGCAATAGTTCTCGGCGAAATACACGTACGTGAAGCCCGACAGCGCCAACATCTCGCCGATCTTTCCCTTTGCCGTATCGACGTACTGCTGCAGGGCCGACGCGGCGCCCTCCAACGCGACCCGCGCTTTCTGGAGATTGAAGTACACGGCGGTCAACGTGCCGTTGCGCTCGCTGATCGCGCGCGAGTCGTACTCGATGCGCGTGGGGAACGTCTCCACATCGATGTACTCGTCCGTCATGACCCCCGAGACGAGGATCTGCCCTTCCGTACCGCCGTTGTCGCCGTCGTTGGCGAACGCGAAGTCCCCGATCGCGCCGTTATACGCCGCCACGGCGCCATCGGCATTCTGGAGGTCCTTCGGATTGATGACGTCGGGACTTTTCACATCCAGCAGGCCCGAGCACGCCGTCAACGCCAGCGCGCCGAGCACCAGGCCGAAGCGAGTGTATGAGCTCATGGTCGTCGCCTCCTAGTAGCCCAGCGATACGCGCACAGCCAGCGTGCGGATCGGAGGCGCGGTGAGGAAGTCATCGGGCAAATCCGACTGCCCGTTCCCGTTCAGCTCGGGGTCGATGCCGTCATAGTTGGTCCATTTCAGCAGATTCCGGCCCGTCAGCGAGATCTGCATCGACTGCGCCCGCACGGCGCGGGCCCAGACGTCGGGCGCCGTGTAGGTAAGCGAGGCCTCGCGGAGCCGCAGGAAGGTCCCCGACGTGATGTAGCCCGCCTGCGAGAACCCGAGCAGCGAGCTGCCCGCCGCGACGGCGCGCGCCTGATCCGCGAGCGGCGCCTTGGGATTGTTCACCGCCGAGCAGTTGAACCCGGCGCCCACGCAGCGGAAGCGCTCCGTCAGGTTATAGACCTTCCAGTCACCGCGGTAATCCAGCTGTCCTGCCAACCGCAACCGATTATGGAAGAACGTCAACCCGCCGTTGAGCGTGAGGACGGTCTTCGGAATCGAGGATCCGAGGAAAAGGGCCGTATCGGCAACGGTTACTTCATTCACTTCGATAATGCCGTTGCCGTTCAGGTCCTTAAACCCGAGGATGGGACGATCCCAGAAGCCAAACAGCGGATACCCCGGCCGCTGCTGGATCTCGCCTTGCACGATCGGCGGGATTCCTTTACCGAGGCTGAGCAGCTTATTGATGTTGCGCGACAGGCTGAACGTCGCATCGAAGCCGATGCTCGAGTTCAACTGGTGCTCGACACCGAACAGCGCCTCGATGCCGTGATTCTGCACCGATCCGATGTTCTCGAAGCGGTTCTGATTGATGCCCTGGGACGGCGGCAGCCGCCGGTTCACGAGGGCGTCCTTCGTCCGCTTGTTGTAGTAGGTGAATTCGAGGCGCCCGGCATCGTGGAACAACCCTGCGTCAAGCCCGAGCTCGACTTCGGACGACCATTCGGGCTTGAGCTTGCTGTTGCCGAAGGCGGCGGGATCGACGCCGGGGACGTCGGTCGGCGTTCCGGTGCTGCTGAACGTCGTCGCCGTCTGGGCGGAATAGAACAACAAGGCATCCACACTGCCCGGTTGCTGACCGGACGCGCCGTAGGCGAACCGCAGCTTCAGGTTGCTGAACGGCAGGACGCTCGGATAAAACGTTTCATCCGACAGCACCCACGAACCCTGAATCTTCGGATAGTTCACCGAGCGCGACTGGCTGCCGAACGCGCTGTTGCGGTCGCGGCGCACGGCGCCCGTGACGAACACCCGATCCCGCCAGCCGACCGTTTCCTCGACGTACGTCCCAATCGTCACTGCCACCGTCGTGGTCTCTCGCGCTGTCCGGATCGCGGCGCCCGAGATCGTATTGCCACCGGGCGGAAGGTTCTGCCCGTTCGCAAGCACGGCGAACAAGTTGTCCTTCAGATACTGCGCACCCACGGAGGTCTTGGAGTTCACCGTGGGACTGAGGTTGAATTGCGCCGTGCCGCCGAAATCCGTCGTGTAGTGATAAATCGTAAAGCGATTGTCGCTGCGGCGGCCTTGACGGAAGTTCGAGAAGTTCGGCCCCTGACCGCGCGCCTGGAATTGAACGTCGTTACGGCCGGTGTAGTCGAGGCCGACGTTGGCCCGCCAGGTCAAGAACGTCGTCGGGCGCCAGTTGCCCGCGAGACTGCCCGTCAGGCGGTTGATGTCCTGTTCCGTCAAGATCTGGAAGACGTCGCCCGGAAGGAAGAAGCCCCAGATCAACGGCGAGCTTTGCTGGCCGCGCCCGAACAGTCCGCTCGGTAAAAAGCCGGTCACGTTGTTGTCGTTTTGCGGCAACCGGCCGCGACTCTCCACAATGCCGAGATTCCCTTGCAGGTCGAGCTGCGGCATGGGAAGAATGTGCACGTTCGAGCGGAAGCTGCTCTGCTTGATCTCGTTCGGCCGGAACACTTCGTACGCCGGCGGCGTCCCAGCGTAGGCGGTGGTGAGCCGCCCGTACTCGACGTCGGGAAGTCGATAGATGCCCAGCTGGTCCTGGTAATCGCCCGAGATATAGTACTGCGCTTGATCCGTGCCGCCCTGGACTTGCATACCGACCTGGCCGCGGTATCCGGTCCCGATCGGCGTCTGCTTCGGATCCATCAACACGTTGTACGAAGTCAGGCTGTCGATCGTGCACGGATTCGTCGCCGCCAGCGATTGGAGCAACCGGCACTGCCGCGCTGGCACTGTTGCCGTATGACCCCAGCTGAAGTAATTCACCGGATACTGATTCTTGTCGTTCAGCATCCCGCCTTCGGCGTACATGCGCCAACGCGCCGGGCCGGCTACACCGTGTTTCGTGGTGATGCGAATGACCCCGTTCGCGGCCTTCGTGCCGTAGAGCGTGCTCGCGGCCGGCCCTTTGACGACCTCGACGTTCGCGATGTCCTGCGGATTGATGTCGTTGACGCGGGACGGCGCCTGGCCGCCGGTACCGATGGAGAGAGAGTTGTCACCGCTCTCCACGCGCACCCCATCGACGTAGTAGATCGGCTCGTTGGACAGCGACAAGCTGGTTTGACCGCGGATGCGAATGCGTGTCCCAGTGCCGACCGTCCCGCCGGACTGCATCACCGACACGCCGGGCACCAGGCCCGAGATCGCCTCGGAGAAGCTCGGCGTCGACTGATTTTCGATCTTGGTGGGCAGCGCGATGTTCGTGACCGAGTTACCGCTCTCGCGCGCCCGTTGCTCGCCCGCCGGTGACGTGACCACCACTGCATCCAGCGAAACCGCCGCCGAGCGCAACGCGAAATCGACGGTCGCTGCCTGTCCCGGCGTGACGGTCGCCGGGCTCGTGACCGCGGCGTATCCGATGATCGCGGCCTGCACCTGATAGGTGCCGGCCGGGAGCGCCTGGAGGGTGTAGCGTCCTTGCTGATTGGTGAGCGTGGAACGATTGGTGTTCAGCACGCTGACACGCACCGACCCCAGCGGGGTGCCGGCGACGCGGTCCGTCACTACACCGGCGATGGAGCCCTGTTGCTGCGCGAGCGCCGTGTCGGCTCCGATGGCCAGCAGCACGGCGGACAGCGCGGCAGTGCGCCTGATCCGACCTATAGTAAGTCGCATAGTTCCCTCTTCCTCACGCTTGAAGGTTTTAGGGCAGCGAAAGGCGAATTGAGAGTCGACGGTCGCTAGCGACTACATCGGCCGGGAATGATGATGTTGCGCTGGAGGTGGAGAACGCAGCGAACGGAAATTTGATCCAT
>Ga0137415_10002894_pt1 | contig 17000 bp, 15 predicted proteins | sample CZODoug3_1_1_16f_FD_183082 | JGI IMG/M metagenome (GOLD analysis project Ga0137415, IMG submission 183082) | Vadose zone soil fungal communities from Angelo Coast Range Reserve, California, USA - CZODoug3_1_1_16fungal (Hybrid Assembly) | ecosystem: Environmental > Terrestrial > Soil > Vadose...
TTGCGCGCGGCGCGCAGCCGATCGAGCACGCTCGAATCGTCGGGGTTGCTGTCGAGAAACGCGCGGTCCAGATCCCAGAGCCGGCGATAGGAATCGTTGTAGAACGCCAGCCGCCGCTGGCCGTCGAATACCGCCACGCCGGACGACAATTGATCGAGGGTGCGGCGATGCGCATCCGCCATGCGCACCAATGCCTCGCGCAGTGCCGTCGCCTCGCTGGCATCGATCGCAATGCCGGCGCTGCCGTTGCCGAGGTTCAGCGCATGCACATCGTAGATACGCCGCTCGCCCCCGATCACGATCGGCAGCCGGGCGGTAAAGGCCGCTTTTTCGTTCAAGGCGCGGTCCATTTCATGGCGGTCGCCGCTGTCGAGCAATTCGAGATCGCGGTCGATCGCATCCGCGACGCCCGCGGCCTCGGTCGCCCGCGCATAGGCGGCATTGGCGTAGCTAAGGCCGCCTTTGGCGCGTTTGGCCCAGATCGGCCAGGGTGCCGCGGCGACGAAAGCGCGCAGGATTTCGGTTTCGTCCAGCAGTGCCTTATGCCGCAGGTTCAATTCGGCGAGCTCCCGGCGCAATCCGCTCAGCGCACGAATCCGCACGACGGCTTGGCCGCCGATGGCGCGGCCCATGGCTTCGACGGCATGTCCGGCAGATGTCGTCAGATTGAGCAGAAAGCCCTCTCCGGCGTCGCGCAGGGCGTCGACCGCATGATCCATCTGCAGCGCCGGTTCTGGCGGCAGCCAGGTTCCGAATGCAAGGATGCGTTGTAGCCGATGGTGCTGTGATACCTGCGGCATCAACAGCGACGTGTCGCCACTGATTTGCGGGCGATCGTCGCCCGCTGCCCATGAAATCAAAATCTGTGGTTCCGCGAACAACAACGCGCGTAAACGGTCAGCCTGGACTTGCAGATCCCCGATGTCGGAGCGCAGCCGCGCCTCGCTTCTGGTCGCGCGGACCCGGGTGCGCATCAGCAGAACCGCCGCGACCACCGAGAAACCGAGCAGCGCCAGAGCGGTCGCCAGTACCGCGATTTCCTGGCGGTTGAAATCGAGGGATGCCGGGATCGCATGTTGGAACGGCAAGTCGCCGGCATGGGCGGGCGCAATCGACATCAGTACGGCTGTGCCAACACCGATCAGGCCGTTGCGCGCCAGTGATGTGCACGACAGCAGGGTCCGACGCATCGCCACGATCACGCCCGACATGGTTTGCCCCAACCGCACGACTTTACGCCCGGCGCTTCACCCCGCCGTTCGTTTGCGAATCGAGTGACAATATCCCCTAACGGGCTTCGGTGGGTAAGAGTCCGAACCGTGAACGCGAACCGCAGTGCAAAAAAATGCGGGATTGGACTTGATCGGTGGGTTTTTCGGCGAAATGACACCGCTTTTTATTTCGAATTAGCGTCCGGTCGAGCCGAAGCCGCCGCTGCCACGGTCGGTTGCGGAAAGCGCCGCCGCGGGAACCAGCTCCGCGCGGACCACGGACGCAATCACCATCTGCGCAATCCGCTCGCCGCGGCGGATCTGGAACGGCGCGTCGCCGTGGTTGATCAGCAGCACACCGATCTCGCCGCGATAATCCGCATCGACCGTGCCCGGCGAGTTCAGCACGGTGACACCGTGCTTCGATGCGAGGCCGGAGCGCGGACGGATTTGCGCCTCAAAGCCCGATGGCAGCGCAATCATAAGACCGGTGGGCACCAGCGCGCGCTGCCCGGGACCGAGGATCATCGGCACATCTTCCGGGACGGCAGCCTGCAGGTCGAGCCCCGCGGCGTGCTCGCTTTGATAGGCCGGCAGCGTCAGGCCCTCGCCGTGCGGTAATTGCCGGATATCTATTCTGACCGCCGTGCTCACGATGGTCGCTCCATGGTTTTCGCGAGCCCGGTGTCGGCGATCCGTGCCACCAATTCAGTTGCGACTTGCTCTTTGGTCATTACCGGCCAGGATTCGATTCTGATGTCGACGCCGGTGTCTCCGTCGTCGCGGGTCAGCAGATGCACCGTGTTGCGGTCGCCGCCCATCACGCCTGAGGCCGGCGAGACATCATTGGCTACGATCCAGTCGCAGCCCTTGCGGGCGAGCTTTGCCTTCGCGTGGTCGATCAGGTTTTCGGTCTCGGCCGCAAAACCGATCACCAGCCGCGGCCGTTTGTCCGGCAATTTCGAGATCGTTGCCAGGATATCCGGATTCTCCACGAGCTGCAGCGGCGGCATGCCCGCGGAGGTCTTTTTTAGCTTCTGCTCGCCCTCATTGGCGACACGCCAGTCGGCGACCGCGGCGGCGAAGATCGCGATATCCACCGGAAGGGCGGCTTCCACCCGGTGCAGCATTTCGCGCGCCGACTCCACATGCTTCACGGTTACGCCGGCGGGATCGTCGAGATCGACCGGCCCCGCGATCAGGGTGACGTCCGCGCCGGCAGCCTGTGCGGCAATGGCGATAGCAAAACCCTGTTTGCCCGAGGAGCGGTTGGCGATGTAACGCACCGGATCGATCGGCTCATGCGTCGGGCCGGCGGTAATGAGAATGCGTTTTCCTGCCAGCGTGCGCGGTTGCGGTGGCCGCAGCAGGCGCTCGGCGGTAGCGGTTATTTCCAGCGGCTCGGCCATCCGGCCGACGCCGGCTTCGCCGGCTTCGGCCATTTCGCCGGCATTGGGTCCGATCATGGCGACGCCGTCGCGTTCGAGCTGGGCGACATTGCGGCGGGTCGCGGCATGGTTCCACATCAGCGGGTTCATCGCCGGCGCCAGCAGGATCGGCCGGTTCGCCGCCAGCAGAATGGCGCTGGCGAGATCGTCGGCATGACCGTGCGCCATTTTCGCCATCAGGTCGGCGGTCGCCGGCGCCACCACGATCAGTTCGCAATCGCGGGCGAGACGGATGTGGCCGGCATCGAATTCGCTCTCGGGGTCGAATAGATCCGTGTAACAGCGCTCGTTCGACAAGGCGCTGGCGCTCAGCGGCGTGACGAACTGCTGCGCGGCGCGGGTCAGCACACAGCGGACGTGAACGTGTCGCTCTTTCAGCCGGCGGATCAGGTCGAGTGCCTTGTAGGCGGCGATACCGCCGCCGATGATCAGGGTGACGCGCGGGAGGCCGACGCCAGCGTCAGAATGGAAGTGTGATATTTCGGGGACGGCGGCTGGGGGGCGATGCTGCGACGCCTCGCGCAGGATCACCCGCACCTCGTCTTCGACCGAGCGGCCATTGCGGGCCGCGCGCAACCGCAGCTCGTCCCGGATGGCGTCGTCGAGCTTTCGGATGGTCAGGCTGGCCATGAGTGCTCTCCATCCTAATTCGATATCAATGCTAGCAAAAATATGCCAGCATTGCAATCATAGCTGCCTGACAGCCCAGAGAATTCCGATAAAAGTCACGGCGATAATCCAGAGCGCCAAGGTGCGCCACCGGCGCTTGCGGCCCTCGGTCCGGCCCATCGCGGCGATCGTCTCCGGCGACAGGGTCAGTCCTTCCCGGGTCATGATCTCCAGTTGCTCCAGCACGGCGACCGACCGGGCGGCGATCGCCGGAAGACCCGCCAGCACCCGGCCGAGTTCGCCGGCGCCGGTCATTGCCCCTTGAATGCGCCCGATGGGGCCGAGATTGCGTTCGATCCATTCGCGCACCACGGGATCGGCGACCTTCCAGATATCGAGTTTTGGGTCGAAGCCGCGCGCGACGCCTTCGACCACCACCATGGTCTTCTGCAGCAGGATCAGTTCGGGCCGGGTCCGCATGTCGAACAGGCCGGTGACCTCGAGCAGCAGCGTCAACAGCTTCGCCATCGAGATTTCTTCGGCGGTGCGGTTGTGGATCGGCTCGCCAATGGCGCGGATGGCTTGCGCGAAATTCTCGACCGAGTGATGCCTCGGTACATAGCCGGCCTCGAAATGCACCTCGGCGACGCGGCGATAGTCGCGGGTGATGAAGCCCAAAAGGATCTCGGCCAGGAAGCGCCGCTCCTTCATGCCGAGCCGGCCCATGATGCCGAAATCGACCGCCACCAACCGCCCTGCGTCGTCGAGAAACAGATTGCCGGGATGCATGTCGGCATGAAAGAAGCCGTCGCGCAGCGCATGACGCAGGAAGCTCTGGATTACCTTGCGCCCGAGTTCGGGCAGATCGACCTGCGACGCCTCAAGACGCGCGTGATCGCTCAGCGCAATGCCGTCGATCCATTCCATGGTCAGGACATTGTGCGTGGTGCGATCCCAGTCGACGGTGGGCACCCGAAAATCCGGATCGTCGCGGGTGTTCTCGGCCATTTCGGAGAGCGCTGCAGCCTCCAGCCGAAGATCCATCTCCATCGCCACCGAGCGCGACATCGTATTGATGACCTCGATCAGCCGCAGCCGCCGGGCTTCCGCCGAATGGGCTTCGGCGTTGTTCGCGACAAAGAAGAAATCGGCGAGGTCGCGGCGGAAGCGCGCGGCGACGTTGGGCCGCAATACCTTTACCGCCACCGAAGTGCGCACGCCGTCACGCTTGGTTTCGCCGCGATGCACCTGCGCAATCGAGGCTGCGGCAACCGCCGGACCGAAGCTTGCAAAGGCCTGCGCCACCGGGCGTTCCAGCGACGTCGCGATCACGGCTTCGGCTTCGCTTTGCGAAAACGGCGGCAGCCGGTCCTGCAGGCTTTCCAGATCGCGCGCCATCATGACGCCGACCACATCGGGCCGGGTGGCGAGAAACTGCCCGAGCTTGAGATAGGCCGGTCCGAGCCGCGTCAGCGCGCGCGATAGCCGCGGCCCGGATTTGGCGCCGGGGCGCTCGATCAATCGCGCGATGCGAAGCGCGATCTGCCCCGGCGCCGGCACCAGGGAAGGATCGACCACGCCGAACACGCCCTCGCGCGCGAACACGAAACCGGCGCGCGCCAGTCGCGCGATGTGGGTCAGGGCAGAAATCACAAACGCCAGCCCGAATGCAACGCCACGATGCCGCCCGAAAAACTCTGCCAGTTGACGCGGGAAAAGCCGGCCATGCGCATCATCTCGGCAAACGCGCCGGGCCTGGGAAATTTCCGGATCGATTCGACGAGATATTGATAGGATTCGGCGTCGCCGGTCACCGCCCGGCCGAGCGGCGGGATCACCTTGAACGAAAACAGATCGTAGATTCGATCGAGGCCGGGCACGTCGACGGTGGAGAATTCCAGGCACAGGAATCTTCCGCCGGGCTTCGACACGCGAAACGCTTCGCTTAAAGCAAGATCGATCCGCGGCACGTTGCGAATGCCGAACGCGATGGTGTAGGCATCGAAACTGCCGGTCGGGAAAGCCAGCGCCTCGGCATTGCCTTCGACAAACGACACCCGGTCGTCGAGATGCCGTGCCGCCGCGCGCGCGCGGCCGACGCTCAACATATCGGAATTGATGTCGCATACGGTGGCCTGAAAGCCCGGGCCTGCCGCCTCGGCGGCGCGAAATGCGATATCGCCGGTGCCGCCGGCAACATCGAGCAGCGCAAACGGCGCATCGCTTCGCGGCGGATTGAGCGCGTTGATCATCAGGTCTTTCCAGACCCGATGCAGGCCTGCCGACATCAGATCGTTCATCAGGTCGTAACGCTGCGCCACACTGTGGAACACATCGTTCACCAGCGTCTGCTTGTCGCCCAGGGGGACATCCCTGAAGCCAAAATGCGTGGTTTGGTCCGGCCGATCCATCAAGTCGTCTCCATCGCGCAGACCATAGCGTGCCCTCCGCAATGGCGCTATCACGTCAGTCCCTCAAGGTGAATGACGCTCTTATGCCCGAATTACCCGAAGTCGAGACCGTCCGCCGCGGCCTGCAACCGGTGATGGAGGGTGAGAGGATCGTCAAAGCCGAGGCCAGACGAAAGGACCTGCGATTTCCGTTCCAGAAGGATTTTGTCGCGCGGCTTACGGGCCAGACCGTGACCAGTCTGGGCCGTCGCGCAAAGTACCTGATGGCCGATCTTGCCTCCGGCGACGTTCTGCTGATGCATCTGGGGATGTCGGGCTCGTTCCGCGTCATCACGGACGAGGATACGAAAACGCCGGGCAAGTTCCACCATCCGCGCGCGGAGGATCGCGCGCATGACCATGTGGTTTTCCATATGTCTTCCGGCGCCGCGATTGTTTTCAACGACCCGCGCCGTTTTGGTTACATGAAGATCATTGCCCGCAGGGCGCTCGATGATGAGCCTCTGCTAAGCGGTCTCGGCCCCGAACCGCTCGGCAACGAGTTCGACGCCGCCATGCTGGCGGGCTCCTGCGCCAACAAGAAGACCAGCCTGAAGGCGGCGCTGCTCGATCAGCGTGTGGTCGCAGGCCTCGGCAACATCTATGTCTGTGAGGCGCTGTTTCGTTCGCATCTGTCGCCGCGAAGATTGGCCGCGACCCTGGCGACAAAAAAAGCTGGACCGACCGATCACGCCAAACGCCTGGTCGATGCAATTCACGCGGTGCTGAATCAGGCGATCGAGGCCGGCGGCTCATCGCTGCGCGATCATCGCCAGACTTCCGGCGAACTCGGCTATTTCCAGCACTCGTTCCAGGTCTACGACCGCGAAGGAGAAAACTGCCAGACCGACGGCTGCAGCGGCATCGTCAAGCGTTTCACCCAGAACGGCCGCTCGACGTTCTGGTGTCCGAAATGTCAGAAATAATTCGCGGCGCGCACAAGCCAAGGTAGGATGCGGGGCCGCGCCGGACTGGATCGCGCGGCGCCCCGATGAAAAGTCGATGGATACTCCGACCATTCAGACGCGCCGACTAATTTTGAGGCCGCTTGCGCTTTCGGACGCACCGGCAATCCAGCGCCAGTTCAATAATTGGAACATCATTAAGAACCTCGCTTCGACAGTGCCTTGGCCATATCCCCGGTAACGGTGCGGAAACCTTTATCAAGCAGCAGTTGGAAAAAATTGCCGCGGGTGAAGAAGTTTATCAATGGGCTCTGGTGCTGCAGTCGGGTGATGGCCAAGCCATAGGAAACATTCATTTTCGCCCCCAGGCGGACAACCCAAAGGGCAGTCGCGGATTTTGGATCGCCGGACCCTATTGGAACAGAGGATTGATGACCGAAGCCATCGCATCCGTGAACGATTTTGCTTTCCGAACGCTCGACATCGAAAGTTTCTACGTCTGCAACGTCGCTTCCAATGTGGCTTCCCGCCGAGTCAAACAAAAGACCGGCGCCGAATTTGTTGGCTGCATTGAGCTTCTGCATCACAATGGCCAATTGAAATCGGAAAATGGAAAGTGACCCGCGAAAGCTGGCTGGGCCAAACCTCGCCAACTTAGTTTGACAGAAATCCAGAGACGAGGGACATCGGAAGGCGAGAAGGTGCGGGACCGCAGGCTGTAGCGGCGGCGTGCCCCGGATGCGGCGCAGCGCCATCAGCGCGTGCGCGCGCGTCTTCGACACGCTAACAGCGCGTTTACGCGCGTCTTCGACGCGCTATGGGCTTGCGACGTGATGCGCTGCTGATCCGGGGTCCAGCTTGATTGACTGCGAATGGGTCCCGGCTCTGCGGAGCAGCGCGAAGGGGCGCTGCACCGCGTCCGGGAAACGAGAGTTGGTGGCCAATCCTTCGTTTCAGGAAACCAGTGCCGCCGTCCTCGCGGGTGCCCGCAAGAACATCGCGGGATCGATTTCGGGCGCGACCGGGAATTCGATGACGATCTCCTGTTCGTCGAAGTTCGGCAAGGCGTTTTGTTGGCCGATATTCAGTTTGGTCCCGATCCATTGCCAGAGGCCGCGAATCTCCTCGGCCGATTTACCCTCCGGACTGAGTTCGCTCACGGCCAGTCCGGCGCTCAGCGCATCCTGGTGGTCGTTACGCATCACGATGAACGGCTGCGCGACAACATCGGCAACGTCGAACGCCGCTTTGTCAGCAATCGCGGTCGCCGCGTTGCTGATTCGGTGGCCGCGAATTGGCGTCTGGTTGAGGACAAAAGCGAACGGCTTCTTCCAGGCGCGGATGACATGAAGCGTCGGCGCGGTGGCTTCGATATCAGCGATGCTCGGGCGCGCCGGGATCAGGCAGAAGTCGGCGTAACGAATCGCTTCGGTCGTGGCGGCGTTGATGCCGCCCGGGGTGTCGATGATCGTCAGCGTTACGCCGCTGCGTTCCAGAGACTGCAGCCGCTGCTCGATCTCGCGGGCCTTGTAAACCGGCTCGACGATGGGCTCGGCATCGACGCGACGCGCCTGCCAGTTCGAAAGCGTGCCTTGAGAATCGGTCTCGATCAGGCGAACGGTGTGCCCGGCTTGAACAGCCGCAAGGGCGAGGCCGATGGCAAGCGTACTCTTGCCGCTGCCGCCCTTTTGGGTGGCCAATACGAGCGTAAGCATTGAAGATTCCTTCGAATGTTTTTACGGAGATCTGCGGTTACGCCGAACTGGGTTGCATCGTGTTACGATGCCGAGCGATTCTCGCTCAGGACGTGCCGGCCCGATCCAAGGCTTGCAGGATCGCGGCTGTCCGAATCATCAACGTGCAAGGATGGCTGACTTTGGGGAATATGGCTATTCCGGGGTAATACTGACGCGCAACAAAGTATCAGCCGTGGCAGTCCTGCAACAACACAGGGTGAAAAATGACCAGTAACTGGCGGGATCGCACCGACACGGTCTTCAATTGCCGGAAAACAGCCGGCGTCGGGCAGCCGCGGCATGGTGGTCAGCAACCACCCGCTGGCGTCGGCCGCGGGGCGCGGAGATGCTTGCCGCCGGCGGCAACGCCATTGATGCCGCGATCGCAACCCTGTTCACGCTGACCGTCGTCGAGCCGATGATGGTCGGGATCATCGGCGGCGGCATGGCGCATATCCGCTCAGTGACGGCAGCCGCCGCTTCATCGATGGCCAAAGCACGGTTCCGCTTGCCGTCAGGCCGGACACCTATCGATCGAAGCCGGGCTCGGCGCACGATGTATTCGATACCGTCGATAATGAGAATCTAAACGGTCCGAAGGCGGCAGCTGTGCCGGGGTCACTCAAGGCCTGGTGCGAAACCTTGCGCCGGTTCGGCACTATGAGCCTCGCCGACGTCATGCAGCCGGCGATCAAGCAGGCGTCGCGCGGTTTTGCGGCGACGCCCTATCTGCACGAATGCATCGTCGATGGCGCAAAGGAAATGCGCCAGGACAAGGCGATCTCGGCGATCTATTTGCCGAACGGGACGCCGCTGAACGCCAGCGAGCGCGTCGTACAGGCTGAGTATGCCAAGACGCTCGCCACCATCTCGCGCGACGGCGAAGCGGCGCTGTATCAGGGGCCGCTCGGCGACATTCTGGTGGACTACATGAAGGACCATGGCGGGTTTGTCAGCCGCGAAGACCTCGCGTCCTACCGGACCGTCGAACGCTCGCCGGTGCGAGCCGATTATCGCGGCTGGGAAATTCTCGGTCCGCCGCCGCCGGCGGCCTCCGGCGTGCACATCGCGCAGATGCTGAATATTTTGGAGAGTTATGATATCGCCGCCATGGGCTTCGGCAACGCCGCGACCATCCATCATCTCGCCGAAGTGTTGAAGATCGCCTTTGCCGATCGCGCCGCCGCGAGCGGCGATCCAGATTATGTCGGTGTGCCGGTGGCGCGGCTGACCTCGAAGGCCTATGCCGATGAGCGCCGCCGCGCGATCGATTCCGGACGCGCGCAGCAATGGGGTGCGGGTGTGGCGCAGCTCGAAGGCGCACACACCACGCACATGACCGCCGCGGATGCGATGGGCAACGTGGTCGCGACCACGCAGACCATCAACAACCTGTTCGGCGTGAAGTTTCTGATTCCGGGTCTCGGCACCGTGCCGAACAACTACATGAATCTCTACGATCCCCGGCCCGGACACGCCCTGTCTCTGGCGCCGGGCAAGCGCGTTACCACCTCGATGTCGCCTGTCATGGCGCTGCGCGATGGCAAGCTGGTTTATGCGCTCGGGCTGCGGGGCGGAAAGAAGATTTTTCCAAGCGCGTTGCAGGCGCTGCTCAATCTGATCGATCACGGCATGAGCTTGCAGGAGGCGGTCGAGGCGCCGCGGATCTGGACCGACGGCAATGCGCTCGAGGTTGAATTGGCGGTTCCGGACGCGGTGCGCGCCAAGCTGACTTCGATGGATCACAAGGTCGTTGCGGTGCCGACCGTGGCCGGGGCATGAACGCCATCCAGTTCCACGAGGACGGCTCGTTGTCGGGCGCGGCATGCTGGCGCGCCGACGGCACGCCGATCGGCATTGCCGGAGGGCTGGCGCGCGCGGGGGTGGGACTTGGACTGGCGTGACAAGGCAGAAATTCCGCACGCAGACGTGCGTTCATAGCTCCTCAACCGCCTTGAACGTGCCGTCCGGCTGAATGACTGTTAGAAAAACCTTGGCCGGGGCGTCGTGCATCTTCGGCCCGAAGGTCATGATCGTTCCACTGATGTCGAATCTTCCGACGTCGTTGATAACCCTGAGCATTTCCGCGCGTGTCGGGTTCGGTCCCGTCTCCTCCAGCGCCGCGGCGACAAGGCGTCCCGAAAGATAACCCTCCAGAGAGACGAATTCCGGCTGCAGATTCGGATCGAGGGCTTTTTCGGCGGCCTGGTAATCGGCGACGACCTTCACCGATTTATCCCAGGGGAAGGGCACGACTTGGGAGATGATGACTCCCTGGCCGTCGGGGCCGAGCTCTTTCGCCAGCGCGTTGGCGCCGACAAAGGAGATATTGACGAAGATCGGATTAAAGCCGCTCTTGTGAGCGAGCTTGATGAGTTCGGCGCATGGTCCGTAGGTGCCGACCATGACCACCGCTTCCGGTTCGGCGCGCTTGAGCGTACGCAGTGCTGAACCAACCGCTTTGGTATTGCGCTCGAAGGTGCCTTCGGCCGTCAACTCCATGCTGCGTTTTTCCAGCGCAAGCTTGACGCCGGCCAGACCGTCCCGGCCAAACGAATCGTCCTGGTAGAAGATTGCGATGCTCTTGACATGAAGGTGCTCGGTCAGGTGCTTGATCCACGCCTCAGCCTCGGCGGCATAGCTGGCGCGAATGTTGACGACGTTGTGGAGGTCCGGCGCGCGGAGGAATGCAGCCCCGGTGAACGGACCGATGAACGGCACATTCTTGGCTGTCGCAATTGGAACAGTCGCGGTGGTGGTGGGCGTGCCGACGGCGCCGATCAGCGCGAAAACCTGGTCCTCCTCGATCAGCTTGACGGTCTGGGCGACCGAGCGATCGGGATCGTAACCGTCGTCCCGGCTGATCAGCTCGAGCTTGCGTCCGTGCACACCACCCTTGGCGTTGATCTGGGCGAAGGCCGCGAGAATGCCTTGCCGCATGCCTTGGCCGAGCGCCGATGAGCGACCTTCGAGTGCTGCGACCTGACCGAACAGAATAGTGTCGGAACTGACGCCAACCTCGTCGGCCCTCGCATGGAGCGGATTCGCCACGGCGAACAAAATCGAAAGACCGGTGAAGATCGTTAGCTGTAGGTGTTTCATGGTATCATTCTGCGGGATAAGGGTGCGCATCGACCTCCGCCGCAGTGTATCGCCACGTTATGAAGAGCTGGCTAATCTCCCGGCGTTTGTCCGATGCCGCATGAACCCGCGCGCGGCTTACCAGGCGGCGCGTAGGTTGCATTTTACCAACGGCGTCAATCGTTAACTAAGCCATCCAAACTAGGCGGCGTTGATCCCGCTATTTTGTGAGGTCTTAACCCAAATCTATGTCCGATCATTCGTTGACGACGGACGCCTGTTCGGCGGCCGCTGCGCGTGTCGAACGAAGGACGAAGATGGGCGATCAAGATTCTGGCGACACGTGCCAGACAGACATGATCGAGCGGCGGCGAATCCCTGCATCGCGGTCAAGACTTTACCGGCCCGCGCTGGTTGCGGCGGGCATTGGCCTGCTACTGTCATTGGCCGGGGCATCTGCGGTCGGACAGTGGGAAGAGCGGGTCACGAAAGTTGAGTTTGAGGGCGTAGCCGAGACTCAGGCGATCATCATGCAGAACGGCATGAACGAATACGTCAGCCGGCTGGCTGCGCTGCGTACCCTGTTCGAATCCGCCAACGAGGAAATCACGCGCAGCGAGTTCGAGACTTTCAGCGGGCGCCTGTTCGAGCAACATCCGGGCATCCTGCGCATCAGCTGGATCCCGAGGATCAACCGGAAGGAGCGCGCCGAATACGAAGCTGCCGCGGTTGGCGACGGAATTTCCGGCTATCGGATCAAATCACTGCTTGCGGATGGCGACGTTGCGACGGCTCCGCAGGGCGATGAATATTTTCCGATTTTCTTTTCCACGGAACCGAAAACCTCGGTGGCTTACGGGCTGGACTATTCGACTGATCCCGCGCGGCGGGCTACGCTGGAACGCGCGCGGGACAACGATCTGGTCGCGACGTTGCGTGCAGAACTTTACGAGTCGAAAGGCGGTATCTGGGTCCAGGGTGTGCTGGTTTGCGTCCCGGTCTACGCAAAAGGAACTTCGCGCGCCACGATCGCCGACCGGCGGCGCAATCTGGCCGGCTTTGTCGTCGGGATAGTCAGTCTACCGCGATTGCTGGGGTCGATTCGCACGACGACGGCGGCAACTCCCGCCGTCAGGATCGATGTCTACCCGTCCGATATGGGCGGCAGCGCGGGACCGGAAAATCGGTTCGTTCCCGATTTTTCGTCCGAGCCCAGCGCGTCGCAGTCGGCCGTCGCGGATCGGCCGCACTGGTCCGGCACGCTCAAGATAGGCGACGCCAGCTGGCATGTGCGGGCCACTCCCACCGCCGACGGTCGGCTGACGACGCGTCACGAACGAGCTCTAACGGTGCTGGCGGCCGGAATTGCCATCACGACATTCCTGGCCGTATATCTCGGTCTCGCAAGCCGCAACTCGCGCCAGCTCGCGCTGGCGAACCGGCGGGTTCTGGAGCTTGCGCAGACCGACATTCTGACCGGGCTTCCGAACCGGGCGTTCTTTCTGGAACAACTGGAGGACGCCGACTCGTACAAGCGCCGGGGCAGCGGGGCGTTTTCAATCCTCATGCTCGATCTCGATCGCTTCAAGAACGTCAACGACTCGCTTGGTCATGCCGCCGGCGACGCGTTGCTGCGGCAGGTGGCGCTTCGTTTGAAGTCCGCGATACGCAGTGCCGATGTGCTGGCGCGGCTGGGGGGCGACGAATTCGCAATCATCCAGGCAGAGTGCGACGATCAACGGACCAGTTCGATCGATCTGGCGACCCGAATCGCCAAATTGATCGCCGAGCCATTCCTGCTGCAGGGCAATCAAGTGGAAGTGGGTACCAGTATCGGTATTGCCATGGCGCCGGACCATGGCAGCGATCAGGAGCAGTTGCTGAAAAAGGCCGACCTTGCCCTGTATCGATCGAAATCGGCCGGCCGGAACTGCTTCACCCTTTACGATGAGGCGATGTCCGCGGAACTGGAAGCCCGAAACACGCTGGAGAGCGACTTGCGGGACGCCGTCGCACGCTGTCAGTTCGAGTTGCATTATCAACCGTTCTTCGACGTCCAGACCGGCCAGCGGCGCGGCCTGGAAGCGCTTGTTCGCTGGCGTCATCCGACCAGAGGGCTGATACCGCCCGACCAGTTCATCCCGCTCGCCGAAGAGACCGGACTCATCGTCCCGCTTGGTGAATGGGTGCTGCGGCGAGCTTGCGACGACGCGACATCCTGGGCGGCAGACATCAAGGTCGCGGTGAACTTGTCGCCGGTCCAGCTCAAGCAGGTCGAGTTGTTTGATGTCATCCAGTCCGCGCTGCGGGGTTCCGGCTTGCCGCCGGAGCGGCTGGAAATCGAGCTCACTGAATCCGTGCTGCTGGAAAGGGCGGTCGAGAATCATGCGTTGATGGAACGACTGAAGAGTATCGGGATTTCGCTGGCGCTTGACGACTTCGGCACCGGATATTCATCGCTAAGCTGCCTGACGGCGTTCCCGTTCGACAAGATCAAGATCGACAGGTCGTTCATCGGCAATCTGACCAAGCGTCACAAGAGTTCGGCGATCATTTCGTCGATCGTGACGCTTGCGCGTGGCCTGAACCTGTCGGTCACTGCCGAAGGTGTGGAAACCCAGGAGCAATTCGAGAGGCTGAAAACGCTGGGGGTGAACTTCGCTCAGGGCTACCTGCTCGGCCGGCCGATGCCGCTCGGAGACCCAAAGGTCAGTCTCAATCAGATCATGCGCACCTGGGTGCAGCTTTGCGTCAGTAGCCGCGCCATGGCGTCGGGATGAGCGCAGCGGCCAACCAGCGCCCGCCTACTTTCTCACGCAGATCACGCGCACCACGGACGCCTTTGCCTCCGACGAACCATCCGCCGCATTCACAGCATTGGCTTTGAGAAACTCGCGCACGGTATCGGCCGATGCCAGCGTCGCCTGAGCCGCGGGCGCGGCATTCGGCGGTCCCGCGACGACCATCGGCTTCAGCAGCGCAATGCCGGCGAATTTGCCGTCGGCATCGAACGCCGCCGCGCCGGAAAAGCCGACCGCCGGCGGCGGCGCCAGCGCGAGATCGTTGCCGCTGCCGACTTGCGTGGCGGTTGCCTTGACGCTGCTCGCCGCGGCAGCGCCGCCCTGGTTCTGCGGATCGGCAATGCCTGTCAGCTCGACGTTGGTTTTCGCCGCACCATTGCCGAGGCCGAGCGGCTTCAATCCGCGCGCGCCGTAGATGCGCAGCAGCGCGAGATCATGGTCCTTGTCCTCGGCGACGCGATCGGCGTTGCCAAAGCCGGCGATCGCGATGGAGAGGCAGCCGTCGGTGATCTGGCGGTCGGTCAAGATCGCGCCGTCGTCGCTGACCACGATTCCAGTGCCGTACTCGACGGTCTTGCGCGGCGGCGGGCCGGCGATCTGGGCGCCCGATGGAAACGGATTGAACGCGCTCGACATTGCGATCACGACCGGTTCAACGGTGTTTTCTGTAGCCTGGTCGTAGAGAATGGTGAGGATGCGGACCTCGTCGCCCTTGAACGTGCCGCGGACATAGAACTTCTTCAGACCCTGCAGGCCCGACAGCACGAAGAAGTCCGGCTTGACCACGGTGTAGTCGACAGCGCGCCCGGTGGGCTCCTTCTTTTCCTTCTCGGCGATTTTTGCCGTGGTGGGGTTGGCTTCCTTGCGTCGGGCAAGCTGAATCTGGATGGTGCCGGTGGAGGAGTTCCATCTGGCGCCGTTGGCGTCGCTGGATTGCTGCGGCACCAGCTTGGTCGGGATGCCGAGCCGCACCCCGCTGCCGGCATCGGTGACGATTTTCCAGCCGACATTATCCTGCCGCCGCCTGGCGGTTTCGGCGAGCGCGCCGCGCTCCTGCGGATTCAGCACACCGGTCGGCTTGCCGCCGCGTTCCTTCTGAAACTCCTTGATCGCGGCGACCATGCGCTCGCCGACCTCGCCGCTGATGGCGCCGTTGTACTGGCCAACCCAGGCCAGATCCGACTGGATAGCCTGACGCTCCGCCTGTGCCATTGCGTTGGCGGTATCAGCGGGGGTCTGCAAAGCGGGACGGATCGGAATAGTGGTCACGGGCTTCGGCTTGACGCCCGCCACGGCCGCCGTTCCTGACATCTGAGCCTGGGCGGAACTCGCCGCCGCCACGAATATCAATGTTGCCGCGAGCATCGATCTCATGACAAGTCTCGGGTCCATTGCAGAGCGCGCAATTAAGCACATCTGCTTGGTCGGCAACAGGGATGCGGTGGTTCAAGCGAGCGATGGTATTCTCATCCCCGGCCACGCCGGCAAATATACGCAGCCGCGCAAGCTTGGCTGCGAGCCGCGTCTCGAAGGATGACAGACACGCTTCATGGTTGGGGACGCGCGACGACGCGCTCCGCACTGTGAGGATCGACGGAAGGTGAGGAACAACCCGACATGCTGAGTCCCGAAGAACTCGAACGCTACGCCCGCCACATCGTGCTGCGCGAGGTCGGCGGCCCCGGCCAGGCCGCATTGAAGGAAGCATCCGTGCTGGTGATCGGCGCCGGCGGCCTCGGCGCGCCCGCGCTGATGTATCTCGCCGCGGCCGGCGTCGGTGAGCTCGGCGTGGTCGACGACGACATCGTGTCGCTGTCCAACCTCCAGCGCCAGATCATCCACACCACGCCCGATATCGGCCGGCGCAAGGTCGACAGTGCCGCCGGGCAAATCCATGCGCTCAATCCCCACGTCCGATTTGCGGCGCATGCCACGCGGCTCGCGGCAGACAATGCGATGGAGCTGATCGGCAGTTACGATCTGGTGCTCGACGGATCGGACAATTTCGAAACACGCTACCTGGTTTCGGATGCCTGTTTCCTCGCCGCCAAGCCGTTGATATCAGCAGCGCTTGGCATGTTCGATGGATCGCTGACCACCATTCGCGCGCATGAGAAAAACGCCGAAGGAGAGTTCAATCCGACCTATCGCTGTCTGTTTCCCGAACCGCCGCCGCCGGGCACGGTGCCGGCCTGCGCCGAGGCTGGCGTGCTGGGCGCGCTCGCCGGCGTACTGGGATCGATGATGGCGCTGGAGGCGATCCGCGAAATCGTCGGCTTCGGCGAGGGCCTGGTCGGGCGATTGTTGATGGTGGACGCGCGCGCGATGCGGTTCGAGACCCTGCGCTACCAGCGCGATTCGGCCAACCCGCTCAATGGCGACGCGCCGACGATCGTGGATTTGAGCGCGTATCTGAGCGGGGACCTCTGAAGGCCACCACCCCAACCCTGCCCGCGAGCGGGAGAGCAGGTATACCGCGTCGTGTAGCGGGCGGTATCTGTCAACACAGATGTTTGGCTGCGTCCTGCGCGGATGCCCGGGCTCACCGCGCGCGGCAAACTCCGACCGCTCCCTCTCCCGCTTGCGGGGGAGGGCCCGGGTGGGGGCGCTTCAGTCGACAACCCCTCACAACATGCTGGGCAGCACGCGGTCCGGCGGCTTGTGATTGTCGAGGAAGGTTCTGATGTTGATGATCACCTTCTCGCCCATCTCGACGCGGCCTTCGATGGTGGCCGAGCCCATATGCGGCAGCAGCGTCA
>Ga0137415_10002895_pt1 | contig 16998 bp, 13 predicted proteins | sample CZODoug3_1_1_16f_FD_183082 | JGI IMG/M metagenome (GOLD analysis project Ga0137415, IMG submission 183082) | Vadose zone soil fungal communities from Angelo Coast Range Reserve, California, USA - CZODoug3_1_1_16fungal (Hybrid Assembly) | ecosystem: Environmental > Terrestrial > Soil > Vadose...
CAATCGGTGTCCCCCGCGCCCTACCTCTGGATCATCGTGCCGGACCAGGCACAGCAGCGGAATCTGGTGCAGCTCGGGACGCCGTATCTCGGCTCGATCTGGTTGACGCACAGTCTCGACGGCCGCGTCGAGGGATTGACGAACACGCCGGTTGACCGGCAGCCCAAGATGGCCCCGGTATTCTACGGCTTCCGGACGATGTATGTCATCGCGATGGCGATGTTCACTCTCGCCGTGATCTCTTTATGGCTGCGGTGGCATGGTCGCCTCTACTCGACGCGCTGGTTCCTGCGCGCGCTCGTCATGATGACCCCGGCCGGCATCGTGGCGACGCTGGGCGGCTGGTACACCGCGGAGATCGGGCGGCAACCATACGTCATCTATGGTCTGCTGCGAACGGCCGACGCACTCTCACCGGTGCCCGCGGCGACACTGCTCCTGACCCTGGTCACGTTCGTCTGCGTCTATACGGTCTTCGGTTCGGCGTTTCTGATCTTCACGCTGCGTCTCATCCGTCGTGGACCGTCTGGCTTGCCAGGCCACGCGCTGCCGGCCGGTTCGCTCAAACGCGCTCTCCGGCCGGCCATTGGCGGTGTGCGGGAATACCTGGCGTCAAGGAAGTAGGGCACATGGATCTCCCGCTGTTGTCAGCGCTGCTCCTGCTCTTCGCGCTGACACTCTATGTCGTGCTCGACGGTTTCGACCTTGGAGTCGGCGTTCTGCTGTTCGCGCAGCGCGATCAACGCGTGCGCGATCGGATGGTCGACGCAATCGCGCCGACCTGGGATGGGAACGAGACCTGGCTCATCATGGCCGGCATCACGTTGCTCGCCGGGTTTCCGCTCGCGTATAGCGTGCTCCTGCCGGCGTTCTATCTTCCGCTCGTGGTCATGTTGTTGTCGCTCGGTCTCCGAGGCGTCTCCTTCGAGTTCCGCCACCATAGCGCGCACGCGCGTCGACGCTGGGACGCCGTGTTCGGCGGCGGCTCCCTCGTTGCGGCACTCGCGCAGGGGGCCATCGTCGGCGGGCTCATTCAGGGTGTGCGCATCGAACGCGAGACATTTGCGGGAGGGCCCACGGACATCTTCACGCCCTTCTGTGTCCTGACTAGCGTCACGGTGTTGGTCGGCTATGCCACGCTCGGTGCGGGTTGGCTTCGCTTGAAAGGCCAGGGAGAGACGCGCAGTTTCGCGGGAGCCCAACTGCGCTGGCTGGCGTTGGCCTTCCTCGGGCTGACGATTCTCACAAGTATGGCAGCAGTACATGCTCAGCCCGAACTCGCCCTGACATGGGGTCGCCATCCCGTGGCCTTGTCGCTGCTTGCGCTAGCCTTCGCGAGCTGCGCGGTGCTGATCGCATGGGCTGCGCGTCGCGACGACGTGGCGGATGGTGTCGCGTTCGCGCTCGCCATGGCGATGATTCTGTCCGGCATGGCGAGCCTGGGGCTCGCGTTCTTTCCGAACGTCATCCCCTTCAAGATCAGTTTGTGGCAGGCGGCGTCCGGCACCGCGAGCCACGTCTTTCTCCTCATCGGAGCCGGCTTGGTGACGCCGGTCGTGCTCGGCTACAGCGCGTTCGCCTACTCGGTGTTTCGTGGCAAGACGCCCGCGGAAGGTTGGGAGCCGTGACGGCCCCGCGGCGGCCGCATCAGTGGCGGTGGTTTCTGGTGCTCTACGCGGCCGGTGTAGGCACGGCGACACTCATGGCGTATGGCGTGCGCGCACTTCTTCGCACGTTGTGGTAACCATTGCGCGGTAATCCCACTTCACGCTTGAGGGTCATCGTGATGAAGCGTATCCGATCTCACTCGCGGCCGGCCTTCTTGTCGGCGCGATCTATTTTTCGGAGCTCCAGGCGCGCTGGGTCGCCCGGAAGGATCATCCGCCTGACGTACTCGTCGAGCAACGGCAGGAGCTCGACGAGGCGCCGCAGGTGTTCGATCCCGGCCACGAGGGCACCGCGCGCGGCGGGAGGCCAGTCGAGCAGCTCCGTGGAGCGCGCGTCGTCGATCGAGCGCTCCAGCGTGCGCAGCGCACCGGCCACGTCCGGACGCGGCTGCGCCGCCACGTCCGCCGCGGCCCCATACGCGGCGCGAAACCCGCGTGAGCCCGGACGCGCCATCGTGTGCCGCGCCTCGAGCATGCGGAGCTCGAGCTGGAGCCATGCGCGGATCGCAGCATCGAGGTTCGCGAGCGCCGCGCGCATCGACTCCGAGAGCGGCGGCCGCGGGCTCGCGTACCGTCCGCTGTAGATGAGCTTGAGCCGGTAGGCGATACGAACAGCGCGGCCGCCGGCGACGATGGCCGCCTGTGTATCGACGCCCCCCGTGGCGGTCTCGGCCTGCGCCTCGTCGGCGAGCCGAAGGATGTCCGGAAGGCTCGCAACGATGAGCTGCCAGGTGGGCTCCACCTGGGACGGGGCGAGCGGCGCCTCGCCCGGGCGCGGGAGGAACGCCAGCATCCCCCGCACGACGTCCACAAAGCGGGCGACGAGCTGGCGGCCCGCATAGTCGGGCGCGACGAAGCGGAACGCGAGGAAGAGTGCGGCGGTACCGAGCAGCGTGCCATAGACACGCCACAGCGCCGGGTGGACGTCCGCCTGCGGCTGCTCGGCGAGCCCGACGACCGCGAAGGCAACCACGATCTGTAGACCGACGTACGAAAACCGCGGTCCGCCGATCGCAATGTACGCAGACAGCATGGTCACCGCGAACAGCAGCAACGCGACCGCCGGCAGCTCGGAGATATTCGGCATCACCACGATCGTCGCGACGATCGCGACCAGGCAGCCGATCACGATGCCGGCGAAGCGTGTCCCGGCGCGACGGAGGGTGGCGCCGTAGGTCGACACGGCGAGGAACGCCGGATGCCAGAGGATGTTGAACAGCGCGGCGGTGTCCGCCACGCTACCGATCACATAGCTGATCGTCGTGCCGAGTCCAACGCGCACGCCGTAACGCGCGGCAAAGGGGTCGACGCGAGGAAGCGTAACGCTCGCCGGTCCCAGGCCCGTTGTCGTGCGCTCGCGAAGCTCTGCGGGCGACGCGTGCAGACTTTCGGCCAGGTCGATCAGCGCCCGGACGAACGCGTCGGTGTTGGCTTCCTCGGCGATGTCCACGTGCGCCAGGGCGCCGGTCCGCCGGAGCGCAAGCTGCTGCGCTTCCACCGCGGCGATCGCGGCGCGATAGTCGGGCCATTGGGCGTCCACGCGCGTCGCCCCAGTCGCCGCGCGAGGGCGATGCTCGCGCGCCGCCTGCTCGAATGCGCGGAGCCCGGCGTCGAGGGCGGCGACGAGCACGGTCAGCTGCGGGGCGATCAGCCGCCGATACGTCCGGCCGACGTCGTGCCGCGCGAGTGCGTCCATCGTGTCCGTGAGCCCCAGCGCGTGGTCGACGACGACGATGGCGAGCGAGAGGAACGCGACGTCCTCGCGATGCCGGCCTTCCTGCCGGACGCGCTCCAGCAGTTGCATATCGCGGGCGAACTGCGAGGAGATCGGCCCCTCGCCCGGCCCCGGCTCGAACTGCTCAGCGGCGAGGCGCGTCGTGACCTCATCGAGGTGCGAGCGCGCGCGAGCGAAGCCGGCCGCGAGCGCGCCGGCGAGCGTGGTCGCCGCGTCGTCCGCTGCAAACAGCTCGCAAAATACGGTCGCCGTCACGACCCCGACCCCGTAACCGACGCAGATGTCGCCCACCTCTGTCGGCATGCCGCGCACGTCCACGAGCCCAATGAAGAAGGCCGTGCAGAACGGGTACAGCAGGGCGAGCAGCTCCAGGGGGCCGTCCGTGATGGGACAGAAATACGCGATGAGGCCCACACCCGCGAAGAACGCCGGCAGAATCAGCCAGGGAAGCTGCACGAGCACGCCGGCGAGCGTGATGCTGACGACCGCGCCGGCGGTCGTCAGCGCGAGCCGCAGCGGCAGCTTGCGCCAGGTGCAGACGTTGCTCGGCTGCAGCGCCAGGCAGGCGATGACCGGAGCGGAGAACGTCGGAATCTGGACCGTCCACGCCACGACGAACGCGGTCATCGTGCCGAGCCCGATGAACACGGACCGCTGCCAGCGCCCCGGTGTCGGCGCCAGCTCGGTCCACAACGATTGGATCACCCCGGGCGTCGCGTCGGTCAGCCGCTGGGTCGCCCGGACGATGCTCACAGCCGAGCCCCGGCTCAGCGCGGGGCAGCAGCCGCGGCGGCGGCTGGCGGAAACCCGCGGATGGTCACGACGGCCGTCGTCCCCATCCGGAACGGATGTTCGGGATCGCGATCGTCGAGGCGAACGCGAACCTGGAAGCGATTGGCCAGGCGCACCCAGTTCAGCGTGCGCCGCACGTCGGGCAGCACGCCGACCGTCTCGCCGTCGTCGGGTCGATTGGCCCACCCTATGCCCTGTACAGTTCCGCGAAACGACCGCTGCGGGTAGGTCACGAGATAGACGTCGGCCTCCATCCCCGGCTTGATCGACGGCATGTACGTCTCGCTGAAGTTGGCGAGCACGTACCACGCGCGGTCGTCCACGAGGGCGAAGACGCGCTGGCCCTCCCGCGCGTACTCGCCGACCGCGATGTTCAGATTCGTCACGTACGCGTCGAACGGCGCGCGCACCTGACAGTAGCCCACGTTGAGATCGGCCGCGCGCACGGTGGCCTTCGCCGCTTCGACGCGCGCGTTGACATCACCGACCTGGGCGAGAAGGTCCTCGGCTCGCGAAGCGTCGTGGTGGGATTGGTCGACGGCAAGCGTCGCATCGCGGCGAGTGGCCATGGCGTGCTCGACGGCGGCCGCGGCCGCCCGGGCGCGCCGCCACGCTTCCTGGAGTGCGGCCCCGCTGGCGTCACGTCGGCTGCGGGCATCGGCCACGCGATCCGCCGTCACGAACTGACGCTTGAGGAGCGGCTCGACCCGGCCAAGGTAATCGTCCGCGTAGTCGGCCTCGGCCTTCAGCCTGACCACGGTGGCTTCGGCCGCGGCTCGCTCCTCCTCGGCGCGCGCGAGCTGCGCGGTCGCCGACGCCAGGCTGGCCTCGCGGCGGCCCACCTCAGATCCGGCCGAAGCGATCGCCTTCCGCTGGGCGTCGACTTCTTTGAGCGCGAGCGCCAGGTCGGCGCGGGCGCGAGCCAGTCGCGCCTCGTAGGGGCGGCAATCGAGCGCGAAGAGCAGGTCGCCTTGCTTCAGGCGCTGGTTGTCCACGACGCGCAGGTCCACGATGGGACCGCTGACCTGGGGCGCGATGCCGACGACATTGGCGCGAACCGCGGCATCGTCGGTGCGCGGCTCCACGAAGCTCACCCGATAGGCGTAAAGGCCGGCGAGCACGGCCCCGGCGACGATGAGGACGCCGAGGCAGCGGGCGATGAGCCGGCGAACCCAGTCGGCGCGCGAGCCCTGGTCCATCGCTCAGGCCCTATAAAGGACGAGCCAGGCGACCACCGTCAGGAGTAGCCCAAGGCACGTATATATAAGGATGGGCGGGCCCAGATCGGGCTCCAGCCGCGCGACGACGAACACGTAGCGGGCGGCAACGGTCAGCCCGACGCCCACCACCATCGAGACCATCCAGGCCGGGAAAAACGAGCCGGCAACGTTGACCACGGGATCACAGCCCGCCCCGAGCAGCACGAGGGCGGCACCGCCTACCACACGGCTGGTCATGTCTTATAGACGTCCTCCACCAGACCCGGGTGACACCGCTGACGGGATTGGGTGGGGGGGACCGGCATCCTGCACTTCTCCATCCATTTCGGACTGGCCATGCACCACTCCGTCGCCGATCACAAAGGAGCGTCATATAGGTAGAATGCGGCTCGGATGCAGGCTGCCGGACGTCGCGGTCTCGCGCTCCTCGTCGTGATCGGCACACTGTCAGGATGCGCCGAGCTGCCGGTGCCGACGCGTGCGCCGTACACCGCGGCCCCGCGGTCATCGTCGGCTCCCTGGCAGGCTCCGGCCCGCGTCACCGCTGACCGCTCTCGCACGCTTGCCAGCCTCGGCACGCCGATCAATCCCGACATCGTGTACGGCCTCGCCGATCTCATCGACTTCGCTCATCGCAGCAACCCCGAGACCCGACGGGCGTGGGAAGAAGCGCGCGCGGCGGCCGCGCAGGCCGCGCGCGCCGAGGCGGCGTACTACCCTACGCTGTTCGCGATGGCCAGCGGCGGGACTTCGCGCGTCACCGATCAGGCTCCGCCGCCGATCGGCACGTTCACGGTGGAGGGTCCGGGCGTCAATCCCAAGCTGCAGCTCGACTGGATCCTGCTCGACTTCGGTCGGCGTAGGTCCACTGTCGAGCGCGGCGGCCAGGAGCTGCTGCGCGCCAACTTTGCGTTCAACCGCAAGCTGCAGGAAATCGCCTTCGCCGTGGCTCGCGGCTACTTCGGGCTCGACGCGAGCCGCGCTCGCGTCCTCGCGGCGCGTGCCACGCTCGAATCCGCGATGGCGGTGGAAGAGGCGGTGGGCGCCCGTCTGGAACGAGGCCTCGCCACGCGGCCGGACCTGCTCCTCGCGCGGCAAGAGCGAGCCCGCGCGGCATACGAAGTGGAAGACGCGCTGGGTGCCGTGAGCGATGCCCAGGCCGCTCTCGCCGACAGTCTCGGCATCCCGCCGACTGCGCTGATGCGCGTGGCCGATCTCTCCGCGGTGCCCCTGCCCACGGAGCTGCCAGAATCCGTCGAGCAGATCATCGACCGCGCGCTGGCCCGTCGGCCGGACCTCGCCTCGCGACTGGCGGTCTTGCGCGCCCGAGAAGCAGAAGAGCGACGGGCGCGAGCGGAATTCTGGCCGCGCTTGTCGTTGTCGGGATCGGTCGACCAGGCGGTGCAGCGGTATCGCGTGGGGCCGCCGTTCGGCAGGTTCACGACGAACGAGACGGAGTACGGGGCGTTCCTCAACTTCCAGTGGAAGCTCTTCGATGGCTTCGAGCGTGAGAACGCGCTGCGCGAGGCGACGTCCCTGCGCAGTGCGGCCGAGGCCGACCTGGCCGCGCTGGAGCTGAGAGCGATTCGTGACGTGTGGAAGGCCTACGCAGACGTGAAGACGGCGCTCCGCAAGCACGAGTACGCGCTGGCGCTGCTCACCGCGTCGGAGGAGGCCTACGCGTCGACGCTGGAGTCCTATCGCACGGCCGGGCTGGCGACTGTGCTCGATCTCCTCGCAGCGGAGCGCGATCTCGCCCGCGCCCGCACCACCGAGATCCAGAGCCGCGCCGAGTTGCTGACGACGTCCGCCGCGCTGACGTTCGCCGCCGGCGACTGACGAGAGCCGAGTTTGGCCCGGACGCGAAACGTTCGGGCGCGGTCGAACCCTCCCAAGCGACGAGGCCGATGACAACACCGCCCGCCAGCCGGAGCCCGTTTCGGTGGCGCCGACTCCTGATGGGCGGCGCCGTGATCTGGGTCCTTATGCTGGCCGCATTCGTCATGACCGGCAACATCGCCTTGCTGCCGGCCATTGCGCTCATCGGGGCAGGCGTCGTCCCGTTCGCGGTCGTGCTGCGCTGCGGCGAGCAGCTGGCCGGTACGGGTTTGATCCTCGACGATCTGCTCTACGCGTTCATCTACGGCGGCGCGGTGGGGATCCTGATCGGCGGCTTCATGGATGCCGAAGTGGGGCGGCACGTCAGCCGCAACATTTCGCTTCTCTCAGCGGGGCTGGTCGAGGAGGCGGCCAAGGCCATCGCGCTGCTGGTCGTCGCCTGGCGGCTGCCCGCCAGATCCATGCGTGCGGGCATGTATCTCGGCGCTGCTGTCGGCGCCGGCTTCGCCACGCTGGAGACCACCTTCTATGCACTCGACGGCATGCTCTCTTCGGCCAGCAACAAGCTCTACACCGACGCCGGCGCGGTCCTGGCGCAGCTTGTCGTCACGGAGGTGTTCCGGGCGGCCCTCGCGCCCTTCATGCACATCACCTGGACGGCGATCCTCGGAGGGATGATCTTCGCCGCGTCGCGGGGCACCGCCTTCCGGATCACGCCTGCGGTCATAGGCACCTACCTGATGGTCGCCGCGCTCCACGGGTTGTGGGACGGCGGCATACCTGACATCGCGCGTGCTGTCGCCCAGGCGATCGACCCCGGCTTCGATATCCACCGACAGCACACTGGCAACTGGGCCGCCGCCCAGACGAACGGTGAGGCCCTTGCCGTCGTGTCCCTGCTGGCGATCACACTGGGCGGCTGGGCGCTGGTCCTGGTTGTCGGCTTCCTCATCTTGCGCGCGGCCACCCGCCGAGCCCGCCGACAGGAGATCGTTCAGGGTGTCTGACCATCAGGGCGTCGTTCACCCAGGACGACGGCAAGCGCGGCGAGGCCGACCGGCAGCGCCATCGCCCGGAGGCCGTAATGGACTTCGAGGATGGCCCCGATCGCGGCGCCGCTCAGGAACCCTGCAACGCATGAGAAGGTCTGAGAAGGTCACGCGGGCGCGCCGTCGCGCCGTGGCGAGGTCCTCGGGCGGTCGTCGGCGCCTGACGAGTCTCGCCACGTCGATGGTCAGCTGGATGATGTTCGTGGTCATGACCGCCGTCGAGGGGACACCCTGAAGGGCAAGTCTCACCAGCGCATTCTGGGCCGTTTGCAAGATGAGTAACGCCCGCCGCGAACCGCTCACCCCTCCGACCACCGCTGACGTAGTGCACTGCCACGATGACCACGTTGCCGGTGATGTGGGCGGTGAACACGCCGCCGAGCGCGAGAAACCCGATGACATCGACCGAGCCGGCCGTGATGCTCAGAACCGTCGGGAGCAGCCAGCTGCCGGCGAGCACTGTGGGCGGGCCGGGTTGATGAACGACGACGTCGGCGTCAGCGTCGGCGCTTGGAATGTTCATCCACCTGCGTCGTTATCCATCTCTCTGGCCGTCGCGCTGTCGCCCGGAATCGTCGCGGAAAGCACGAACGCAGATGCGGCGAACGCCGCCAGGCCCGTGATGCCGACGACGTGCGCCCAGCCGGAATCGGCGAGGACCATCAGACCTGCACCAAGGAAAAGGCTTGCGAGGGCCAACGCCCCGAGCAGCCGAGTTCGATCGATCGCATCGGCGCCCGGCCCGTCGAGGACGTGGGCCTCGACGACGTGCGCGTCCAGGTGGCCGCGAAGAAACAAGCTGAAGAGCAGCGCCAGCGAGGGGATGAGGATGGTGGCGCCGACGACGGTGGCGATCACGACGGCGATGAGCGTGGCGCGGCCCGCCGCCGCCTGCTCGATCGTGAGCCCGGCGAGGAGGTGTGGCTGCTGCGCAAACGCCCAGCCGCCGACGATCGCCGCCACGGCCAGCGCCGCGGACACGCGCGCCGGGCCGAAGCGATTGGCCCAGACGGACGCGACCGTCACGAGCCCGGCGGCGGCGGAGACGCAGACCATGGCGAGACCGCTTCCGGTCGTGAGCCCGTCGAAGAGCGGCCGAGCATCGTCGCGCACGACGACGAGACCCGCGAGAGCGAGCGCTCCGGCGACGACCGCGGCCCACAGCGCCCGCGCACGGAAGTCGCGCTCCAGCGTCCGCTCGCCGAGTCGTCGGGCATCGGCGGCGAGGTAGACCGCGGCCAGATAGGCCGAGGTGGCGATCGCGAGCGTGCCGATCAGGAGCGAGGTCGGGCTCAGCCAGCTGGCGACGAGGTCGCCTCGAGCGTTGCCGACGGGGACGCGACCGGAGGCGATGCCGCCGACGACCGTGCCGAGCGCGAACGGGGTCAAGACCGATGAGAGCGCGAAGACGCTCTCGATGAGTCGGCGCTGTGGCGCCGCGTCGAGCTGGCCACGGAGCGCGTAGGAGGCTCCACGCAGGATGATCCCGATCGCGGCGACGAAGAGCGGCATGGACAGCGTGGACATGATCGACCCGAAAGCGACCGGGTACGCGGTCCAGCAGACGACGAGGACGAAGATCAGCCAGACGTGGTTGGCCTCCCAGACGGGGCCCATCGCGTGTCGCGCATGGTCGCGGGTGGCCGCCGGGCTCGTCCGTCCGCCGCCGGAGAAGAGGATCCAGAACCCGGCGCCGAAGTCCGCTCCGGCGAGGACCGTGTAGGCCGTGAGGCCGACGAGGATGAAAATGATCGGGACGTCAGCGAGCACGGGAGCTCTCCGGCGAACGCGAGGGTGGGACGTCCGGCGCCGACGACATGGCCACACCGGGTACCTCGAGCGGCGCACGGCTAACCCGGAGCAGCAACCACGCGACCGCGCCGGCGAGGCCGAGGTACGCGGCCACCAGCGTCCCGTAACCGATGGGGATCCCGTGGGCGCCCGTCACGGCCTCCGACGTCCGCATGAACCCGTACACGATCCAGGGCTGGCGGCCGACCTCGGTCGTCACCCAGCCCGCAATCAGCGCCACCACCGAGAGCGGACCGGCGAGAACGACCGCGCGATAGAACCAGCGCGACTCGGGCAGGCGGCCCTTCCGGAAGCGAACGTAAAGGAAGACGAGCCCGAGGAACGCCAGCAGCGTCCCGATGCCCACCATGGTTTGAAACGAGAGCCGCACGACATTCACCGGAGGCCGGTCGGTGGGCGGCACGGTCTCCAGTCCCTGGACGGTCGCGTTCGGATCGTGGAACGCGAGCAGCGACAGGAGCCGCGGGATCTCGATCCCGTATACGACCTTGTCGCCGTCGTACCAGCCGAGCAGGTGCTCGGGCGCTCCCGCGGTCGTCCGCGCGAGCCCCTCCATGGCGGCGAGCTTCACCGGTTGCTGTTTGGCGACCTCGCGGGCCGCCCAGTCGCCGATCAGCGGCTGCACCATCGAGGCGATCGCCGCGGCCGAGAGCGCGATCGCCAGCGCCGTCCGCTCGTAGCGGTGGACGCGCCCTCGCAGGAAGCCCCAGGCATAGGGAGTCGCGACCAGGAAGCCCGCGACGATGTAACCGGCCACGTACATGTGCACGAACTCGTGCCAGAAGTACGAGTTGCCGAACAGGGCCGACCACGGCTGCGCGTCGACGGCGGTGCCGTTCTCGAGCGCGAACCCACTGGGGTGGTTCATCCAGCCGTTGACCGAGATGACGAAGAGCGAGCCGGTGACGCCCGCGATCACGACCGGAATGCCGGACAGGAAGTGCAGCCGCGGAGGCAGCCGATCCCAGCCGTACACGTAGATCGCGATGAAAATGGCCTCGACGAAAAACGAGAAGCCTTCGAGCGCGAAGCCCAGCCCGAAGACGCTGCCGAAGGCGGCCATGAAGCCGGGCCACAGCAAGCCGAACTCGAAGCTGAGGATGGTGCCGGTGACCACGCCGACCGCGAAGAGCGCGATCATGGTCTTCGACCAGCGCTTGGCGAGCGTGCGGAAGAGTGGGTCGCCGGACCTCAGATATCGCCACTCCGCGAACAGGACCATCGCCGGGAATGCGATCCCGAAGCAGACGAGCGGGATGTGTACGGCAAACGACAGCGCTTGCATCTGCCGAGCCTGGAGCAGGTAGTGCTGGTCGACCGCCGCGAACGCGGCGGCGGATGTGAGGATCGTCGCCATCAATTCAGCACGCCGGGATGGACGATCTCCATCAGCCGCACGTTGTCGCGGTAGTCGACGGGAACGCCGACGAGCACCGGCCCCTGCATCTCGAGCGCTTTCCTGAGTGTCGGCGCGATCTCATCGGGTCGCTCGATCCGGAGGCCCCTGGCCCCGAAGGCCTCGGCGAAGCGCACGACGTCGACCGGGCCGAAGTCGACGCCGGACGCACGGCCGTACTTGGACATTTCCTGGAAGCGGACCATGTCGTACGTGCCGTCGATCCAGACCAGGTGGACGAGGTTGCACTTGAGGCGCACCGCGGTCTCGAGCTCGGCCGCCGAAAACAAGAACCCGCCATCGCCGGAGACGGACATCACCTTGTCGCCGGGGCGGACGAGACACGCGGCGATGGCCCAGGGCAGTGCCACCCCCAGCGTCTGCTGCCCGTTGGTGATCAGCACCTGTCGGGCGCGAAAGCTGTAGAGATGACGCGCGAGCCAGATGTGGAAGGAGCCCATGTCCAGGCACAGCGTCATGTCGTCGCTCAACACGCCCTGGAGCTCGTGCGCCAGGCGCATCGGATGGATCGGCGTCCCCTTCAGGGCGGCGGCATCCTCGGCGAACCGGCGCCGGTCGCGCGCAATCTCGCCAAGGAGCTTCGTCGTATCCGCCCCCGCGGTGATCCGCCCGACCTGGGCCGCGAGGGCGCGGAGCGTGGCGGCGACGTCGCCGGTCAGCTCGACCTGCGGTCGATAATCCTTGTCGATGTCGGCGCCGACGGCGTCGATGTGCACGAGGTGACGCTTGCGGCCCTTGTTCCAGAGGGTCGGCTCGTACTCGACCGGGTTGTACCCGACGGTGACCACCACATCGGCCGCGTCCAGCAACCGGTCGGCGGGCTGGTTGTGGAACAGGCCGACCCGGCCGCCGAAGCCGTCGAACATCTCTCGCGGCACGACACCCGCGCCCTGGTAGGTGCAGACGACGGGCAGCCGAGTCTTACCCAGCAAAGCGCGGACGGCCTCCGCGGCGCGCGGCTGGCTCGCGAGCAAGCCGAGCAGCAACACCGGCCGCTCGGCGTCGTTGACCAGCGCCGCGGCCGACGCGATCGCATCGGCATCTGCAGGGCCGAGCATCTCCGGAGCGATCGGCGTCAGCACCTCGCCGTCGGCGGGCCCGGTCATGATGTCTTGCGGAGCGCTGATGAACGCCGCACCCGGTCGCCCCGACTCGGCCGCACGGAACGCATTCGCCACGACCTCCGAGACGGCCGCCGGCGAGTCGATCTCCACGCTGAGCTTGGTGATCGGCCGGAACAGGCTGACCGTATCCATGCTCTGGTGGATCTGCTTCAGGCGATTCGCGGTGGGCACCGCGCCGCCGATGGCGACGATGGGATCGCCTTCCGAGTTCGCGGTGGCGAGGCCGGTCACGAGGTTCGAGCAGCCGGGCCCGGAGGTGACCAGCGTCACGCCCGCCTTCCCCGTCATGCGACCGATGCCGCCGGCGATGAACGCCGCGTTCTGCTCGTGGCGGCAGACGACCGTCTTGATCCCCGAGTCCAGCAGGGTGTCGAACACCTTGTCGATCTTCGCGCCGGGGATGCCGAAGACGTACTCCACGCCCTGCGCCTCCAGGCTCTTCACCAGCACATCCGCCCCGGTCGGCGTGCTCATTGCTTCTCCCCCTCCGCCTTCGCGAGATCCGCGGCGGGATCCCGGCGCAGATCGGCCTTCAGGAAATCCTCGGTGTCGGGCAGCGCGACGTGATAATCGCCCTCGCGCTGGATCGAAAGACGCAGGCCGGCCCCGCGGCATTGCAGGAGATGCCCACCGCGAGTGCGGTCGGCCGAGACGAAGTGCAAGTGATAGCCCGGCACGTTCAGCGTCTTGGCGTACTCCGGCGTCCAGAAGCCGACCAGCGTCCCCGCGACGTCACGAAACTCGAACTCCGGCTGAACCGCGGCCGCCTGGACCAGCGGCACGCCTTCCTCGGTCCGGCACATCGCGCGCGTGTGCACGTAGTCGAAGAGCCCGTCGACCCTCAGCGCGTAGAACACGTTGTCGGAGTGACGGAGCGCATCGAACCGCGAGGTCAGATGGTCCAGATCCGGGCACTGCTCCAGCGTGACCGCCGCCTCGGGAGCGAAGCGTGTGATCACGGCGAAGGGACTCAGCACATCGTCGTCGCACTCGCGCACGGAACCGTCGGACCGCACCTGGAAAACATGTCCATCGACGATGACCATCTCGCCGTCGAGATTCTCGAACGTGCCCAGTCCGAGATCGCCGTGCTCGCGCAGCGTTCCCACGCGAACCGCGCCCTGGTAGATGCCTTCGACGAGCGCGATGGCCGTGGAGACCTGATACAGCGTGTGGGTCGAGGGCGGGTGTTCCGCCATCACGCGGCTCGACGTGGGTTGTCGCGGGAGGCCATCTCCTTGTTGAAGTCAAAATCGGTCATCGCCGGACCCGTGATCAATCGAGCTCCGCGACTGAACGTCAGGTCCTCGATGGCCCACTCGACGAACACGGTGATGCGACTGCGGAACTGGACGATGTACAGCAGATGGATGAACGCCCAGACGAGCCAGGCGGGCAGCCCGGAGAGATGGAAGCCGAAGGCGTTGGCGACGGCGGACGCTCGGCCGATGACGGCCAGCTCTCCTTTGTCGAAGTACTTGAACGGCGGCAGCGGCTTCCTGCCTTCGATCTTCCTTACGATCGCCTTCGCGGCGTAGGTCCCCCCCTGCATGGCGACCTGTGCCACGCCCGGCAACGGCTTGCCACTGCGATCCGAGGCGAGCGCGAGATCTCCGACCACATAGATGTCCGGATAGCTCGGCACCGTGAGGTCGGGATTGACCTTGATGCGTCCGCCCCGGTCCGTCTCGGCCTTGGTCCGGCTCGCCAGCGTGTGTCCGAGCGCGGGCGCCGTCACGCCGCCCGCCCAGATGACGGTCTTGGACTCCAGACGATCGGTGCCGGTGTGGCTTTCCACCGTGACGCCGTCGTGATCGATGTCCTTCACCATGACGCCGGTCTTCACATGCACGCCGAGCCTGGCCAGCGAGGCGGCGGCCTTCTGCGCCAGATCCTCCGGGAAGGTCATCAGCACCCGGGGCGCGCCGTCGAGGAGAATGATCTCCGCGTCCTGAGAGCGGATCGATCGAAAGTCGTTCTTGAGCGTCTGCCGCGCGATCTCGCCGATGGCGCCGGCGAGCTCGACGCCGGTGGCGCCGGCGCCCACGATCACGAACCGCAGCCAGGCGCGCCGCTGGACCGGATCCGTGAGACGCTCGGCCACCTCGAACGCGTACAGGATCTTGTGTCGGATGTTCGTCGCCTCTTCCACGCTCTTCATGCCCGGCGCCCACTCCCTCCACAGGTCGTGCCCGTAGTACGAGGTCTGTGAGCCCGCGGCGACGATCAGCGAGTCGTACTCGAAGGTCGCCCCGTCGGCGAGCACGACGCGCTTGGCCACCGGGTCGAGGTCGACGACCTCACCCATCAGGACGCGCGTGTTCTTCTGGCGGCTCAGCACGCTGCGCAGCGGCGCGGCGATCTGGCCGGGCGACAGCGAGCCGGTCGCCACCTGGTACAGCAGCGGTTGAAACAGATGATAGTTGCGTCGATCGATGAGCGTCACGTCGACGGGCGCCGACTTCAGCGCCCGCGCCGCGCGGAGGCCGCCGAACCCGCCCCCGATGATGACGACTCGATGCCGCTCGGTCATCGGCCTGCCGTCTTCGACGTCGCGAACGCGGGATAGGCCGGTGTCCATTGCGCTGCGGCCACGCGCTCACGAAGCTGGGCTTCGCTCGTCTTCGGCGCGACGCCGGCCCGTTGCGCCTCCAGACCGACGGCGGTGGCGATGTGAGCGGCGACCTCCCTGAGCTGCGTCAGCGCCGGGAGCAGCGACGCCGAGGGATCGGTGAGCGCCGGAGACTGCTCGCCCAGGGCCCGGGCCGCGGCCAGGATCATCGTGTCCGTCACGCGCCGCGCCCCGGAGGCGACGACGCCGAGCCCCATGGCCGGGAAGATGTAGATGTTGTTGCACTGGGCGATGGGAATCGCTCTGCCGCCGTAGGGAACGGGCGCGAACGGCGAGCCCGTCGCGACCAGCGCGCGTCCATCGGTCCAGCGGATCAGATCGTCGGCCTTCGCCTCCGACTTCGACGTCGGGTTGGACAGCGGGAAGATGATCGGCCGCGCCACCTTGCGCCCCATCTCGCGAACGATCGCTTCCGTGAAGGCGCCGCGGGCGGTGGACAGGCCGATGAGAATCGTGGCGTTGATCTTGCCGATCACGTCGGCGAGCGCGATGCCGTTGGTCCCCGGCGACCAGTCGGCCACACGCTCCCGCGGCTGCGCGTAGACGCGCTGCTCGGCGGTCAGATCCGTGCGTCCCGAATGCAGCAGCCCGTCCTTGTCGACCACCCAGAAGCGGCGGCGTGCGTCGTCATCGGACAGGCCCGAGTCCCGCATCGCCGCGCGCAGCAGATCGGCCACGCCGATGCCGGCCGAGCCGGCGCCGACCATGACGATCTGCTGCTCCTTCAGCGGCGTTGCAGCGACCTTGACGGCGCCAAGAGTCGCGCCCAGCGCGACCGCCGCCGTGCCCTGGATGTCGTCGTTGAAGGTCAGCAGCTCATCCCGGTAGCGCTCGAGGATGGGCCGCGCGTGCGGCGTGGCGAAGTCCTCCCACTGCAGGCACGTGTTCGGGAGCTCCTGCTTGACCGCCCGGACGAACTGATCGACGAAATCGAGGTACGCCTGACCGGTCACCCGCTCGTGGCGCCAGCCGAGGTATTCGGCGTCCTTCAGCCGCTCCGCGTTGTTCGTCCCGACGTCCAGGACGATCGGCAACGTGCGCTCCGGACGGATCCCCCCGATCAGCGTGTAGAGCGAGAGCTTCCCGATGGGAATGCCCAGGCCGCCGGCGCCCTGGTCACCGATACCCAGGATCCGCTCGCCGTCCGTGACGACGATGACATCGACGTCGGGATTGGGCCGATTCCGTAGCAGCGTCGGGATCGAGTCGCGCAGCGGATACGAGACGAACAGGCCGCGCGGCCTCCGGTAGATGTGGCTGAACTGCTGACACGCCACCGCGACCACCGGTGTGTAGACCATCGGGGTCATCTCCTCGATGTGATCGAGGAGGAGGCGATAGAAGAGGACCTCGTTGGTGTCCTGGAGCGCGCGCAGGTAGATATGACGCTCGAGGTCGTCGTCCTTTCGCTTGTAGGCCTCGTATGCGCGCGCTGCCTGGCCGTCGAGACGCTCGACCTGCGGCGGCAGAAGTCCGTGCAAGCCGAGGGCGGTGCGTTCCTCATCCGTGAACGCGGTGCCTTTGTTCAGACCCTGGCGGTTCAGGAGCTCCATGCCACGAGAAACGTCTGCGTGCTGTGTCGTCATCTCTGGTCCTTCTTTCGTCAGCGATTCGCGAATTACAAGCCTTGCAGTCGCTTGGTGTATGACCGGACGTACGACGGCGAGCGGAACAACAGGACGGGGTCGTCGGTCGGCGCGATCCCGTCGGC
>Ga0137415_10002896_pt1 | contig 16996 bp, 16 predicted proteins | sample CZODoug3_1_1_16f_FD_183082 | JGI IMG/M metagenome (GOLD analysis project Ga0137415, IMG submission 183082) | Vadose zone soil fungal communities from Angelo Coast Range Reserve, California, USA - CZODoug3_1_1_16fungal (Hybrid Assembly) | ecosystem: Environmental > Terrestrial > Soil > Vadose...
CTCGATCTTGATGACGCGGGCGCCGAAGTCGGCCAGGTGGCGGGTGCACAGCGGGGCCGACACCGCCTGCTCCAGGGTCACCGCGGTGAGGCCGGTCAGCGGGAGGTGGGGTGGTGGCTGCTCGGGCACGGGGTCCGACGCTACCTGCCCCGCGCGCGGACGAAGATGCAGCTCTGTGCTCGCGGCGCCGCGAGCACGGTTCCGTCAGGGTGCCCGGCCATACTCTCGACCATGGCCACGACCGGGTTGGAGGTGCTCGGCGGTACGGTGCTGAACCGGGCGCTGCTGGCCCGCCAGCTGCTGCTGGAGCGGGTCCGCCGCCCGGCCGCCGAGGTGCTGGCCCACCTGGTGGGGCTGCAGGCGCAGGCGCCGGATGCGCCGTACTTCGGGCTCTGGTCGCGGCTGCGCGGGTTCCGCCCCGAGGAGCTTTCCGCGCTGCTCACCGGCCGGGCGGCGGTGCGGGCCACGATGATGCGCGGCACGCTGCACGCGGTCACCTCGGCTGACTGCCTGGCCTTCCGGATGCTTGCCCAGCCGATCCTGGAGCGGCAGGTGCGTACCCAGACCGACTACGACGGGCGGCGGGTGGCCGGGGTGCGGGTGCCCGAGGTGCTCGCGGCCGGCGTCGAGTGGCTCACCGAAGCCCCGCGCACCCCCGCCGAGCTGCGCGTGCTGTGCGCCGCCCGCTGGCCGGGGCACGACGCCGAGCAGCTGAGCTACACCGCCAGGGCGCTGCTGCCCACCGTGCAGGTGCCGCCCCGGGGGGTCTGGGGAGCGAGTGGGGCGGCCCGGCTGAGCACCGTCGCGGCGTGGCTCGGCGAGCCGGTGCACCTGGAGCCCGACCCGGCGGCGCTGGTGCTGCGCTACCTCGCGGCGTTCGGGCCGGCCACCGTGGCGGACGTGGCCACCTGGTCCGGGCGCGCCGCGGTTCGCCCGGTGCTGGACGCGCTGCGCCCCCAGCTGCTGGTGTTCGCCGACGAGCGGGGGCGTGAGTTGTTCGACCTGCCGGACGCGCCCCGGCCCCCGGCGGACACCCCGGCGCCGGTGCGGCTGGTCGCGCCGTACGACAACGTGGTGCTGGCGCACGCCGACCGGGCCAGGGTGGTGCCCGAGGAACACCGGGCCAGGTTGCTGAGCAAGAACGGGATCGTGCCGGGCACCGTGCTGGTGGACGGCTTCGTGCAGGGGGTCTGGCAGGTGGCGCGGCGGGGAGGCGGCCCGGTCCGGCTCACCGTGCGGCCGTTCCGGAGGCTGCCCGCGCGGTGGGCCGCCCAGCTGCGCCGAGAGGCCGCGCTGGCCGCCGAGTTCGCCGCCGGGGGAGGTGGTGCGGTGGAACTGGTCGTCGAGGAACCGGGCTGAACGCCGGCTCAGCTGGTGACCGCGCTGGGTCGGCCGCCCGGAGGTAGCGTCCCACGCATGGCGGCGGACGACGGGGACCACGCTGGGGCTCAGACGGATCCGGCGGGCGGCGGGAACGCGCAGCGGCGGTTCGTCCCGTCGCACTGGGCGCGCCTGACCCCGGACAAGCCGGCGGTCGTCGTGGTGGGTGCCCGTAGCGAGCCGGTGCGGGTGCTCAGCTACGCCGAGTTGGTCGAGCGCTCCCGGCGGTGTGCACGGCTGCTCCGGGCGGCCGGGCTGAGGCCAGGGGATCACCTCGCGGTGCTGATGGAGAATCGCGCCGAGCTGTTCGAGGTGTGCTGGGCAGCGCTGTGCTCCGGGCTGTACGTGACGCCGGTGAATACCCGGTTGAGCCCGGACGAGGCCGCGTATGTGGTCGACGACTGCGAGGCACAGGTGCTGGTGGTGTCCGCCGGGCTGGCTGAGCTGGCCGCCGCGATCGTGCCCGGCACGCCCCAGGTGCGCCGCCGACTGATGGTCGCCGATCACCTGGCCGGGCACGGTGAGCTGGCCGGGCACGGTGAGCTGGCCGGGCACGAGGACTATGCCGAGGCGCTGGCGGCGGCCCCGGACACGCCGATCGACGAGCAGCCGGGCGAGACGATGCTGTACTCCTCCGGCACCACCGGGCGGCCGAAGGGGGTCAAGCGGCCGCTCGCCGAGGGCCCGGTGGGCGGCGACTACCGGCTGCGGGCCGCGTTCGAGCGAATGGGCTACGACGACTCCACCGTGTACCTCAACCCCGCGCCGCTCTACCACGCGGCGCCGCTGGGGTTCACCACGGCGGTGCACCGGCTGGGCGGCACCGTGGTGGTGATGCCCCGGTTCGACGCCGAGCGGACGCTGGAGCTGGTGGGGCGGTACCGGGTGACCCACGCGCAGTTCGTGCCGACCATGTTCATCCGGCTGCTCCGGCTGCCCGAGTCGGTCCGCGCCGGCTACGACCTGTCCAGCCTGCGTTCGGTGGTGCACGCCGCCGCGCCGTGCCCGGTCGAGCTCAAGCGGGCCATGATCGAGTGGTGGGGGCCGATCATCTGGGAGTACTACGCCGGTACCGAGGGCAACGGGATGACCCTGATCGGCACCGAGGACTGGCTGGCCCACCCCGGGTCGGTGGGCCGCCCGCTGATCGGCCGGACGCACGTGGTGGGGGAGCACGGTGCCGAGCTGGCCCAGGGGGAGACCGGCGCGGTGTACTTCTCCGGCGGGGCGCGGTTCGAGTACCACAACGACCCGACCAAGACCCGAGGCAGCTACCACGCCCAGGGCTGGAGCACCCTCGGCGACGTGGGGCACCTGGATCCGGACGGTTACCTCTATCTCACCGACCGGCTGTCCCACATGATCATCTCAGGTGGGGTGAACGTGTACCCGCAGGAGACGGAGAATGTGCTGGCCATGCACCCCGCGGTGGCCGACGTTGCGGTCATCGGGGTGCCGGACCCGGAGATGGGCGAGCAGGTCAAGGCGGTGGTCGAGCTGGTGGAGCCGGGCCGGGCGGATGCCGAGCTGGCCGACGAGCTGATCGAGTACTGCCGGGCCAGGCTGGCGCACTACAAGTGCCCGCGCAGCGTGGACTTCACCGACGCGCTGCCCCGGCAGGAGAACGGCAAGCTCTACAAGCGGCTGCTCCGGGACAGCTACCGAGCGGCCGCCGGCTAGGAGTGCCCTGTCGTCTCGGCGGGGCTGCCGCCATCCCGGTCGGGGTTACTGCCACCACTCGGTGAGCACGCCCAGGTGCCGGCGCATCCGGTGGCAGGCCAGGCCGCCGTCGCCGACCAGCAGCGCGTCCACGATGCCCTGGTGCGCCCGGGACACCGAGCCGCCCACCGCGGGCACCGGCTCGGCGGCGCCGTCCGCGGTGGCCTTGGCGTCCTGCCGGGCCCACAAGGTGACCAGGATGCGCAGGAACAGCGCCAGGACCGGGTTGCCGGCCAGCTCGGCCAGCTCCACGTGCAGCAGGTGGGACAGCTGTCCGAGGTGCTCCGGGGGTGTGCCGTCACCGAACGGGTTGGCCGCGTCGGAACCGTGCAGTACCGCGCGCAGCCGCCGGGCCACCTCGGACTCGGAGACCCGGCCGACGACGCTGTCCAGGCAGGCCATCTCGACGACCTCGCGCACCGCGCGCAGGTTGGCGATCTCGATTCCCTGGTAGTCCAGGTACAGCGCCATTGCCTCGATGCTCGCGCTCGGGTCCGGCTCGGCGACAACCAGGCCACCGCCCGGCCCCCGGCGCATCCGGGCCACCGAGTGGTACTCCAGCAGCCGCACCGCCTCGCGCAGCACCGCCCGGCTCACCTCGAACCGCTCCAGCAGGGCGGCCTCGGAGCCGATCACCGAGCCGACCGCCCAGCCCCCGCCGGTGATCTCGGCGAGCAACCGCTGCGCCACGACCTCCGCGAGCTTCTGGTCGTGGGTGTGGCCGGGGCTGGGCATCGCCCACAGCGAGCTGGGCAGGGAGCGCGTCTCGGGCCGCCAGCTGAGCAGGAAGTCGCCGAGCATCCCCAGGTGCTGGTTGGCCAGGTACTGGGCGCGCGGACCGTCCCCAGCGACCACCGCTTCCACGATCCCCTCGTGGGAGACGTCCGAGGACGTCAGCACCGGGTGGGTGGGGTCCTCGGGCAGGTGGGTCAGCTGGTCGCGGGCGTAGCGCCAGGTCAGGCGGAGCAGGACGTCCACGAACAGGTGCAGCGCCGGGTTGCCGGACAGCTCGGCCAAGGTCAGGTGCAGTGCGCTGCGGATGTGGCTGTCCCGGCTGGGGCCGGCGGCGAGCTCGTCGGCCAGCGCGGTGCGCAGCGTGTCGATACCGGACTCGGTGATGTGCTCGGCGGCCAGGGCGGCGGCCAGTGGCTCGATCATCCGCCGGGCGGCCATCAGGTGGTCGATGGACGTGCCGACGAATTCCAGGTAGACCACCATCGCGCTGGTGGCCGCGCCCGCGTCCGGCGCCCGGACCACCAGCCCGCCGGCCGGCCCTCGGCGCATCGAGGCGACCTGGTGGTGCTCGACCAGCCGGATGGCCTCGCGCAGCACCGCGCGGCTGACCTGGTAGCGCTCCCGCAGCTCGGTCTCCGAGCCGAGTACGCGGCCGACCGGCCACCCGGTGCGCAGTACGTCCTGCTCGATCTGGCGGGCCACCCGGGCGGCGAGTTTGCCGGTGCCGGCTCGATCGGCGGCGTTGTCCGCGATCGCTAGCGCCGACCGTTCTCGGCGCGGTGCCGGCGCGGTGGTCGGGCGCGCGTCGAAATGGGCGATCAACGGAAGCTCCTCAAGCTGCGGGTTGGCCATTCTACGCAGCGTGCCCCCCTGGGTACGGACCGTTTCGGTCGTTATATCGCCCAATCGGATGCAGTTACCCGAATGCAGTAACGCGGCTTCCGCATACCGGTGCCTGATTGTACGGCTCAAAGTCGAATTCCACCCCTGTCAACCGCTGAGAGGCCGTCCAAAGCTCCCGCTGGGCTCCAGGGCCGGTGTCAAGGCCGGCGAGCGGGACCTGGGCGGTGCGGATAGCGTCCGGGGTACCCAGTTGCCAGCCAGGAGGCGCCGATGCCCGTTCACCCGGAAGCCCAGCAGCTGCTCGCCGCGCTCGAGGAAGCAGCGCTGCCGCCCACCGAGGAGCAGACCGTGCCCGCCGCGCGCGCCTCGATCGCCGGATTCGTCGCGCTGCAGGGCGAGCCGGTCGAGGTGGCCTCGGTACTGAACCGCACAGTGCCCGGTCCGGCGGGGGAGATCCCGGTACGGGTGTACACCCCGGCCGGTGGCGGCGGCCCGTTGCCCGTGGTCGTCTACTACCACGGCGGCGGCTGGGTGATCGGCGACCTCGAGGTGGTGGACCGGCCGTGCCGGCTACTCGCCTCGGCCGCCGGCGCCATCGTGGTCTCGGTGGATTACCGGCTCGCCCCGGAGCACCGTTATCCCGCCGCCTTCGACGACTGCTACGCGGCGGCGGTGTGGGTCGCCGGGCACGCCGCCGAACTGGGCGCCGACCCGGCCAGGATCGCGGTGGCCGGGGACAGTGCGGGCGGGAACCTGGCCGCCGCCGTGGCGCTGGCCGCCCGGGACCGCGGCGGGCCGGCGCTGGCCGCCCAGTTGCTCATCTACCCGGTCACCGACTTCGACTTCAGCACCGAGTCCTACCGGGTCAACGCCGACGGGTACCTGCTGACCAAGGCGTCCATGACCTGGTTCTGGGGGCACTACCTGGGCGCACAGGATCTGGACAAGGACCCCTACGCCTGCCCGCTGCGCGCGGACAGCCTGGCTGGCCTGCCCCCGGCGTACGTGGCGACCAGCGAGTACGACCCGCTGCGCGACGAGGGCGAAGCCTATGCGCGCCGGCTGGCCGAGGACGGTGTGGCGGTGACCGCGAAGCGGTTCGACGGCATGCTGCACGGGTTCTTCTGGATGCTGGCCGCGACGCCGAGCGCGGCGGGCGTGGTGGACGACATGGTGGCGGTGCTGCGCCAGGCCTGGGGCTGAGCAAACCCGGGCGGAATCGGCGGGTTCACCCTCTAGAGTGAACCGTCGGCCGTTTCGCATCGGAGGGAATCGGGATGAGCATCTCATCGGCGCCGGTCGGGCTCAGCTCGACGGCTGTGGCCAAGTCGTCCCGCCGGCTGCTCTGGCTGCTGTTGCTGCTCTATGTGATCAACTATTTGGACCGGGTCAACGTCGGATTCGCGGCGCTGAAGATGAACGCCGACATCGGGCTCAGCTCGGCCGCCTACGGGCTGGGGGCCGGCCTGTTCTTCGTCGGGTACTTCTTCTTCGAGGTACCCAGCAACCTGATCATGCACAAGGTCGGCGCCAAGGCCTGGATGGCCCGGATCATGATCAGCTGGGGGGTGCTGGCCTGCGCTATGGCGTTCGTCCAGGGGCCTGGCACGTTCTATCTACTCAGGGTGCTGTTGGGGGTGGCCGAGGCGGGGTTCTTCCCCGGCATCGTGCTGTACCTGACCTACTGGTTCCCCAGGGCGCAACGGGCGAGGGCGATGTCGCTGTTCATGCTGGGCATACCGATCGCCTCGGTGATCGGCGCCCCGCTGTCCACGCTGATCATTGCGAACGGAGCCGGGTTCCTCGGCTTCGAACAGGGCTGGCGCACCATGTTCTTCGTCGAGGGGCTGCCCGCGATCGTGATGGGACTGGTGTTGCTGGCGTTGTTGCCCAGCCGCCCGGCCGACGCGCGCTGGTTGCGGCCGGAGGAGGCCGAGGCACTCACCGCCACGATCGCCACCGAGAACGCCGAGCAGGTCCCGGTCGAGCCAGGGGTGTGGGCGAGCCTGCGCAGCCCCAGGGTGGCCGCCCTGGCACTGGTCTACTTCGGCATCGTGTTCGGGAACTACGGGCTCGGGTTCTTCCTGCCGCAGATCGTGTCCGGCCTGCAGGCTCAGTTCGGGGTGAAGTTCTCGCTGGTCCAGATCGGGCTGGTGACCGCGATCCCGTACGCGGCGGGCGCGGTGGCGATGGTGCTCAACGCCCGGCACTCGGACCGGACCGGTGAGCGGGTGTGGCACACCGCCGTGCCGGCGTTCGTGGGGGCGGCGGCTGTCGCGGTCGCCCTGTACCTGAGCTCCGCGCCGCTCCAGGTGGCCGCGCTGGCGGTGTGCACGGCGGGCGTGCTGGCCACGCTCCCGGCGTTCTGGCAGCTGCCGTCGGCGTTCCTCGGCGGGTACGGCGCCGCCGCCGGCATCGCGCTGATCAACTCGTTCGGCAACCTGAGCGGGTTCGTCGGGCCGTTCGTCACCGGCGCGCTGAACACCGCGACCGGCAGCTTCCGCCCGGGGATGTGGGTGATCGCGGCCGCCGTGACGGCGGCCGGGGTGATCGTGCTGGCGGTCGGCCGGCGGCTGTCGAACGACCCGGCCGACTGAGGGCGGCTGGCGCGCGACCCCGCCGACGGAGGGCCGTCCTCAGTGGCCGGCCGCGTCCAGCCGGTCCTCGCCGGGTTCGACCGGCCGGTGGCCGGGCAGCGCGGCCACCAGGTCGGCCCTGGCCCTGGCCACCCGGGATCGGATCGTGCCTATCGGGCAGCCGCACACCGCCGCCGCGTCCGCGTAGCTCAGGTCCAGCATCTGGGTGAGCACGAACGCCTCCCGGCGCTCCGGGTCCAGGCCCAGCACCAGCTCGCGCAGCAGCACTCGCTCGTCCACCCCGGGCAGCGCCGGGGCGCGTTCGGCCAGCAGCTCCCAGTCGGGTTCGCCACTGATCCGGGGCCGGCGCACCGCTCCGCGTACGTGGTCCGCGGCGGCCCGGCGGGCGATGGACAGCAGCCAGGTGCGGCCGGAGGCCCGGCCGGCGAACCCGGGCAGCGAACGCAGCGCCCGCAGGTAGGTGTCCTGGGCCAGGTCGTCCGCCTCCCGGGCGCCGACCAGGCTGGTCAGGAAGCGGTGCACGTCCCGCTGGGTGGCCCGGATGAACGCCACGGTCGCCTCGGCGTCACCCCGCGCACCGGCCAGCGCGAATCGGGTGATGTCGTCGTCACGAGCACCGCCGTTCACGATGGCGAGCGTACCGACGGTGCGGTCGGAACGAGGGGAACCGTCCGGGCGGGGCCGACGACTATCTCAGGTATGACGTGTGCGGACTGTCGTGAGGCGCTGTCGGCCCGGCTGGACGACGAGGAGTTGCCCGGCGAATCGGCCGAGGTGGAAGGCCACCTTGCCGGCTGCCCGGAGTGCCGGTCCTACGCCGAGCGGGCCGCGCACGTGACCCGGCTGGCCCGCACCGAACTGGTCGAGCCGGTGCCCGATCTGGTGGACGCGGTCCGGCACGCGGTGCCGACCCACGCGGTGCCGACCTTCGGGCCGCGGTCGCCGAGGGTGCGCACGGAGACCGCGCTGCGGGTGCTGCTCGGCGCCATCGGGGTCGGCCAGCTCGGCCTGGCCACCGGTGACGTGCTGGCGGCGACCGGTGACCGCGACGGCGGCCACGGGATGAGCGGCGTCCCGCTGACGCATTTCTCCCACGAGAGCTGTGCGTGGAACCTGGCGCTGGCGGTGGGCTTCCTCTGCGTGGCCGCCCGCCCGGCCCGTACCCGGGGGATGTTGCCGCTGGTCGGGGCGTTCGTCGGGGTGCTCACCGCGCTCAGCGCACTGGACCTGGCGCTGCACCGGGTGGCCGGGTCGCGGCTGCTGTCGCACACCCTCGTGGTGCTCGGGCTGTTCGCGCTGATGGGGTTGGCAAGGGTGGCCGGTCACCCGACCGGTGGCGCACCGAGGGCAATCGGCGAACCGGCCGGTGTCGGGTACGGCGGTTCGCCCCGGGAGGCCGGGAGCCGGCCCGCCCCGACCGCGGCGCGGGGCGGCGACCAGGACCTCGAACCCAGCGCCCGACACGCCGCCTGACCGCCGCCACGGCGGTCAGGCACGTCGCCCATGGCGGTCCGGCACGTCGCTTGACCGCCGCAATGGCGGAGCTGACACGATCGCCGGGTGAGCGCGAACCCGCCGGTGCCGCCGGTGATCGTGGTGGGCATCGGCGCGGACGGCTGGGCGGGGCTGGCCGCGGTGGCCCGGGACGCGGTGGCCGCCGCCGAGGTGGTGCTGGGCAGCCGCCGCCAGCTGGAACTGCTCGGCGGGGGTGCTTCGGACGCCGACCTGGTGGAGTGGCCGAGCCCGCTGCTGCCCGCGCTGGCGGGACTGTTCGAGCGGTTTGCCGGCCGGCGGGTGTGCGCCCTGGCCAGTGGTGACCCGATGTTCTACGGCCTCGGAGCCACCCTGTGCCGGGTCCTCGGCCCGGCCCGGATCGAGGTGCACCCACATCCGTCGTCGGTGTCGCTGGCTTGCGCCCGGCTGCGCTGGCCGGTGCCGGAGGTGACGGTGCTCAGCGCGGTGGGCCGGCCGCTGGACCGGTTGCGCGGCTGGGTCGCTCCGGGGCGGCGGATCCTGGTGCTCACCCCGGACGCCGCCGGGCCGGCGCGGGTGGCCGAGGTGCTCGCCGAGCTGGGTTACCGGGCCAGTGAGCTGACCGTGCTCGAGCAGCTGGGCGGGCCGGGCGAACGGGTCCGCGGCGGCCATGCCGGCGATTGGGACCTCCCGCCCGGTGACCCGCTCGCCGTGGTGGCGGTGCACTGCGTCGCGGACCCCGGCACGGTCGGCCGGTCGCGGGTGCCGGGGCTGCCCGACGAGGTGTTCGAGCACGACGGTCAGCTCACCAAGCGGGAGATCAGGGCTGTCACGCTGGCCAGCCTGGCGCCGCTGCCCGGCCAGCTGCTCTGGGACGTCGGCGCCGGCTCGGGCAGCATCGGGATCGAGTGGCTGCGCGCCGAGGATGCCGCCGCGGCCGTCGCGGTGGAGCGGGACCCGGTGCGGGCCGAGCGGATCGGCCGCAACGCCGCCGCGCTCGGGGTGCCCGCGCTGCGGGTGGTGGTCGGCGCCGCGCCCGAGGCACTGGCCGGCCTGGACGCGCCGGACACCGTGTTCGTCGGCGGCGGGGTCACCGCGCCCGGTGTGCTGGACACCTGCTGGTCGGCGCTGCGCCCCGGCGGGCGGCTGGTGGCCAACGCGGTCACCGTGGAGGCCGAGGCGCTGCTCGCCACCTGGTACCGGAGACTGGGCGGCTCGCTCACCCGGCTGCAGGTGCAACGGGCGGCCCCGATCGGCGGGTTCACCGGCTGGCGCCCCGCACTGCCGGTCACCCAGTGGGTGGCGGGAAAAGCAGCACCACGACTCCCGTGAGCGCACCGACGAGCCCGGCAATGGACGTGATCAGGCCCGAGATGGACGTGATGATCGAGGCGGCCGCGTTGTTCATGGGCGCCGGGGCAGCTGAAGGGTGGGGGCGGGTGGGCTGCTAGCGCGTTTGGCCATGGACGTTTGCCGGGTTGGCGCCGGGCCTCCGACTGGTTCGTCTAGGGCGGGGCTTTCAGGGGATCACTTGTGCACCTGTGCCCGTAGCGTGGCCAGCATCGCCGACGCCAGCTGCTGCGCCTTGGAGCAGGCCAGTTGGCGGTTCATGCCCGGATAGTCGTGGGCGTTGTTGCTGTAGATCGCCGAGAGCGACTGCCCGGAAGCGACGTCGACCAAGAGACCACAGAAGTAGTTCGGGTCTGACCCGAGCGAGGTCGTGGTCAGCGCGCCGAACCCGTCCACCATCACCAAGTCGCCTCCCCGGGCGAAGTCGGCGCCGTGGTTGAGTACCACGGTCCCGTCGTAACCGTCAGCGGGGTGCTGGGCGACGCTGAACCACGTGCACGATGGGCCTTGTAGCGGACCGGACGTGTCGGTGTCTTGGGTTCCGGCCCTCACTTTCAGCTGGGTGCGCTGGTCGGCAGTCAACAGGCTGCAAGGGTTGACGCTGTCAAGGCTCAAGACGACCGGTCGGGTCGGCACCGATCCGGCCGGGGCTGTTGAGGGAACCTCAGATGGTGACGGAGTGCCCCCGCAACCTGCGGCCAGCAGCACCAGAGCAGCGGCGGTGATCCCGTCGCGCACCTTCATCGCGGGTCCCCGACCGCCGCCGGGTCGTTGGCCACGGCCACGGCGGCGTCCAGCGACGCCGCGATCTCGCTGTCGGCCTTCCCGTAGGACCGCGCCGCCTGGGCGAGCTGATCACCGACCGCCGCGAGACTGTTCACGTCAGCTTGACACTTCTGCAGCAGGATCGCCGTGGCGTCGTTGAAGCCCTTCGCCGCGGGTGACGAGACCGGGTCGCGGCCGAGTACCGGCATGCCGTCCTGGTGCTGCTTCTGAAAGTGCCGGATCGCCATATTCAGCCGGTTCACCTCTTCCATGATCACCTCGTAGATCCCGAGCACCGTCTCCGGTGTCACCCGCAACCCAGCGACCATCCGTGGCGCGCCTGCCTGTCCCTTCATGATCCGAGGCGATAGAGGCAGCTACTCGTCGGGCGCGGGAGAACGTCAGAACCGGTCACAACCGGCGAACGCAACATCCGTCACACCAACATCCGGCTAGGTCAGTGATCCTCGGGAGCGCTCAGCGCGTTGATCTGCTCCCGGAGCCTGGCCACGTCCCATCGGTACTGCCCGGACGCGAGGGTCAGGTCTGGGGTCACCAACCCGGCCTTGACGTAGCGCTGCAAGGTCCGTGCGGAGATACCCAGCGCCCGCGCGGCTTCCCCAGAGGGGACCAGGCGGGGTTCCGACATCTGATCACCGTAGGTGCCCGAAGTGCCCCGAACAGGCCTGTTGTCGCTGTTGTCGCGATTGTCGTCTAGAGACGCATCGTTGACAGTCAACCTGGGGAGCGATGATGGAAGTGTTCGCGGTGCACACGGTTCGCGCCGACGAACTCAGACCAACTGAAATTGTGTGCTCGGAGCTGGAAGAGGCCGAAGGCCATGCCGCGGTGCTGTCCCAAGACCCCGGGGTGCTGGCGGCTGCGGTGACCCGCTTCGCGGTGAACCAGTCCGGCAGCCGCTCAGGCGTTTCCCTGTGGGTTGCTGGGCGCAAACAGGCCGTGCCGTACGTCTCGGACTGCCGGACCATCCAGAGCTAAGACGGTGGCCAACACTGTTCGCCGGGTTGGCGACACGCTGTGCGGTGTCCCGGGTGTAGCCCGCGGCGAACAGGCAGCGGGGCTGGCCGCGCCGGCCCGCCCGAGTGTCGTTCAACATCAACGCAATTCGTGAGGCATTCTCGAGAGCAGCCGACTGGCGCCGCATCGTCGGTCACGGCGCGGAGCGACGGCGGGGTGGCCCTATCCCGGCGCCGGCAACTCGAGAAGCTTCACGATGTCTGCCCAGCTCGGCCGCGCTTTCGCGCGGGCCCCGGTCCCCATCGTGGCGGCCGTCGGGCCGTTCCTCGATCCGACATCGGGCACGTCACCCTGCCCCAGGTCGCCAGCCATGGAGCCGAGCCGGCGGAAAACGTCCAGCGGCACGCCGAGCATCTGGGCATGGCCGTGCACCGCGTCCCGCAACCGCGTCGCCTCGCTGACCCGTCCGGCAACGGCCAACGCAGCCGCGCCGAGATGAAGCGCCACCACCGACAACGTTATCTCCTCTTCCCGCCGAAACCACAGGGCTGCCCGGCGCAGCGCTTCGAGTGCCTGCAACCCGAGGCGCTCCGGTTCAGGGTCGGTCCGGGCCCGCCGCAGGACCGACTGGCCCAGGACGAACTGCGCCCACGCCGCCGCCCAGAATGCCCTGCAACGCTCAGCCAGATCAGCGGCCTCGACCAGAACCAGTTCACCCTGCGCGTGCTGTCCCAGCAGGACCAACGCGGCACCCTGTACTGCTCGCCCAGATGCGACCATCCAATCCTTGCCCAGCTCATGCCCGGCATCGACCCACCGGGCACCCGCGTCCATAGCGATATCAGGAACGTGCAACATGTTGGCTGCGTACGAGAACGCCTGTAGCGTGTGTGCGAAGAGCCTCCAGGACTCGCGGTCGCGCGCACTCGGCTCCTCCACCCCGGTATAGCCGCGCCGTAACTCCTCAACATCCCCGGACACTATCGCGAGGGCCGCCCGGGCCAGGGCCAGGTAGCGCGGATCGAGCGCAGGGTCTCGCATCGCTGGCCCGAGCGCGGCTTGGAGCAGTCGGTGGCCCTCAGCTATATGACCCTGCCTGGACCAGAACCAGCGCAGCAGCACAACAGTGCGCAAGGCGGCGCTCGGCCGCACAGCCAGATCGCGCGCGATCCCAACGCGCAGGTTCGGCAGCTCGCGGCTCAACATGCGCATGATGTGGCCGCCGCGCGGGGTGAGCAGGTCGTCGAGGTGCCGCTCGACGAAGTCGCGGACCCATCTGGCGTGGGTGTCCTGGGTCTCGATCGGTGTGGGGTCGTTGTCCCGGCAGTAGGCGCGCAGCGTCTCCAGCAAGCGGTAGCGGGTGGGGCTCATCGTGGTGTCGGCCACCACGACCGAGCGGGACACCAGGGTGGACATCGAGTCGAGAATCGACGCCTGGGCCGGTCGGACCGCGTCGGCGGCCTCCAGGGAGAACCCGCCCTCGAACGGCCACAATCGAAACAGCAGTGCCCGGTCGACGTCGGAGAGCTGCTCGACGCTCCAACCGATGGCGGCGTGCAGCGTGGCATGCGTGGTCAACGATCCGCGCGGTGCCGCGCCGAGAAGCCCGAAGCGGTCGTCGAGGCGTTCGGCGATCTCCCCGAGGCCCAGTGCCCGAGCACGACCGGCCGCCAACTCGAGTGCCAGCGGTAGGCCGTCCAGAGCCACGCACACCTGTCTGGCGTACCCCCGCTCCTCGACCGACGGTGTCCACTCGGGGCGGCGGGCGGCGCCCACGCGGTCGAGCAGCAGCGTGACGGCCGGTCCGTCCGAGCCGTCCTCGCTCAACAGCGGCAGCGGATCGATCGGCAGAACGGTCTCGCCGTCCACCCCGAGCGCCTCCCGGCTCGTGGCGAGCAGCCGCAGGTCGCCACAGCGCCCCAGCAGCTCGAGGCTCAGCCGGGCCACCTCGTCCACGAGATGCTCACAGTTGTCCAGCACAAGCAACCCTGGGCGCACGGCCAGCGCCCGGATCAGCGTCGCCTCGGGGTCCCCGATGGCGTCCGCCAACCCCACCGCGTCGACGACAGCCTGGACCAGAGTCTCGGGTTCGCTCACATCCGCCAGCCTGACCAGCCACGGCCCGTCGCCCTCGCCCAGGTCGGCCAGATACTCCATCGCCAGGCGGGTCTTACCCACTCCGGCCGGGCCCACCAGACTCACTAACCGATCTTCGGACAGGGCGGCGGCGACCCTGTCAAGTTCGCTGACCCGGCCGTGGAAGGAGGAGAACGGGCGGCTCAAACCCCGCCGAGACAACGCCGCGGACCGCGTGGAATGCGCGGACGAGACCGCGGCGCCCTCCGGGGCAAACGAGCCCGCCGCCGCGCCCGCGCCAACCAAGTCGACCAGTTCGACCGGCGCGGACAGCAGCAAACCCGGGTCTTGCAGCAGCACCCGCCTTTCCAACTCCTGCAGCTCCGGGCCAGGGTCGACGCCGAGTTCGTCGGCCAGTAACGCGCGGACCCGGCGCAGCGCGGCCAGGGCGTCGGCCTGGCGCCCGCCACGGTAGAACCCGAGGATCAACAACGCCCATGCCGGCTCCCGGTACGGCGTCGTCGCCAACCAGGCGCTCAGCTCACTCACCGCATACGTGGTGTCACCCATCGCCAGCCGTGCGGCCGCACGCTCCTCAACGGCGAGCGCGCGTAGCTCCTCCAGCCGCGCCCTCGGCGCCTCCACCAACTCGGCCTCTTGCAGGTCAGCGAATGCCTCACCTCGCCACAGCGCGAGCGCCTCGCCAAGCACGCGCACCGCCGAGGCCGCCTCGCCATCAGCCAACAGCTCGCTGGCCTGCTCGAGGCCCCGAGTGAACCGAGCTGCGTCGGTGGTGCCCGGCGCCAGCCGCAGCGCATAGCCGGACCTGGTCCGCTCCAACAGCGCCCGGAACCGCTCGCCGAGTGCCCGGCGCAACCGAGAAACGTGGATCTTGAGCGTTTTCGAGGCATCCCGAGGTGGGTCCGTATCCCACACGGCGACCGTCAACCGATCGTCGGCGACCGGCTGACCCGCCGCCGCGATCAACGCGGTGATCAACCGTCTCGGCAGCGGCCCCCCCAACTCCACCGCCACCCCGTCTGCCTCGACCTCGGTCGGACCGAGAATCCCGCAGCTCAGCACACCCCCAGCCTACAAACCGCCCGCGCCGCGTCTCTTTCTACGCCCGGACCGTGCGCACCGGGCGAAATGAGGATTGGCTATAGCGACGCTAACCGCTCACTGGGTCTCAGGTGAGTGCGGTGACGTGCGCCGCCGCCCAGTCGCGGAAGGTGCCGGCGGGGCGGCCGGTGAGCTCTGACACGGTCGGTAGCACCGGAGACTCGTCCAGCGTGCCGTCCACGTAGAAGCTGAAGAACGCATCCACATACTCGCCCGGCATGCTGGCCTCCAGCTCCGCCCGGGCCTCGTCGTCGGGCTGGCCCTCGAACCGCAGCGGGCGGCCGAGCACCTCGGCGAGCACGGCGACCTGGTCGGCGGGCAGCAACGCCTCCGGGCCGGTCAGCCGGTAGGTACGGCCGGCGTGTCCCGGGGAGCGCAGCGCCAACGCCGCGACCGCCGCGATGTCCAGCGGGTCGACGACAGCGGCCCGGACCCCGGCGAACGGGGCGCGCACCAGGTCCCCGGCGCGCAGCTGGGGGAGCCAGCGCAGAGCGTTGGACATGAAAGCGCTGGGCCGCAGCACCGTCCAGGCCAGTCCCGACCCGTACACCGCCGCCTCCGAGGCGCTCATGTACCGGGTGATGGCGTTGCTCTGGTCGCCGTCGGCGGAGCTGCCGGACAGCAACACCACCCGCTCGACACCGGCCTTGGCGGCGCGCGCCAGCAGCCCGGGCATGTCCTGGTAGCCGGGCAGCAGGAACAGCCCGTGCACCCCGTGCAGCGCGTCCTCCAGCGTCTCCGGCCGGTTGAGGTCCCCGCTGACCGCCTCGGCACCGGGCGGGAGGCTCGCGCGGTCGCTCCGGGTCAGCGCGCGTACCGGCGCACCGGCGTCGGTCAGCGCGCTGACCAGTTCGGCCCCGATGTTGCCGGTGGCCCCGGTGACCAGGTACATGAACCCTCCTCGGGTCAGGCTCGGCAGGCGGTGGGCAGGGTGGCGGCGGTCTCGCCGTGCGGCAACGTAAGGGAACGATCCCTAACATTGTCGTAGGCTAGGCGGGCCGAGCGGACGGGACAAGAGATTTGCGGCGGACAGCGGACCAGACCAGGGAACTCGTGCTCGAGGTGGCGCACGAGCTCTTCTACTGGCACGGCATCCGGGCCACCGGGGTGGACCGGGTGGCCGCCGAGGCCGGTGTCGCCCCGACCACGCTCTACCGGCTGTTCGCCTCCAAGGACGACCTCGTCGCGGCCTATGTCGAGCGGGCGTTCCGGCTGTACCGGGAGTGGTTCGACGCGGCGGCCGCACCCGGAGGCAGCGCACCGAGGGACCGCATTCTGGCCGTGTTCGATGCGCTGGCCGAGCAGGTTCAGCCGGACCGCTGCCGGGGCTGCCCGTTCCTGATGGCGCTGGCCGAGTTCCCGGATGCCGACCACCCGGCACGCCGGGGCGCCATCGCGATGAAGGTGTGGGTGCGCGGCCGACTCGGCGAGCTGGCCGAGGAGTTCGCCACGGCCAACCCGGTGGACGACCCCGCGGGGCTCGCCGACAATCTGTCGCTGCTCATGGAGGGCGTTTACGCCTCGGCCCAGGCTCTCGGCCACCTGGGGCCGGCCCGCCGGGCCCGGACCATCGCGGCGGTGCTGCTCGGCTGAAGGTCAGAACACCACCCGCGCGGTTGCCGCCAGCCGCCCGGCGACACCGTCGGGGTCCCCGTGGATGTCCAGCTCCGGCTCGTCGTCGCGGCCGGACAGGGTTCGAAGGTAGCCGACCGCGTCGGCCCGGATGGTGCCGGTCGGCGGGCCGCTGCCCAGCGTCCAGGCGCCCCCGGCCGGCCCGGTGAGCTCCAAGGCCACCGGCGGCCCGGTCCAGGCGGTGCCGACATTGCGCACCACCTGCGCGACGACCTCCCGGTCGTGGTCGCCCAGCACCATCGGGCGGCCGGTGGCCAGCGCGAGGTCCACCCGGTGCATCCAGGTGTCCCGGACCGCGATCACGTCCAACAGATAGCCGAAGCCGG
>Ga0137415_10002897_pt1 | contig 16995 bp, 15 predicted proteins | sample CZODoug3_1_1_16f_FD_183082 | JGI IMG/M metagenome (GOLD analysis project Ga0137415, IMG submission 183082) | Vadose zone soil fungal communities from Angelo Coast Range Reserve, California, USA - CZODoug3_1_1_16fungal (Hybrid Assembly) | ecosystem: Environmental > Terrestrial > Soil > Vadose...
CTCGAGGCCTACTTCGGTCGCCATCTACTGTGCATCCACGCCCCTACTTGCGGCTACGGCCCGGCGCTGGAGTTCAACGGCGATCTCTATTCCTGCGATCACTTCGTCGAGCCGCGCTACTTGCTGGGAAACATTCATGAGACCCACCTGCTGAAACTCGTGTCTTCGGCCCAGCAGCGCAAGTTCGGGGACGACAAGCGCGATTCGCTTACCGGGCAGTGCCGGAGTTGCCCGGTTAAGCAGCTTTGTAACGGCGGGTGCCCGAAGGACCGGTTTGCAGTTTCGCGTGACGGCGAGCCCGGTCAGAACTACCTCTGCCCGGGCCTGGAACTGTTTTTTACCCACACCCGCACGGCGATGTTGACGATGGCTCGACTATTACAAAGCGGCCGCCCACCCTCCGACGTTGTGGCAATGACCACTGCCGAGGACGCCAAGCGGGGGCCCTATGCACCGTGCCCTTGCGGAAGCGGCCAGAAGTTTCGCTTCTGCCACGGCAATCGCTCGCCGCGCTCGCCATTCAGTGGTGTGAGCCCTGCGACGACCGTGCCACGCGAACGGCGAGCCAATGCTTCGTCCTCCGAACTCCCGTCGCAACGATCATCCGGCGGCTGGCACGGAGCAGCTACATGACAATTCGACGTCACATTTCGGCTTCAAATAGATTTTTCTCTGGCGCGGGCCGGGAAACGCAACAAAAAGACAATTGCAAGGAAAGGAACAAACTATGGCTTCAAAGCAACCAAATATCTTGATCCTCTGGGGCGACGATATCGGTATGTGGAACATTAGCCACATCAGCCGCGGCATGATGGGCTACCAAACGCCGAATATCGACCGAGTAGCCAAAGAGGGAGTGACGCTCACGGACTGGTACGGTCAACAGAGTTGCACGGCTGGACGCGCAGCCTTCATCACCGGCCAGAACCCCCTCCGCACCGGACTGACCAAGGTCGGAATGCCCGGCGCCACTCTTGGACTTCAAGCGGAAGATCCGACCATTGCCGAACTGCTAAAGCCGCTGGGCTACGCCACCGGCCAGTTTGGCAAAAACCATCTTGGCGATCGGAATGAGTTTTTGCCGACCGTACATGGATTTGACGAGTTCTTCGGCAATCTCTACCACCTGAATGCGGAAGAAGAACCAGAGCTGCCCGACTATCCCAAGGATCCAGCATTCCTTGCGAGATTTGGTCCCCGAGGCGTGCTGCACTGCTTGGCGAACGATAGGGATGACCCCGCGACGGATCCCCGCTGGGGCCGCGTAGGCAAGCAGACCATTAAGGACACCGGCCCCTTGACCAAGAAGCGCATGGAAACCGTCGACGAGGAAATCACTTCCGCCGCTATCGGCTGGATGGAGAAGCAGGCCAAGACACAGAAGCCCTTCTTCCTCTGGTACAACTCGACGGCTATGCACTTCCGGACCCACCTCGCTGCGAAGAACCGTGGAAAGAGCGGGCAGGACGATTACAGCGATCGCATGGTCACCCATGACGAGCAGATCGGTCAGGTGCTCGACAAGCTCGATGAGCTGGGCATAGCCGACAACACCATCGTGATGTATTCCACCGACAACGGACCCGAGAACGACACGTGGCCGGACGGCGCCAACACGCCGTTCCGCAGTCAGAAGGACACCAACTGGGAGGGTGCGTGGCGCGTGCCTTCGTTCATCCGCTGGCCGGGCAAGATCCAGCCGGGCTCAGTCCTGAATGGCATCGGCTCCCATCAGGACATGCTCCCGACGTTATTGGCAGCAGCGGGCGATCCGGACGTAAGCAAAAAGCTGTTAAGCGGCTACCAGGTCGGGAGCAAGACCTTCAAAGTGCATATTGACGGGATCAACTTGCTGCCCTACCTGACAGGCGCGGTGAAGGAGAGTCCGAGAGACTACTTCTTCTACGTCAGCGATGATGGCGGCGTCATGGCGGTCCGGAGCGGCGACTGGAAGTTAGTGTTTGAGGAGCAGCGTGCGACGACCACACAGGTCTGGGCCGAGCCCATGGTGAAGCTGCGGCTTCCGCATATATTTAGCCTGCGTCGCGATCCGTTCGAGCGCGCCGATTTCAACTCCAACGTCTACTTTGATTGGATGATCGATCACGTCCCCCAGCTTTATCAATGCCAGGCACTGGTGGCAGCCCAGATCGAAAACTTCGTCAAGTATCCACCGCGCCAGAAGGCGGCCTCATTCAACCTTGACGCGGTGATGGCACAATTAGCGCCGGCAATCAAGGCGGAAAAGGAAAAAGAAGCGGCAGGCAGTGCACCTGTAGCAGCAGCAGCAAGCAGGTAAAGGGATTTGAGTGGCGGTACCCGAACCTGAACAGATATCCCCGGCGGACAATTCTGCCTGCCGGGGATACCTGCTGCCTTCGCGAAAAGATCGGCAGCGCACGAGTAGTGAGGCAGCCGCAGAGGTTGGTTAGAGAAGAATTCAATAACGTCGCTCTTCGCGTGTGCTTCAACGATGCTCGCGATGGACTGCACGTCTGATGTCTAAAATTTTCGGCTAATTGTCAAATGATTGCGCAAATGGAACACGATCCGGCATTGCGGGGTGTCGCCGAAGAGGTCCGCGACTTCTACGATCGTTATCCCTATCCTCGGCCGATCGCTAGCCTGGATAAATATCGGCGGCTCTGGCAAGACCCACAACGCCGCCGCGCGGATTTTCATTTATTTTGGCCTGCCAGACCCTATGTGGAAAACCTCTCCATTCTCATTGCCGGCTGCGGCACATCTCAGGCAGCCAAGCATGCATTGCGTTGGCCTGCGGCGCAGATTATCGGCATCGACGTTAGCGGGACGAGCGTGTGGTGTACTGAGGATCTCAAGCGAAAATACTGCCTGAACAACCTCCAGGTCTACCAATTGCCCATTGAGCGTGTAAACGAATTGGAGGGGAGCTTCGATCGGATTGTGTGCACCGGGGTTCTCCATCATCTTGCGGACCCTGACGCGGGGCTCAGAGCCCTACGCGGGGTGCTCAAGCCGGATGGGGCAATGCACCTCATGGTGTATGCGCCTTACGGGCGGACGGGCATCTATATGCTGCAAGAATTTTGCAGGCGGACGAGCATCCATGCTACCGATGCCGATATTCGAGATGTTATCGCTGCGCTCAACGTGTTGCCAGCTGGACATCCGCTGGAGAGCCTGCTGCGGGGGGCCCCGGACTTTCGACAAGACGCTGCACTTGCAGACGCCCTTCTACACCCGCGAGATCGCGCGTATTCGGTCCCGCAATTATTCGATTTCCTGCACAGCGGTGGACTGACATTCGGCCGATGGATAAAGCAAGCGCCTTATGCGTCGCACTGCGGAGTCATGGCGCAAATCCCGCAGGCTTCCCAGATGGCACAGCTCCCGTTGGCAGAACGGTATGCCGCTGTCGAACTATTTCGGGGAACGATGGTTCGTCACAGCATTGTCGCTTATAGAAACGAGAGCCCTCCCGCCGCGGAAACAGTCAGTTTTGCCGGTGACGCTTGGCTCGGCTACGTCCCCATTCGAATGCCAGACACGATTTGTATTCAAGACCGGCAGCCTGCCGGGGCCGCGGCCGTTCTGATCAACCAGAACCACACCTACACGGATCTCTTCATGCCAATAGACTCAACAGAAAAGCTCTTGTTTGATGCCATCGACGGGAACTGTTGTATCGGCGATCTCATAGAAAGCACGTTGTCATCTTCACGGCAAAAAATACAGCTCGAGATCGCGCGTGCGTTCTTTGAGCGGCTCTGGTGGTATGACCAGGTGGTATTCGATGCATCGAGGTAGCTCGCAGGCATACACGTCCTTGAGAAGTGGTTGTGAGGGCTCAAAAATGCCTTCGAGCCCGTCGCGGCTCTAGCTGCTTCAACCTAGAAGTAAAGGTTCAGAGCTAACCCAAATTGGTTTAGCCGTTCATTGGGGCGCTTACCGGTATTGTTCTGGTGCTCGTAGTAGGGATCGAACTGAACGTGCTTGCCAATCGGAAACAAGCAGCCAGCGTAAAGGGCGGTTGTGCTCCATTTCTTATATTGACTCTCGTAGAAGACCTCGGCGCTGGCGTAAGGCACGGGATGGTAAGAATGAATCGTGACTCGTCGTTCGAGGGTCAACCGGTTGCGATAGCGCCAGGTGAAGTTGCGGCTCGTCGACCAATCAAGATCGGCGCGGTTCCTGTCCGAGACTAGGATCCGACCCTTCGTTGGGAAGTGAAAAATGACTACGGGCTCCATCCGATCTACGGGTGCCTTGCCTGGTGAAGGCACATAGCGGTATCCGATTGACAATACCAGCGGCCGGGATTTTGCATCGTCCAGCTCAAAAGCGCTAGTTTCCCTTAGCTTAACCAACGGCTTCAGGTAGAAATCTATGCTGGGGCCCACCTCCGCTTCGGTTGGGTTACCACCTTCTCTCGTATCCTTCGCTTGAAAAACAAACCGTATATTCGATCGTAGCTTGAGATGCGTATCGATCTCCGGCAGGAACTGTGGTGTAGATGTTTGCGCGTGCGCGGCCAGGGAAGGAGTCAGCACCAAGAGCGCTGCCATTAGCCAGGTGTGAAAAGACGCCCGAGGTCGCCATAGCCTAGGCGGAATATGACCCGGGCGACGCCTGGAATTCAGCGCTTTAGTATCGACGAACGTCATTATTTGGCCAGGGCCCGCAAGTACTCCGCGCCTAGCACTCATAGTAATCGCGAACAAATGCTACATCGACTGTCACAAATAACAGCGACGTTGGTGAGCCATCAATCCTGCAAATGCTTACCTTGTGCTTGGGGCTCAGGAAGCCACCCTCGCGGACTCGATTGGTTCAGTCGCTCTGTGTGGTTATCTGGCCGCCGAGCGTGCCGGTCGCTGAAGTCGTGGTCCAGCGCCTACCAGAACCTACTCCGTCTGCGCGGGCTTATCAGCAGCCGCCGTCATCCAGCCGTTCCGGTTGTTGGCAACCTCGTCGCGATATAAGAAATTACTTGCGCAGGAGGGCCGTTAAGCGTGAAATATTCGGGATAGGGGATTGTCCATTCCTCAGGTGACGATCAAGTCGGGCCTCTCGACTCCGGACGGACGCGAAGAAGTACTCACTGAATATTTCTGCGACCACCCGGGCTGTCCCAACATTGCTACCAGCGTGCTCGGACACGCAGCGGAGCTCCGCCTCGTCGCGGTCGTTTGTGACCAGCACGCACCCAAACCTCAGTCTACCAACTGCTTCCCTAAGCGAACCTAGCAAGCTCGATCGGTTTTCGCTCCGACGTGAATGGGTTTCGCCGCCCAAGACGAGCGAAGACACCCGTAAGTTCTGACAGTTGTCTCGCTGAGGTGTCAGTTCTAGTTTGGATGGGATGACGACGTGTGCGCTGTTCTATTCATCGTCGCGTGAACATCGCAAATTTCTACAGGAAGGAAGCCTTTCCGTGAATGACCAGGACAAAACTCAACGAACAGTTCTCCCCATCCCGGATCAGCCGCGCACAGGGTTGATCACCTATGACGCGAAAGATCCGGAGACCAAGTTCCCGCCGATCACCCAGTTGCGCCCGCCCAAGGGTGCGCCGAATGTCCTGATCGTTCTGATTGACGACGCGGGTTTTGGCTCCTCAAGCGCCTTCGGCGGCCCATGTAACACGCCTACGGCGGAATTGCTCGCGGCTGGCGGCCTGAAATTCAATCGCTTTCACACGACAGCGCTTTGCTCCCCGACCCGACAAGCCTGTCTGACTGGACGCAACCACCACACTGTTGGAATGGGCGGAATCACGGAAATCGCCAGCGGTTCGCCCGGCTACAATTCGGTCCTACCGAACAGCTGCTCGCCACTGGCCCGGACGCTCAAGCTCAATGGGTACGCGACGGCGCAGTTCGGCAAGTGCCATGAAGTGCCAGTTTGGCAGACCAGCCCAGCCGGTCCGTTTGATGCCTGGCCTACCGGGGGAGGCGGATTCGAATATTTCTACGGTTTCATCGGCGGCGAGGCACACCAATGGTACCCGTCGCTCTATGAAGGCACCACACCGGTGGAACTCAAGCGGACGCCCGAAGAGGGCTACCACCTGGTGGAAGACATGACCGACAAGGCCATCAACTGGATTGGGCAACAGAAGGCACTCATTCCGGATAAGCCGTTCTTCGTCTACTTCGCACCCGGCGCCACGCATGCCCCGCACCATGTCCCGAAGGAATGGGCGGATAAGTACAAAGGCAAGTTCGACCAGGGCTGGGATAAGGTACGCGAAGAGACCTTCGCCCGCCAAAAAAAGTTAGGTGTCATTCCTCCAGATTGTCAACTCACGCAAAGGCACAAAGAAATCCCGGCATGGGATGAGATGCCTGCTGCGCTCAAGCCCGTGCTTATCCGAGAAATGGAGGTTTACGCCGGGTTTATGGAGTATGTCGACTACCATGTCGGACGATTGGTAGATTCGATCAAAAAGCTCAATCTGCTCGATGAAACGTTGATCTATTACATCATCGGCGACAACGGCGCGTCCGCAGAGGGCACGCTGCACGGCACTTACAACGAGATGATCAATTTCAACGGCGCGTCCGCACTGGAGACGCCAGAATTCCTGATGGCACGGCTGGACAAGCTGGGCGGGCCGGAATCTTATAACCACTATGCTGTGGGCTGGGCGCACGCTATGAACACACCCTACCAGTGGACCAAGCAGGTGGCCTCGCATTTCGGGGGCACTCGCAACGGAACGATTGTGCACTGGCCCAAGGGGATCAAGGGGAAAGGCGAGATCCGCAGCCAGTTCGCTCACATAATTGACATCGCGCCGACCATCCTCGAACTGGCCGGGCTGCCCGAGCCGATCTTCGTCAACGGAGTCCAGCAGCACCCGATCGAGGGCGTCAGCATGGCGTACTCGTTCAACGACGCCAAGGCAGCCGAGCGACATGAGACACAGTACTTCGAGATGTTCGGAAACCGCGGCATCTATCACAAGGGATGGACCGCGGTGACGCGACACAAGACGCCGTGGCTGCTCATAGGCGAGAAGACCCCGGCATTTGACGAGGACAATTGGGAACTCTACGACACCAGCAAAGACTGGAGCCAGGCGAACAATCTAGCGAAGCAGATGCCTGAAAAATTGCATGAGCTGCAGCGCCTCTGGCTGATCGAGGCGACACGCTACAACGTACTGCCCCTCGATGACAGGCTTGCAGAACGGATTAACTCCGATACGGCAGGCCGTCCGGTGCTGATCAAGGGCAAGTCCCAAATTCTGTTTGGCAGCATGGGCCGTCTGTCTGAAAATTCGGTCCTCAATTTGAAGAACAAGTCTCACTCGGTGACCGCTGTAATCGAGGTGCCCAAAACGGGGGCTGAGGGCGTCATTATCGCGCAGGGCGGCAACATTGGCGGTTGGAGCCTCTACGCGAAGGGTGGCAAGCTGAAATACTGTTACAACTTGCTCGGCATTCAGCAATTTTACGCCGAGTCAAGCAGCCCGCTACCTACGGGTGAGCACCAGGTGCGCATGGAGTTTGCCTACGCTGGTGGTGGTCTCGGCAAGGGTGGCACCGTGTCATTGTTCGTGGATGGCAAAAAAGTCGGCGAGGGCAAGGTCGGCGCCACGGCGGCTATGATCTTCTCCGCCGATGATGGTTGCGACGTAGGAGTTGACACGGGGTCTCCCGTATCACCCGACTACGGATCACGCGGGAACGAGTTTTCGGGTCGCGTCAAGGGCGTCCAACTGGCCATTGCCGAGGACGCCGTAAGCCTCGATCACCTCGTCTCGCCGGAGGAAGCTGTCCACATTGCCGTGTCGCGGCAATAAACTGTTTACATATGATGACGGAATGATTTTTCGGCTTTCGATGAATATCTCTGGATGGTGCTCCTGTTAGGCTTCTGCCTTTGGCCGTAAGGCGGAAGGTGCATCCACGCTGATCGGAGGCGACAGCTGGACTTCAGAGAACAAGGTTGTATACAGGGCACCGCCCAACGCTCCGCCCAAGAGCGGCGCCAACCAAAACATCCAGAGCTCGCGCAACGCCCACCCACCGACAAAAAGAGCAGGTGCCGTGCTGCGTGCCGGATTAACCGAAAGATTCGTGACCGGGATCCCGACTAGATGTATGAGCGTTAGTCCAAGGCCTATTGCGATGGGAGCAAACCCTTGAGGCGCACTACTGTCTGTAGCCCCCATAATAATTAACAAGAAGAAGGCGGTCAGCACAACTTCGGCAACGAAGCAGGCTAAGGTCGAATAACCGCCAGGCGAATGTTCTCCATAGCCATTGGAAGCGAAGCCGGCACTCAGGTCAAAACGGGGCTTTCCACTAGCAATAATGTACAAGACCACGGCCGCACAAACCGCACCAGATAATTGTCCGACAACATAAGGAACCAAGTCCGAAAGCGCAAAACGCTTGCCGACGACCAGGCCTACGGTTACCGCTGGATTTAGATGACATCCGGAAACAGGCCCGAGGACGTACGCCATGGTTAGGACCGATAAGCCAAAAGCAAGCGCAACACCGACGAAGCCGATTCCAAGCTCAGGGAAAGCCGCTGAAAGTACCGCGCTCCCGCATCCGGCAAACACAAGCCAGAAAGTACCGACAAACTCCGCTGCCGCTCGTCGTTTTAGATTCATCTGTAACCTCCGCCGGGAGCGAAATCGCGCCAGACTGCTTCTCCGCTGATACTCCGCAGCTGGAGACACCTCGCCCCCCAATCAGAATCATTAGGAGACTGGTAAGGTCGCAACTGTCAATTAATACAGGAAGTCTTTGCATCAACCTCGACTGTTCCCAACTGCGTGATGTTTTGCATGTGCTTTTACCACTGCTGGTGAGGCGCTGTAAGAACTAACAGTTTGCCGGCCAGACACGAGCTGCTAATCAAGAGTTTTGGACAAAGCAAACCTGCGCTTTGCGGCCCACAGCCGTCCTAGGGCTTGGTTTTATCTGCAGCGGTCTTGAGTTATCGAACGGTACGTACTTAAGTTAGTAATGGTCAGTACTGGTTTCGGAAACTTCAGAGCACGACTCCTAAGTGACGTCGACCCTGTGCTCTTTCTGTTTTTTGATGCCCCTTATCGGAGCCTTGAGATGAAACCTAGAACCTATACCGTGTACGCCACAATCCGAGTTCTGCTTCTCACAGCCGTGTCCTTGAGTTTCGCTTTACCAATGCAAGCGAGGCGGAACGACGTGGTCGTAATGAAGAACGGTGATCGTTTCACCGGTGACGTGAAACGTCTGGAGGACGGTATTTTGTATGTTGAGACGGACTACGTGTCGGGCAACATCGGATTGGATTGGAATCAGGTGCAGTTGGTCCAGAGCACGGCGACCTATCAAGTTGCCCTGGATAACGGGCATAGGTTGGTGGGCACCATTGAAAGGGTGGCCAGTGACAAAACAAAGGGAGCGGAGTTCTATGTTCGCCAGGCGGGCAAGCAAGTCCTTGTTGCTGCAGCCAATGTGGTGAACATCAACTCGCACAAGTCGACGTTCTTCCGTCAACTGCAAGGTGCGATCGATGCCGGTTACAGCTTCACGAGTGGCAACGGTCAGTCGACGCTGAACGTAGACACGAGCGCGACGTATAGGAGGACTGGGTGGGAGGCTGCGGTCTCTTTTGATTCGTCGTTCAATGGCCAATCAGGAGCTTCGAAGACAAATCGGGAGGATGTACAAGCGACAGTGACAAAGTTTTTGAACAGAAACTCGTTCTTACTGGGATTGTCTGACTTCCTTCACAGCAGCCAGCAAAGTTTGGATCTACGCACGACACTTGGTGGCGGCTACGGGCATTACTTGGCGCGCTCAACGAACAGTCACCTCGGCTGGCTGGGCGGACTTGTATACACTCGGGAGTCTTTTACTACAAACGCCACTCAGCCGTCCGACCAGAACATCGAGTCCGTTCTGGGCTTAAAATACCATCTATCGCGCTTCAACTTCGGAGAACTGGATTTCCAAGCGTTGGTTTTTCCAGGATTGTCAGACTCGGGACGCATCCGTTCGACAACGAATAATTCGCTAACGATCAAGCTAACAAATAATTTTCATTTGACGTTTTCGCTCTGGGATAACTTCGACAGCAAGCCGCCTGTCGCGGCGAAAAGGAATGAGCTTGGTGTGAGCTCGGGAATTGGCTGGTCCTTCTAACCATGGCACTTCGAGTGCGCCGGTCTCGATTTTCAGTACTGACCGCAACAACATTATCAAGGTCTCGGATCGGTCGCCGCGCTCTCCGAGATGTAAACTTCTGCCGCAATCTCAGTACCTTGGTTGAGAGAGGAATCGACCAGAAATTTGCCTCCCACTACTCGAAGCCGTTCCCGCATGCTGGTCAGGCCAATCCCTGAGGACTGTCTCGAGTAATCAAACCCAATGCCGTTGTCCTTGATCCTCAAACGCACCCTGGCCTGAACCTTGAAAGCCTCCACGAGCACGGCACGGGCGCCACTGTGCTTTATCACGTTATTCAACGCTTCCTGCGCCACTCGAAATAGGGTGAGGGCCAAATCCTGTGGGATGTACTTGGGGAGGTGGTTGGTGCGCAGCTCAACGTCTATTTGGCGCTGGGCCGTAACTTTGTCGCAGAGTTCTTTCAGTGCCGCTGCCAGCCCCAGATGTTGCAGCCTCGACGAATGCAATTCATGTGAGAGCTGGTGAATATCAGAAGCCAAATCAGAGGCCTGCCGCTGGAGCGACTTCGCCTTGAGGGAAAGCGAGGCTCGACCCTCTGCAGAGAGCTCGCCGCCTAGTGTTTCGAGATTCGTTGACAGAAGAGAAACACGTTGGCCAATGTCATCGTGCAGATCTCGACTAATGCGATGCCTCTCTACCTCGTGGGCCTGAATGAGACGACCGGTAAGCCTCTGAAGCTCGTGCCTGGTCCGGACGATTTCCGTGACATCAATATAGGAAAGAACTACGAGGGGCAAACCGTTCTCCTCGAACCGCGCCACTCTGACCTCATACCAAGCATCAGCACCGATTGCTGTCCGCATTTGCTGCAGAAGCGGGTTTGTCTTTGGCATGCCAGTCAGAAGGGAGCGGACTTGTTCGGCCACTTCACGGACTTTGGAAGCATTGTTACCACGCAGCGCTTCACACGTATCGAAGAAATTAGCTCCGATCTTGATGCCCGAAATCTTGATGCCGTCTGCCGCAGCTAAGTCCCAACGAGCATTGAGAGCGACGATCGTCCCTCTATGATCCAGGATTGCAATATGCGATGGCAGTGCGTCCAGAGTGGAATTCAAGCGCGCCTCGGAGGTTCTCAGCTGTTCTTCGGTAGCCTTCCGGACCGTAATGTCCTGCACCATGCCGATTACGAGCGGGGGATTGGATGCGCTCCCTTTCAAGGTAGAAATACTAATATGCCCCCACATTTCCGAGCCGTCTTTGCGGAAGAAGCGCTTTTCGAGTTGGTAGCCGGCCCGCCGACCATGGCGCAGTTCCTCGAATAGCGGTTTCTCCGCCTCTGCATCCTCAGGATGAGAAATCTGGGAGCAACTTAGCCGAAGGAGCTCTTGTTTTGTGTAACCCAACATCGAGCAAAAGGCAGGATTAACAAGGGACAGACCGCCCTCAACCGATTCGAGAACGATGCCGACCAGCGACTGCTCAACGACGTGGCGAAAGAGGGCTTCGCTTTCCCCTTGAGCCTGCTGAGCGTTCGCGCCCTGCAGACACGTCGCTATAACATTCGAGAGGACGAGAAGCTGACTAACTAGGTCGTCAGCCCAAGTCCGTTCTGACGATGTCGAAGCCAGCCCTAAAAGTCCTTTCCTTTTGGCGCTACGGCTTGAGGGTATCAAAGCGACGGACTTCACACGGTGCTTTTCGAAGAATCGCCTTTCCCGGACGGCATCTTCGGGCAAATCCGCTATCTTACGGAGGATAATCGGCTCACCCCGCAAGAGACGCTCTGTCACCCATGGCACATCACCAATGCCGATCAAAGCTGGTGGAGCGGCCACGCCTCGCTTGCGGACGAAATATTTTCGAGCAAATGCCCGAGATCCATCGCGATTCTCGTACCAATAAACTCGATCCGCTTTTCCCAGTGATAGAAGTCTCTTGAGTCCGCGCTGAATCTCTAAGCCGAGTCGTTCAGGAGCGGCAGCAGACAACCGAGCCGACAGATCCGAGATGACGCGCTCAAGGGCCAAGCGTCGGCGGAGCCTCTGTCGGCTCTTCAAAGGGGATAGGTCGCGTTCAAGCAACTGCGAGTGGGTGGACACAAGCACTCCGGTGACGCCTGGGAAGTCAATGAATGCGCTTATTCCTGGCTGCTCTACGTAACCACAAACGGGATACTCTTACAGGTTAATCGCAAGAGATTTGCAAAGACCAACAGAGTAACTTTCGGATCCGGCCACCTTAATTCCTCGTCGTTGCCTCGGAATTGCAGCGAGCCTTCTCTGCCTTCGCTTATCTTCACGGGCGCCAGTCTGAGGATGTTGTCAGGTTTAGGCTACTGGTAAAAATGACAGTTCCAACGCTTGGCGAGGGCGCCCAATCTAACTCGATTGGGAGCAAATATGAAACCGTCCAGGCGCCTCACCCCAATCGCCCTAGCTCCCCTGCTAGTGTTCGCCGGTTCCAAGTACCAGCCCATCCAATCACCGGAGTCCTATTCCGTCGGGACAATTGAAGGGGCAGCAGCCCCGTTGGCCTTCGTTCAGGAATGTTCGCGGTCTCCTCCGTGATCGTAATTTCAACCTCCACCAAGGAGCTGTTTATTTCGAGCAAGCCTTTAGTTGTCAATGACATGCGCTGAAGTCGCGAAAGGGAGGATCAATGAGAAAAGTGTGGTGTTGTGTCGGGTTGGTTGTGATTCTTGCGAGTCCAGTCTGGGCTCAGAACAAGGAACAACAGCGCGTCGAGAACTCTGGGACGGTGATGAAGGAAATTCTGAACGCTCCAGAGAGTATTCCTCAAGGCGTTCTTGACAAAGCGGACTGCGTCGTAGTCCTGCCGTCCGTGGTGAAGTTCGCGATTGGAATCGGAGGGAGCTACGGACGCGGGGTGATGACCTGTCGTAGCGGGAAACAATTTCAGGGTAAATGGGGTACGCCGACAATGATGGCCCTCGAGGGTGCCAGCGCAGGTTTGCAACTGGGCGGTCAAGCTACGGACTTTGTGCTGTTGTTGATGAGCCCAAAATCCGCCTCAAGCATCCTCACCAGCAAAGTCAAGCTTGGCGGTGATGCTTCGGCAGCGGCGGGTCCCGTCGGACGAAATGCCTCAGCCGAGACGGACGTATCGATGCAAGCGGAGATTTTGTCGTATTCGCGCGCCCGAGGACTCTTCGCAGGAGTCTCTCTTCAAGGTTCGACGCTGCGCCCCGACAATGACGCGAACAAGAACCTGTACGGCAAGAAACTAGATGCCAAAGAAATTGTTTTGGAAGGTGCGGTTCCGGCGCCGCCTTCCGCGACGAAGTTACTCAGCACACTTGATAAGGCGTCCCCAAAGAACAAGTCGAAGAGCTAGCGAGTGCATTTACTGCCCGTCGCGACTGTTACGAAATGCAACGAGCGGCTCGAAACGCGACCCAAAAATCACCTCGGAGCTGAACGTGATCAGAATACAAGTTTTATGAGTCGATCGACTATCTTGTCCAGCGGCACCATGGTAAGCGTGAGTGGCAGGATGGGAAAAATAAGGCTCACGGCTAAACGAATGATTTCACTTTTGCTGATCGGAACAAGACGCATATCACTCACCACGCTGTAGGCATTTCCTAGGTCGGCTAAGGACTGAATGTCGGATGTGCCGAGCAAGCGGTCGCCTTCCGTGCCTTGACCTTGGATCCATTTGCAGCGGAAATCCTCGACATAGCGGCTCGCCAGGATGCCATACTCCCGTTGGGCCTTTCGTCCAGCCTCCTCGAGCCCAAACAAAAAAAACGTAAGTGGTATTAGCACGAGCAGCATCAGGAATGCTACTGCCTCCGCGATTTCCATCTTGAAGGTTGGCAATGTAGCGCCCGCGTGCCAAATCCGATCGCCGATTATTCCGGTAAGGAGAATTGTCTGCGCGACCAGAACGGGCGCAAACGCAGACACACTTCCGGAAAGGAAACCAATGCCGCCAGCGCGGTCGGGATGGAATAGATGGAAATGCAAGGGAAGGGCACGTACTTGCCAGAGGAATCGGTACCACACGAACAGCCGAAAATACCAGCGAAGCAGGATGAAGCGAAGGATGGGTAGGCTCACAAAGGCATACCAACACCCGGCAAGGGTTAAGTGTTGGCCACGGCCAATGCTGGAGGCGAACCAGGTTGGGGCGTCAGACATCATATTCTCCTTCCACACCCAGTGCCCGATAGTAATTGCGGCAATGAAGAGGATACCTTCCGCAAATGCCGAACTCTGAAGGCGTTTGGCGGAAGCGACGAGATCATTAAATCGCGCTCGATCTTGAGGCAGAACAATCCCTCGATCCAAGAATTGTTGCACTATAGGACTCAATCGTTGGTACACGATCAATTCCGCGGCAACCATAAGCGGCAGCGCACCCAGGAATCTCGTGTAAACACCGAGATCGAGAAGAAAGGGGACCGCAACTCCCCCCAGAGCGGATCCGTTGAGTAGGCTGAGAACTAACAAAGGGAGCCAACAAATGAGCGCGATGCTGGCTACTCGCCGGGGGACAAGTTCCAGCGTAGGCCGCGCAAGCTTAGTCCGAAGGTAAAGTTGATAGAGCGGTCCCCCGAGGACCAGGGTGAAGTTTGTGTTGTCCTCACAAGCCTGGTTAGCTACCCTTGGGTTCAGGACTTCTGCTTGTTGCATGTTTGACAGTCCCGAAGAACTCTGGGCGGAACCCACCTTCTGAGCAGTCTTATCCCCAGGCTGACCACCAGCACGTCGTCCAACTGCCCGATAACCGGTATGAAGTTCGGAATGAGTTGGATGGGACTCAAGACGTAGCCCACTACACACGCGGCGGCCAACTTTGCGTACCACGGTACCCCAGGGTGCCTAAAGGCGCGCGTCATGACCCGAAACTGTTGAAGAAACCGTCCGATCGGGGTCTTTGGCGTTTCGATAGAAGGCTGTTGAGCATCTCGCTTACGAGTTTGTATACAAACTTCCATCTCCCTTACTACTCTGCCGACGACGCATGTCCAGTCCGCATGATGCACCGGAAGCCGATGTGGCTCATTCCTGTGTCGATCATCTGTGGCTGGCGCGCCGCCGGGCGATAACGCAAACAATAATTCGGAGCGCAGAGAAATGAGCCACCTTTGACCACCTTGCGCGGGATTCGGAACTGCGGTTGCGCGGGGTCATAGCTTTTTTCTGCGGAGGTGATCCGCGGGTTGACAGGCGGCCCGCAACAAGATTTGACGGCACCATCTGTGTGCCGAGGGACGTACCAGTCTGCCGTCCATTCCCAGACGTTCCCGGCCATGTCGTAGAGTCCATAGCCGTTCTGCGGAAACGCGCCAACTGGCGAAGTTCCTTCGTAACCGTCAAGCACGCGATTTTGCCAGGGGAATTCGCCCTGCCAAGCGTTGGCCATGGCCTTTCCACCAGGAGCGTGCTCATCGCCCCATGTGAATTTCGCTCCGTCGATTCCGCCTCGTGAGGCGAACTCCCATTCCGCTTCGGTCGGGAGTTTTTTCTTGGCCCACGTCGCGTAACTCTGTGCGTCCTCGTACGCGACATGAACGACGGGGTGCTGCTCAAAGCCGTCCAACGAACTGTCTGGCCCTAGGGGGTGGCACCAGCTCGCTCCGGATACCCAAGCCCACCAGTTCGCGTAGTTGCGCAGATCCACGGGTCCCGCCGTCTTTCGGAAGACCATTGAGCCTGGTTTCAAATTTTCAGGCGGCGCTCCGGGGAAGTCCTCTGGCTTCAAGGGGCGCTCCGCAACAGTGATGTACCTGGTCTCTTGCACGAATTGTTTAAACTGCTCGTTAGTAACAAGATGCCGATCCATCCAGAAGCCGCTCACATTAACCGCATGGACCGGCCGCTCTTCTGGGTAAAAGTCTTCCGACCCCATATGAAACGTTCCGCCAGGAATCCAAATCATGTTGGGACCGGATGTACTCTCAGCAACGTGGACAGGATTTTCCACGTTGCTGAGAGTACATCAGGGCCTTCCAAAGGTGTGCACAGTTTCGACTTCACAACGTCAGTGAGTAGCTCTAGCGCCTTGTCTTGGTTTCACGCGGACACTCCCTTGGGTCACTGCGATTGACTCATCTCATTTTGGCGAAAGGGCAACTACTACTTCACTCCGATGTCATCTCCTATGATGACGAGGATGTTGGGCTTTCCTTGTGAAGTTGTGGTTTTGTCTGCCATACCTGTTTCCTATCAACAACGCCGTGGAAGAGCGAAACGCACTATCCCTCGCATGCTCCGCGAGAATCGCCTGATAATTGACACTTTCCGATCCACTGTAATTATTTCGAACGCTGTTAAGAACTGTCAGAACTGACAGTCGCTTGAACGTCTGCGTGGTCCAGCATTAAATAACGGTTGCGAACTCCCTCTCCCGTCCTCACGCCAACCGGCTCGTCCGGAGATTCCCAATGTCACGAACACAGATGTTCCAAAACACGCAGCACGCGAGAAGGTGGGTGTGGGCAATGATTGGCGTGAGCGCCGCCCTGCCGCTGATGGCTTGCCACAGCAAGACCTCTTCTCCAACATCGTCGTCTGACCCGGCGAGCGCAGAGTCGGCGCGGGCGCAGCCCACAGCCACACCTCCCATGCGGACGGTTTCTGCTGCGGAGAAGGTCGGGATGTTCGCTTACCCTGGAAACAACCAAAGCAGAGACCAACAACTCATTGACGAACTCGATTGCTACAACTCAGCCAGCAACCCGGAGTAAGCCGGGAGACTCCTCCACCATCGGGCCCCCCTGCCGGCGACGTCCAGACAGCAGAACAGGCAGCCTCGGCGCAGACCCCACCAGCGCAAGGAAGTCGAGCCCGGGGCCGCTGCCCGCGGTGCGGCCGGAGGTGCGCTCCCTTGGGGGCATCACGGG
>Ga0137415_10002898_pt1 | contig 16994 bp, 18 predicted proteins | sample CZODoug3_1_1_16f_FD_183082 | JGI IMG/M metagenome (GOLD analysis project Ga0137415, IMG submission 183082) | Vadose zone soil fungal communities from Angelo Coast Range Reserve, California, USA - CZODoug3_1_1_16fungal (Hybrid Assembly) | ecosystem: Environmental > Terrestrial > Soil > Vadose...
ATCCCATTCTGGCCGGTCGCCTCTGCTGCTGCCGCGGCTCACAGCCCCGCCTCCTGATCTTTGAGGCGTTGGGTCAGCTCTTCGGAGATGCTCGTGCCGGTGCGGATCTGCTTCTCGACGTGCGCCAGTTTTCGGCCGGTATCCTTCAGGAATAGTTTTCGGGCTGCCAGATACACGCCCGCAAAGACGTTCACGAACAGGGCTGCCAGGAATGCGATGATGGTGGTACCGTACTTGTCGACTAGGAGGACACGATACGGGATCAGGAAGGTGCACTCCCCGAGCAGGAACAAGAGAAGCGCTAAAAAGAGGATGCTAGTAACAAACAGACTATTCGGGAGCATGTGGATCCCTCCTTATCGGAGACAGAGGTGCCCGTTACGGGCACCCTTCCTATCCCGGTACATCTTCCTCGGCCGAAGACGTATCGAGACTCTCCTCATCGTCGCCCGTAGGACGCTCGAGGTGAGTAACCGCACTGGCACGGACTTCCCATACACGGCGCTGCACGCCGGCGTTGTCCTCGTACCGGTAGCTTTGCAATCGGCCCTGGATTTCGACGTGAGCGCCCTTGAGGAGCGACTTGGCAGACTCCGCAAGCCTGCCGTTGGCGATGATGCGGTGCCATTCCGTGTGCGACACAAACTCACCCGACAGCCTGTTCCGGTGCGTGCTTTTTGTGGCCAGCGAGAGCACGGCGAAGGGCGTTTGATTGGTGTTGACGTGTAGCTCGGCGTCTCGTCCGAGGAAACCTTTGAGGGTGATGTTGTTTCTGTAGGTTGACATGATGCTCTCCGTTTCTGCCCTGATCTGCTCAGGGCACTCTGGGCGCAGCCATGCGAGTGGGCCCGGCTCCCAAGGCCAAGGTCAGCTTTCTCGGAGGGACCCAAAAGAAATCCCCTGCCAAGCGGGAGCGCGTTCTGGGCGCTCGATTTGTTTTGGGAGACCGAGACCCGGAGGGCCCGTGGAAGCAGATGACCGCAGAGCTGCAGGGCGCCGGAGAAGCCCCGAAGCAGTGCCTGAGGAGAGCTGGGAGAGACGGAGCGCATGGAGCTTGGCAACCCAACCGAGCGCACATCAGACGCCAGGTACGAGGCGCCGCTCAACCCTGGGACCGAAGTTCGCCCTTGATCGTCGGTCAGGGCCGTGGTCGACGTTCTGGAGGAGCCGTCACGGCAGCGTCGTCCGCTAAGGAAAGCACGCAGGACATTCGCGCTGGGGTTCAGTGACCCTCGCGGGGAAGCGACGACGTGACATCCCGGCTGAACCATGGTCCCAGGGGCGATCAGATCCCAGGCTAAGCTTTGCCATGAGGGCCACATTGCGGAGAAGCATAGCCACGCCAGCCATGAGAATTCCTCCGTGGACGGAAAACACATATCGGATTTCATCGGAAAGAGGCGAGTCGGACCTCATCGCAAGCTCACCTACCGTTCGGCGAAAACATCGCATGGCGCAGACCCTTTGGCACCAGGAACAGCTCCGATTGTGCGCCGTTAAGCCCCGACATCGGCGTTCGAGACGGCCAGGTGCGAACTCCAGCACAGGGCGAGCTTGGATTGCCATCCTCGAGGATCATTCGCATCTCCCAGGCGGTCTAGATGGAAAGGTCGGATGACAAAAGTGCGAGTTCGCCACGCGGGAGACCTGTATAAGGCAAAGTGGTGCGCGACCGGCCCCAAAGGCCAGGGGTGCTGGTAAACGGATGCGCTGGCGATTCAGCTGAACGCTAACTGCGCGGATTTGCTGTTGCTCCGACGCGCTCACTGAAAGGCTTGATCTTCTCGAAAGTAGGTGATGGTCAGGCCAAGCGGATTCACCGGAATCAAGGTGTTGGGAACCCTGTCCATGACGGAAAATACAAAATGTCCGACGTAGCGCTCTCGCCGGATCATCACGTGATCCGTTGAGGTGTAGTACACCTTTTCGAAGTCCACGCTGGCTTTGTAAGGTTGACTTCTAAGATCCTCGATCGCTACATTGCTCACATTGACCTCAATCTCATCACCCCGACCGGCGAGGAAGGCTTCAATGGTCTTGTTTCTCTTGTTTTCCTCGATGATCACTGCCGCCCACCTCCCATCGAGATAGTAGAGAGACCTTGCGTAGTTTTCCCGCACGGTCGTCCGCCCTCGACTGTAGTGGCGTTGCACAAAGTCCATCAGGAAGTAGCGGATCTCGGCCTCACGCGGCTGATACTCGAAGCTTTCATAGGTAACTGCCTCGGCGCGTCCGATTTCATTAATGCGGATGACCAAGGGCTTGAGATGGTGGAAAGTCTGGTACATGCCGACGTTCACAAAAAGCAAGCCGATCGCAACGACCGCCAGGCAAAGGACGCAGATTTTCAGGTAGAGGTTGCTGACCAGCGCGGCACCGAATTGCTCAACATAATGACGCCCGGAAGCGGTGAGCTCATCCTGGGGCAGCCGCGAGAGTTGGTTGGCACGCATCAGGTCGTTCCCTTCCCTACTGGTTCTGCCAACCGGGTATGGCCGACTCACCCGAACGGCCTGCAAACAGCGAGCTCACCAGCGACGGAATCAAGAGCACTCCCCACGTGAATGCAATCAACAAGAAAAGCAACGGCAGGAAAAGGACCGCAAGGGCTGCTCCATCGTATGGAGGGGGATGCGAGTCCACAAAGTGAATCAGCAACTGGCCAAACACGAAGATATAGGCGTTTGCAACCACGGGATAAAAGGCATACTGCAGAAGCGATTTCAGCCAGCCCCAAAACAGCCACTCCAACTTTGGCACAATGAAGAATGGGATGAAAATGGGCCCGAGCATAACTGAAACTGCCGCAGCAATATATCCGAAGGCAATCACCATGAACGAGGCAGCCTGGGCTGCGAGAATCGCTAGAACGGCGGTCGCGTACCGAAGCACCTCGAGTACATTGATTGCAATCGACAACCCTGGCTGCTCTGTTTCGTAATAGACCGAATTCAGACGCGCGGTTAGTTCGCTGAATACGCCATGATTCAGCTGGTTGGCCAAACTAGCGCCCTGGTCCGTTACCAGATGGTAAAAGCTGACACCCATCCCAGGGATCGGGTGTGTGTAGAAGGTGATCATCGCGTCGCCAAATGCTATTGACATCAACAAACTGGCAAAGCGCTCGAAGTGAAAACCTGAGTGCCCACTCGAGGCCGAGGCCAACGCGCTTTTGACTCCGAACCAGACGATTAGGATGACGGCAAATCCTCGAAAGAGATTCATCCCGAGCGCTTCGAACATCGACGCATGAGCAGTCATCAACGTCGACAAGAATGAGAAGAAGTCGTTCCATGCCTCTGGAACCATGCCCACTACCTCCTGGAAGATACGTTACGGCATGCGATAAGCCAGCATGCGAGCGCTGGGGTCCCCGGTCTGGGCACGAAGAATTTCCTGCTCTTCCCCCACAAAGCGAATGTGCTGGTTGATAGCACCGGCTTCCGCATCACGTTTGCGTTTTGCGTCAACAACTTCTTCCTCGGCAAGCGCAACGAGCAAATCGTTCGTGTCCTGACCGTTGCGCAGGCCAACCAGGTTCGCTGCGTTGATCTTGTTCAACACCGCAATTTCACTATTGAGGTTGGGGTCCGACGAAAGGGTGTCGGTTTCGAGATTCTGGATCGCGGTTGCCATCTGCGGCGCGTTGGCACGCAGGCGACCGAGTAGATCGATCGCGTTCTGGTTCGCGCCATCCGTTAGCTCAACGGTTGCGTAGTTGACCTTCACGCGATCCAGCTGTTCTGTCGGTATGTGGGAAAATACGCCCCCGTAAGCGTTCAGTCGCTGAATCGCCTGTTGATAGCCGCTTTGAACACCGAGGCCACTGTTGATCGCAGCGATCCAGGAGGCTGTCGTACCGTAAGTATCGGTGGCGGCAGAACTGCGCCAGGGCGTGGCTAACGTCCGGTACCGCGCGCGCAACTCGGTCGGAACCATCTTCGCCATGAAGATCATTTGACTGTATTGGCTGCGCACAGTCTGATAGGTCGCAACCAGTTGCGAGTATTCCTGTTCCATCTGATGAAACTGCTTGATGAGATTCGCGACGGCGGCAGGATCGTAAACCACATCGCCGACGCCGAAGACTGCAAAGGCCGCTGACGTGGCGGTGAGGAGGAGGATTAAACTCGAGATGATCTTTCGTTTGTTGCCGGTAATTCGCATTTTGTCTCCTTGGACGGTCTCAGCAGTTCTCGGTAGTAAGGGAAGCCGGCTATCGATGCGCACTGCCCTGGCAAGAATGTTGCAATAACGAAATGAGCGGCAACAGCACCGCCACCAAGAACACCCAACCCAGCCCGCGGAAGACGTAACGGTTCAGCCAGCGAATCATGGGCGGTGTTTCCTCCTTTCTCATAGGTCCTCCGGCATGAGGTGATTGTCAAAAGCAGGTACGAGCAGGTCCCCCGCCAAGTCGACCTTGATCCTGTGTCCTTCACGGATCGTGACGGTCGGCAAGATATTTAGATAGCGATCGAGAACATGGAGAGACGACTGGGAGAGACTGCTGGCCACGCCCTGTCGATAAGCGTCGGTTGAAGACTGGAAAACGCCACCATTGTTGTTCGCTTGAGCGAATCCGGCGATGAGTCCGATGGCGAGTGAAATGCCGAACACCTGGCCATAGTGATTGTTGACCTGATCTCGTAGACCGGTTTCGCCGATCTGGTTCAGACCCTCGAACTTGTCCAGGTTCAGGGAATAGCCATCAGGCATTATCAGGCGGTGGAAGAAGACTGCCAGGCGGTCCTGGCCGAGGATGGTCACGCGTTTTACCTCGCCGAGCACCCTGCTTCCTTGGGGAATCAACAGGTGCTGCCGGTCGTGCGAGTACACGTTGGTCGTCAACATGCAATTGACCGGACCGGAAAAAGAGCCATTTAGCCGATTGGTCAAAACGGCCTCGAGCACAGTTCCCTCGAACACTCGGTATTTCCTGCCCTGCGATCGCTTGAGCTCAGCATCCTGATCTTGCTGAGTGTTCCGGGCGGACGCCCCAGGGTCGGCAACAACCGGCGCTGCTGGTGTGGGGCTCACATCTTCTCTATTAGGGGCGGAATCTGCGTCCGGACTCATGGGCCGGACGGACGGAGGCAGGGACGGTGCGTTCCCTTCGTTGGCGGGCCGAGGAATGCCCCCTGGCGACGTCGTCTCTGATGCCTGCCCGGGGTTGTCCTTCCGGTAGCTGAGCGCCACGTTCGAGGCGAACAGTGAAAGGTACGCACGGCGCCTGCGATCGTTGTCGATGTTGTTCTCCTCGGTAACGGACGACGAAGAATCCGTGCGCCCTGCAAGCAAGGTTCCGTTCGCCGGGGCTGGATTTCCAGTAGCGTTCGCGAATTCTCGTCGGGCCTCGAGCACCTGAGCCTGCTCCGCCGCGAGCTTGCGAGCTTCCTCATCGAGCCGGGACCGGTACTCTGCGATGCGCGCCTGGTTCGGATCCGCGACACCGAGCCTGGGTATGGGCGCGGATTTCGACGTGGTCTTGGTGCTGGTGCCGGAAAATGCAATGGCGGCCACCATCACCGCGGAGATCGCAACGATCATCATTGCTTGGGCGTTTCGCGGTAGGACCCCCGTGGGTTTCCCCGCCCTGTCCTGGAGGACCGCGCGCGGCCGAACCTCGTCGTTTTCCATCTCGGGCATATATTTCTCCCGCACTCCTCGAGCAACTCGGGGCCGAGCGATGACGCGGTGGGAGCTGATCGAGCCGCGCCACACCTGCCGGTCGCCGACAGGGCATCCACGACTATTCCTGGCGCGTAAAACTCATTCGCGTCTTGCCGATGGCTAGATAGCCCGAATCGAGAATCTTTGGCACAACGTACGTACCGTGGCGAAACTCGAAGTTGATGAGGTTTGGCTTCCCATCTTTCAGTTCGTAGAGGGTTGGCGCTTCGACTGCGTTTGCCTGGATATAGGTGAACTTGTCGTCATGGTAGATTGCGGTGACCGAGAAAGGCTTCTTATCGCGCTCGAACTGGTAGGTGAAACGGAGGGCAACGGGATATTCAGAGCGGTATCTGTCGACCTCGCTGACAATGGTCTGTTGCGCGGCGCGGCGGCTCTCGCGGGTCTCTTCTTTGGCCATCTCAACTTGTCGGCGATAATCCTCGACCTCGTTCGCGGAAACGAACCTGGGCGCGCCGTTCATGGCGGAGGTCATCGCGTCTTCCTTGAGCTCGACGAAAACCTTTAGATCGGGCTCGATCCCGGACACTCCTGAAACCTCCGTGAGAACGAAGGAATATACGTTGCCACTGGCAGTAATAAGGTTGATGTTGGTCTGTGCCCTGGGTCGAGCGGGTTTCACATATGCAAAGTTCTGAGTACCGTTCACGATCCAGAACTCCTTGTCTCCACAAGTGAAATCGAGGATCTGCTCGTTTTTGGGCAACACAATGAGGGTTGTGTAGCGCAGTTTGGCATTCAGGCGAAGCACGTCCCGTTCTCCGTATTCAAGCTGCTTGACGCCAAGGGCGGGCGGCACGTTGGCTATGACTTCGGAGCGGCCGGCACGGTCGGCCTTGCCATTGCTCGAAATCGCCCCAGCACTGGCGGGCGACGTTTGTGCGTTCCCAGAGGAACCGCCGAGGACGAACAGAACAAGAGTTGGCATCAGCACTGAGATTTTCATGAAGCGGACTCCTGGGCCAGAACCTCAAGACCACGTTCGAAACCATACTTTTCAAATGCTTCCCGCCGGCGGGCGTTGTCGTAGGGGCTGTTGGTGTACAGCCAGTATTCCTTAGGGTCCACGTGCAAGTTGACCACTTTGGCGAGGTTGGGACGTTTGACCAAGACCTGCTGCCGTGGAATGAGCCCAGCGACCAGATCAGCTTCGGTTTGATTGAGATGAAACCGCTCGGAGTAAGCCGCTCGATCCATGCCGGGATTCGCGAGGAACATCTTGGTCGCGCAGGACTCGACGATTACCGGGAGCAAGTCCGAGCGGTACAGATCATCGCCGGACTGAGTTGCCAGAATCAGGGCTGCATTCTTCTTGCGCCAGGTCTTGAGTGCCTCGACGACGTAGCTTTGTATCGTGCGGTTGCGAAAGAAGCGCCAGGCCTCATCCAAGACAACGACCTTGAACGCCGTCGTGCGATCGGGAGCCAAAATCGAGGCGTTGGCCCGATGCAAGATGTAGAACAGGAGCGGCTCCAGAATCTCCGGGTAGCGATCCATGCCCTCAAAATCGAAGCATTGGAAGCAGGCAAAGCTCAGGTTGTCCTCGCGGTTGTCAAACAGATGGGCATATTGACCGTCTCCCACCCACTTGTGCAGGGGTTCGGCCAATCTTCGATTGACGATGTTGCTTAGCGTGCCCAGCCGTCGCAGGCCGGTCTCGACCGCGAACAGGTTCTCTATCTGTTCATAAAGGTCCCGCTCATCTGCGCCCGACAACTCGTGGTGACCCGACTCAATGAGGACGCGCACGAAGGCATAGAGAAACTGGAGGTTCTCCCGGGTGGGTGGCAGGCAAAAGGGGTTAATGGTGACCGACGGGGTCTCCAAGCCCACTCGCACATAGCGCCCTGCGAACAGGCGCGTAAGACTCTCGTAGCCCCCGCCCAGATCAAAGATTACGGTGTAGGGACGATACTTCTGGAGATGGGTCAGCAGAAAGTTCAGCAGAAAGCTTTTGCCGGCACCGGTTGCGCCCAGAATTACGGTGTGCGCGTTGTCCTGGTGATGAAGGTTTAGAAAATAAGGCGTCCCCTGGTTGGTTTCGAGCACTGCGAGATATTCCTGGTCGAGGTGCTGGTTGTGCGGCTCGCCGACGTCCAGGGTGAACAGGAACGAGAGGTCGGCGCAGTTCGAATCGAGCAGGTAGAGCCGTCGGAGATTGTACTGATGGTTGCCCGGCAAGACGGAGAGCCAGGCATTGAGCAAGTTGTAACGCTCCTCCATCACGGTAGCGTCCTGGGTCGCGAATCGCTTCACGCATTCGGCGACCGCGCGATCGAGTTTGGCTCGATCGAGGTCATAGAGGACGACTGTCATCGACCACTCCCCGAACGAGCTTCCGTTCACCTCCATCTCCTGCAGTGCACAACCCAGCTCATTGACTAGGGCCTCATCGGCATCGTCGACCAGCAGATGGCGATCCGACATCGGAGCGTCGGACAAGTAATTGGCGAGGGAGGTCTTGCTGTTGTGGAAGTGGCGACGCTTGGTGCGAATTGCCCTCCGCATCTTGATGTTGTTCACGCGCTTCCATTCGCTAGCGACCACTACATTCGATGGCAATTCGAGGAGGGAGCGCAACATGTGCGCGAAGGTCTTTGCGGGCGGCTCGATGACGCTTAAGACCTTCACCTGGTGCGCGTTCAGCTGCAACCGATCCCGGTGACACTCGAGGGCGGAGGCGGCCAGCTGCTGATCGACGTCCTGGTCGTATTTCAGTTGCATCGCGTCAGAGCGATAGGGGGCGTAGTTGAGCAATCGGCTGAGAAAACAAAACGCGCTCTGCTTGTCCAGCAATTCGGCCCGCGCAAAATCCTGCAGTTGTACCAGGAAGCTTTCCACCCTGGCGGCCAGCGCCCGCTGCCTTTCAGCCAGTTCCGAGGCCAGGATGGCGAGGTGTCGCTGACCGGAGAGCCATGCGGTCAAGGCTGCACGGGGTTGACCGAGGAGTTGCCTCCAGGATTCCCGCCGACGGTCAGGCTGGCCGGCCTGGTAGAGAAGCACGAAGTACAGCTCCACGGAGTAGAGCGAGTCGGCTTTGGCGTGGAGGAACTCGATACGTCCCTGGATGGCGCGGTCAACCACTTCGTCATCGCCATAGCGTCGGAAGGGGATGTACGGATGGGTGCGCTTCAGCAGGTATTGGTAAAGACGGAATTCCTCGCTCAGGTTGCGCAGCGCGCCCTCGAAGCGCCGTGCAAAGGCATCGAGCTCGGTCATTTCTCGCCCCTCGTAGTCGATGCCATGAATTCGCAGGACCACTCCCAGATCACCGCTCTTTGTGAGGAAGGTATGCTCATCGAGAAATGAGCACACCTGGATCAGGCTATTAAGCGCACCGGCGGCCCGGTACTTTTGCGAAATCGCGTTCACCTTGACGGGCATCACTGGGGGAGCACCTCGATCCCAAAGGGATCCCGCTTGCCGGGATCGTACTCGAGCCGACATCGGCCTGCGTTCATCAGAATACGAATCATTTGCACATCGGTTACGGTCGCCCAGCGCGCCACCCCGTACAAACCGATGAACATTGCGAGCCCACTGATCAAGCTCCCAAAATAGTTAAATGTGGCTCCGCCTATCACCAGGGCGAGGAAGAACAGCCGTCGCTCCACTCCCCAGATCGCGAGGGGTTTGTTGATGGCGCGGTAGACGGGATGGGTTTGTACCTGCTGGACCAAAGCAGCACCTCCATGAACTCTTGTTACGGGAACAGCCAGGCCATAAAGTTCACGGCTCCGACGGCCATACCAACACCAAAGATGATGCCCGCGAGGGTGCGCTTTGATTGACCTTCTCCGAAGGCAAACATCAGGCCGCCGACCACAATGGCGACCAGGGAGAGGCCGCGTGCGATGGTGGACGTGAAGGCGGCCTGGAGAACCTGGACCGCGTTGTCCCAGGGATCGCCTCCGGTGCCCTGCGCATAAACAGGAGAAGCTGCAAACAGCAAGGCCATCCAGATCCAGCCAGACCTCGTCGACAGACGAGGGCGATGGGAAGGAGTCACGCGGACCTGAGGCACGACCGCAGAAGGGGAAAGCCTCTCGTCCATTTCGCTCTCCTTCTACTCCATGGAATAAGAATGGCAGGGAGACTACCCGGAGGGACGCTTGGATTCTTCCAATTGGCGAAGGCCTATGTCGGAATTCATGGAAATGATTCCACGACTCCCAGGAACGGCAACCTGTCGCCTGGTCGTCGCACTGGGGGGACCGCGCCCGTGACCTGACGGGAGAAACGGCGGGCCAGCCCTCTTCGGGCTCGCCAACGGGATGGACAGCGTTCGCGAGCGGGCCGATGGCGGCTTTGGCCGGCTCGCATCCTCAGCACTCCGAGAGAAGCTGATGGCGGGCGCGGATTCGGCCATCTTCAGAGGTCGTCGTCGGCGAGAAATCGACCGTGGCCCTCGGTCTCGAGCCAGTGATAGAGGTGGACCTGATACAGAAACGATGCCACCACCTCTTCTCCCAGTTCGTGGGTGTCGGTGCAGACAAATGGCACCTGCAAACCCACCAACAGGGCGATCAGGGATTGGGTGATGCGATTGGGGTTGCCACCGGCGTTAACGTAGGCCGACTTCACTTCGCTGAGCGACGCTGAGATTGCCAACAGCCGATACGAATACTGGCTCATCCTTCGAAGGCGACTCACGAACGCAGCGCGCTCGCTGGTAAAGGAATGGATGAGGTCGGCAAGTCCTTCCGCTCGACCACGCACAGGTGCTCAAGGCCAGCGACGGAGTAGTTCCCCAGGTCGAGCGCCCGTCGCTGCACATCGGCAAACCAGCCTTCAAAACGGGAAAAACCGAACGGATGCTTTTCGCGGGTGTCTACCACGGCCACCGGGAGCGGCGTCCGAAGCTGGGTACCATCCGCTCGGCCAGCACTGGTATGGCTGGGTGAGGCACAGGCTTCGAGCTCGACTGCCACTGCAGAGGCGACAGGATCAGAAAGTGGCGTCTCTTCATCGCTTCTCCGGGCGACCCCCGCTCGCTTAGGAACGTTAGCACAGAGCGGACTTGGGAACCGCAAGCAAACCTACTATCCATAACATCCACGGGCGGTCGATGTGATATGCAACGCAGAAGGTTAGCAGTTCTTCGGCGTCAAATTTGGAGGGCGCTTGACCTCGAACGGTGTCGTCCGAAACTTCCCGAGATCAGCTGGTCGGAGTCTAGCGAGACAAGGGGTGGCCAATGCACCGATCTACTCCCATTGCGGACGCATGGCCGCTGCTCTCCATTCGCTCGGCGCATTTTTGCATCTTGGCTGGCTGTGACCGGAAAGCGATTGGCGGGATAAGAGCCCACTCCCATCCCGGTGGACGAGCAACCGCTTTGCCCGCAACTGCTCCCCTAAATGTCGTGGACGCCCATGCCCCGCGCCGCGGCGGCCTCAACTGACCTGGGGAACGGGTGGACACGAGGGGGCCGACTGCGCTGGGCTGTCATCACTTGAGCTCAGGGTCCCGCGGTCTCGCAAGCTGCCTATTTCGGGTACCAGTCGAGCAACCGGACTTCGATGCCGGTTCCTTCCAGTCCTTTCTGAAATAGGGAGAGATCGGACCCGCGGTAGTGGTATGGAACGACGATCTTCGGGTGGAACGCCTTGACGGCTTCGGCAGCCTCGTTGGGAGGCATGGTGTAGGGCAGGTTCATGCACACGAAGGCCACATCGATATTCTTCAGCGCGCGCATTTCAGGCGTACCCTCGGTGTCGCCCGAGAAGTAGAAGCGCTTGCCCCCGTAGGTGAGGATATAGCCGTTGCCCCGCCCCTTATCGTGGAAGAGGGTGCCCGGGGCCGGCCCGCGGGTGAGGTTGTAGGCCGGGACGGCCTCGATGCTCCATCCTTCCCAGGTTTTCGTCTCCCCGTTCGCAATCGGCTTGGCACGCGTGACGGTCTTGACCACGGCTGGCGCTCCGAGAATCTCGGTCCCCTCTTTGCTGATTTCGCTGATCGAGGCCGGGTCCATGTGGTCCGCGTGAATGTCAGTAATCAGAATGAGGTCGGCCTTTGGGCGTCCACTGAGTTTTGCCGGTTTGGCCGGGTCGAGGTAAATGGTTTTTCCTCTCGCCTCGATCAACGTGCTGGCATGAAACAACGGAGTGATCCTGACCTCTCCGGCCGAAGTCGAAAAGGTCTGCGTGGCGGTCGCCGAGTGTGCAACCGACGACGTGGCGATGACGGAGCAAGCAAGCGCAAGAACGAGTTTCATGTCGACCTCAGGTTCGCTTTCATGGTTGACCGCAGGCCTTTGCCCTCAATAGCGTGCGATCACGCATCGAAGAATACAGTCACCTTCGCTGCGAAAGTGGATGTCAACTCGCTGGTCCGGGCTCCTCGGGTCGGGTTGCGCCATCCGATCCGATTAGCACGGGCCTTCCTCTGGAACGAATTCGAGTACCGGATCCGTTGCGTTCGCCTGATCTCCAGCAAAGTAGACTCCTGTGCACAGCCCTTCAAAAGTCCGCGAGGGAGCACCAATATTACGAGGAATGTCGGTAGCCGGCCATTCGGCCCGACGACCCCGCCAGGTTTGTGGTTTCAAAGACGCAGCTCCCCTCTTCGGAAGTGGGCGCGTCCAAAGCCGCGGAACGAAGGATGGGGGCTCGATCTTGGGTATCCTCGGGACGAAGTCCTGCCACGCCTCATGGATCCGTTCCCCAAACTTGCGCGCCGCAAGCCTCATCCTCTCGCGGTTCAACCGCGCAGAGTCCTCATGCTGCCGCGTCCACAGGCTGTCGATCGATGGGGTATCGCTTCGGAGGCAGCAATGCTTGTACTTGCGTCCGCGGCCGCAGGGACAAGGATCGTTTCTTCCGATCTTCTCACCGGCATGGAGAGCCATAACTTTTTGGACATTACCGCGTGCAGCCTGTGGAAGGCAAGGGCGCAGCAGCCTGGCGCGAGGAGGCGGATACTGGATTGATTTTTTTCTTTCGAGAGGAGAACTGCCATGCCAAATCAACGCTCGTCGAGCAAGGCGAGAAGGTACCTTACGACATCTGTAGGAGTTCCTGACCTTCCTCAAACAGCGTGCTGGCTTGGTTCTTCGATTTTCATATTCGTCGCGACACCGTGTCCGACGCAATGGCTCTAATGTGGGCGTTCACCGGGCTTTCCCGAATACCTCCGTGAGCCTTCGATGACGACCTCATTCGTGACGCAGAGCCTGCATCGGTTGGATCAGCGACGCTTTGTTCGCCGGTCCCCAGCCTGCCAACATAGCAATGGCAAACAGCAGCAATGCCGCGCCCGCGAGCGTGGGTGAATCGGTCGGCTTCAGGCCGTAAAGCATTGAGCGGACAAATTGCGTGAGCAGCAGCGCGGCTCCAAGTCCAGTGCCGACGCCAATCGCGGCTAGCCATGCGGTCTCACGAAGAATCATCAGCAGCACCTGGCTTGCTTGCGCACCCAGAGCCATGCGAATGCCAATCTCATTGAGGCGGCGCCCGACGGTGCAGGCCATGATGCCGTAGACGCCAATACTGGCGAGGAGGAGAGCGAGAACGCCAAAGCCAGCCGTCAGGGCGGCGAAGATCCGCTCTGGCGCTATGCTCGCGTTGATTTGATCGGTCTGTGTGCGTACATCGATCACGGGCAGGTCGATATCCACCGACTGGACTGCGGAGCGTATTGCGGTGACAAAGCCTCCAGGGTCACCATTCGTGCGCACCTCGAAGGTCATGCCGTGGCGGGCGTCCTTCTGTTGCTGGTACAGGACATAGAAGGTTGGAGGCGGGTCGGTTCGGAGGTCCGCGTACTTTGCATCCGCACAGACACCGATGATTTCATATCTCTCTTCCTCTTCCGTCTTGAAGGTTTTGCCGACCGAATTCATCGCCGCGAACTCTTTGCGGGCCAGAGCCTGATTGATGATCGCAACCTTGGGCGAAGTTGGCGTGTCGCGAAAATCGAAGGCGCGGCCATACAAAAGAGGTATGCGCAACGTCGCGAAAAACGTTCGTCCGACGGAGTTCAACAGCGCAAACTGTTCGTGACCGGGCCTCCTGGGCTGACCATCGGGGAAGAAGCCATCATTCGACGCCGTTTGCGCCAGGAGAGGCTCCACCGACAATGTGACCGATTCCACTCCGGGCAAGGGCGCGATCTTTTCTTCGATCTGATGCAGCACTTCGATATTCTTCGGCGCTGGATAGCGCTGTCTCGGCGGGACAATGGCAAAGAGCAACAATCCCTTCTGCTGGAAGCCCGTATCGGCAGCGTTCAGATTCACTAGGGTGCGCACAAAGAGTCCGGCGCCCACCAGCAATAACATGCAAAGCGACACCTGAAAGATCACCAGCGTTTTACCGGCGAATCCCTTCCTGCGGTGTGTGGTGGTCGCAGCGCTGTCCTTCAATCCAGCGTTGACGATAGTCCGCGTGGCCTGCCAAGAGGGTCCCACGCCGAACAGAAGACCGCTGAGCACAGAGATAGTCAACGTGAAGGCGAAGACGCGATAGTCAAAGCGACCGCTGATTGGGGCCACACCCCACGACGAGGACAACAGCCGTGGAATCACGTCTCGACCCAGATAGCCGAGCACGAGGCCTGCAGTTCCCCCAAGCAGAGAGAGCAGGAGATTCTCCGTGAGCATCTGGCGGAGAATACGAGCTTTTCCCGCGCCCAAAGCGAGACGCACGCTCATCTCGCGCTGGCGCGATGCGGAACGGGCCAGCAACAGGTTGGCGATATTCGCGCAGGCCAGCAGAAGTACAAGGCCCGTCAGCGCCAGAAGGATTGAACTCGGCTGTTCGAGTTGGCGGTCGGTGTAACTCAGCCAGCCTCGGTTGCCGGGAATGAGAGTCAAGGGCGGCAGGGTTCCATCCTTGGGAACTGGCATGCTCGCCCTCACCGCTTGGTCAAGTGTTACGGCCATAGAGGCGCGCGCTGAGTTCTCCGAGATGCCGGACTGCAGCCTTCCCATAACCTGCACCCACCAGATATCCGGGTCATTTAGAAGAGAGCTCGTTCCCTTCGGAGCAATAACCGGTTGCATGCTCAACGGCAGGAACACATCGGGGCACACTTCCACATGCGACGCTCCGGTAAAGGCCTTCGGCGCGACTCCGATGATGGTGATGGGGACCAGATTGAGCTTTACGGCCTTGCCAATCACCGCAGACGAGCGGCCAAAGCGCCGCGCCCAGAAAGCATCGCTGATTACGGCAACGGGACCGCCGCCAGGCGCGATATCGTCCGCTGGCTCAATGGGTCTGCCGAGGACGGTCCCGACGCCGAAACCTTCAAAATAGTTGCCGGAAACGAGCTCTCCAGTGACCATTTCAACGTGGTTATCGATGGTTGCTGTCAGGCGGTCGAAGCCACCACCAAGTTCCTTGAAAGCGAAGAGATTACCCAGCGTGTGATTCTGGCGCCGCAACTGCTCGTAGACGGGATATGAAAATGATGCGACGAGGCTGTGCCCTTTGCCGTCGGGGTAGAAGTCTCCCCACATACTCCCCACTACGGATCGGTCGTCCTGGGTCCAGGCCAGGAGCCGGAGTTGGTCTGGATGCGACACCAACAAGGTATCGAACATGGCGGCTTTGGCCAGAGTGAAGATTGCCGTGTTCGCTCCAATGCCCAGCGCGAGGGATGCAACCGCGATGACCGTGAACCTTGGGCTTTTGCGCAGCATGCGCACGCCATAGCGAAGATCCACCCATAGCTCGTCCCACAAACGCAGGCCCAGCGAAGCACGAATGGCATCCTTGTGCGATTCGATACCGCCGAACTGGAGGCGTGCCCGACGCGTTGCTTCCTGCTGGGGAACGCCGCTGCGGACTAGGTCTTCGGCATAGCTCTCGATATGGAAGCTTACCTCGGCCTCCATGCCGTTTTCGAGGTGCGACCGCTTCACGATCCACTTCAACCACGAACGGAGCTGCGCGAAGAGTTTCATATCTCCTCCGAGGTCGTACGCAGAATGCTGGCGACAAGTGCCGCCATGTTGTTCCACTTCTCGGTCTCGGATTGGAGTTGACGCCGACCGGCCGTGGTCAGTCGGTAGAACTTCGCTTTGCGCTTGTTCTCGGATTCGCCCCACTCACTGACGATCAAGCCCTGGTGCTCCAGCCGGTAGAGCGCCGGGTACAACGAGCCCTGTTGGATCTGCAACTGTTCGCCGGAGATCTGCTGTATGCGAAGCAAAACCCCGTAGCCATGCAGCGGGCCGAGCGAGACAGCCTTGAGGATCAACATGTCGAGAGTGCCTTGCAGCAAATCGACCTGTTTTCCCACGATCTCTCCTTTTACGTCTAGGAGAGAAACGATAACAACACTCTCCTAGACTGTCAAGGAGAGGACTGCGCGCTGTTATCCCTCGGCGGGTGGCGATAGCGACTGTAACGACCCCTGGACCCGTTTCACGCCATTGGGCAACAACAGGCAGCAGTGCTCCGCGAACTCGTTCATCGCCCAGTGCAGACCAACGAAGTAGGCCGCTGCGCGGCCCTGCTGGGCGGATTTGTTGAGGTCGCGCGCCGCACTGGTCTCCCGCTGCGCCTGCTGGAGGTCGGAGCCGCAGCGGCGCTGATCCTTCGCTGGGACCACTACTTCTACGAAGGGGGCCATGCAGGCTGGGGCGATCCCGATTCGCCGGAGCGCATTTCCAATGTATTTGGTGACGTATATCCGCGTCTCGATGTGTCGACGGGGATCGAAGAGCGCCACGGCTGCGATACTTCACCGATTGACCCAGCCACGGACGAAGGCGCTTTAACGCTACCGTCGTATGTGTGGCCCGATCAGATGGAGCGCTTTCGTCGGCTTACGGCGGCGATCGATGTTGCGCGCCGTGTGCCCGCCCCTGTCGACCGCGCCAATGCGGCCGATTGGATCGAGGCGGCGCTGGCCCGCGGCGTTTCTGGCGTGGCAACGGTGGTCTATCACTCCATTGTGTGGCAATACTTGTCGAATGCAGACCGGGCGCGCTTCAAGCGCGTGATGGCTGCAGCAGGGCAGGCCGCCACTCATGACAGTCCGCTTGCCTGGCTTCGCTTTGAGCCAGGACGCAACATCGCTGAAGTCCGCTTGAGACTTTGGCCCGGCAGCAAAGACCAGCTGCTCGCCCGATCTGGCTTCCATGGAAAGCCGGTGTACTGGCTAGCACCCGGGAACTAGAAATTGCAACGCGGATTGGTTCCGAACGAGTTGCCGCTAGCCTTGATCGGAAACGCCTCGGGGCAGACTCTCGCGCGGGAGGGGGTCTCGATCCGAGGCGTTTTCGATAAGGAGGTTAGGAGGAAGCCGCTGGCGTTTGCGGCGGACGCGTGGAGCTATGGGATTTGAAT
>Ga0137415_10002899_pt1 | contig 16985 bp, 21 predicted proteins | sample CZODoug3_1_1_16f_FD_183082 | JGI IMG/M metagenome (GOLD analysis project Ga0137415, IMG submission 183082) | Vadose zone soil fungal communities from Angelo Coast Range Reserve, California, USA - CZODoug3_1_1_16fungal (Hybrid Assembly) | ecosystem: Environmental > Terrestrial > Soil > Vadose...
GCTTGACAACTATTACTGTTGTGGTACTACTACAAAATGTAACCTGCGTACCATTGGTCTGAGCGGCGCTGTGCCTCATCCTAGACCCGTTGACAATACAAGCCCAACCGGGCGGGAGAAAACCAGCCGTGAAAACCCAGATGAGCAAAGAAAAGTTGGCGCTGTTCGTAGCGAGAGATGACGCGCATGACATTTTGGAACCGTTGGTAGATTCGATGCTCGCCAACGGATTGACGGCGGTGCAAGTTGAGAAGGCGATTGCCGCGTCAGCCGAACGAGTGTTGCGCATCTCCCTGACAGATCGGGGGCTGCCGGTCGGCGTGCGCACCGGCGTGCGTCTTCGCGGCACTACCGTCGAGGCTGAAGCGCGACGGATTGCCGCTAAGATAGTTTTGGCCACCGGGCGTCTGAAAGCGGTTGCCGCGTAGGGACGTGCCTGTCCTGGCCCGGCAGGTGGCCCGGCCACGAATGAAGGTTTACACCGGGTCTGGTGCCTTCATGGGTGCCAGCCCGGTTTTGTCGTTTAGGGGCGATTTGCGGCCTTCGTCCGGGTTCTGCACCCGGAACTGCATCAACCGGCTAGATCGTGGCAGGGCGGGCGGTATCCGTGGCCCCTACGCTCATTTCAGACCGATGTCAAGAGAAAAGTGTTGCAATTCGCTTCTGCCTGTGGTATAATTGTTCCCGAATCGAAGTAAGCACCCGCAGAGGAACGTCCGCAACACGTTCGCTTCCCACCCCGTCAAGGTTCTGCACACTGACAAAAACTGAGAGCACGTCCACGCGCCGGTCAACCGGGATGCGTGGATGTGTGCGAGGAAAGACCCAAATGGACGCAGCAAACCGCGAGGCACTGGCGCAGAGAGTCGTTGAAGGTTACAAGATCGTCTGCCGCAAACTGAAGGACATGGAGGAAGACATCCGTGCTCTTTGGGCAGAGTTCGACGCCCTGCCAGCCGGTGACACGATCATGGGCTGCAAGACCAAGACTCAGTTCTGCGCCAAGTATCTTGACCGCGAGCTTCGCAGCGTCCGCTACATGCTGGACGGTGGCAACCGCCACAGAGGGGAAACTGTTTCCCCTGATCCAGCAGAGACAGACTTCGACGTGCTTGACGTTGTGTACGAAAAGGTTTCTGCGTTCGTCTGCGCTGAGAGTGCAAGTCACCCAGTGCAGACCCTGCCCGTTCTTGTGGACGCACTCACGAATGGACGCACCCTCACCTCGGAAGAAATTGAAACGCTTGATGCCATCGTTGAAAGCTTGCGTCAGATTTCTGATATGGCCAACGAGTACCACTATAAGTTGATGGGTTTGCGTCCAATGGAGAAGGTCGCGTGACAGAGGCGCACGCCATTGCCAAGGAAAGGTTCGCTGCTGACCCGTCGAAGTGCTTTCAGCGGCACATCCGCGAGCTTCACAGCGAGCTTGACCCGCGAGAACCGATTGCTTCGTTAGACGGCGCGACAGTGGAGAAAATCTCAAAGGCTGAGGCCGAGGCTCTGATCTTGAAAAATGAATGGCTGGGAACGCTGGGAACAGGCGCGGTTGCTTTCTACGGCCTCAAGATCGCCGGTGAGTTGTTGGGCGCTGCTGTTTTTGGGGTGGGCAGTTCCAACGAAGCCCGCAACGTCTGCGGAGAAGAGAACCGCGCACTTGTTGTCACTCTGATGCGGGGTTGCTGCGTCCACTACGCTCCAAAGAATGCTCCATCTTTCCTTGTGCGTTATGCGTGCAAGCTGGCCAGCGCAGAACACGGATGGAAAGTCTTTATCGCCTATTCTGACCCCTCGGCTGGTGAGATTGGGCAAATCTATCAGGCCGCGAACTGGCACTTCATCGGGGCAGGAATGGGAAGGCCGCAAGGAAGCGTTCACATCGGTTGGCGCACCCCCGATGGTTCAACCATAAGTTCCCGAAGTAGGCGACTGACAAAGAAGCAGTGTTTGGCGCGAGGCTACACGCCTAACGTCGAAAAACCAAAAGGTCGCTGGGTCTGGTTTGAAGCGGAGTGCGAAAGGCTGAAAGCGCAGTGTCGCTATCCATTTCAAAAATATCCAAAGCGAGTTGCACCGATGGAGGAAAAGGCATGAAACGTTCGATCAAATCCAGCATCCATCAGCGCATCACCGCGAATCAACAACGCGCCGCTGCCGTATTGCAGCAGGACGAACGCGAGCGCGAACTGTTGCGGGAGTTGAACCGGAAGGCGAGTGAGCAGACCACAAAGTGACCCCTGCATTTTTTTGGATACGCACCGCGTGCAGCTACATACCAAAAAGTGCAGGGGTGCCCTTCGGCCTAAGCTGGCGCTTACTTGATTTCTGCGCACACAAAAAAGAGAGCAGCCGGAAAGCTCAGTTTATTTTCAGTTTAATTCTCAATCTCTTCTATCTATGGCTGCACGGATGTGCAGGGGTTGATACCAAAAAATGCAGGGGTGGGGCTGCATGGATGTGCAGGGGTGGGCTGCACGGATGTGCAGTACTAGTTTTTGCAGGGGTGCATGGATGTGCAGCCCTTTTGAAGTGGTAGAAGTTACCGAAAACAAGAAAGAAGGAACATACGAAAGTGAGTGAGAAGGAAAATTTGACCGTGCTGGTGTGGGAACATGCGCCTAGCCGGTTCTGGGGAACAGATTTGAATTTGCTGCTTAAGCTGGCCGGGCTGAGCCAACGTGACGGGTTTGCGTTTGCAGGTGTGGAACGTCTGGCCGTCATGTGCGGAGTGAAACCGCGTGCCCTGCGATATGCACTACGCGAGTTGGTGAAGGCTAAGGTTCTCAAGGTTCAAAACCGAAAGGGTCACAGTAATAAGTACTTTTTGAATGTGGAAGAATTGAAGAAGCTGCCTTCAATCCACAGGGCAGAACCCATCGCGGAAGCCGTCAAGCTCTCCGTCGATCTGGAAGAGTCTCTGCGTGTGAATCTGAATGGAACCATACCGGCAGACTGGCGCAGCACGTGGCCGGTTGAGTTGCAGAAACTTTTCGACGCAGGACATACGGACGCGCAGCTACGCCCGATCATAAAATTTGCGCGGCTGCATGAGTGGTGGTCTGACGAACTGCGGAAGAACGGCGCGCACGGGTTGGTTAGCAACTTCACAACGATTCTTGAGCATTTCACGAAAAATCAGCCAAAGGTGGCGGCATGACAACACTGGAAAATGTTCTACACGAAGTCGAACAGCGCGAAAAAGAACTGGCCGCGCTGAGCAAGTTGTGGGCAGTAACTGTGGGAGAGCACACACCTTCCACGGTGCAGTTCGGCACGTGGCTGTCGCTTCACGGTTTTGCTGGCGTGGTGGAAGGCATACGCATCACTGGGCGGAAGTTTCAGAAGATGGACGGAAAAATGGGAGCGATTCACCTTCTGCGGTTCACAAGTTCTGTCATGAACTTCCGCAGAGGTAAGCAGGCCGCATGATCGGGCAGGGCCGGTGTAAACCACTTGCCCGGCACGAATCGCTTGGTGGACCAAACAACCATCAAGCGATCTGCTGCACCGTGTGCGGGAATTTACGCCAGCAAAAGTTACTTAGTAGTGGGAAGGGCAACAAACTCTGTTCCGGTGGGAACAAGAGCAAGCGCACACTGTGCGCCAAACGAAAGGTTCAACGATCATTCAGGGTCATGTCAACTTCCGAAGTAGTAGGGTCAAGGCCACAGATGCCTTGGCTGCCCGGCTGCGTTTCTTTGGGCAAAGGGTTGCGCGCCTATTTCTGCGCAGAAGGCAAAGCCAAACTGAAAGTCGAGTTTGGAATCACCACGGTTCATCTCAAGAGTGGTAACAAGTTCTTCGTAGCGGCCACTTACCGTGACGCGAATGGGAAGCTGGTAAGCAGGGCCGTTCACAAGTTGCTGAAGCCTGCCGAAGAAGGCCACGTCTACAAATTTGCAAACGGCAATCCGTTGGACTTGCGGTTGAGCAATCTGCTGGTTGCGGCACCGGAACGGAAAGAGCGGCGAACATACAAACCGCGTGTGAAGCGGCAGCGGCCCGAGAACCCAATCACACCCGAGCAAGCCCGCGAATGGCTGATTACGCCACAGCCGAACAGCAAAGGGCGCGAAGTCAGCGTGTGGGAGCGGATGCGGGAGAAGATCGGGGCGATTCTGCGGCAAGATGGTTTGGCCGAAGTCATCCACAGCGATTGCGTTATTGAAGTGCTGACGCAGGTGGATGGTGGAAAGTTTTGTGGCACGAACTACAAGACGTTCCTGAACTGGTGCCTAACTATTTGCGACGGCCAAGCCACAAAACGCCAGATGGGTGTCTTGTGCGGGTATGTTGGCGACATCGAAGAAGACCCGGCTGCAATAAAATTGAAGGCTGTGCTGAAAGAAACGAAGAAGTCTTTTGGTAGCAGCAAGCTGTCAACGGAAGGTCGAAGCTACGGGGCAAAGTCAAAACGTGCGGAAGGCAGCGATGCGCAGTTTGATGCAAAGATGCCGACACGTTTGATGCGCAGAGAAAGTAAACGCTTCGGAACGAAGCTGAACAAGCGCACAGAGTTTTCGTCTTTCGCGGTGAAATGACCCTTCACTGCGACACCGCAGGGTGGAACGTTGCCCACCACACTCCTTCCACCCTGCACCAAGTTTGGCGTACGGTTGCCGATTCGACACACAATGTCGCGGCCCAACTCCACGGTGAGCTTCAAAGTTCACCGAAATTTTCACCGTGCTTTTTCTTCAGCGGCTTTCGCAGGCTAGCTGACAGCCTAAAAAACTGGAAGCGAATTTCCACGGTGATTAAAGACCCAGCGCACCATGAGACATAGAACCCTCTACGCGCTGGGCACCCTTTGAGTTCCCCGCAGTTTTTAGCTTGTCCTTCAAACTGCGGGCCGGGCAGTCGTTATGGGCTGCCCACCAATTTTGGCCGTTACTCTTCTCACGCGGAGAGCCGAGCCAACGAACGGGCGGCAGAAGTTCAAGGCCACTCTGCCTCTTTGCCTGCCGCCCAGATTTTTTGTTTGGAAGGAACGCGATTGAAGACCAAGAAAGTGCATGGAGTTGATTTGCCTGCGTCTTCGTTCGCGTACGTTGGCGACGAAAACGACACGGCAACGTGGGTGCTTCCAATTCATGTGCCGGGCGACAGACAAAAAACTGTAAACCTGATTAAGTCTGCCGCGTATCGCGTGGCCGATACCAAGGCTATTCCAGAATCAGAGCGTCAGAAAGTATTTCTGAAGATTGCCGGTGCAGCCCAAGCCCACGGCATCAAGGTGCCAGCCAGCGAGCGGCCAGCACCTACACTGCCCGGCAGTGTACGTCCCAAGCCAGAGCAACCGCTGGATGCTGAAGACGTGGAAGAGAAAGCAGCGCGGGCTGAAGCCGAGCTTCACAGAGAGCGTTTAATCAAACAGATTGGAAACTGGTGGGATAGATGACAAGCGAACAACGGCAGCCTCTGAACGAAGTAGCCAACGAATCCTTTGAGCGCACCATGTCATATTGCTACGAATGTCTGACAGACCTACATCCGCACTATGCGTGCATTGAGTGTGCAGGTTGTGGCTTCCTTCTGTGCGCCGATGGTTGTACCCGGTGTCACTGCGAAGTGATGAAGACCACTGGGCAACGCAACGCGGCGTGATCGTCTCTGGTTGGGTTGGTCAACCTCTTGAAGGCAAAGGGTAGGGGGTATGTCCTTTTCTATCAGTGTCTTGGCGGTGACCGCCGCTCCCCTTTTTTTCTGCCTGTGCACATCAGAACCGCTTCTTACCGGACATACCCAAGCAGCAGCAGGTTCGTACCAAGAATAAACAGCAGGCAAAGTCCAAGAAAGTAGAACCAAAGTGGCGGCAACTCGGAAAAGCGCAAAACAGAAACTTCTTCAGGACACATTCAAGAAAAGCCGTGAAGCAGCGCGCAAGAAACCGGCGAACCCAGAGCAAGAGTTGGCCGATTGCCGCGAGGCGCTTGAGGCTATGCGGCAGAACCTGCGACTGGCGACGGCAGACATTGCATCACGCGGCCTTCTGGTGGAGACGGCGGTTAATGACTCCCACGGGAAAATGTCGAAGGTTGACAGAATCAATCCCAGCATAAAAATCCAGCGAGAAGCGATGCGGGCTATCTCGAATCTCAAGAAACAAATTGCCGGGCTGGAAGAGGAAGAAAAAGCCCGCGAACAGAAGAAGAAAGATGAAGACGGACGTTCGGAGTTTTCACGTTTTGAACGCCCACATGACGAAGATGAAGAAGAATCAAAAGAATTTCCAAGGCATTGATCTGGAACTGCCGTACAGCTACGGCCTGTTGTTGAAATATAAACTCATCAAGGAACGCACCAGCACACCGGCAGTGTTGAGCACCATGCAGCGAGTTGCAAAGCACCCTAGCGTGGCAAAGAAACGTGCCAAGCTCATTCCGTTGGAAAAGATTTTGTGGCAGATGAACCTTCGCCAACTGGCCACGCTTCGCAAAGCTGTATCGCGGTGAAGACCCACATCACCAAGCACCTTCCACCGGTGCCAGTGTTTTTCAACGAACCCGAAGACCTAGACGGTTGGTGCGAAGGAAAACCCGGCACTGGCCGCATCGTTGCGATAAAGAGCGTGCTTTATTCGGACGGCAGTGCAGTCCGCTGGTACAGAGTTGAAGCAACAAAAAAGATCCGAAACAAAAATTTCAAGCACAAGAGAGCACAGAAATGAAGGAACTACGTTACGCAGTTGCGCGGGAACTTCGCGCCACCGGCACAGGCAAGCAAAAGCGAGTCGAAGGCTACGCGGCCACTTGGAACAACCCTACTGACATTGGTGATTTTGATGAAACTATCAGCCCAGACCCTTTCACCAGTTTGGATAAAGACAATGTGGTAATGACTCTAAATCACGATGACTCCCTGCTGTTAGGACGCTCAGGCGTCAACCTTCAGCTTACGCAAGACCATGTGGGGTTGCGGTTCGAGTGCGCGCTTAACGACAGTTCAGTTGCACAGGACGTGTACGAAAATCTTCAAAGCGGAATTTTGAGCGAGTGCAGTTTTGCTTTCACCGTCAATCCAGATGGCGAAGCATGGAGCACTCTGCCAAACGGCAGGATGTTGCGCACATTGAAGAACCTGAAACTGTGGGATGTCAGTGTTGTCACCAGCCCGGCCTACAGCGGCACTTCGGCGGCAGCGCGTAATGTCATAGCAGCCGACATCCAACAGCGCATGGCCGGTGCAACTCTGGCGGCAGACACGGCGGCACGCAAAGCCAAGGTGCAGGCAGCCATTGACTGCCACGCCGAATGGCAGCGCACTCACGTTGCCGCAGAGATGGCCGCGCTGGATGAGCAGTACCGCGCACGGCTGGAATTTCTCAGCACGATTTAGTCCAACCAAAAACTTTCTAGCAATAGAAAACGTGTCCGCACCACGTGTGTGTGAAATGTGCAGAAGCCGAGTCTCGCGGCCAATCGAGAAAAGACCACTCAAATCAAAAAAGGAAAATATGAATCCGTTACAACGTTACACCAGCGAAGCAGATTCGCTGACACGGCAGACGCAGACGCCGCAGACTCGCGCAAGGTTGCAATTCCTTCTCGCAGCCATCAAGACCGTCAAAGAATTTTCCGAAGTTCGCAGCACCGATGAGAAGAGCGCACAGGCAGAGTTCCGTGACTACCTTGTTGGCGCGCCCCTAGAAACGAGAACTGTCCTAACAGAATCCAACACCGGCCAACTGGTGCCAGCGTCTTTCTATAACACCTTGCTGACCGGCCTTGCTCAGTACACGGAACTGATGTCACGCGATAACGTCTCGCTGATTGAATCCGATAAGGCGTTGCCCCTCAAGCTTCCTGAGATTGATCTGAGCACCATTTCTTCCGCGATTGTGGCGCAAGGCGTGGATGCTCCACCGGTGGCCAACCCAACCATTGCCAGCGCGACGCTGAAGGGTTTTAGCTACAGGTGCAATCCTCTTGCCTCAAGCTTTGAACTTGAACAGGATTCTTTTGAGTCGATCACTGACATCTTCACTCAAGCTTTTTCTGTTGGGCTTGCGCGTGGTATTGGCGCAGACCTTGTGAATGGAGCAGGGGCAGGAACCGCGCCGCAAGGACTTTTAACGGCAGCGGCCAACTCTGGTGTGACATCCACGGTTAGCGGAGTGTGGAGCGGAGTTGATCTTGCAGCAGTTTACGCTTCCTTGAATCGCGCCTACCGCGTTTCTCCGAAGTGCGCGTGGGTGATGCATGACAGCACGTATCAACAGATTTTGGCGCTGAAAGACTCTAGCGGACGGCCACTACTGGACATTCGTGATGACCAAGAGAAACTGTTCGGAAAGAAAGTCTTGATCTCCCCGGACATGCCCACTGGCCCATCGGCAAAGTCCATAATTTTTGGTGACCTGAGCCAATTTTTCGTGCGTGTGGTCAAAAGTGGTGTCATGGTGCGCCGCAACGTGGAAGCACCGGGATATGCGGAGACTGGTGCAGCTTTGTACACTGCATACCTCATGGTGGATTCTGCTCTGAACACTGCCGGTGGTGGCGTGAAGCCGGTTGTTTACGCGACTGCTCACGTATAAGAACTGAGAAAAAGGAAAACTGAAAAAAAATGATTGCTGAATACATCACTCGCGGTGTGCAGTCGCTAACCGCAAATCTTGGCTTGACCAAGATGAACCAACTGCTGACTGACCCGGTTGTGGATGCTGTTAACTCCAACGCGGCGATTCTGGACAACGCGGCCATTTTGGTTGCAGCCCCTGCATTGGCAACGTCCACCGGCAAGCCCGGTCAGATTGCCTACGATGCTACGCACGTTTATGTTTGCGTGGCAACGAACGTCTGGGTTCGCGCATTGCTGGCGACCTTCTAAAAACAATCCAACAAATATCTGGGCTGCATCGTGTACTCGGTGCGGCCCAGTGTTTCTATTCGCAGCACACATCCTTGAAAGTGGGTCAAGCATGGGCAGATCGTACTGTGACAACGATTTTTCAGATCGGGAAGTGCAAATGAACCCCGACTTCTACGGAGACGCAGCAGCAATCTCTGTGGATGACACAGCGGCAAGCGCGCTTCCTATTTCTGTTTCAGGAAAAGAGAAGCAAGAGGCCACGGAAGAGATTGAAGCACCTACGGTGGCTGTTCGTTTCGACGGCGACGGTTTCGCAGTGGAAGTTGATGACGAAGCGGAGTCCGCAGCAGAAGAACCGGTAGAAGCCATGCCGCTGCCACATAAAATTGGAGTGACTGAGTGGGGTAGCGCATTCGCAGAAGTGCATTCACGCGCACGCAATCTTGAAAACCACTCAAAAGTTACGGCCATTCGCTACATCCAGAGTGGCAGCACCAAGAAAATTTCTTGCCTGCCTTCAACCGTGGATTTTCTGGCTGACGTTCAGATCGTGGCCAGAAAGGTTCTCTCGCCTGCCCTGTATCGCGTGTGGCAAGAAATTTACTGGCAGGGTTTCGGAGAAAATGCACACCGCGTGCCTGAAGCTCTGCAATTGGCGATTCAGTTCCGCTGTGGCAGCGCGTTTAGAAAAGCTCTTCTACCATTCCACGTTTATTGGAACTTGCGAACGAAACCGGAGAAGCTGTGCGCCATGAGCTTTGAAATTGTTCCTGATGCCCGCGAAGCCCGCAACAAGCGACGCAGGGCAGCCCGCAAAGCGCGGCCTGTCATCAGCGTCTACGCGGCGGCAGCATGACCGGCTTCTGCATATTTGAGAGCAGGCACGGTGATCGCATGGCATACCGCTGTGCTTGCTGCCATCTCTTCACGGTCTTCCCTGAAGGCGACAAGCCACGCGTGTGGCATTGCAACCGGTGGAGTGAATACGTGTCACCGCCAGAAACGTTTTGGACGTGGCTCTTCGGTCACGATGAATTGCCGCGAGTCAAACCGCAGGCACCAGCGTTCCGGGTACTGAAGCATCCACAGATTGAAAACGAAAACAACAACACAGAAGTCTGAGAGAAAAAGAAGAATTGAACATGGCAAAAATTGCCTTGGCTGTTGGCTTGGGAATACTCGGTGCAGCTATCTCGGTTGCGACTGGTGGTCTTGGTGCCTTTCCGGTAGGTGCGTGGGCAGCCGATATTTTCGCCGGTGCGTCAGTTGGTTTCAGCATTGGAGAAGTAGACGAAGAAAGTATGTTCCGTGGACAACGACTCATGAAGGAGATGGCAATTGAAGCTAAACCTTCCTGAGATTGAACACCGGAACTTTGTGCCCTATGAAGGCATTGCTGCCTTCATAGACAAGGCCAGCGAAAGACCGGCGCATCTTGTCAATTTTGAAACGGAACAAATCGAAGAGGGTGCTCCTATTTCCTTCACCCGTGCAGCGGTGGAAGCTGCTCTTCCAACTCTTCTTGGGATGGGACTCTGTTTCCAAGAGGGCAGCTATCAGAATCACGCGCCACGATCAAAGTGCGGGCTAATCACAGAGGCATGGGTTGAAGGCGACGAATTGCGGATTCGCGGTTTCATATACGGGCTTGACTTCCCCGATGTCGTTGCGGAACTGCAAAAGAATTACAGACATCTAGCCTTGTGTCCGATGATGCGCGACCTAGAAATAGACCCTAAGACACTCCCAGAGTTGTTTTCTGTCCTGAAGATGACTTTCACGGGAGTGGCACTCATGCGTGCTGGCACCACCGGCTTCGATGGCACAACTATTCGGATTCGCCGTGCAGAACTGAATGCGGCAGCTTAAAGACCTTCAACAGCGGACGGCCAAATAGAACCCGTCCCAACCGAAGCATCAGCCCCACCACACATTGGGACAGTTGCACCGTGCTGTGTGGTGCGGCTGTTTTGTATGAGATTCAGCAGCACAGAAATTTGAACAGTTTAGAAAAGAGATGTCATGGCAATTTCCTTAGGTTCAATTGTTGTAGAATTACTGGCAAACACTGGCAATTTCATCACCGGGATGGACAAAGCCGGTTATTCCGCAAAAAAAGCCACCAAAGAAATTCACCAAAGCTTCGATGAGATGGGCAGCAAGATCGGCAGCAGCCTGCAAGGTGCGTTCGCATCTCTCGGACAGTTTGGTGCTGTTGTTGGAGAGCTTTCCCGTACCATCGGAGAGGCTTTTGACGGTATCGGCAAGGGTTCTAACGGCATCGCCGTTGCTGTCACTGCGCTTGGTGCGCTTGGCGCTGCTTCAATCGCTGCCGCTGCCGGATTCGTTGAACTGGCAAAGGGCGGTGCTGAAGTCGTTGAGCACTTGTCCCACATCTCAGAGAAGACAGGGATAAGCATTCATGACCTGCAAACCTTTGAGGCTGCCGGAAAAACTGTTGGCGTAAGTTTGGATGACATGGTTGTTGGCCTTCGCAGATTTGACCAAGCCCTTTTGAATACGGGCAAAGGCGCGGCTGCTCAAGGAATTCTCCGTGAGCTTGGCGTCACTGCGAAAGACAACAAAGAAGCTCTGCTTCAAACGGCTGATGCTTTCAAGAAGATGGATGACCCTGTTCGCAGGGCCAATGACGCTGTAGCCCTCTTTGGACGCAGCGGTCTTAGCATGATTCCAATTCTCATGAAGGGCAGAGAAGGAATCGCGGAGTGGGAAAAGGCTGTAGATAAACTTGGCCCGGTAATCGGCAAAGATGCCGTTGCTGCCAACGAAAAATACCGCGCATCAAATGAAGAGCTTTCTCTTAGCTTTGACAAGCTGAAAGTAAATGCAACAACGTCCTTTGGGCCAGCAATGGCCAAGTCTACGTCTTGGATTGCTAGCAGCATGGAAGCAATTAAGGCAGGATTTCTTGGCGGTGGTGCTGGTGCAGCAGCGATGCTCAAAGACCAGCAGGCCGCACAGCAGGCTCTGGTTGCAGCGGTGAAGGATGAATCAGCAGCGACAGACGGACTGTTACGCAAGCGAGAACAGATTGGTGCTTCGCTTGAGAAGACGTTTGAAATTCAAAAAGCTGGCGGGTCTGCGGCTTACGATCTTGAAAATAAGCGTCAGGAACTGACTGACGCCATACAGAACCATCAATGGGAAGCGGCCAGCGGGATTCAATCCCAGTTGCCCGGTCTGCAAAAAGCAGCGGCGTTGGAAGCTCAGCGAACGGCAGAGGCACAGCGGCTGGCTGCGTCCTACGCATCTATTCAGAAGTTTTTTGATAACGGGGCAATCGTCAAACCGCTGCTGAAGATTCCGAAGTCGGACCCAACGGCAGGAATCGAAGCTCTCTTCGGGCCACAGACAAAAGACCCGCTGGCCGGTGCGCCCGATCTTGGCCAACCGGAGTTCATGAAGAACATCCAGATGGTGCCTGAGTTGCTGAAGAACACTTTTGGCAGCGGCAAGGCGGCGCTGGATGACTTTTACAACCAGTGGAATAAACAGCAGCAGGGTACAGAGAAGTCAGTCAACGACGATTTTGACAAACAGTTGGCACACTGGAAAGACTTGCTCAACCAGCAAGCAATTTCACAGGAACAGTTCAAAGATGTCTCGCTGAAGATCGAACAGGAACGCCAAGAAGGTCTGAAGCGTTTGCGGCAGGACACGGGCACCAGCACGTTCCGTGATGCTTGGCAGGATGTGTTCAAGGAACTAGAGAACAGCGGGCGAGACTTTGCACGCAGCATCAGTCTGGACATCGGCGCTGCAATCCAGAGCCTTAATCAACAACTTGCACAATTTGTTGTGACCGGTAAGGGCCTATCGTTCAAGGCGATTGGACAGAGCCTTGAAGCAAATCTCTTTGGTTCGGTTTTGCGTAAAGCAGAGAGCGGTCTTGCGGGTAAGCTGGGCGGTTTGTTCGGTCTTAACACCGCGAAGGCTGACGGTTCCACAGCATCGAAGGCACTCTTTGTGCAGATGGCTGGTCTGTCTGCGGCTGGCGCTGGTGCCCTGCCTCTGGGTGGTCTTGGTTCGTTGTTTGGTCTTGGTGGAGCAACCACCACGGGCAAAACCACACCGGGAAGTAGCAGCGGCGGGTTTCTCAGTGGCATTGGCGGCTTCTTGGGCGGCATAGCCAGTCTCTTTGGCGGCTTCTTGGCTGACGGTGGAGATGCGCAGCCGGGCAAGGCTTACATCGTTGGTGAGAAACGGCCAGAGTTGTTCATGCCAAGAAGTGCCGGTGTCATCGTTCCCCATGTTCCCAGCGGTGGAGAAGGAAAGACACAGGTCAACAACGTCACCAACCACTTCCACAACGTCACGGACATGGATTCCTTCAGAAAGTCTGGAACCCAAATTTCCAGACACATTGGACGATCTGTTCAGGTTGCAAGCAGTCGCGGATAAAATCAGAATCGGCCCGGTGCTCTTCGGAGTGCCGGGCTTTTTTTGTTTTGCGTATGCAGACTCAGTAGCTATCTTCGGCCCACTCCGTTGAGAAGCCGTCTTTCTCGCTGCCGTACCACACCCAGTGCTTGCGGGCCACGGGGTTAACCAGCACAACGCGAGTGAATCCGAGTAGGTGCAACGTCTCAAGGAAGTTCTTGTCATGGGCAAGCTGATACGCAAACACTTTGCTGGCCAGCGCATATTTGACGGTAAGCTGTACCGGCTCTTTGTCACAGTTGATGTCCTTGATTGGTTTCATGTGGAGTTTGCGGTAATCTTCGTTCTCCTTCTTCAGCCACGTTGCGCATTTCTGCGGGTCATCTAACTCCAACGTCGCATCTATGCCAGACGCTAAGAAGCGGTCTTGCATTGCTTTGACAGCCTCAAGTTGCGTATCGTGGTCCTTGATGACTACAGGAGCGGCCTTCGTGGGCTGCACGGTAGTAGCAGCCACTGCTGGTGCGTGATGTCTAATGGACAGAATGACCACGGCAGAAACGCAGAGCATTGCTATGAGAATTTTCAGACCAGTTTTCACTTTGTCTCTCCTTTTAGGTGGAATGCAACTTCAATGATCGGGGCAGACCACTTCTCAGGCATCACAAAAAGAATCAACATCAGAAGCAACAGGTAGGCCAGCATGAAGGCGAAGAACGCTTCAGCAGGGCCGGGTGTGTAGTCCATTTCCGGTGGCGGTGGAAGGAAAAATGGGTCACCGTCGAACATCAGCGTGCGGAACGCACAGAGTGTGAATGCTACAATCGTTCTAGCCATCGTGTCTCCTTAAGCGACTCGGTGGTCAGGAACGTGTAGGTGCTCAAACATCTGCACGTTCCGCTTTAGTCACCCTATCAATCCGTACTTGCCAAGTCAACGGTACTTCAGTTTCGGGCATCACTTCCCCACCACGTCGGAGAAGAGTGAATCTGCTTGTCCGTTTGAGATCGTGCTGACTGCAAGATATTTTTCGGTTGTCTTGATGTTCGAGTGACCGAGCAATTTTTGAGCAGTGCGGACACCGTGCTTATCTGCGTAGCGTGTGCCGAACGTCTTGCGGAACTTGTGCAGCCCGAAATGCTCAGTGTATCCGGCCCGCTTCGCTGCGTTGCGCACGCGGGCGAGTAGGCAGGTATCGGTTCCTCCGTTTGAGTTCGGGAAGATGAGCGTGTCGTCACTCTTCACTCCGTTGCGGTCGCGGCGGTCACGCATCCGTTGCACTAGGTCAGCAGGGAGCTTGATGTCGTACTCTCTCGACTTGCCGTTCTTCGTCTTGAAAGAGATGCCCGGTTTTGGTGCGATGTTCACGGCGGCGTTGTCGAAGTTTATGTCAGAGTAGAACGTGTTTGCGACTTCGTTGTCTCTGAACCCGGTGTAGAGCAAGAACAGAATCAGATCTTTTTCGTCAATGGTCGCTTCTGAAAGCAGTTGAGTGATTTCCTCAGACGTGAATGCTTTGACTTCGACTTCCACCGTCTTAGGCCACCGCTTCATTGGCAGAGGATTCTTCAGACCTTCGCTAGTGAAAAACGCGGTCAGGAATTGAAGGCGCGTCCTGATAGTGCCGTTGCGTTGACCATGCGAGCGGGTAGGAACGTTGTCTCGAATCCAGTCGATATGATCGAGCATGGTCTTCTCGTTCACTTCATCAATAAAGACCTTGCCGCAAGAGTCGCGGAACTGTGTGACCGCACGTTCGTATCCGTACCGCGTAGCGTGTGACTTGTCGAGCGTTCGATTCTTCTGGATGAAGTCTTGCACGGCATCAGCCAGCGTTCTACGGCCAGTCTCCGCGAACGAAGGCACATCCATGCCACGCTTGGTGTACTCCCGCTCGACTTCCTTGTTGCGGCACGCGGTCATGGCTTCGGAGAAATTCTGTCCAGTCGGCTCTGTGGTTCGCTTTCCCCCCTCGGTGTATCGCAGGTAGTACGCGGTCGCGTTCTCAGGCTCCTTCGGCTGTATTGGCTTCCCCTTCTTGTACGTCTCGACGCGCTGAAAGGCGAAGCACAATTTCCCGTCTCTTATTTCCCGAACCCTTGCAAGCAGTGTCACCTTGCTCATGGCTTTGTTCCCTCTGAAGGGCATGTTCGCAGTTGGAAACACAAAAGGCAACAGTACGAAAGTACCCTTTTAGAATCAACACTTTATTAGAATGAACACTTACAAAAAACATAGGGGGGCGGAAGGGTGATCCCCAACTAGTATACTTTGCTGAATTTCGCCCTCAATCAGCCACAACCTTCACTTGCAGCCGCCGCTCGCGGGGACCATCAAACTCGCAAAAGAAAACGCCTTGCCAGCGCCCAAGCACCAGTCTCCCACCATCCACATGGACGATTTGACTGGCTCCCACAAGCACCGCCTTCATATGCGAGTCCGAGTTGCGCTCGCTGTGGCGATACGGCCCCGTCGCAGGGATCAGCCGGTCCAGCGCGCCTTCGACGTCGCGCGCAACATCCGGATCCGCGCATTCATTGATAGTGATCGCCGCCGTCGTATGCGGCACATACAAATAGCAAATGCCAGTGGCGACACCGGACGAAGCGACCGCCTTTTGCACTTGAGCCGTCACATCCACAAGCTGCGTCCGGCGATCAGTTTTCACGCTCAATGTCTGCACCGAATTCCCTCCCCCAGCGCCGGGATTCTAGCATGCAGCATTCCTGAACGAGCAGGCCGTTCCTGTTTCTGTGTAAGGGCGGACTTCAGTCCGCCCCCTCTCTAACGCAGGCAATGAAATATGGATAACGGTTCGTGACTTAAGGCAGCTGAATAATGAAGTGATGCCCGATTTTCTTTCCCGTGGAAAGTTTTTGCAATTCGCCGAGCCCGCCATCCCCCCATCGCGCCAGAAACGGCAGCAGACACAATTCCCGCTCTTGCGGCCCTTTGTGGGGATACAGGAGCGACTCCAGGTACCGCTCGTGCCCCGAGATCAACCCGGCCTTCTGGTCCTGCGCCCGGCCCGTTTTCCGGCGCAGTTTGTCGATGTGAAATTCGATTCTCTTCCGCGCTCTCTCAACGGTGCCTTTCAAGGTGGGATCGAGCTTCTCGATCTGCTTGCCGAGCTGCGCTAACATCTTCGCGATCTGTTTCTGGTTGCGGTCAAAGTTTTCCGACAGAGACCCGGGGACCGACTGACGCTCCATTTTGTGCCGCAAGCCTTGCGATCCCGCCCAAGCATCTTCAACGCTCAGCCCATACCGGCGTAGAAGTTTCTTGGCCTTCGCGTCAACCAGCGTGAATCCCGCGCGTGGCAGCATCACCGGCATCCGTCCGAGTAGATGCCGGTACACAACTTCCGACTGCGCAAAATAAGAGATCTCCGCCGGCCCTGCAATATACGCGGCGGTGGGAAGCAGATAATCCTGCACCACCGGCCGGAAGAGGGCATTGGGGCTGAAGTTCTCCGGCTCCGTGTGCGTCATGTGTACCAGTTCGTCCCGCTCCCAGGTTTTCTCGCCGGCCTGAAATTTTCCGGTGCTCGCCGTGATAACCTGCCGCACGCCACCGGCCAGATGAAACAATAATGTACTCCGCGACGTCACTTTGACCTGAGCATCAAATCCCGCGCGGTCCAAATCCTTTCCTCGCTGCAGTAATTTTTCGTTCAATGCGTCGCGCTCCGCAAGCGCGTGCTGGTAAAGCGGCGCTGCAACTTTGTGCAGGCCGGTATCGAGCGGGTCCATCAGGATCAACCCGTGCTG
>Ga0137415_10002900_pt1 | contig 16984 bp, 24 predicted proteins | sample CZODoug3_1_1_16f_FD_183082 | JGI IMG/M metagenome (GOLD analysis project Ga0137415, IMG submission 183082) | Vadose zone soil fungal communities from Angelo Coast Range Reserve, California, USA - CZODoug3_1_1_16fungal (Hybrid Assembly) | ecosystem: Environmental > Terrestrial > Soil > Vadose...
GTGCCGTCCAGCAGCGCCGCGCGCACCGCCCGCGCCATCCGCTGCTGGCCCTCCCGGGGCTCCCCGCCGAGCGCCTCAACGGCGGCGCTGAGCATCTCGTCCACGCCCGGCAGGTCGACGCCGCTGGGCGTGGGGCCCTGGTTGGACACAGGCAGCTTGGCGGTCGAGCTCGGCACGTCGAGTGACGCTACAGCGTCACCACGTCAAGGCCCGGCACGCCGGCGTAGTCCCGGTCCTGTGTCACCAGCGGCAGCCCGTGCGCGATCGCCGTGGCCGCGATCCAGCCGTCGTTCGTCGCCAGCTTTCGCCCGGTGCCACGGAGCGCGACGGTCAGCTCTGCCCAGGCGTCGGAGACTCGTTCGTCGATGGGCAGCGGTTGTAGGGTCAACGCCTCCTGCAGGGTGCGCAGCCGTGCGGCGCGGCTCGGTGTGTCGACGGCGGCCAGGACGCCCAGCTTCAGCTCACCGATGGTGACCACCGAGACGGCCCCGTAGGTCGGGAGCGAGGCGTCGTCGAGTCGTGCCTGCTCGATGCCGATGAAAACGGACGTGTCGGCTAGCGCCCGTAGCGTTCCCATGGGTCCTTCAGGTCTGCCAAGTTGTCGTCGCCGCGCAGCGCCTTGATGTCGTCGAGCATTGCCCGGTCGGCGGGGTGCGCGACGAGCGCCCGGAGCGGGCGGAAGGTCGGCCGGCGCGGCGTAGGGATGAGGCGCGCGACGGTACGACCGTTCACCGTCACGTCGAGCTCCTCGCCGTCTTCAACCCGGCGGAGCACCTCGCTGGCGTTGTTGCGCAGCTCTCGCAGCGGAATCTCGGTCACAACTCCATCGTAGCCGATGTGCTACCTGAGATCGGGAGCAGTCGTCCTACCGGCCGGCCATCCACGGTTATTGTGAACTCTTCGCCCTGCTCTGCACGCCGAACCAACTCTTCCGCCCGGTCCTGGAGCTCGACATCGGTGATCTCGACCACTCGCACAGTGTAGCCGATGTGCTACGCAACGGTGATGCCGGCGGCGCGCAGCTCGTCCAGCGCCGCCGCGGTGCTCTCCGGCGCCACGCCGGCGGTCAGGTCGGTCAGCACGGTGGTGGCGAAGCCGGCGCGCGCCGCGTCCAGCGCGGTGGCCCGCACGCAGTAGTCGGTGGCGATGCCGACCACGTCCACCTCGGTGACCTCGCGGGCGCGCAGCCAGTCGGCCAGGCCGGCCCCGCCGGGTTCGGCGCCCTCGAAGCCGGAGTAGGCCGCCGCGTGCGCGCCCTTGGCGAACACCGCGCCGATCGGGGCCACGTCCAGCGCCGGGTGGAACGCCGCCCCGGCGGTGCCGGCCACGCAGTGCACCGGCCAGCTGTGCACGTAGTCGGGCTGGTCGCTGAAGTGGTCGCCGGGGTCGACGTGGTAGTCCCTGGTGGCCACCACGTGGTCGTATCCGCTGGTCACGGCGTTGATCCTGGCCGCAACCGAGGCGCCGCCGGCCACCGCCAGCGAGCCGCCCTCGCAGAAGTCGAGCTGGACGTCCACGATGATCAATGCGTGCGCCATGAGCGCGCTCCTAAGAGAAGGCGGTGGGCAGAGCCGGCTCGCCCCGGGACAGCTTGAGCCCCTCCCAGGGCACCGAGACCAGCGCCGCGCGCAGCCGCTCCCGGGACTGCTCGAGGCTCTCCAGGCCGGGGACCCGCTCGCCCCGGTGCATCATCGCCACCGGCAGCACCCGGTCGTGCGGGCCGGCCGGCACCGGTGAGCTGGCCAGGTAGACGACCTCCTCCAGCGCGGTCCCGGTCGGCTTGTAGCGGCGCAGCGCCGACTTCCGCCCGCCCTTGGACTCCTTCGCCGAGCTGCGCTTGGCCACCGGCCGCCCGTCCACCTCGACCAGCTTGTAGACCATCCCGGCGGTCGGCGCCCCGGACCCGGTGACCAGCGAGGTGCCCACCCCGTAGGCGTCCACCGGCTCGGCGCGCAGTGCGGCGATGGCGTACTCGTCCAGGTCGCCGGAGAGCACTATCCGGGTCGCCCGAGCGCCCAGCGCGTCCAGCTGCTCGCGGGCCTGCCGGGCCAGTTCACCCAGGTCGCCCGAGTCGATCCGGACGGCGCCCAGCTCCGGGCCGGCGGCCGCGACCGCCGCCTCGATGCCCGCGGTGATGTCGTAGGTGTCCACCAGCAGCGTGGTCTTCGAGCCGGCGGTGGCCACCTGGCTGGCGAACGCCTGCCGCTCGTCGTCGTGCAGCAGTACGAACGCGTGCGCGGCGGTGCCGGTGGTGGGGATGCCGTAGCGGCGGCCCGCCTCCAGGTTGGAGGTGCTGGCGAAACCGGCCAGGTAGGCGGCCCTGGCGGCGGCCACCGCCGCCTCCTCGTGGGTGCGCCTCGAACCCATCTCGATCAGCGGCCGGCCCCCGGCTGCGGCCACCATCCGGGCGGCGGCCGAGGCGATCGCGCAGTCGTGGTTGAGCACCGAGAGCACCAGCGTCTCCAGCAGCACCGCCTCGCCGAAGGTGCCGGTGACGGTGAGCACCGGGGAGCCGGGGAAGTACAGCTCGCCCTCCGGGTAACCCAGCACCTCGCCGGTGAACCGGTAGTCCGCCAGCCAGCGCAGCGTCTCCTGGCCGACCACCCCGGTCTCGGCCAGCGGGTCCAGCTCGGCGTCGGTGAACCGGAAGCGGGCGAGCTCGTCCAGCAGCCGCCCGGTCCCGGCGACCACGCCGTAGCGCCGGCCGTCCGGCAGCCGCCGGGCGAACACTTCGAACGTGCACTGCCGGGCCGCGGTGCCGTCGGCCAGTGCCGCGGCCAGCATGGTCAGCTCGTACCGGTCGGTCAGCAGCGCGGTGCTGCTGGAAAGCGTCATAGCGCAGCAGCCTACTGTCGAAGCGCTCGGGCCCCGATCGCGTCGCGACCGCGGCCCGGGCGTGCACCGGGTACCCCCGAGCTGTCACCATGGAGGCATGGCCGCACCACTGCCGTCACCGACCCACGAACAGGTCGCCGACGAAGCTGGCGCCGTCGAGGTGCCCTGGCAGACCATCGTGTGGAACGACCCGGTGAACCTGATGTCCTACGTCACCTACGTCTTCCAGAAGCTGTTCGGCTACGACCGGGACAAGGCGACCAGGTTAATGCTCGATGTGCATCACAAGGGCCGAGCCACCGTGTCGTCCGGGTCGCGGGACAAGGTCGAGGGCGACGTGGCGAGGCTGCACGCCGCCGGCCTGTGGGCCACCATGCAGCGCTCGTGAGAGGTCGAGGGTGAACGGCTGGCGCAGAACCGGCCGTGGCGCCAAACTGAGGCTCGTCGGCGTGTTCGACCGGCAGGAAGCTGTGCTGCTGCGCGGCCTGATCGGGCAGGTGCGCACCATGCTCGCCGAGCGGGTCTCCGACGCCCCGGCCGATGAGCTGGCCGAGCTGACCGGCATGCGCTCCGGGCACACCCACCCGCCGGAGGACCCGGTACTGGCCCGGTTACTGCCGGACTTCCACCGGGACGACTCCGAGCTGGCCGCCATGCTGCGCGCGGCTCGCGAGCCCGAGCTGCTGGACGCCAAGACCGAGGCGGCCACCGTGGTGCTGGATACCTGTCCTCCGGAGGGTGGCCGGGTCGAGCTGACGACCGAGCAGGCGGACGCCTGGCTGTCCGCGCTGAACGACGTGCGGCTGGCGCTGGGCACCACCCTCGGGGTCACCGAGGACATGCCCGAGGAGACCCCGAGCGACGAGAACCTGGCCGCGCACCTGAGCGTCTACCACTGGCTGACGTTCGTCCAGGACGCCCTGGTGCAGACCCGCGCCACCGCCCTCTAGACCCGTGAGTGGCAAGTGGTCCCCTGGGACCACTTGCCACTCACGACGTCTGACCAGCCCCTTCGCCGCGGCCGCGCGGGTTCAGGGCACCAGGACCAGGCGGCCGCGCGGGTTCAGGGGAGCAGGACCAGGCGGCCGCGCACCGGGCCCTCGGCCAACCGCTGGTGCGCGGCGGCCGCCTTCTCCAGCGGGAACGTCTCGGCCACCCGCAGGGTGAGCGCGCCGGCCTCGACCAGGCCCACCAGCTCGGCCATCCGGGCGCCGTCGGCCCGGACGAACAGCGTGCGCACCCGGATACCACGCAGCGCCGGTGGCTCGGCCCCTCCGATCACCGAGAGGTACGAGCCGCCGCCGCGCACCGCGTCCAGCGCGCGCACCCCGATCACCGCCGCGTCCAGCACGCCGTCCACCCCGCCGGGCACCAGCGCGCGGACCCCCTCAGCCAGCCCGGTCGAGTCTGGGGTCCTGGGCACGAACAGCTCGGCACCCAGGGCCCGTACCAGCGCCTCGTCCCCGGCCGACGCGGTGGCCACCACCCGCGATCCGGCGGCGGCCGCCAGCTGCACGGCGTACCCACCGACCGCGCCGGCGGCCCCGGTGACCAGCAGCGTCTGGCCCGGGCGCGGATCCAGCAGGTCCAACCCCTGGGCGGCGGTGAGCCCGTTGAGCGGCAGCGTGGCGGCCTCCTCCGGGGTGGCTCCCCGGGGCGCGGTGGCCACCGCGCCGAAGTCCAGCACCAGGTACTCGGCGTAGCCGGCGGTGGGCACGTCCAACCGGTCGGCCAGGCCGATCACCCGGTCGCCCACGGCGAACCCGGCCGCCCCGCCCTGGCCGACCTCGTCCACCACGCCGGCCACGTCCCAGCCGAGCCCGACACTGCTCCGGTCCGGCAACAACCCGGCGCCTACCGCGGCCCCGGACCGGACGAAGGCGTCCACCGGGTTCACCGCGGCTGCCTGAACCCGGATCCGCACCTGACCTGGTCCGGGTACCGGCCGCTCGGCCTGCACCACCTCCAGCACCTCCGGCCCGCCGTAGGACCGGACCACGACCGCACGCATGGTTCCTCCGCTTCGTCTTCCAGCGGTGTTTCCGCCTCGCCGGGAACATATGAACGGCTCGGCGGGCTTGGTAAGAACGCACTCGCAAGTGCCTACCGCACCGGGAGGAGAGCTGATGGCGACCCAGTCGGCGGCCCAGCGGCGCCGTGCGGAGGCGCTGGCCTATCAGGAGTTCGTCCGCTCCTGTCCCACCTCCAAGCTGTTGGACCGGATCGGCGACAAGTGGGTCACCCTGCTGTTGGTCGCCCTGGTCGGCGGGCCGCGCCGGTACGGGGAGCTGTCCCGCGAGGTGCCTGGGGCCAGCCCGAAGATGCTCACCCAGACGCTGCGGTTGCTGGAGCGGGACGGGCTGGTCTCCCGGACGGTGATCCCGAGCGTCCCGGTCCGGGTGGACTACCGACTGACCGAGCTCGGTGAGTCCCTGCTGCGGCTGGTGGAGTCGATCAAGGGCTGGGCGGAGAGCCATTTCGACCGGATCGAGGCCGCCCGGGCCGGCTACGACGCCACCCGGACCGGCGCCGCCCGGACCGACGCCGCCCGGACCGGGCCACGCGCCGACCCGGTCGGGGTCGGCGTTGCCTAGGAGGGGTCCCGGCACCCGGGGCGGGGTGTGATGAGCGGGGGCTTCCCGTGCGCGGGGTGCCGGACAGCCCGTACCCTGTACCGGTGCTGGTGATCCGGAAAGATCTCGTGGACGAGATCGTCGCACACGCTCGCCGGGACCACCCCGACGAGGCGTGTGGCGTGATCGCCGGGCCGGTTGGGTCGGACCGCCCTGGGCGGTTCATCCCGATGGTGAACGCGGCCCGCTCACCGACGTTCTACGAGTTCGAGTCGGGTGACCTGCTGCGGCTGTACCGTGAGATGGACGCCAACGACGAGGTGCCGGTGGTGATCTACCACTCGCACACCGCGACGGAGGCGTACCCGTCGAGGACGGACGTGTCCTACGCGTCCGAGCCGGATGCGCACTACGTGCTGGTCTCCACCCGGGACGGCCAACCGGGGGAGCCGGAGTTCCGCTCCTACCGGATCGTGGCGGGCGAGATCACCGAGGAACCGGTCGAGGTGGTCGAGACGTACATGTTCAGCCACACCGGCGCCGATGACGTCCCCGACTGTCGCTGACCCGGCGTCGCGGGCGGTAGCCCGTCGCCACGCGCTGGCTCGCCCGTTCCCGGCTCGGCCGCACCACGAGGAGGACCCATGGCCGTCACCGTTTCGATTCCCACCATCCTGCGTACCCACACCGGCGGCGAGAAGTCCGTCGAAGCGTCCGGCAGCACCGTGTCCGAGGTCATCTCCGACCTGGACGCCCGGCACGGCGGCATCAAGGACCGCCTGGTCAAGGACGGTTCGCTGCACCGGTTCGTGAACATCTACGTCAACGACGAGGACGTGCGGTTCGCCGGGGGTCTCGAGGCCCCCGTCGCCGATGGCGACTCCCTGACCATCCTGCCGGCGGTCGCCGGCGGGGTCTGAAGCCCCGGGGAGGCTAGAAGCTAATGGCTCGCTACGACTCCCTGTTGCACGCCGTCGGGGACACTCCGCTGGTCGGATTGCCCTCGTTCTCTCCCGCTTCGCACGTCCGGTTGTGGGCCAAGCTGGAGGACCGCAACCCGACCGGTTCGATCAAGGACCGGCCGGCGCTGGCCATGATCGAGGCGGCCGAGGCGGACGGCCGGCTCAAGCCTGGCTGCACCGTGTTGGAGCCGACCTCGGGCAACACCGGGATCTCGCTGGCCATGGCGGCCAAGCTGAAGGGCTACAAGCTGATCTGCGTGATGCCGGAGAACACCTCCGAAGAACGGCGCACGCTGCTCCTCATGTACGGCGCTGAGATCATCTCCTCGCCCGCGGCGGGTGGCTCCAACCAGGCGGTTGCGATGGCCAAGAAGCTGGCCGCCGAGAACCCGGACTGGGTGATGCTCTACCAGTACGGCAACCCGGAGAACGCCCGCGCGCACTACCGCACGACCGGCCCGGAGATCCTGCGCGACCTGCCCACCATCACCCACTTCGTGGCCGGTCTGGGCACCACCGGCACGCTGGTCGGCACCGGGCGCTACCTGCGCGAGCACAAGCCGGACGTGCAGATCGTGGCCGCCGAGCCCCGCTACGGCGAGCTGGTCTACGGGCTGCGCAACCTGGACGAGGGGTTCGTGCCGGAGCTGTACGACCCCGAGGTGCTCACCGGGCGCTACTCGGTCGGCAGTTTCGACGCGCTGCGGCGTACCCGTGAGCTGGTCGAGCAGGAGGGCATCTTCGCCGGTATCTCCACCGGTGGCGTGCTGCACGCCGCGCTGGCCGTCGCGGAGAAGGCCGCCGGTGCCGTCGAGTCGGCCGACATCGTGCTGATCGTCGCCGACGCCGGCTGGAAGTACCTGTCCACCGGCGCCTACTCCGGCGACCTGGCCGAGCGCGCCGCCGACCTGGACGGCCAACTCTGGGCCTGAGCTCCATCGGGTCGCGGCTTGACGTGCGGCTGCCCCGCGTGCCGGGCCTGCCGGGCCCGCGCTCGCGTAGCCTTGACGGCATGGTGACCGCGTGGTGAGCCCCGCCCCGCCCCGGCGCCGGTCGGTCTCCCGGGTGCTGCCCCCGAGGCCGTTCGCCGCCGCGGCGACCATGCTGCTGTTCACGTTCATGCTCTACGTCATCGAGGCCTACGACGTGAGCACCGGCCAGACGCTCGACGCCGAGGGCGGCATCATCGCCCGCGATCCCAGCCACCTGGACGGGGTGCTTTTCGCCCCGCTGCTGCACGCCGGCTGGGCGCACCTGGAGTCGAACACGCTGCCGTTCCTGATCTTCGGCTTCCTCGCCATGGCCGGCGGGATCGGCCAGTTCATCGGGGTCACCGCGCTGGTCTGGCTGATCAGCGGGATGGGCGTGTGGCTGTTCTCCCCGCCGGGCAGTGACACCGTCGGCGCGTCCGGGGTGATCTTCGGCTGGCTGGTGTTCCTGCTGTTCCGGGGATTCTTCGCGGGCAGCGCCAAGCAGATCCTGCTGGCCGTGGTGCTGTTCTTCCTGTGGGGCGGGGTGCTTCTCGGCGTGCTGCCCGGCCAGCCGGGGATCTCCTGGCAGGCGCACCTGTTCGGGGCGCTGGGCGGCATCGTGGCGGCCAGGATTGTCGCCGGCGCGGACCGCCGGCACCGTGACGGCGGCGGGGTGGTGGCCAGATGAGCCGCTCGCCCTCGGCCCGGCCGCTGCCCGGGTCCCGGCCCGGCAACTACCGGGAGCTGCCGGTGGACGCGCCGATCGGCATGCTGGACTCCGGGGTCGGCGGGCTGACCGTGGCCCGCTCGGTGATCGACCAGCTGCCGGCCGAGCGGCTGGTCTACGTCGGGGACACCGCGCACAGCCCGTACGGCCCGCAGCCGGTCGCGCAGGTCCGCCGGCACGCGCTGGCGATCGGCGACGCGCTGGTGGAGCGCGGGGTGAAGATGCTGGTCATCGCCTGCAACGCGGCGTCGTCGGCCTGCCTGGTGGACGCCCGCGAGCGGTACCCGGTGCCGGTGGTGGAGGTGATCCGCCCGGCGGTGCGGCGCGCGGTGGCGGCCACCCGGAACGGCCGGGTCGGGGTGATCGCCACCGAGGTCACCATCCGCTCCGGCGCCTACACCGACACGTTCGCGGCCGCCACCGACGTCACCGTGGTGCCGGTTGCCTGCCCCCGGTTCGTGGACTTCGTGGAGCGCGGGATGACCAGCGGTCGGCAGGTGCTCGGGCTGGCGCAGAGCTACCTGGAACCGCTGCAGCGCGCCCAGGTGGACACCGTGGTGCTCGGCTGTACGCACTACCCGCTGCTGTCCGGTGTGCTGCAGCTCGCCCTCGGTCCGGACGTCACGCTGGTGTCCAGCGCCGAGGAGACGGCCAAGGACGTGCTGCGGGTGCTCTCCGAACTGGACCTGCTTCGCGAGCCGCTCGAACAGCCCGGCGGGGTGGCGCAGCCCGGTGGGTCGGCGCAGCCCGGTGGGTTGGCGCAGCCCGGTGGGTTGGCGCAGCCCGGCCATGAGTTCCTGGCCACCGGCGACCCGGAGCCGTTCCGCCGGCTGGGGCGGCGGTTCCTCGGCCCGGAGATCAGCTCGGTGGCCTCGCTGGCCGCTCCGGTGCTCAGCGCCGGCGCTGAGCCCCAGGTGCTCAGCGCCGGCCGCTGAGCGGGGCGTCGCGGCGGGTATCGTCCGGCGCATGATCCACCCCCTGGCGATCGCGCTGCTGGTGCTCACCGGCGGGCTGGCGTTGTTCGGGATCCTCACCACGGTGCTGGGCCGGCCGGCCGACCGGGTGCACGCGTTCGTGGTCGGTGTGGTCGAGGCGCTGCTGGTGGCGCAGGCGCTGATCGCGGCGGCGAAGGTGCTCGGCGGCATCCGGCCGGCCGAGACGTCCACCTTCGTGATCTACCTGCTGGTCTCGGTGACCGTGTTGCCGCTCGGGCTGCAGTTCGCGCGGGCCGAGCCGACCCGGTGGGGTGGAACGGTGATCGCGGTGGCTTCCATTGCGATGGCCATCGTGGTGCTGCGGCTGCTGTCGCTGTGGGGCGGCGCCGGTGGCTGAGCGGGCGCCCAATCGGGCCGCCGCCGCCACCGCCACCGGGCCGGGCCGGGTGCTCATCGCGGTCTACGCGGTTTTCGCGCTGTCCGCCACCGCCCGGGCCGGCGTACAGCTGGCCACCCAGTTCCACCAGGCGCCGGTGGCGTACCTGCTGTCCGCGTTCTCCGGGGTGGTCTACATCCTGGCCACCGTGGGGCTGGCCAGGACCGGCCCGGCCGCCCGTCGGTTGGCCTGGACCGCTGTGCTGATAGAGCTCGTCGGGGTGCTCGTGGTGGGTTCGCTGAGCGTGTTCGACGCACGGGCGTTCCCGAGGGCAACCGTGTGGTCCGGATACGGCGCCGGGTACGGCTGGGTGCCACTGGTGCTGCCGCTACTCGGGTTGTTCTGGCTGTACAGAACCGGCCGAACCCGTACGGGCGAGGCAAGATAGCCCGCATGGAGCTCACCGTGCTGGGTTGCTCGGGCAGCGGACCAGGGCCACATTCGCCGTCCTCGGGCTATCTGGTGCGGGCCGGCGGCCGTGCCCTGGTGTGCGATCTGGGCAATGGCACGTTGGGTGCGCTGCACCGCTACGTGGACCCGTTCGACCTGGATGCGCTGCTGCTCTCGCACCTGCACCCGGACCACTGCGCGGATGTCGCGTCGCTGGTGGTCTACCGCCGCTACCACCCGGCACCGCCGTACCCGCCCGCCGGGCGCCGGTTACCCGTGTACGGCCCGGAGGAGGTGGCGGACCGGTTGACCGCCCAGTACGGGGCGTCGGCCGCTGAGCGGCACGGGGAGGATCTGACCGATGTGCTGGACTTCCGGGTGGTCGCCGACGGCACGGACATCGAGGTGGCCGGCTGCCGGGTGCTGACCAGGCGCACCGTGCACCCGTGCGAGTCGTACGCCACCCGCATCGAGCACGGCGGCCGCAGCCTGGTCTACAGCGGGGACACCGGGGCGTGTGAGTCGTTGATCGAGCTCGCCCGGGGCGCCGATGTGCTGCTCTGCGAGGCGACCTGGCCGCGGTTGGGGCCGCACGGGGAGGCACAGCCGGAGGGGATACACCTGTCCGGCCAGGAGGCCGGGGAGCACGCGGCGGCGGCCGGTGTCGGTCGGTTGCTGCTGACCCACATCCCAGTCTGGTACGACTCCGCGGTACTGCTCGCCGAGGCCAAGTCGGCCTACGACGGACCGGTCGAGCTGGTCAGCGCCGGCGCCAGCTACCAGATCTGACCTTTCCCGTACGGTGCTCCCGGGTGGCCGGGGTCAACCGGTCACGCTCTGCCAGACCGCTGTCGCGCCGGCCTGCCCGATCCACACCACCAGCCCGGTCACGACCGCCCCGGACAGCGCGGCGAGCACACCCACCCCGGTGGCCACCCGGGTCAGCGACCGGACCCGCATCTCGCTCTCGACGTGGTCCGCCCGGTCCGCCCGACGACCGAGCACCAGGGTGGCCGCCAGCAGCACCACGAAGGCCAGCGCGAACGGCAGCAGCCGATCCGCGCGCTGCTCGTGGATCTCGACGAGCGGTCCGCCGCCGAGGGCGTGCTGGAGCTGTTCGCCGGTCGTGGTGGCCAGCGGCACCCCGATCAGGCCGATCAGGCCGACCAGCAGGACCGGGATGCCCAGGGTGCGCCGCCAGGTGGGCCGGGCCGCCACCGCCAAGGTGCCGATCGCGGCGAGCGGCAGCAGCACCACGACGGCATGCACGATCAGCGGGTGGGCGGGGAGTCCGCCGATGGTCGTCATGCCTGCACAACGGAGACGAGCGCGCGGAGGTTCACCGAGTGGTCGGAGCGCCCGGTGTGTCCTACCGCCTGTGGCCCGAGATCGCCGAACCGTGCCGCCGAGCTCGCCGAACCGAACACCACGCTGGTCAATCCATGATCGAACCAGTGTGGCGTTCGGTTCGGGGCGGCTTCAACGCTGGCCGGCCCGCCGTGGAGTTTGGTAACACGACCCTGAGAATCGCACTGGGGCGATCCCCTTAGGGTTATCCGGTGACGCGAGGAGACGGCAGGGCGGACGACGAACTTCGCCCGGTGCAGATCGTTCGAGGGTTCCAGCGGCATCCGGCTGGCTCGGTGCTCATCTCGTTCGGCGAGACCAAGGTGTTATGCGCGGCCAGCGTGGCGGCCGGAGTACCGCGCTGGCGGAAGGGCTCCGGGCTCGGCTGGGTCACCGCCGAGTACGCGATGCTGCCCTCGGCCACCCACACCCGAAGCGACCGGGAATCGGTGCGCGGCCGGATCGGCGGCCGGACCCACGAGATCAGTCGGCTGGTCGGACGTTCGCTGCGGGCCTGTATCGACCTGGCGGCGATCGGGGAGAACACCATCGCCATCGACTGCGACGTACTCCAGGCCGACGGCGGTACCCGGACCGCGGCGATCACCGGCGCCTACGTTGCGCTGGCCGACGCGGTGACCTGGTTGGGCGCGGCCGGCCGGCTGAACGACCCGAAGCCGCTGTCCTGCCAGATCGCCGCGGTCAGCGTGGGCGTGGTGGACGGTCGGGTGCGCCTCGATCTGCCCTACGACGAGGACTCGCGCGCCGAGGTGGATATGAACGTGGTGGCCACCGACGTGGGCACCTTGGTCGAGGTCCAGGGCACCGCGGAAGGTGCGACCTACACCCGTTCCACGCTGGACTCGATGCTCGACCTCGCGCTGACCGGCTGCGCCAAGCTGGCCGCCGCGCAGGCCGCCGCCCTGGCCGAGCCGTACCCCGGCGAGCTGGCCACGGACGGTAAGTCCGCATGACGGGCCGGCCGTGCCGAAGCCTGCCGGGCGGGCCGTGCCGAGGTAGGGCCCGCCGAGGTAGGCCGGGCCGAGGTAGGGCGGGCCGGCCGTGCCCAGGCCTGCCGGGCGGGCCGTGAGGCTGCTGTTGGCGACCCGCAACCAGGCCAAGCTCGCCGAGTTACGCCGGATCCTGGGGGAGGAGCTCGGGGTGGGCGCCGGCATCGAGGTGATCGGGCTGGCCGACGTGCCCGAGTACGCGGAGGTGCCAGAGACCGGGGCGACGTTCGCGGAAAACGCGTTGGCCAAGGCGCGCGATGCGCTCGCGGCCACCGGGCTGCCCGCCGTCGCCGACGACTCCGGGCTGGCGGTGGACGCGCTCAACGGCATGCCGGGAGTGCTGTCCGCCCGGTGGATCGGCAGGCACGGGGACGACCGGGCGAACCTGGAGCTGGTGCTCGGTCAGCTCGCGGACGTCCCGGACGACCGCCGGGGCGCCGCCTTCGTGTGCGCGGCCGCGCTGGTCGCGCCGGGGCGGGCGGAGACGCTGGCGCGCGGCGAGTGGCGTGGGCGGCTGACCCGCGAGCCCAGGGGCACCAACGGCTTCGGCTACGACCCGATCTTCGTGCCGGACGGTTCGGAGCGCACCTCGGCTGAGCTCTCCGCCGCCGAGAAGGACGCCGCCTCGCACCGGGGCCGGGCATTCCGCGCGCTGCTGCCTGCCCTGCGCGGACTGGCCGGGAGCTGACGCCCGGAGCTGACGGCGAGTGCGGTCGGCGGGGTGGTGGTTGGCGGTGTTTCGGGCCCTCCCCCCTCCCCCAAGGATCGGTCCGTGGCCGGGTGCGTGGCCCCGACCCGTGCCATCGGGCCGGGAGCCGCGCAACCGTCGCCTCCACCGGGGTCGTGCCCGCCGGCCGAGGTCGTTCGCCGGCCGTACCGCTGGTGGTGGCATCTGACCGGCTACTTACAGGGACGCACCCCGGACCCTGTCGGTTCCCGTCGTCCTCGCGCGACCCATCGGGCGGTGCCGAGGGCCCGCGGGCGGCCCACCGGGCGGTGCCGAGGGCCCACCGGCGGTGCCGAGGGCCCGCGGGCGGTGCCGGCGGCCCGCCGGGCTGTCCGTGCAAGCCAGCGCCCGAGTCGAGCGGGTCAGTGCTCAGCCAGTACGTCCCTGGCCACTCGGAAGGCGGAGTTGGCCGCCGGAACGCCGCAGTAGATCGCGGTCTGCAACAGCACCTCGGCGATCTCGTCGCGGCTGAGCCCGTTGCGCAGGGCGCCGCGCAGGTGCAGGGCCAGCTCGTCCAGGTGCCCGCCGGCGACCAGCGCGGTGAGGGTGATCGCGCTGCGCATCCGCCGGTCCAGCCCGGGCCTGGTCCAGACGCCACCCCAGGCGTACTTGGTGATCATCTCCTGGAAGTCGGAGGTGAACTCGTCCGCGTTGGCCAGCGTGGCGTCCACGTGGGCGGGTCCGAGCACCTCCCGGCGTACCGCCAACCCGTCCTGGTCAAGCTCCATCCTGGCTCCCTCCGGTGATCTGCTGGCGGCGGGCCAGCGGGTGCTCTGGCCAACCTCGGTTCAGGTCGGTGTGTGCGGCGGCGGGTCAGCCGCCGATCATGTCCACGTGCCGGTGTGTCGCCGGTAGCGGGCCAGCGCGCGGTCCACGAACTCCGGCGCCGCCCCCAGGTACCCGGCGGGGTCGTCGACGCCGTGCTCGGCGAGCAGTTCGGGCAGGCGGCCGGCCAGCGCGGCTTCCCGTACGGCGGCCGCCGCGCCGGAACCCAGGGAGGGGCGCAGTACGCCGGCCAGCCGTTCGGCCAGCAGTGCCCCCTCGCCGCGGCGCACCGTGTCGGCCATCGCCGCCGGATCCGGCCGCAGCTCGGCGAGCAGCCGGGCGGTCGCCTCCGCCGCGCCGCCGGCCAGGCGCAGCAACGCCCGCCAGGGCTGCCACTCGGCGTGCCAGGCCCCGGCCGGCCGCTCGTTCTCCGCGAGCAGCGCCAGGTGCAGCGCCGCCAGCGCGCCGGGCGCCTCCCGGGCGGCGGCCACGATCAGGACGGCGGTGACCGGGTTGCGCTTCTGCGGCATTGCCGACGACTCGCCGCCCGGGTCGCCGGCCACCTCACCGAGCTCGGTCTGGGCCAGCACGGTCACGTCCAGCCCGGCCTTGCCGCAGGCGCCAACGGCCAGCGCGAGCGCCCCGGCCAGCTCGGCGACCGGGGTGCGCACGGTGTGCCACGGCGTTTCGCGCGCCACCAGCCCGCACTCGGCCGCGTACGCCTCGACCACGGCCAGCCGGGAGCCGTCCAGCGCGGCAAGTGTGCCGGCCGCGCCGCCGAGCTGGCCGGGCAGCCGCCCGCGTACCTCCCGGCAGCGCTGGTCGGCGTCGAGCAGCCCGGACAGCCACCCGGCGACCTTGGCGCCGAACGTGGTGGGCACGGCGTGCTGGGTCAGCGTGCGGCCGGCGAGCACGGTGCTCCGGTGTTCGTTGGCCAGTCGGGCGGCGGCCGCGGCGGCGGCGGCCAGCCCCGGCAGTACCGCGTCGGTGAGCACCCGGGCGGACACCGTCATCAGCGCGGTGTCCAGCACGTCCTGGCTGGTGGTGCCCCGGTGCACCCACTCGGCGGCGGTCGGGTCGGCGGCCCGTACCGCCTCCCGCAGCTCGCGCACCAGCGGGATCACCGGGTTCCCGCCGGACCGGGCGGCCAGCGCCAGCGCCCGAGGATCCAGGGTCAGCTCGCCGGCCACCCGGGTGATCACCTCGGCGGCCCGGGGCGGCGCGAGACCGACGGTCGCCAGCGCCCGGCCCAGCGCGGCCTCGGCGTCGAGCATGGCGCGGATCAGCGCGCCGTCGCCGGTGCGCGCCTCAGCTGTACTGCCTGCCCAGATCGGGGCGAGCAGGCCCTGGTCAGACTCGAGCTGCACGATCTCCTACCGTAGTGGCGACGCCGGTTCGACGCGCTCAGGCCGGCGGCACCGACACGCCGGCCGGCTGCGTATTCTGTGCCCGCACGCCGGCGTAGCCCAATGGCAGAGGCCCGGTCTTTAGGTGGCCGTCAGTGCGGGTTCGAATCCCGCCGCCGGCACGCGGACCGGGAGGGCGCCGGCCGAGCGCCGCGCCCTCCCCGGCTGTGTTCAGACCGACAGATCCTTGCGCAGCTTGGCGACGTGCCCGGTGGCCCGCACGTTGTAGAGCGCATTCTCGATCTTGCCGTCGGCGTCGATCACGAACGTGGAGCGGATCACCCCGGTGACCGTCTTGCCGTACATCTGCTTCTCCCCGAACGCACCGTAGTCGGTGAGCACCGCCCGGTCCGGGTCGGACACCAGCGGGAACGTCAACCCCTCCGCATCGCGGAACTTGGCCAGCTTGGCCGGCTTGTCCGGGGAGATTCCGATGACGTCCAGCCCCGCGCCGTTCAGCTCCGCGAGGCTGTCCCGGAAGTCGCACGCCTGCTTCGTACAGCCGGGTGTGCTGGCCGCCGGGTAGGCGTAGAGGATCACGCGGTGGCCCCGGTAGTCGGCCAGCGATACCGGGTTGCCGTCGGCGTCGGGCAGCGTGAACGCGGGCGCCGGGTCGCCGGGCTTGAGGCGAGAAGTCATGTCCCGACGCTACCGCTCCCGCTGGTCATCCGGTTGTGGGGTGCGCGCGGACGGTGGTTGGTCGGCCGGCGGTCAGCCGCTGGGTGGTTGGTACCGGGGCGGTGGTGGCGGTTCCTCCCCCGGCGGCGCGGCGTCCGAGGTCGAGGACGGCGGCTCGTACCTGGGTGGCGGCTGCTCGTCCGCGACTGGAGCTGATGGCGGGGGCCCGGCGGCGGGCTCGGGTGCGGTTGCCTCCGGTGCGGCTGCCTCGGATGCGGCGGGCTCGGATGCGGCTGCCTCGGATGCGGCGGGCTCGGGTGCGGTTGCCTCGGTTGTTCCTGGCGCCGCGGAGTCCGGTGCCGCGCCGGGTGTGTCGCCCGGCCGGCCGCTCGTGGCAAGCACGTCTACCTGGTGCTCCACGAAGCCGGCTGCCTTGCCGACCTGGTCGGAGTACTTGCCGCCGGTCTTGTCGTTGACGAACGCAACGACCTTGCCGAGCACGGACTTGATCTGCCCCTCGTGCTGGGCAACCTGCTCGCCGGCGCCGTCGCGCAGCTTGCCGGCGAGGTCACGGCCTTGCTTGATGAGGTCATCGGCATCCATTTGGGAGAGCGTAGCCACGCCGCCTGGCCTGGCAAGGGACGCTGGGTCAACGCTGGCCGAAGGGGTGATCTACGGTTGGCGCTCCAGGAACACGGGTCGATCCGAGGAGGAGCCGTGGCACGCGATCCGGACACCATCGAGCGGGACATCGAGCGAGCCCGAGACGCCCTCGCCGGCACCGTGAACGAGCTCTTCGACCGGGCGAACCCCAAGCGTCTGGTCGATGGCGGCAAGGAGGCGGCGAAGGCGAAGTTTGCCGATCCCAAGGTCAAATTCGCGCTCCTCGGGGTTTTTCTGCTCATCCTCCTGTTCTTGTTGCGCAAGATCTTCCGCTGATCTTTTGGGCGGGTTCTGCCTTTCTGGCCACGAACGTGTGAAGATGACCCGAATGGCAGAGGTCAGCTACCGGGAAGCATCCCGGGTCTTCGCAGGTTCCCCGCCGGTACGCGCGGTCGACAAGCTCGACTTGGATATCGCCGACGGCGAGTTTCTCGTGCTGGTCGGTCCGTCCGGCTCCGGGAAGTCCACCGCGCTGCGCATGCTCGCGGGACTGGAAGACGTCAACGAGGGTTCTATCAACATCGGCGGACGGGACGTCACCACGGTGCCGCCCAAGGACCGGGACATCGCGATGGTGTTCCAGTCCTACGCCCTGTATCCGCACATGACGGTCGCGGAG
>Ga0137415_10002903_pt1 | contig 16976 bp, 14 predicted proteins | sample CZODoug3_1_1_16f_FD_183082 | JGI IMG/M metagenome (GOLD analysis project Ga0137415, IMG submission 183082) | Vadose zone soil fungal communities from Angelo Coast Range Reserve, California, USA - CZODoug3_1_1_16fungal (Hybrid Assembly) | ecosystem: Environmental > Terrestrial > Soil > Vadose...
TGCACCAGCGAATTCAGTCCACTGAATAGCGCAACTCCGAGCAGGCTAGGGCCCAGTCGACCGTGCCAGCCCAGCCACAGCGAGCCGCCGGCGACGAACGCGAGGCTGAGCAGCGGGGTGATCCACCGGATACGGCGCAGCCCGCTCCGGGACATCCTGGTCTTGTTCAGCAGTGCCGGGTACATCATCCCGACCACGATGCAGGAGATCGGGACCATGCCGAGGTTGAAGAGATAGAAGTAGGCATCGGTTGCCACGTTCGTGCCGGCGCGCAGAATAATCAGCACGAGTTGGCCGAGGCCTACAATTTGAGAGGCCAGTGATATAACGGGCGCGCGAAGCGCCCTCCGGGAGGTGACGGTGGACCCGGTAATGGCTTGTCTCGTAAAAATTGACTATCCTCCGAATCGTCACGTCGACGGTATTGGTGACCCCGCCCAAGATAGTAATGTGTGCCTCGTGCCTGAACCGTTGGTGAGTGTGGTGATGCCCACTCATAATAGGCCGGTCTGGCTGGCGGAGGCTATAGGGAGCGTCCTTGCCGGCCATTTCACCGACCTCGAGGTGGTGGTCTCGAACAATGGTCGACCGGAGCACACTCGGGACCTGGCCGCGAGGGTGTCCGACGCTCGGGTGCGGTGGCTGGAGCAGGATCCGGCCACCGGGATGTTGGAGAATTTCCTGACCGCGCTCGGGCAGGCGCGCGGTCGCTACATCGCGGTACTGCACGACGACGACCGGTGGGCGCCGAACATGCTCACCGCGCTGGTGCCGCCACTGCTGCGGCGCTCCGACGCGGTGCTCAGCTTCGCCGACCACTTCGTGATGGACGCGCAGGGGAAGGTCGACCTGGCGGCGACCGACCGGAACTCCAAGAGGTGGGGTCGAGCGGGCCTGGCCCAGGGCTATCACCAGCCCTTCTTCGAGCTGGCGGCGCGGCAGTCGGTGGCGATCACCGGGTGCGTGTTCCGCCGGGACGCGCTGCCGCCCAGCGCCGTCACGGTCGTCAGGGGCGCCTGCTACGACCTCTGGATCTCCTACGCGCTGGCCTCGACCAGTGGCGCCGCGTACTACCGCGACGAGCGGTTGCTCTACTCCCGCAGGCACCTCGGCTCGGTGAGCAGGTCACGTGAGCTCGCGGGCCCCGGCTCGGCCATCGCCTGCCACCTGCGGATGCTCCAGGACCAGCGCATGGGGGCCTACACCGGGGTCCTGCGGCGGCGGCTGGCCCGTGACCATCTCTCGGCCGGCGCGGTGCTGCTCCGGCGGGGTGCGCGGCGGCGGGCGAGGGAACACCTCACCACCTCGTCGCGGATGCACCCCAGCTGGAAGGCGACGGCTGGGCTGGCCGCCAGCTGGCTCGCCCCCACCGCGTTGCTCAACCGCCTCTGACGCCGGCGCCGGTCCCAACACTGCAAGGAGAGCGGGTTGCGAATCCTGCGCGTGATACCCGAAGTACGCAGTTCCGACTTCGAGAGGTCCCGGCCGTCCCCGGACCGCATGGTGATCTTCGTGTCCCGTTACTCCGACCTGGACGAGAGCTCGGTCTGGCCGAGGTCCCGGCAGGTACGCCGTTCACTGGCCTGGCTGTGGGCGTTCCGCGGCGGTTGGCGGGTGGTGGAGCTGCCCGAACCGCTGTGGCTGCGGGCCTTGCCGCTGACCGCGTCTGTCGGGCTCGCCGTGCGGGTGGCCGACCTGGTCCGCCGGCGGCGGACCCGGGTGGTGACCTATGCGATGGAGAACAACGACCCGGCCACGCTGCTGCGCGGCGTCCCGCGTGCGCTGCGCCCGGCGGTGTGCGGGGTGATCCGCTGGCTCGGTGAGTTGATCTACGACCGGGTCGCGTTCGCCAGTCCGGCCGCCCTCGAGTGCTACCGGGCGAGCCGGACGTTGCCGGCGCGCTGTGCCACGGCGCTGTTCGAGGACCTGCCGGAGGCGTGCCCCGAACCCGCCGACCGGGAGCGGGCCCACCGGGTGGCCTTCGTCGGCGCGCTTGAGCCGCGCAAGGGGGTACCCGACCTGCTCGCCGCCTGGCGCGAATCGGGTCTCGGGGCGCGGGACTGGGAACTGGCGATCGCCGGGTCCGGCCCGCTGGCCGGTGAGGTGGCCGCGGCCGCCGAGGCCGATCCCTCGGTCGCCGCCTTCGGCCCACTGGACCGCGCGGACGTGCGCAAGTTGTTGGCCGACAGCGCCGTGGTGGTACTGCCGTCGCGGCGGGAGGGGCGCTGGCGGGAGCAGATCGGCCTGTCCATCGTGGAGGGCTTGGCGCACGGCTGCCACATCGTGGCAACTCCGGATACCGGCCTGGCCGACTGGCTGCGCCGCAACGGGCACACGACCCTGCCGCACTCTTTCAGCATTGACGATCTGGGGCGGGCGCTGCGTGCGGTGGCGTATGCCCGACTGAGCCCGGAGTCGGTGTGGAGCTCGCTGCCGCCGGTCGGCGGCCGGCTCGCGGCCGAGGACTGGATGTGCGAAGAGACGCCGGCACGAAGGGGGAACAGCTGATGCGTATTCACATTCTGGGGACTCGAGGGTTCCCGAGCACGTACGGGGGGTTCGAGACCCTGGTCAGGCACCTGGCCCCGGACCTGGTGAGGCGCGGCCACGAGGTGACCGTGTTCGACCGGGAGCCGGTGCGGCGCCCCGGTGGCCGGGAGCGGGTGATCGACGGGGTCCGGGTGTACTCCAGCCCTGGGTTGAGCGGCACCACGTCGTCCACCCTGAGCCACGGCCTGACCAGCAGCGTGATCACCGCCCGGGAGCGGCCGCAGGTGGCGCTGGTGATGAATGTGGCGAACGGGTTCTTCCTGCCGGCGCTGCGCGCCCGGGGGGTTCCGGTGGTGCTGAACGTGGATGGGATCGAGTGGGAGCGGGACAAGTGGAGCCCGCTGGGCAAGCGGGTGTTCCGGGCCGCCGCGCAGGCCACCGCGCGGTGGGCGGACTTCCTGATCGCCGACTCCGAAGCGATCGCCGACCGGTGGCTCGCCGAGTTCGGCCGGGACAGCATCTTCGTGCCCTACGGCGGCGACGTGCCCGGGGGTCCGCCTGGCCCGGGGCGGGTGACCGAGCTGGGCCTGACGCCGGGCGGCTACGTGCTGATCGTGGCGCGGCTGGTGCCGGAGAACAACGTGTCCATCATGCTCGAGGCCGCCAAGCTCACCGGCGCCCCGGTGGTCGTGGTTGGTTCCGCCGGGGGCAGCGAGCTGGAGCTGCGGATCCGCGCCGAGCACGCCCCGCCGAAGGTGCACGTCCTGGGCCACGTGTCCGACCAGGAACTGCTGGCCGCGCTGTGGGCACATTGCGGGGTCTACCTGCACGGGCACTCGGTGGGCGGGACGAACCCGGCGCTGGTCCAGGCGATGGGCCTTGGCGCCCCGGTGCTGGCCCTGGACACCGTGTTCAACCGGGAGGTGCTCGACCACGACGACATGCTGGTGCCAGCGCGGCCGGACGAGGTGGCGCGGCGCGCGAGCGAGCTGCTGCGCTCGGCGGCGCTGCGGGCGCACGCGACCCGGTGGGGGCACAAGCGGGTCGACGAGGTCTACAACTGGGACGCGGTCTGCGAGGGCTACGAGATGGCGCTGAGCAAGGCCGCGCGCACGTAGGAGCCGTGAGTGCGCAGGGCCGCTATAGCAACGCTAACCACTCACGGTCAAGGCGGGCGGCACAGCGTAGGTGCAGGTGAGCGGGCCGGGCGGCGTGTTCGGGTGTTTGACGCTCCTACGGGCGGTTGAGCACGGTTCCGGAGACGGGCGCGAGCGCGGGGAGATGGTGCTGGCATTGGCCGCCAGGACCCACACCGATCCGTTCGGCAACCAGGTCCGGTGGGCGCGCAACACCTTCGACCGCTGGATCCGGTCCTGGCGCGACGGCGGGTTCGACGCGTTGCTGCCGCCGACCCGCCAGCTCACGCTGCGCACCCCGGAGGAGGTGCTGGATCTGGCGGTGGCGCTGAAGCGGGAGAAGCCGGCGCGCACCACCGCCCAAGTCGTGCGGATTCTGCGTCAGCACCTGGGCTGGGGCCCTCGTATCGGACCGTCCATCGCCACCTCGCCCGGCTGGACCTGCTGGTAAGTGCATCCATTCGCTTTTCTGGACGATCACAGCCGTGCTGTGGTTGGGCACCGGTGGGGATATTCTGAAGACAGCGTCGGCCTGGCCGCCGCGCTGCGCCCGGCGCTGGCCGCCCGAGGTGTTCCCGAGGGCGTGTATGTCGATAACGGGAGCGCTTTTATTGATAAGGCCCTGCTGCGTGCGATGGCCCGGCTGGGTATCAAGCTCATCCACTCCACCCCCGGCCGCCCCCAAGGCAGAGGGAAAATCGAGCGTTTCTTTAGGACTGTCCGGAGCCAATTCCTCGTTGAACTCGATGAGGACACCGCCGCTGGAATCACCGATCTCGCGCAGTTGAATAGGCTGTTCACGGCCTGGGTTGAACAAGAATACCACCACCGTGTCCATTCCGAAACAGGGTGCGAACCGCTGGCTCGGTGGTTGACGGCGCGCCGTTCCCCCAGCCAACGCCCGCGCGGTTGCGGGACGCATTCCGGTGGGAGCAGTACCGGACCGTGACCAAGTCCGCGACCGTCTCACTGAACAATAACGTTTACTCTATGGACCCCGCCTTGGTGGGTCGCAAAGTGGCGTTGGTCTTCGACCCGTTCGGTCTCTCGCCTGTTCGGGACTGTTGTACCGGCGCTTGACGGATGGGCGGGAAGCCAGATCGTTGGGGTCGTCTTAACCGCCGCTGGTGGTGTTGGTTGCGGCTGGGAGTGCTCGGATGTTGTCGGTGTTTTGTCCGGCGAGGCGGCGTTCACGCTCGATGGTGAATTCGTGGATCACTTGGGCGTAGACCTCGATCTGTTCGCGTAGTCGCCGGTTCTCTGCGGTGAGTTGGCTGTTGGCCGCTTCGACGTCTCGCGCTCGGGCGTGCAGGGTTTGGAATGCGGCGGGGATTCCGTTGGCTTCGTTGCGGCGCTTTTCGAACTCGTCTTTGAGGTCACAGTGTTTGTGCGTGAGAACCCAGCGTTTGACGCCGGCTTCGGCGGCGAGCTGCAGGTCTACAGGGTGGGCCCGGTTGAGGCGGTGCGGGAGACCGTCGAGCGGCGACGCGGTCCGCGAACAGGCCCCGCAGCTGCTAGCCGAGCTCGATCAGACCCCTGGCTCGGGCCACGAGACGGCCGTGGTGGCGGGCCTGGGCATCACCCCGATAGCCGCGCCCGCGACACGGGACACGGGACACGGGACACGGGACAGCTTATTCACTTACGCCTGCTGAGCTCTCCGGTATTCACACTCGCCTGAGTCGCGCAGAAATAGGAGGAAAGCGGAATCGTCTGGTCGCAGATGAAGAAGATGCGATCAGCCAGACTCCGATCGATCTCCGGGCGGGCGCCACGACCTTCGACAGCCACGCTGACCGTCGGTTCAGCCCGGTATTGTATTGCTGCTAGACCGCAGAGCACGATACTCTGGCCAGGTGATGGGCGGGCCACCGTCGCCTCGGCCCCGATGCTGTTCGTTATCAGTTTGTGGGCGGGGGACCGATGCCAACTGATCCGTACATCGACAACCCGGGCCTGCGGTCTCGGGCGTTATGGGGCCACGAAGGCCCGGCTTGCAACCCATTGATCGACGATACTCGGGAAAGACACCGCGATGAAAGCGCTTCTGCTGAGGCTTAGAAAGCAGCTAGGTTGGGGAATTTTCTTCATTGCGCTGATCCCGCTCGTCCTCGCGCTCGTATTCCCGCCCCCGCCGTTGTTCCGGGACACTGAGACATCATCTCAGCTCTGGTCGGTCGCTGCAAGGTTTGGTTTTTTCGGTCTGATCGTAGCCTTTTCTTTCGTGCAGTATGCCAAGAGATACCAGCGTTCCGCCACGGCGCCGACGCTCAGCGCCGATAATGTCGTCTCTGAGTTACCGATGTTTCGAGAAACATACTGCCTGGTATTGCGCACATTCGGGCGCGATGGCTACGTTCTCTTGCCGCGGACAAATAGGAAAGGGCGACGGAAGTTCTACTCGAATTTGAATAATCCAACTGTTGCCACGGAAGAGGTTGTGGCGGCGGCGGCCAAGGAGATACTTGCGCTGCCTACAGTCGGTATCATCGATCAGGCGGTCCGATTGGCCCCGCCGGGCCCTGTATTCCAAAGGGTATCGAATTTGGAGTGGAAACCGGTCCTCTCGCGGCTGATCCGATACGCCCGTGTCATCGTGCTCTTGCTCGGGCCCGATCAGGATATCGGTGAGGGGTTTGCGTGGGAGGTCGAGCAAATCCGCGCCCTCGGACAGGCAACGCGCGTCATCATTGCGCTTCCGCCGCCCGATCAAGACGAGCACAGACACCAAGCCGCATTGCACCGCGCCTGCGTGTTACTCACGATTTTGAACGGCGACGGCCGCGCCGATGCGCCCGATACCTTCTCCGTGTACGAGATGGAGGATCGGTTATTGCCGTCGGCCATAACCGCAGCCTACACCCCCTCGGCTGGTATCGGGTCGTGGGGCATCGTGCCATCACAGATCCCTGGCAATTTCCTCGGCCGAACATTGAGACGCACGCTCTCCACTAGATGGATGACGAGCGATAAGGTATATTATTCCGCACTCGGGGAAGCTTTTCGCGCCGTGCGACGCGAGAACGACGAGTTCGTTCTCGATGCCTCGCGGGTTGATCAGGGCTCAGACCGGTCGGCTGCTGCATCGCCGTCGTTGAACAAGCCGGACACACGCTCACAACCCCCTCAGACGGAGGTTGGCGGAGACCCTACGGTGGCGAGCCATACACGGTCCGGAAACTTAGTTGTCAGGTTATTCAGAAGACCGGGCGTTAAAGCGGTGATTGGCGCCGTAGTCCTGTGTGTAGCGGCATCTCTCCTTCTGCTGAACGTGCAGCCAGGAGCCCCAAGTCCGCCGGTTTATCCGACGGAAGTCGGCTACCCTTCGATAACGATAATTTCACCTGAATGGGCACGATTGGATTCAACTCTCGACTTCTCGCGCGACGGCTCGGAAAGTCTTCATCTATACGCGCGTTCGACTAGGTGCATTCCCGATCTGCCTGTTTGCCTACCTTCACTGACCGATCGGATTCCTGTGATTCTTCAAGTAGAAGGAGCGGCGCGAATAGTGAGGCCGTTAGGTGGGCCGTTGTTTCCCAGCCTTGAGAGGTTGAACGCGGAGGCGACAAGATCTGATGTCCCGGTGCCGTATGCGCTACCGGGATCGCCACCGGCCCAACAGTACTCCGCGGTCCTGGAAGGAATTCAAGGCCTTTTGATAACGGGGTATGCCGCGCAACCATTAATTGCTAGCGAAAAGGCGCGCCATATCTTCGTTTCACCTCTCGTCCAGGTCGAGAAGTGCTCGGACCCCGCAGCTTCCTCCGACGTGAAGCGCTTACAAGACTGTGATACCTTCGCGAAGCCTGCGCGCGCCGATCCCGCGCCGCCCGATGCGGTTCACGTAACGGTCGATTCCCAGAAAGCCAACATCAGCGACCTACGCGTAGACGTCGCCCAGCCTGGTCAAGACAGGAGTCCATCCGATTTTTCTTCTAGCTCCAAGTTGGAATGGACGTGGAACCCGCAATCCCGGGAGGATAGATCGAGACCGTTCCAGGTCATTTGCAACTATGTGGACATCAATGAGGAGTCGACGTCCGGGTGGTGGCCGGCCTTTTTCTCGGGACTACTTTTTGGTTTAGCTATCGCCGCCTACTTTGTCGGATTGAGACGGTATCGCGCTAGCGGAGAACGAAGGTCGCAATTCGTCGTTGAGTAATCGAGTCAATTGCGGGTCAATCGTAGGTGCTGCGCCCGGTCTAGGTGCTTGCGGAGCTTTCATCGATACTATGTTGTCTATGCGCCCGGGGCCTCCAAACCGCTCGCGCGCCCTCGGCGGTGTTGGCGCACGTGATGGCGTGCGGCTGCCGGTTCGCCTCGACGACCCGGCAGCCGCACAGCTCGATATCGATGTTCCTTGTCATCGCCCTCGACGGCATGTGCACCCACCCTCCTGTACGCTGACAGCGCGCCGGCACCTGCAGGTGACGACCGGCCAGGTCAATGAACTGGCCGCCACGGACGACGACCTCGTGCGGGTGCTCGACGAGGTAGACCCGCTCACCCAGGCCGAGATTCCGGACGTGTCCGTGGGCGCACCGAGCCGTGCCGCGAGCCCGGTGGAGTGGTCGGACGCCGGGTGTTTGGGGGCGAGGGCGGCACCAGGCGGACGGCACGTGTCGGTAGCGTTCCGCGGGTGGGCCAGGTGGCTTGCGGGAGGCAGTATGGACGGGCGGGCTCCGGGAGATCGGCCGATCCTGGTGCGAGTCGACCGGGTGCCGGAAATCGCTGCCGCGCTGGATTCAGCTTCGATCCGCCGTGACCGACCGGTGCTTGTCCTGGTCGGTGGGGCCGGGGGCATGGACGATAGCCACATGCGGCTGTTGGAGGTCGTGCTGCGGGACGTCGTAGTGCCGGTGGTCGCCGAGCGCGCCGCGGTGGTGGTGGACGGCGGCACCGACTCCGGCGTCATGCGCGCGATTGGTCGGGCGCGGTCGACGACGGGTGCAGAGTTTCCGTTGGTGGGGGTGGCCGCCCGGGGAACTGTCGTGGCGCCGGGGGGAGCGCCAGCGATCGGGGGAGCGGCGCGGTTGGAAGCCCATCACACCCACGTGGTACTTGTGCCGGGTACGACCTGGGGAGACGAGTCGCCCTGGCTGGCCGAGGTCGCCGACGTTGTCGCGGGTGTGGCGCCATCGGTCACCGTATTATTCAACGGTGGTGAGATTTCCTACGACGACGTGTCCCGCAGCCTAGAAAAAGGGCGACCGGTGGTGGTGCTGGCTGGTACCGGCCGGACGGCCGACACGATCGCCGCCGCGGCGACAGGATGCGAGGGTGATCCCAGGGCACAACGGATCGCCGAGTCGGAGCTGATCCGAGTGGTCCCAATCGAGGACGTCGCGGCGGTTCGTGCGGCTGTCGCCGGGGCGTTGTCCCCACACTGATGTTGGAGAGCGGGAGAAGCATCTTGCATCCGGGCTACACCTCAACGGTGCGGACGAGGACCAGGAGATCCCGATGAAGCGGCCGACGCTGCTTGTGCGTTTCCCATCGATCTGGAAGAAGCCGGTGTCCGACCCGGTGCTCCCGCCTGGGGTCGCCGAGGATTATCCGACGCTGGCCGACGACATTGCCCGCTTGGAGGAGATCGTGGGTGAGCCATTCGCCGAGTCCGACCGGGCCGCCCTGGTGCACCAGAATCGTTTCCGCCGCCAGCAAGTGATCATCCTGCTGGGCACCGCCGTGCTGAGCGGGCTGGGCGGACTACAGGCGGTCTATCCTGCCCAGCGCTGGCCCGGCCTGTTACTCGTCGCGCTGGGTCTGGTCCTCACCGCTGTCGCCACCACGGCTCGGCAGCTCGGCACGTTCGAGTCGTTTCTCACCGAGCGGGTCAAGGCAGAACGGCTGCGATCGGCGTACTTCCGGTATCTCTCGCGCACCGGGCGCTATCGGGGGCCGGATCGGCAGTTGGCGTTGCGGCGGGCCGTGGTGGCGATCAAGAAGGGTGAGGAGCCGTCGTGACCGGCCGTGACCAGGAGTTCCGTCGGTTGTATGCGTTGTTGCGTATCCGCGACCAGCTGAGGTACTACTCCGATCGTCGTGTTGAGTATGGCAACGCGCACCGCCAGGTCGTCATCGTACGCAATATGTTGCTGCTAGCGGCAGCGGCGGCCGGAGTTGTCGGGCAGGTCGTGGAGGGGACGGCCCGGGCCGCGTGCGCGGTGGTGGCCGCGGTCCTGGCGTCGCTGGCCGGCGCGGTCACGGCGTTCGAGTCGTTGATCGGCTTTCCGCAGCTCGAGAAGTTGTACTCGGACGCGGTCCGTAACCTCGAGGAAGCTGAGATTGACTGGGATGCTGTCGGGCCCGACGCCGAGATCACAGCTGAGATCGAACGTGTCGAGAGCATCTTCCGCAGCGAGATCGGGCAGTGGGGGCAACTTGTGGTCAAGTCGGCAATCCCGACCTCTACACCGGCGTCCGACCAGGCGACCGATAAGGACGTTCGAGTAAACCCTACCCAACCCGGCTAGGAGTGAAGGCTGGCTCGCCGCCGTGGTCGGACCGACGCGCCTGGGAGACCCTCCTTTCTCGTTGACAAAATGTTGTCCGCCGAATAGCTCATTGCCCACCTGTATGAGCGGAGCGGCCGATCCGAACGCTGACCCATCGTGCCCATCGTCACCGTGCCGGAGACAGCAAGTCCGGCCGACAGGTGTCAGGGTTGGTCGGGTGCGGCCACGAATCGCGCGACTCCGGCTCCAGGAAGATGAAGCGAATATGGAGCGAGAAGCCCCTAACAACACGGTTTAATCCGGCGTAACATCTCTCAACGGACCTTAACGCGGATGCATGACCAGCGATTTCCGCGTCGGTGCAGGTCGGGCTATTTCTAGGACATGCCTGGGGGTCAAGGGGTCGCAGGTTCGAATCCTGTCGTCCCGACGGTGGTGAAGAGGTCGGGTACCTGGGCAAACGCCCAGGTCGGCGGGCCTTTTGTCATGCCCACTGGCCGGCTCGTTTCTGATCTACCCCGCATCGGCTTGTGGACCATTTGTGGACCGCCGAAGGTGTTTCGACAGAAGTTCACCAGCAACGGTAAGCGACCGACGGTGCGGGTGGAGGTACCGCTGCGTCGTAGTGATCGAGCCGTGCCCGGCGATGCGCATTCTGACGATTCGGCTCCGTTGATCATGCCGTGGGTCGACACTTCACAGCATGGGAGATCACCGAGAGGACCGCCATGCGTGCGCCGCAGGCGCCACGCCGGCAACCGAGCAAATGGCAGGAGCCTGGGCCTCGGTGATACCCCGGCCACGCTGTGGCTGCCGAGCCCGGGCCGGACTTTGTCGGATCGCCGCCACCATCTGGGCTCCGTGCTCGACGGACTTCGGCGGCGGGGGCTGGCCGACCGATTCAGGCCTGACCAACACTTAGCGGGGATACTGCGGGTGTTGGCGCGCCCGGACCGCCAGATGTACCTGATCCTGCAAGGCGAGGGCGGCACGCTAGTCGCGATCGGCGCCGATGCGCGCGGGTTCGCAGTGCTGGCCGTGCGGCACGGCGACCAGATCACGCTGGCCCCCGTACGGTCGACGGCGCTCGTCCCCACCGTGGTCGGGCTGATCGGGCCGATGACGCCCGGCGTAGGACGGGCGGCGAACCTCCCGGCCGAGACGTTCGACACCGCCCGGGAGGCCACCCGCGACGGCGAGCTGTGGAGCCTTGCTGACCGCGTGGTGGAGATGGGCATCCCCGCGAAGACGGGTCGTCCTGCGTACGCAGGTGCGTCGGGGTTCGCAGGCTCGGGCAACTCGGCGCCGAGTTTCGCCAAGACGAGACGATGCGGCCCGGGACGTGGGTGATTGGCTTCCACCTCGCCGAGTCCGGGTACTTCCTCCAACTCCGCGGACCAGGGCCGTACGGCGGCACGATCAGCATGAGCCCGCTCGACGCGCCCCGGCTCGCCCAGAAAGCAGAGGAACTACTCGCGGCTGGCCCCGCCCACCACCCCCAACACGGCCACACCTGGTGATCTCGTTCGAGATTAACCGAGCATCACCGGTGGCCCGTCTACCAGCGGAAATGACACCAGATGTTGTGGTCGCGGCCCCGCCTAAGGTCGGAGTGCAACGATTAGGTAACCAGGTGCATATCGGCTATAGCGGCCCTGCGCACTCAGGAGCGTCAGGACAGGGTCGGCGGGGGGCAGCCGGCCCGCTGGCCGATCACCTTGCGCAGTGCGTCGGCCACGTCCACCCGGGTTCCACCGGTCAGCACCTGGAAGGTGGAGCCCAGGTCGTTGCGCGCCGCGCTCGCCCACGCCGACGACTGCTCGATCGTCTGCGGGTCGCCGATCTTCAGCCGCCCGCCCTGGCGCTGCAGGATCAGGTTCCCGCTGCACTTCAGGCCGGGTGTCGGCGCGCTCGAGTACCGGTAGGCGGAGACCGCGTCGAAGAAGGTGTTGTTGCGCACGGTGATGTCGGCCGGCAGCGTCCAGCTGTAGGTCAGCAGGTGTACCGATCTGCCCGGGTCGGGGCGGACCGACTCGGACCACACGTAGCCGGCGTACAGGCAGGTGTTGCACTCCACCACGCAGTCCACGAATCCCAGTCCCGGTCCAGGGGCGCCGTCCGACCAGAACTCGATGGACTGGTTGCAGGAGTAGACCAGGTTGTTGCGGAAGGTGAGCCGGCGCCACCCCCCGGTCTTCGAGGCCGACCCGCCCTGTGCGGTGAGCGCCACGTCGTAGATGTCGTGCAGGATGTTCCCCTCGACCAGTACGTCGGCGGAGTCGATCCACGCCTCGAAGCCGTTGCCGTACCGGGTCGTGTCCTTCAGCACCGCGCCGCCCAGCTCGGCGAGCTCGTTGTCGTCCACCCGCACGTTGCTGGCCGAGCCCTGGATCCCGTGCCCGCCGCCCCCTTCCAGGCGCAGCCCGGTGACTCGCACGGAGTTGCCCAGCGTGACGCAATGGCCGTCGCAGGCTGCCCGGATATCCTTGGCCACCGTGCTGGGGTGGGCGGCGGACCACACGTAGAGCGCGTTCTCGGCGCAGCGGAAGTCCCACTGTCCGGTCTGGTCCTCGGGCCGCCAGACCCGCCGGCCGTGGATCACGCCGTCGATCCGCAGGAACCCGATGTTGTCCGCGCCGCCCTGGGCGCCGTCGTAGCCGCGGCCGGGGCTCGGCGAACGCTGGGGGGCCAGGTCGGCAACCCAGAGGTTCGGGCCCACCGGGCGCCACGCGGACCGGTCGTTGAGCAGGGTGTAGCCGCTGATCACCGGCCTGCGGGTGTCGGCACCGGACCGGTAGGAGCCGAGCGTGAGGTAGCCGCCGCTGCTCGGCCGCCCGCTGGGCACCCTGAGCTTGCCGAAGAAGGTCTGACCACATTCGAACAGCACGCTGTCGAACCGGCCGATCGTGCCGTTGGCGAGCTGTGTGTTGACGTGCGTGATCGTGCGCCACGGGGTGCTCTGGCTCCGCCCGGAGGCGCGGTCGTCGCCGGTGGCCGAGACGTAGAAGACGGTTGCGGGGCCGGGTGCCCCTGCCGCGGGAGCGCAGCCGGTTGCGGCGAGCGTGGCGGTGGGCGCCAGTACGAGGAGCTTGAGCAGTTCCCTCCGGTGCACGGCGCCGGTCAGCGGGTGAACCGGGCGCGGACACGGCCGGCCCGGGCGATGCGGATCGTCATGGGCAGTCCCCCTCTGCTTCGCCGCCCCCGGCCGCCGAGCATAGCGGCGGGCGGAGATGACTCCGGCTTCTTCGCGTGCCGTGAGGCGCGTCGGCGTTGTGATGGTGAATACTGCCGTGTGCCTTTTTGGGCTGGAGTCCTGCTGGCGGTAGCCGCCTGGTTCGTGCTGGCCGTGGTGCTGGGCCTGGGGTTATCAGCCATGATCCGGCGCAGGGAACGACAGCGAGCCCAGGATCCGTCGGCGCTCCCGCAACCTCGGCGTGCCGATTCCGAATTGGACGAGTGAGCCGCATCCGGCGCTGTTCGAGCTGAGTGAAATGTTAATCCTGAGTGAAGGATCAGTTCCACTTCGGAACAATTATCTAAGGTTTACCCTGCGTAAGCGGGCATTCCGCCAGTTTTTGCGTGTCATATCTTACAGTCACCCGAACAGCTCGATTCTTGATTGGCTGACGGTCGGATTGCTACGCTCTGGCCAGCGAAGCTACACCCGAAAGGGGTAACTAGCCGGGTCGGCTCGGGGGAGTCGCGGGCGCGTAACCGCGTTGTTATTTGCGGTTGCGGCGCGTGAGGGGACACTGGGGAGTTGCATATGCGCTCGCTGCTATCGAGTGCTGCCGAATTACTGGCGCAAGGGGTTTCGCCTCCGGGTGGAACGCCTCGAACAGCCCGGGAAGTCGCAGTCGACACCGTTGCCGTCGCGGCCGTCGTCGTGGTGCCCGGACTGGTGGCAGAGCCTGCCACCGGTTCGCCGCGCCGTGCCGCCGGGTCGACCTTGTCCGTTGGTATGTGAGCCGGATGAGCCAAGTCATGAGCGACGGTGTGAAGTACGAGTACCCGATCCTGATCATCGACGACCACGAGCTGTTCAGCACCTCGTTGCGGATGGCGCTGCGCGGCCACGGCTTCGACGCGCACCAGCTTCCGATCACGAGCATGGCCCACCTCCGGCTGCGGGTCGGCCAGTACCGCCCTGGTGTGGCGGTGCTGGACCTGGACCTGGGGCAGGATCTGGATGGGCGGTGGATGAACGGCGTCGACCTGGTCGAGGCGCTCTGTGCCGCGGGCTGGCGGGTGCTGGTCGTCAGCGGCAGCGTGGACACCCCGGGAGTGGCCGCGGCCATCGCCTCCGGCGCGGTCGGCTCGGTGCTCAAGTCCAGCTCGTTCCATGGGTTGCTGGACGTGGTGGAGGCCGCCGCCGCCGGCGACCCGGTGATGAGCGACGCCGAGCACCAGGAGTGGCTGACCCGGCACGCCGGTCACCAGGCGCGGGAACGCGAATTGTCCCACCGGCTGGGCCGGCTCACCGCGCGGGAGCGTGAGGTGCTCGAGATGCTCGCCGGGGGCCACCGCACGGCGAAGATCGCGGAGCACTTCGTCGTCTCGATCACCACCGTGCGCACCCACGTCCGCTCCCTGCTGGCCAAGCTCGAGGTGAACTCCCAGCTCGAGGCGGCCGCCCTGGTCCACCAGGCCTCCCACCTCTAGTCGCTTGCCGAACCGCGGCGCATCGCTCACCGGAAAAACCCAGTGCGTGGGCCATCCGTGGGCCATCACACAGCCGGCGTGGCTTCGCACAGCCGCTCGACGGGCTGTGTGGGCTATACGCGGGCTGTGTGGGCGAGCTGCGGGCACCGCGCGAGCGAGTACGCCGTATCAGGTGGGCCAATGGCCGCGACAACCTTGGGTGACCTGTGGCCGACCGTGTCCATGAATTTCCACTTCACGGCCGTGCGATTAGGCGCTGGCCGCCGTGGAGTGAAAGTAACGAGGATGACAGGCGCACTGGCGACGTCACGCCACTGATTTGGTGCTGATGATGTGTGTGAAGTCCGTGTGGGTGACCTGTGAGCGGGTGGCTCAGTGGTCGTGGGCGGAGCGCTTGGCGCAGTAGGCCGGCGGGAGATCACCACGGCCGCACATACCGCTGACCATCTGGTCCTCGAACGGCTCCTGGTCCTCGTCGGATTGGCCGGAGCGGGATTGGTCGGAGCGGGGTTGGTCGCGCCCGACCCCGGCGCTGAGCCGCGACGCCGACGGGTCGGTGTTCGGGGCGGGCGATGGTCGCGCCTCTCGGTGCCCGGTGGACTCGGCGGGGCGCGGCTTGGTGGCCTCGGCCTGGGCGGGCGTGCTCTCGGTGGGCCGGGACTGGGCGGGCGCGGCGGATTCGGCCTGGTCGGTGGCCGCCGGCGCGGGGGCCGAGAGATCCGGCGCGGGGGCTGAGGGGTCCGAGGCGGAGGCTGAGGGGTCCGGCGCGGAGAGCGATCCCTGGGCCGGGGTGGGCCTGTAGTTCGCCGCCGGGTCGGTGCTGGCTGTGCTCCCGAGCAGGTGCACCGCGGTGAACAGGCTGAAGCCCAGTGCCAGCACCACCGTGCCGCCGACGGTGGGACGGATCGCATCCATCGCGGGTAGCTCCCCCTAGGCTCATTGCGTGCGCAAACAGGTTCAACGACTGGGCCGTTCGGGGGATATGCCCGGCCCGCCGTGATCACCGTGACAAATGGTGGACCTCGCGGCGGCCGCCGGTCAGCCCAGCACGTCGGCGAACCGGGGCGCCCAGTCCTCGGGCTCCACCTGTGCGGCGTTCGCCGCGAAGCTGATCGCGTGGTACCAGCCGCTGAGCATCAGCAGATCGAGCAGCTGCGCGTCGCTGAAGCTCGCGGACAGCCGCTGCCACAGCTCGTCGCCGAGGGTGGAGGTGTCGTGCAGCGCGTCCACCGCCTCGATCACCAGCGCGTCCCGGGGCTCCCAGCAGGGGTCGGCGGCCGTGCCGTGGGCGAGCGAGCGAATCTGCTCCGGGGTCAGCTCGACCCGGGCGGCGTAGAAGGCGATGTGCACGCCCCACTCGTACTCGCAGCCGCAGCGGGCGGTGGTGCGGTCGATCACCAGCTCGCGCTCCCGCAGTGACAGCGAGAGCTTGCGGCTGAGGTAGTAGCTGCCCCAGGCGTTCAGCCCGGCCGCCATCGGCAGGTTTCGCACGAACGTACGGAACAGCCGGATCGGCGGCTCGCCCGGTGGCATCAACGCCTCCAGCCGCGAAGCGACGGCGGGGTCGTACGGTTCGGACACGGGTTCGATGCGCGGCGTCACGACAACCCCCCAGGTGTTTCTAAAATGACAACGCACTTCGAACGGTAGTGTTTCTTTTTTCGCAACGCCAGGTCATTCGGGAGGCTCCGAGCGTGAGCGACGCCACCACCCCACGCCCCGGCGAGCCGGTCCGGGGTTCCACCACGGGGCGGCCGCTGATGGCGGCCCTCGACCTGCTGGGCCGGCGCTGGACACTGCGCCTGCTGTGGGAGTTGCGGGACGGGCCGATCGGCCCGCGCGCGGTGCTCGGCCGGTGCGTGGGCCTGTCCTCCTCGGTGCTGTACCGCCGGCTGCGCGAGCTGGAGGAGGCCGGCCTCGCCGCCCGGGAGGGGGAGGGCAGCTACGCGCTGACCGGCCTCGGGCGGGAGCTCAGCGAGGCCATCGCGCCACTCAACCAGTGGTCCCAGAAGTGGGCCCGCCGCTGAGCGAGGGGCATCGGAGGCTCTACGCGGGCGGTCAAGCTCTGGACTGCTGGGCGGCGAACAGCCGGTTGAGCTCGGGCTGGGGGATCTGCCCGGCGGCGAAGTCGAGCGTGCCGCGGTCGAGCAGCTCCCGGGCGCTGCGCCGGACGAAACCGAGCGCGGCCCTGGCGATGCTGCCGCCCAGGCTGATCCGGGTCACGCCG
>Ga0137415_10002904_pt1 | contig 16976 bp, 16 predicted proteins | sample CZODoug3_1_1_16f_FD_183082 | JGI IMG/M metagenome (GOLD analysis project Ga0137415, IMG submission 183082) | Vadose zone soil fungal communities from Angelo Coast Range Reserve, California, USA - CZODoug3_1_1_16fungal (Hybrid Assembly) | ecosystem: Environmental > Terrestrial > Soil > Vadose...
GTGGTGCTAGCCGCCGGCCTCTCGAGCCGCATGGGCGAGAACAAGATGCTCATCGAGGTGGGCGGCCGGGCGCTCGTGCGGCGCGCAGTGGAGACGGCGCTCTCCGCGCGGCTGGATCCGGTGCTCGCCGTCGTCGGACACGAGAACGACCGCGTCCGGACGGAGCTGCACGGCCTCCCCTGCACCTCCGTGATGAACGCGGAATACGTCCGCGGAATGAATACGTCCCTGCGCGCGGGCATCCGCGCCCTGCCGGAAGGCACCGATGCGGCCGTCGTGCTGCTCGGCGACATGCCGCTGGTCGAGACGCGAATGGTCCTCGCGCTGGTGGAAGCGTTCCGTGGCTCCGCCGTGCCGTTGGTGATCTCGACCTATGGCGGCGTGGTGGCGCCTCCCATCCTCTACGCGCGCTCTCTCTTCGCCGAGCTGCGCGCCTTGGAGGCCGATGCGTGCGGCAAGCAGGTCGTGAATCAGCACAGGACCGAGGGGATCGAGCTCGAGTGGCCCGCCGAGGCGCTCACCGATCTCGACGAGCCCGCCGACCTCGAGCGGGTGCGCTCACGGCTGGAGGCGGCCTGATGCGCGCGGAGCTGCTCCAGCTGGCCGCGGATCTCGCGCGCAGGCGAGAGCCGTTCGTGCTGGCGATGGTGGTGCGGCGGGAGCCGTACAGCTCGGCGCACGCGGGCGACATGGCCATCATCACCGCCGACGGGGCTTACCACGGGTGGCTGGGAGGCAACTGCACGCAGCCGACCGTCAGGCGCGAGGCGCGGCTCGCTCTCGCCGACGGAAAGCCCCGGCTGGTGTCGCTGTCACCGGACCCGAAGTCGCAGGAGCGACCCGGCGTCACCGCGCTTCCGATGACGTGCCACAGCGGAGGCAGCGTGGAAATCTATCTCGAGCCGATGCTGCCGCCTCCGCAGTTGTGGATCCTGGGCGAATCGCCCTGCGCCCGCGCCCTCGCGCGGCTCTCCGAAGTGATGGGATACGGCGTGGAGCGCGCGCCGGGGCCGGGCACTGCGCAGGCGCCGGTATTCGCGGTCATTGCGACCATGGGCGAGAACGACGAGGAGTCCCTGACGGCGGCGATCGCTGCGCGCTGCCCGTACATCGCGGTGGTCGCGAGCCGCAAGCGGTTCGCGGAGATGTGCGAGGCGCTGCTCGAGCGGGGGATCCCGCGCGAGGCGCTCGACCAGGTGCACAATCCCGCCGGCCTGGACATCGGCGCGCGCCTGCCCGAGGAGGTCGCGCTGAGCATCCTCGCCGAGATCGTCGAGCATCGCCGCGCGCAACCTCGATCCGCGCCGGTGGATGTGCCCGCGTCCGCGATCGATCCAGTGTGTGGAATGACCGTCGAGGTGGCGACGGCGCGCCACCGCGCGACGCACGCGGGCCACGAATACTTCTTCTGCAATCCGCGCTGCCGCGAGAAGTTCCTCGCCGATCCAGTCCGTTTCCTCGCCGCCTGAGGCCAGAACATGGCGTTCGAGATCGTCAAGACGTTCGTGGTCCGGTCTCCCACCGAGCAGGTGTGGAGCTTCCTCACCGATCCGGAAAAGGTCGCCCGCTGCCTCCCCGGCGCCGCGATCACCGGGAAGATCGACGAGAAGACATGGCAGGGCACGATGACCGTGAAGGTCGGGCCCGTCTCCTCCAGCTACAAGGGGAAGGTGGCGTTCGAGAAGCTCGACGCCGCGGCGCGGACCGCGGAGATCCTCGCCAGCGGCCAGGACGTCCGCGGCCGCGGCGGAGCGGATCTGAAGTTGACGAGCATCCTGGCGACGAAGGGGCCCTCGGAGACCGAGGTCACCACCACCTCGCGCGTGAACATCACCGGGATCCTCGCGCAGATGGGCCGCGGGATGGTGCAGGACGTGGGCGACCAGATCTTCCAGGTGTTCACGCAGCGCGTGCGCGCCGAGTTGGAAGCAGCGCCGCAACCGACCGGGGCACAGCCCGCAGCCACGACCGCACCTGCTCCGCCGGCAAAGGCGGAAGCGCTCGACGTCGGCGCCCTCGGCGCCCGCGCCGCCGTGCGATCGCCGGTGTTCTGGGTGGCGATCGCGCTCATCGCAGGCCTGCTCTACGTGCTGTTCCGCTGAACCACGAAGGAGGGAGACATGATCCCGCCTGTGTTCGACTACCACGCACCGGCCTCGGTGGCCGAGGCGATCGCCTTGCTCTCGCGATTCGGCGATTCGGCGAAGGTGATCTCCGGAGGGCAGAGCCTGCTCCCGCTGCTCAAGCTGCGGCTGGGGACGGCGGACCACCTCGTGGACATCGGACGGATTCCCGGTCTGGAGTACCTGCGCGAAGAGGGCGGCTACTTGCGCATCGGCGGGCGCACCCGCGAGGCCGCGCTGGAGCGGTCGGAGATCGTGCGGACGCGCTTCCCCATCCTGCTCGACACCGCGCGCGTCATCGCCGATCCCCTCGTCCGCAACCGTGCGACCGTCGGCGGAAACCTCGCGCACGGCGATCCCGCCAACGACCACCCGGCGACGATGCTCGCGCTGCGCGCGATCGTGGTGGCGCAGGGGCCGGACGGGGAACGGACGATCCCGATCGATCGCTTCTTCACCGGGCTGTTCGCGACGGCGCTGGCGGCGGACGAGATCCTGACCGAGATCCGCATCCCGGTACCGCCGAATCGGTCCGGCGGCGCGTACATGAAGCTGGAGCGCAAGGTCGGCGACTACGCGACTGCGGCGGCGGCGGCGCAGGTCACGCTCGACGGCGCCGGCAATTTCGCGCAGGTTGGCCTCGCCCTCACCAACGCCGGTCCGGTCCCCTCCCGCGCCGCGGCCGCCGAGGGCGTCCTGATGGGAAAGAGGGCAAACGATGCCAGCATCGCCGAGGCGGCGCGGCGGGCCGCGGAGGCTGCGGCCCCCACTGCCGATCGGCGCGGGACCGTCGAATACAAGCGCGAGATGGCGCGGGTGCTCGCAGCGCGCGCGCTGAAGAAGGCCGTCGAGCGCGCGGGAGGTCGATAGCCATGTCCACGCATGACGTCCAACTGACCGTCAACGGCGCTTCGCACCGCGTGCAGGTCGAGTCGCGACTGCTTCTCGTCCACCTGCTCCGCGAGAACCTGCGCCTGACCGGCACGCACATCGGCTGCGACACCACCCACTGCGGCGCCTGCACGGTGCTGCTCGATGGCGAGCCCGTGAAGTCCTGCACCGTCCTCGCGGTCCAGGCCGAGGGCTCGGAGATCACCACGGTGGAAGGCCTGGAGCAGAACGGCAAGCTGCACCCCGTCCAGGAAGCGTTCTGGGAGAAGCACGGGCTGCAATGCGGCTACTGCACCCCGGGGATGATGCTGACGGGCTGCGCCCTGCTCGCCCGCGACAAGAATCCCTCCGAGGCGCAGATCCGCGAAGCGATCAGCGGCAACCTCTGCCGCTGCACCGGCTACTCGAACATCGTCAAGGCCATCCAGTCGGCAGCCGAGCGGCTGCGGCAGCAATAGGAGGATCCCATGAGCGAGCCACGGACGAGCCCGGAAGTGTGCGGCATGGGTCACTCGATGAAGCGCAAGGAGGACCCGCGCTTCATCCGCGGCAAGGGCAACTACGTCGACGACATCCAGCTGCCCGGGATGCTGCACATGGACATCGTGCGCAGCCCCTTCGCGCACGCGAAGATCAAGTCGATCGACGCGAGCAAGGCGTTGAAGATCCCCGGCGTGCTGGCGGTGATCACCGGGGAGACGCTGGCCAAGTACAACCTGCACTGGATGCCGACCCTCATGTCGGACACGCAGATGGTCCTTCCGACCGAGAAGGTGATGTACCAGGCGCAGGAGGTCGCCGCCGTGATCGCCACCGATCGATACATCGCGGCGGATGGGGTGGAGGCGGTCGAAGTCGATTACGAGCCTTTGCCGGTCGTGGTCGATCCGGTCAAGGCGCTCGATCCGGGCGCGCCGGTCTTGCGCACCGACAAGAAGGACAAGAAGGACAACCGCATCTTCCACTGGCAGGCAGGGGATCGCGCCGCGACGGACAAGGCGTTCGCGGAGGCGGACGTGGTGGTGGCGCAGGACATGTACATCCCGCGCATCCACGTCGCTTCCATCGAGACCTGCGGCTGCGTCGCCGACTTCGATCGCGTCACCGGCAAGCTGACCGTCTACATGACCACGCAGGCGCCGCACGCCGTGCGCACGGTGTTCGCGCTGGTCGCTGGTCACGTCGGGCTCTCGGAAGAGAAGATCAGGATCATCTCCCCCGACATCGGCGGGGGATTCGGCGGCAAGGTGCCGATCTATCCCGGCTACGTGATCGCGGTGGCCGCCTCCGTCGTCATCGGCAAGCCGGTGAAGTGGGTGGAGGACCGGATGGAGAACCTCCAGGCCGATTCGTTCGCCCGCGACTACCACATCCATGCGGAGCTGGCGGCGAAGAAGGACGGCACCATGACGGCGCTGCGGATCAAGACCCTCGCCGACCACGGGTACACCGACGCGGCGGCGAACCCGTCGAAGTTCCCCGCCGGCCTGTTCTCCATCTGCACCGGATCGTACGCGCTGAAGCACGCCTTCGCCGAGGTCGACGGCGTCTACACGAACAAGCCGCCCGGCGGAATCGCGTACCGCTGCTCCTTCCGCGTCACCGAGGCCGTGCACTGCATCGAGCGGGTCACCGACGTGCTCGCGCAGGAGCTGAAGATGGATCCGGCGGAGCTGCGGCTGAAGAACTTCATCCCGCCCGAGAAGTTCCCCTGGAAGTCGGCGCTCGGCTGGGAGTACGACAGCGGCAATTATCCGGCGGCGCTGCGCAAGGCGATGGAGATGGTCGGGTACGAGGCGCTCCGGAAGGAGCAGGCCGAGAAGCGCGCGCGCGGGGAGCTGATGGGGATCGGCATCTCCAGCTTCACGGAGATCGTCGGCGCGGGCCCGAGCAAGCAGTTCGACATCCTCGGCCTGAAGATGTTCGACTCCTGCGAGCTGCGCATCCATCCCACCGGAAAGGCCCTCGCGCGCTTCGGCACCAAGTCGCAGGGCCAGGGGCATGAGACGACGTACGCGCAGATCATCGCCGAGGAGCTGGGGATCCCTGCGGCGCAGGTGCAGGTCGAGGAAGGGGACACCGACACCGCCCCATACGGTCTCGGCACGTATGCCAGCCGCTCGACGCCGACGGCGGGGGCCGCCGGTTCGCTCGCGGCGCGCAAGGTGCGCGAGAAGGCGAAGAAGATCGCCGCGCACCTGCTCGAGTGCTCGCCGGATGATCTGGTGTGGGAGCCGGGGAAATTCTCCGTGAAGGGCTCACCGTCCCGCAGCAAGACCATCCAGGAGATCGCGCTCGCCGCGTATACCAACCACCCTCAGGGAATGGAGGCGGGGCTGGAGGCGGTCTCGTACTACGACCCGCCGAATCTCACCTTCCCGTTCGGTTCGTACATCGCGGTGGTCGACATCGATCGCGGCACCGGCCAGGTGAAGGTGCGCAGGTTCGTCGCGGTCGACGATTGCGGGAACATCATCAATCCCATGATCGTCGACGGCCAGATCCACGGCGGGCTGGCCATGGGCCTCGCGCCCGCGCTGCTCGAGGAGATCAGCTACGACGAGGACGGCAACATCACGGGCGGCAGCTTCATGGATTACCTGCTGCCGACGGCGATGGAGACGCCGAGTTGGGAAACGGCGAAGACGGTGACGCCGTCGCCGCACCATCCGTTCGGCGCGAAGGGCGTGGGCGAGTCCGCGACCGTGGGCGCGCCGCCCGCGATCGCAAACGCCGTGGTAGATGCGCTCGCACACGTCGGCGTGCGGCACGTCGATATTCCAATCACGCCGGAGAAGGTGTGGCGGCTGCTCAAGGAGAAGGGCCTGGCGGAGTAGCGTCACCCCTGCTGCCCGCGCAGCCACGCCGCCACCGCCTCGGTCCGGCTGCGCAGGCCGTGCTCGCGCAACATCCGGTCGACGTGGGTACGCACGGTGCGGTGGGCGAGGCCGAGCCTCGAGGCGACTTCCTTGTCCGAAAGCCCCGACGCGATCAGCGCGAGCACCTGGGACTGCCTCGGGCTGAGCCGCAGCCGGTGCACCGAGGACTCGAGGCGGCGGTAAGCGCCCGACGCGTGGGAAGCCAACTCAGCGAGCACGCGCTCGTCGTCCTGTGAGAATGCGCCCGCGCGGAATGAAGCCAGATACGTCAGACCGACGACCCCTCCCTCGCTCGCGAGGGGAAGTACACCGAGGAGCGCAGCGGGAAGTTTCCCGAAACCGGCGCCAGACCTTGGGGCTCGTCGCGCACGCCGCCCGCGATCACCTTGTACAATGACAGCGCCCTCTCTCGCACGAGCTCCCGGGTCTGCTCCGGGCAGTCCGAGGTGGCGTGGACGTCCACCATAGGCTCCATGCCCGGGCGAGCGATGACCGCTGCTCCCACGTCGAACGACACCGAGCGCTCGAGCGCGCGAGGCAACAGACCCGCCAGATGCGCGTACGAGCGGGGCTCGATGCCGAGCGGGACCGGGCCGGTAGGGCCGTGAGCCGACTGCGGCGGCCGGACGCCTCTCGCGATGCCGACGATCGCCTGGATCGTCATCGTCAACTCCGATGCGCTCGGCGACTTCAAGACGATCACCGGATCGGCCGCGAACGTCTGCAGGAGCGCGGGCACGTCCGCTTGCTGCGCCGCGACGCGGATGCAGCCGCTCGGCGATCGACATCCCATCCGCATCAACGCACCAGAAAAGCTTTCCCTCATCGCCGACAAGGACCGCATCGAGCAGGTTCTCGCGAACCTCCTCTCCAATGCGATCCGGTATTCACCGCAGGGCGGACCGATCGAGGTCGATGCCGAAACAACCGGAGATGGGGTGCACATCCGGGTCAGGGACCGCGGTCTTGGCATCCCCAGGGAGCACCAGCAGCTCGTCTTCGAGCGCTTCGGGCGGGCCCATGGAACGGCCTTCGGTGGCTTGGGGCTCGGCCTCGCCATCAGCAAGGGAATCGTGGAGCGCCACGGGGGCAGGATCTGGGTGGAGTCCGCCGGAAGGCCCGGAGAAGGTAGCGTTTTTCACGTGCAACTGCCGTTGGTAACACCCCCGGCGCAAACCTGAACCCACCACGGCCGAGGTTGAAAGAACAACGGGACGACCAGATTCCGTCGCGGCCGGAATTGACTCCGGCGTGAGGCGTCGTGTATTTGCCATACACGGCCACACTGAGGGTGCGATTCCCGATTGCAACGAGGGTCATTCCACCAGCGCTAGGCCTTGGTCGACGTCATAAGGTTTGACTACGTTCGTTGTTCAGTTGACTGGGGGGGGTTTTCGCCGATGTCACGCCGGATGCTGCAGGGACTGAAGGAGATCGCGGATCACTTGGGTTTGCAGTCGCACTCGCTCGACGCTCGCCGGGTATTGCTTTCGTGGATCGAGCGGGAAGCCTTGCCGGCGAGGCGACTGGCAGGCCGCTGGTACGCAGACGCAACCGAAATCGAGGAGTGGTGGCTGTCGAGAAGCGGCGGGACAGCCCGATTGCGTGCGTCTTCGCACGAATAAAGCGGCTGCTCCGGGGCGAGCCGGGCGTGTACGCTCTCCCTGACGTCGGCGAGCAGTCGATCCGCGGTACCTGAGCATCGCGCCGCCCGGGGGGACGGCGCGGGGAATGAATCGTGCCGTAGGAGCGACGGCGACCCAGCGCCGTCGCTCCTACGGTACCATTCCCGGGGAATTGTAGACACGCCCGGCGGCCATCCGCCGCGCCAGCGCTTCCATCTCCGGGCCGGCGACGTCGCCGACCAGCACGAACCGCAGGCCGCCCGACGTCCAGCGCCAGGATCTGAATCCGCGCACGCTCTCGCCCCCTGGCGCGACATCCCGCGCTCCCTCCGCGTCGAGGACGAACAGGTTCAACACGTGCTTGCCGTGGCGATACACGATCGCCGCGGCGGGCCGTCCGTCCAGAAAGTCGAGGCGGCCGCCGGCGAGCGCGAAGCCCTCGGTCGCGTAATCGCGCACCGGGACGGCGAAGCCAACCTTGCCTTCGAACCACGGCTTGACCGTGTGCTGATCGCTCGTGACCACGTCCATGGCGTGATTGAGCTGCAGCGACCGCGCGTGCGCCGCTACCGCTTCCTCCACCAGCGCATCGCGGCGCGGAAGCGCGACCAACACGGCGGCTGCGGCGGCAACGCCGACCGCCGCGCCGGCCCAGGCGCGCCTGGACGGGCGCGGGCGAAGGCGCCGCAGCAATCGACCCTCGAACCCGGGCGGAGGCTCGAACCTCTGCAGATGCGCGCGCGCTGCCTCGCTGAGCGCCCGCAGCGCAGCCGCCTGCCGGGTGCAGGACGGGCAGCGCGCGACGTGCTCGCGCAGCTCGAGAACGGAGCGCGCGTCCAGCTCGCCGTCCAGCTCCAGCTCGACCAGAGGGGTCGCCTCGGCGCAGGTCATGACACGCCGGCCTTTCTTGCCGCGCCGCCGAGCCTCGCCTGCAGCTCGCGGCGCGCGCGGGACAGTCGCGACATCACCGTGCCGATGGGCACCGCGGTGACCTCCGCGATCTCCTTGTAGGACATGCCTTCCAGTTCGCGGAGCATGAACGCCTCCCGGAATTCGGGCCGCAGCGCAGCGACTTCCTCCTGGATGCGCTTTGCCTGATCGGCGCGCAGCAGCTGAGCCTCCGGCTCGGGTGTGAGTTGCAGCGGCAGCACGGCCGCAGAGTCACGCTCATCGTCGAAGGGTTCCTCCTGCTCGCCGCGCCGGGCGATGAAGGACCAGCAGGTGTTGCGCACGATCGCCAGCAGCCAGCTGCGCGCCCTCTCGCCCTGAAAGGTGTCGAAGTACCGGAATGCCCGCACGAAAGCCTCCTGGAGCACATCCTCCGCATCCGCGGACTCGCGCAACAACCAGCGCGCGAGGTTGTAGGCGGCGCGCATATGCGGCCCGATCGCGCGCTCGAAGTCGCCGAATTTCGCGGCACTGGTCAACGCGGCTCCTTCACATACGGTGACCCGGATCGCGCCGCGCGTATTCCCGCGCCTCCGCCCTTCATCGGATGCGCGTGCCGGCGCAGACGAGCAGTCCGAGCAGGCCCAGTCCCGAGAACGCGAGTGGAGCAAGCGCTGGAGGAGCCGTACCCGGCTTCTCTCCGCCGTTCTCTCCGGGCTTCAGCGTCCAGGCAGACGCGACGTGGCCGAGGGCCTTCAATCGCGCCTCGTCTTCGCAGCCATGAAGCCCTCCGCGCGATCTGCCGCCGGGGACTTCGACCGCCGCGTCGTTATTCCCGGGCGCCAAGCGCGGGAATTTCGCCGAGGCTCGAGGAATCGCTTCGGGCGGACACGATGAGCCGTCCGCTGAAGGAGCGCGCGATGAAGAAGCGAATGATGATGATCGTCCTGCTGTCGGTTTTCGCCTGCGCGAGCGTTCCCGGCGCACTCGGCGCGTCGCGCGACGATACGCTGAGCGGGACGTGGCGTGGTGTCGTGCGCAAAGGCATGCTCGAGAGCGTCGTGCTGATGGAGTTCTCGCGGGCAGGGTCGGGCTATCGCGGGAAGTACTGGGGCACGGCGCCAGTCGGCGCGCCGGTCCCGCTGGCCGGGATCGAGCTCGGGCATTCCCTGCGGTTCGAGATCCCGGAACTGGGGGTGTTCGATGGCGAGATCAGCGGCGAGACGATGAAAGGCACCCTCGAGGACGCGCAGGGCGGCGGCTCGTTCCGGTTGGAGAAGCAGTTAGCCTGGGACGACCCGCGCCTCGGGACGTAGTCGCGGCCGCCGAAGGCGGCGTGGCGATGACGAGCGCGCGACAATTGCGATTCAAACTTCCTCAACACGGCGGAAAGCGACGCCGAGCCGGTCGCCGGCCGAGCCAGATGCGTCGCCCGTCAGGGTTTCTGCTGCGCGACTGCCGCCTCCGCCGCCTGAAATCCGATCTTGCTGTGCGTTCCGTCGCAGAACGGCTTCGTGGTGGACCCGCCGCACCGGCAGAGCGCGAACTTCGGTTTGCCGGTGAGATCCACCTTCGTGCCTGTCGCATCGTACAGCTCGATGGAGCCGTCATTCTCCACGAGGTAAGGACCGTTCGGTCTGCAGATGATCTTGATCGCCATCGGCCTCTCCTCTCAGTGTGCAGCTCGCCTCGCTCGCACGGCCGCCGCCAGCTCCCGCAGCACCGGCAACGTCCGTTCCCAGCCGATGCACGCGTCTGTGATCGACTGCCCGTACGCGAGCTGCTTCGGGTCCCGCAAGTCCTGCCGCCCGTCCGCGATGAACGACTCGATCATCACGCCGACGATCCCGCGCTCGCCCCCCGCGACCTGCGCCGCGATCTCCTTCGCGACCGTCGGCTGGCGCAGGTAGTCCTTGCCGCTGTTGCCGTGGCTCGCATCGATCAGCAGCCGGGGGGACAGATGCGCCTCGCGAAGCGAAGCGAGTGCCTTGCGGACGCTCGCCGCATCGTGGTTGGGGCCACTGGCCCCACCGCGCAGGATGATGTGGCAGTCGGGATTGCCGCGCGTCGCCACGATGCCGGCCAGGCCCTGCTCGGTCACGCCGATGAAGCGGTGCGCGTGGGCGGCCGCGCGCACTGCATCGATGGCGATCTGGATGCCACCCTCGGTGCCGTTCTTGAAGCCGACCGGCATGGATAGCCCCGAGGCGAGCTCGCGGTGGACCTGGCTCTCCGTCGTTCGCGCCCCGATCGCTCCCCAGGAGACCAGGTCGGAGATGAACTGCGGCGTGATCGGGTCGAGGAACTCGCATCCGGACGGCAGTCCGAGGCCGACCAGATCGAGCAGCAGGCGGCGGGCGAGGCGTAGACCTTCGTTCACCTTGAAGGAGCCGTCCAGGTAGGGGTCGTTGATCAGGCCCTTCCAACCGACGGTCGTGCGCGGCTTCTCGAAGTAGACGCGCATGACGATCCGCAGATCCCCCGCCAGGGCGACCGCCTGTTCCTGGAGCCTGCCGGCGTAGTCCAGGGCTGCTGCCGGATCGTGGACCGAGCACGGTCCGACCACGGCGATCAGTCGATCGTCGTCTCCATTCAGGATGCGGATGATCTCGTCGCGGGCGCGCGCGATCACCTGGGAACCGGGCTCGGTCAGCGGCAGCTCCTCCAGCAGGATCGAAGGGGGAACCAGCGGGCGGTTGCTCTCGACGTGGAGGTCGCGGGTCTTCATCGGGCGCCGGATTCTATCCTGACGCGGCGCGAAATCCCTCTCGCTTTGCGAGATCGCGTAGGATGCCGGCCGTGCCCCGCGTGACGTTCACCGCGAATCTGCGGCGGTTGATCGACTGCCCGCCGGCGGACGTTCCGGGATCGACCGTCGGGGAGGCCCTCGAGGCGGTGTTCTCGCGCAGCCCCGGGCTGCGCAGCTACATCGTCGACGACCAGGGCACGCTGCGGCGGCACGTGGTGGTGTTCGTCGGCGGCGAGCCGGTGCGCGATCGCGTTCGCCTGACGGACGCCGTCCCGCCCGGCGCGGAGATCGCCGTGATGCAGGCCCTTTCCGGGGGTTGAACATGGAGAGGTTGCACGTTGGCACCCGCAAGGGCCTGTTCACGCTGCGCGGAGCGGACATCGGCCGCGTCTCATTCCTCGGAGCACCGGTCACCGCCATCCTGCCGCGAGACGGGGCGCTCTACGCGGCGGTGGGGCACGGGCACTTCGGGGCCAAGCTGCATCGCTCGCGCAATGGCGGAGAGACCTGGGAGGAGATCGCCGCGCCGCGCTGGCCGGAGAAGCCCGCCGATGCCGACGATCGCAACCCGATGAGCGGCGCTCCGTGGCCCTGGAGCCTGGACCAGATCTGGATCCTCGAGCCCGACCCTCGTGGGCCGGAAGCGCTCTGGTGCGGCACCATCCCTGGCGGGCTCTTTCACTCGCCGGATGGAGGCGCTTCCTGGCGGCTGGGTGCGGTCCCTCTGGGACCGGCCCGAGCGAAAGCAGTGGATGGGGGGCGGATACGACTTTCCCGGCATCCACTCCATCAGCGTCGACCCGCGCGATCCGCGGCGCGGTCGCGGTGCATCCGCGCGATCCGGATACCGCCTGGTTCGTTCCCGCCATCAGGGACGAGCTGCGCGTCCCGGTAGAGGGCGCGCTGGTCGTCACCCGGACGCGCGACGGCGGCAAGTCGTTCGAGACGCTCCGGTCCGGATTGCCGCAGCGGCACGCCTATCACCTGGTCTATCGCCACGGGCTCGAGGTGGCGCAGGACGGCCGTACGCTGGCGATGGGCTCTACAACGGGCGCGCTCTGGCTCTCTCGCGACGCGGCCGATTCCTGGACGGCGCTGAGCCGGGACCTGCCGCCGGTCTACTGCATCCGGTTCGGCTAGGGCGACGCCGCCCGCGTGCGCGAGTCTCAGGGCGGCAGCACGGTCTCGCCGTAGGACAGGTACCGGTCTACCTGCTGCGCCGCCAGCCGGCCTTCCCGGATCGCCCAGACCACCAGCGACTGCCCGCGCGACATGTCCCCCGCCGCGAACACGCCGGGTACGCTGGTCATCTGCGTCTGGTCGGTCCACACGTTCCCGCGCTCGTCCAGCTTGACCCCGAGCTGCTGCAAGAGCGGCTTCTCCGGCCCGATGAAACCCATCGCCAGCAGCACCAGCTCCGCCGGGATCACCCGATCCGTCCCGGGGATCTCGCGCGGGCCGTAGCGCCCGTCGGGCCCTTTCACCCATTCGACGTCGACCAGCATCAGCTCCTGCACGTTCCGCTTGTCGTCGGCGAGGAACCGCTTGGTCATCACGGCGTAGACGCGGGGGTCCTTCCCCCACAGCGCCTTCGCTTCGTCCTGGCCGTAGTCGAGCCGGTAGACCTTCGGCCACTGCGGCCACGGATTGTCCGCGTCGCGCATATCGGGGGGTCGCGGCATGATCTCGAGCTGGGTGATGCTGCGCGCGCCGTGCCGGATGGCGGTCCCGACGCAGTCGGTGCCGGTGTCGCCTCCGCCGATGACGATCACGTGCTTGCCCTTGGCCGAGATGTACTTTCCGTCGGCGTGCCTGGAGTCGAGCAGCGACTTGGTATTCGCGGTGAGGAACTCCATCGCGGGATAGATCCCGTTCAGGGTCCTGCCCTCGACCGGCAGATCGCGTGCCTGCGTGGCGCCGCCGCACAAGACCACCGCCTCGAAGTCCTCGAGGAGCTTCCCGGCGGGAAGATCCTTGCCGACCTCGGTCCCGGTGACGAATCGCACGCCCTCCTCGGCGAGCAGCTTCACCCGGCGGTCCACCATCTTCTTGTCGAGCTTCATGTTCGGGATGCCGTACATGAGCAATCCGCCGATGCGGTCGCTGCGCTCGAAGACGGTCACCTCATGGCCGGCGCGGTTGAGCTGCGCCGCGGTGGCGAGGCCCGCCGGCCCCGAGCCGACCACCGCGACACGCTTGCCGGTGCGGACGTCGGGCGGATGCGGCTCCACCCACCCCTCCGCGAAGGCGCGGTCGGCGATGGACTCCTCGATCATCTTGATGTTCACGGCCGGCAGATCGATGGCCACCGTGCAGCTTCCCTCGCAGGGCGCGGGGCAGACCCGGCCGGTGAACTCGGGAAAGTTGTTCGTCTTGGAGAGCCGGATCCAGGCTTCCTTCCACTGCCCCCGCCAGACGAGGTCGTTCCATTCCGGGATGAAGTTGTTCACCGGGCACCCGCTGGCCATGCCGCCGAAGATCTTGCCCGTGTGGCAGAACGGGACCGCGCAGTCCATGCAGCGGCCGCCCTGCTCGCGCAGCGTCTGCTCGGCGACCGCGAGGTGCATCTCCTCCCAGTCGCGGATGCGCTCCAGGTGCGGGCGCTCGTGAAGGGGCTCGCGGGCGTAGTCCAGGAATCCGGTCGGCTTACCCATCCCTAGTTTCCGCCCACCCGCGCCTCGTCGTGCGCGTTCGCTTCGAATGCCGCCATCTCCGCCTCTTCCGCCGAGAGGCCCTGCGCGCGGAATTTCTCCTGCGCATCGAGCATGCGGCGGTAGTCGTTGGGGAGCACGCGGACCATGCGCGCCGCGCTCTCTCCCCAGCGATCGAGCACGCGCCGCGCCAAGGTGCTGCCGGTGAGCTCGCGGTGCCGCTCGACCATCTGTTTCACGGCCTGCAGCTCGACGTCGCTGGGCGACCCCAGCTGGACCATCTGCGCATTGCAGCGGCTGGCGAACTTCCCGTCGCCATCCAGGACGTAGGCGACCCCGCCGGACATCCCCGCGGCGAAGTTCCGGCCCGTCGGTCCCAGGACGACCACGCGCCCGCCGGTCATGTATTCGCAGCCGTGGTCGCCGACGGCCTCGACGACCGCGTCGATGCCCGAATTGCGCACGCAGAAGCGCTCGCCGGCCACGCCGCGGATGAAGGCCTCGCCGGAAGTGGCGCCGTAGAAGGCGACGTTGCCGATGATGATGTTCTCCTCGGCGACGAAGCGGGACTCCTTGGGCGGGAAGACGACGATCCGTCCGCCGCTCAGTCCCTTGCCGATGTAGTCGTTGGAGTCGCCCTCGAGGACCATCGTCATCCCCTTGGGGATGAACGCGCCGAAGGACTGTCCCGCCGAGCCCTTGAAGTGGAAGTGGATGGTGTCGTCGGGCAGGCCGTCGGGCCCATGACGCCGGGTCACCTCGCTTCCGGTCATGGTGCCGACCACCCGGTTGGTGTTGCGGATGGGTAGCGTGGCGCGCACGGGCGTCCTCGCGTCCAAAGCCGGCTTCGCCAGCTCCAGCAGCGCGGTGCTGTCGAGCGACTTCTCCAACCCGTGGTCCTGCGCATTCTTGCAGGTGCGCCCGTAGTGCTTGGGAACGGTGGGCTTGAAGAGGATGCGGCTGAAGTCGACGTTGCGCGCCTTCCAGTGATCGACCGCCCGGCGCATCTCCAGCCGCTCCGAGCGCCCCACCATCTCGTCGACGGTGCGGAAGCCCAATTCCGCCATGTACTCGCGCACTTCCTGGGCGACGAAGCGCATGAAGTTCACCACGTGCTCCGGCTGTCCCGCGAACTTCGCCCGCAGGCGCGGGTCCTGCGTGGCGATGCCCACCGGGCAGGTGTTCAAGTGGCAGGCGCGCATCATGATGCAGCCGAGCGCGATCAGCGGGGAAGTGGAGAACCCGAACTCCTCAGCGCCGAGCAGCGCTCCGACCACCACGTCGCGGCCCGTCTTCAGCTGGCCGTCCACCTCGACGGTGATGCGGCTGCGCAGATCGTTCAGGACCAGCACTTGATGCGTCTCGGCCAGACCCAGCTCCCAGGGGATGCCGGCGTGCTTGATCGAGGTGAGCGGGGACGCGCCGGTGCCGCCGTCGTGGCCGGAGATCAGCACCACGTCGGCGTGCGCCTTGGCCACTCCGGCCGCGATGGTGCCGACGCCCAGCTCCGCCACCAGCTTCACGCTGATGCGGGCAGTCCCGTTCGCATTCTTCAGATCGTGGATCAGCTCCTTCAGATCCTCGATGGAGTAGATGTCGTGGTGCGGCGGGGGCGAGATCAGCCCCACGCCGGGGGTGGCGTGGCGCACCTTGGCGATCCACGGGTACACCTTGGCGCCGGGGAGCTGGCCGCCCTCGCCCGGCTTGGCGCCCTGGGCGATCTTGATCTGCAGCTCCCTGGCGTTGACCAGGTAGTAGCTGGTGACGCCGAACCGCGCGCTCGCCACCTGCTTGATGGCCGAGTTCTTCGAATCGCCGTTCGCCTCCAGCTGATAGCGCGCGGGGTCCTCGCCGCCTTCACCGGTGTTCGACTTGCCGCCGATGCGGTTCATCGCCACGGCGAGCATCTCGTGCGCTTCCTTGGAGATGGAGCCGTAGCTCATGGCGCCGGTCTTGAAGCGGCGAATGATCGACTCCACCGGCTCCACTTCCTCGAGGCGCACGGGCTTGGTGGCAGTGCGGAAGTCCATCAGGCCGCGCAGGGTGCAGAGCTGCCGGGATTGATCGTCGACCAGCGCCGAGTACTCCTGGAACAGGCGGTAGTTCCCGGTGCGGCAGGCGTGCTGCAGCTTGTGGATGGTCTCGGGGTTCACCAGGTGGAACTCGCCGCTCGAGCGATACTGGTACTCCCCGCCCGCGGGCAGGCTGGTGTGCACGATGGGCCGCTTGGGCGGGAACCCGCGCTCGTGCCGCATGCGCGCTTCCTTCGCCACCACGTCGATGCCGACGCCACCCACCCGCGACGCCGTCCAGGTGAAGTACTCGTCGACGAAGTCCTGCGAGAGCCCGATCGCCTCGAAGACCTGGGCGCCGTGGTAGCTCTGCACGGTGCTGATCCCCATCTTGGAGATCACCTTCACGATGCCCTTGGCGGCTGCCTTCAGGTACTTCTTCTCCGCCTCGGCGGGCGTGCCGGGGATCAGGCCCTGCTTCACCTGATCGTGCACGGTCTCGATGGCGAGATACGGGTTGACCGCGCTCGCGCCGTAGCCGATGAGCAGCGCGAAATGGTGGACCTCGCGCGGCTCCCCGCTCTCGACGATCAGCGAGCAGCGGGTGCGCGTCCCCTCGCGGATCAAATGGTGGTGCACCGCCGAGACGGCGAGCAGCGAGGGGATGGGCGCTGCCTCCGCGTCGTGGCCGCGGTCGGAGAGCACGAGGAGATTGAAGCCCTCGGCGATGCATTCCGACGCCTTCCAGCGCAGGTCCTCGAGTGCGCTCCGCAGCGAGGCGCCGTCGCCGCCCGGCTTGAACAGCGTGGGCAGCTTCACCGCCTTGAAGCCGTGCGTGCCCGGGCCGCCGTCGAGCGCGCGGATCCTCGCCAGCTCGTCGTTGGTGAGGATCGGCGAGGGCAGCGCGAGCTGCCGGCAGGACTCCGGACCCGGCTCGAGCAGGTTGCCCTCGGGCCCGATCGACGTCTCCGACGACATGATGATCTCTTCGCGGATGCCGTCGACCGGCGGATTGGTGACCTGGGCGAAGAGCTGCTTGAAATAGTTGAAGAGCAGCTGCGGCCGCTCGGAAAGGACCGCGAGCGGCGTGTCGGTGCCCATCGACCCCACCGCCTCGTTCCCGGTGGTCGCCATCGGCGTGATCAGCAGCTTCACGTC
>Ga0137415_10002905_pt1 | contig 16976 bp, 13 predicted proteins | sample CZODoug3_1_1_16f_FD_183082 | JGI IMG/M metagenome (GOLD analysis project Ga0137415, IMG submission 183082) | Vadose zone soil fungal communities from Angelo Coast Range Reserve, California, USA - CZODoug3_1_1_16fungal (Hybrid Assembly) | ecosystem: Environmental > Terrestrial > Soil > Vadose...
CGCTCCCTTTGGCACAAGATTTGTACGGTATGAGCCCACTTGGAATTAGATGTGCTAGGGGTGGGTTTTTGTCGCGCGCTTCTGCTCCAGGTATTCCTTCAGAATTACGGCCGCGGCTACGGCATCAACCGATGCGCGACCAGAACCTCGTTCACCTGTGGAATGTTTTGCATCGTGCAAAACCCTTCCGGATTGTTCTTCGAGCAAGCGTTCTGCTTCCCAACTGCTCAGGCGTTCGTCGATCATGTCGACCGGTAGGCCGAGTTGCTTGGTTAGTCGCGCAGCGAAGCGCGTAGCCTCTTCGGCCATTTCGCCGCGCGTGCCATCGAGGCGCAGCGGCAATCCGACGACAATCTGGCGAACAGAGTGTTCACGCGCAAGTTCGCGCAGTCGCCGCATATCTTCGTTGCGATTTACGCGCTCGAGAGTCAGCAAGGGCCGCGGAAGCTGCGCTTGCAACGCGGCAATCGCTAACCCGATACGCGCGCGACCGTAGTCAATTGCCAGGATGGATGCGCCTGCGTCGCCGGTCGTATGCTGCTCCGTTTCTTTGGGCATTTCGTTCGTTATGGTTTTCTGCCCCGCGTGCCATTTTGCCAGGGCTCCCAGTAGCCTTGCTGCCTCATCTTTTCGTCGAGATGCGTTTCTTTCAGCAGGCGGTCCATTTCGGCGCGCGATAAACGTTTTCCGAGTGACTCTGCACGGTCGGCAAGGCCCCAGGCGGTGACGGCGGCTAGCGCGGTATTGATTTTTAGTTCGCGAATGTCCACTTTGTCGAAAGTGTCTGACGCCGCGTGATAATTAGGCAGATAGTTGGCTTCGTCCTGCTCTGCGACCAGCGTGGGAACTCCTTCCAGGAAGAAATCCCAATTGTCCGTGCCGATATCGCCATCGAGGGTGTGGTGAGTGACGTCCCAGGAATCGAGTGGCTTGAGGATTTCGCGAACGCCGGCTTCAATGTCCGCGCGCCCGGTCAGAGAATACCCGCTCACGCGGCCGATGCCGGAGTCGAAGATCACTACGGCGCGAACCTTGTCTAACTCCGGGCGATGCGCCAGCGCATATTGCCAGGAGCCGAGCAGGCCTTGCTCTTCCCCGCTGAAGAGCACGAAACGAATGGTGCGCCGCGGAACCAATCCTGTGGCTTTGATCGCGCGTGCGGCCTCGATCACCAGAGCGGCGTTGCAGCCGTTGTCCAGCGCGCCAGTGCCCAGATCCCAGGAATCGAGATGGGCGCCGAGAATTACTGCTTCTTCCGGCATTTCGCGACCGCGAATTTCTCCTATTACGTTTTCCTGTTCCACCGGACCGCCGATTTTGTTGGGCATGCTGAAGCGCACACGCACTTTGCCGGGGTAGGCGGCTACTGTTCGCGCCAGCCGCATGGCATCTTCGCGCGCGACCACTGCCTGGGGAATCCGCTCCAATGTTCCGTCGCCAGTGTTGGTGTGGCGATATAGCAGCAAGCGTTCGCGAGCGCCCATCCATAGAATCGCCGCGGCACCGGCCTTTACGGAGCGATCGATTACGCCTGGTGGCTGCGTGTACTCGCTGAAGAGGTCCGCCCACTTTGCGCCTACATCGGTGTGGGCGAGCAAAATTGCGCCTTTGGCGGCTGCGCCGACACGCGCAAAATCCTGGTCGTCGCCATAACCAATGTCGATGAGGTTCGCTTCTATCCCGCCGGAAGGCGTTGCGGGCGACCAGCCTACGGCAACCAGGCGCACCGGAAATCTTGACGGCCCCAGCAGCTCCAAACGGGTTTCGCCTTCGCTCCATGTCACTGGCAGCGTGTACTTCTCGGTATGGACATTCACGCCTTCGGCGCGAAAGGCGGTGACGGCCCATTCCACTGCTTTGGCCATCTGCGGCGAGCCAGTTACGCGTCCGCCGACTTCGTCGGTGAGACGGCGCAGATTCTCTTCGAGCGGGGATGGCCCCATGACCTGAGGAAGAATCTTCGCGGCCGCTTCTGCGCAGGAGGATTGAGTGGTCGCGCACGCGGCTGCATCCTGACCAGTTGCGGATTTGGCCAGTAGGTCCTGCTGTGCAGGCAATTGCGCCGCAAGAGAGGAAGTTACGGAACACACGACCAAGGCAGCAGCGAGGAAATGAAAACGCATGATCTAACCTCGGGAAAGATTCCGACCTTTGTCAGCCAGATTGCCGACGAATTATAGCGCATCGCCGAATACTCGGCGCCACGCCACATCGCACCCCCCTCCCCTAGGTTTCTCACAAGTGTTCATTCTAAAGGGACTTAAAGTCGTTTGTTTTGTATCAGTTTTGCAAGTGTTCATTCTAAAGGTAGTTAGGGCCGCGCGTTCTGGCCTGGCGGGAAACTGCGAGAAGCGATCCAGGCGAAATCGAGAGAGCGGAAGGTTGCCGGGCTGAAGTGCGATGTTCACGGCTCACGATAGCAGGCGGGGTACGCCGGGACAACTGGCCGGAGGGACCGTTGGGGGACAGGTGAACGAAATTAGCAGGATTTTGGTCCTTGTTCTGGGGGCCAAGTGACTATCTGGCGAGGTCCACGGGAAAAGCCAATCCAGGGGAGACGGGAAGAGGGATGATTTGCTATCAGCCCTCGGGGAGGCGTGTGATGAAAAGTAAGCTCCTGATCGCCCTGGGATGTGTGGCAGGGATAATCGGCGTGCGCGTGCTTGTCGCGGCGCCGGGGTGGTACAAACAGCGGCGCGATAATCGGCAATTCATTGCGGTCAACAACCTGACGCCGGAACGGCTGATTGCGCGGTGCGGATCGCCGGTTGGCGACGAAACGAAAAACCTTTACCCCATCATTGCGCGAGATTTGACTTACACGTCAGAGAGCCGGGGAACCATTGTGTTTAAGTTCAGCAAAACCGCGGAAGAATCGAGCGACTGGGTATTCATGTCCATGCAAGATTCAAATGGGGCTAGCACCGAATACGAATCGCCGCGCGAAAAAATCACGGCGCTCTCGTGCCTGGATTCAAGGAAATAGCGACGTTGAAATTTGTTAGTTCGTTTTGGCTCGGGGGCGCTAGAAAACTTTGTTAAAGCGCACGTCGACCCCGTAGCCTCCGTATTCGTCCCGCACCACGGAAATCTTGACCTGCTTCTTCGGCTGGTACTGGAGCTGAACAATTTGCTTCTGCGTCGAGGTGACGTCGGTAGCGAAGGTCAGCAGGAGCGTGCCAGTAACGCGCTGCTGAATGGCCACTTGCGCACCGGGATTCTGGCTATTCCCGGCCGTGGGATCGATAGTGAGCTGAGAGATGCCGGTGAGGTTCTGAACGCCCTTTGCGACTTGACCCGCAACACCTTGCGCCAATACGGACTGTGCACCCAGAGAAGCAGGCGTGGAGGCGTTTGAGGCTTTTTCGGCAGATGTCTGGCCGAACGCGAGCAGATTGATGATATCCAGTTGCGACAAGGATGGGTCGGAAGTGTAGTTCGTTTTCATGTGATCTAATGGGCCGGCAAAATTAATTGTGATGTTGTATTGCTCGACGACGGTTTTGACGTAAAGATTGAGCACTGGTTCCGTCTTGGCCGGATTGGCGAAGGCAATGGTGCCGCTTTCAATTTCAAAGCGCTTGCCTTGGAAAAACAGCTCGCCGCTAGTGAGGGCGATCCTGCCGAGAATTACCGGATTGGCAGCCGTGCCGGTGACATTGAGATTTGCGCTGCCTGCGATGCTCACCTGACTGCTCGCCAAACTCAGATTCTGCGCGGAATTCACGGCGATGCTCAAGTTCATGTTGGTGGCGAATTGTGAAGGCGCGCTTACGGTGGAGTCGTCGGAAAGCTGGCTCATGAAGGTGGCAAGGTCAAAACCTTCCTGGAAGGAAAGGCGGTCGATCAGCACTCGCCCGGTCAATTGCGATTTTTGCGGCGTGCCATTGAGTTGCAAGTCGCCGTCCAAGGTGGTGCGTATACCGGTCGGACGGACACGGACTTCTTTGGCGTGGAGATCTATCGCAAAGTTTGTCTCCTTGCCGTAGGTGGCCGAGCCGTTAGCGGAAATCTTGCCGCCGCCGGCGGTGGCCTCCAATTTGTCGATCTGCAAACGATTGCCGGCGATGGAGAGCTGCCCGTTCATGGCGGAAATGGCAACGGGCGCTCCTTCGACCGACAAGTCGGTATTTACGACGCGAATGTTGCCTTCGGTCTTCGGCTGCGTAATGGCGCCACCAGCTCGTAAGTCGATTTCCATTTTTCCAGAGGCGTGGACATCGGGAGAAACGAGCTGCAATAGTTCGACATCGATTGCGCCCTTGGCCGAAACATTGAGCGGAATTGTGCTTTGCACTGGCACCACGCCCTGAAGGCTTAGATCTGTGCCGGTTCCTTTGATTCGCGCTTGCTCGACCGTGGCCACACCGTTTTGATAACGGATCCGCAGCGGGCCGTCGTTGGCAAGCTGAATACTCTGGTAAGCAAAATTCAGGCGGGGAATTTCCAGTTGGCCAGTGAGGCGCGCTGGATCCTTTAGGGGTCCCTTGAGTGAAGCATGAATTTCCGTGAAGCCTTGCAAGTCCTGCGCTGCTCCGGTGGTGGTGGAATGCTTGGCGAGCAATGGGCCGATGGGAAGAGCGCGAACATCGACCGTGACGTCGGTTTGATATTGACCAACGAGGTCCACGCCGCCTTTGGCGTGAACGTAGCCTTGCTCAACGATGGATTCGAGCGAGAGGTTGGCGTGTTGATGAGCCAGGTCTACTTGGGCCTTCACTCCTGAAAACGACTGGCCGCTCACCTGTAAATCTGGAATCTGAACATTGGCGGACAATTGCGGGTCGTTTACGGTGCCCTTACCGGTGACATTGGCGGTGAGGACGCCAGTGAGCGAACCGGCTCGCTGCTGGACGCTTTGCAGTTGGTCTAACTTTAGCCCTTCGGCCGTTATGCTTACTTCGTATTGCTGCGTCTTTGGGGCGTAGGTTAGCTTGGCGTCCGCGGTGCCGGCCGGTAACTGAAGCTTGGCGGTGGAATGCAGAGAGCTTTTGTCGCCTTCAAAATCGAGTTTCAAGTTCTGAATCGGCTCGTTCCAGGCGGAAGCTTTCGTTACCACCAGAGAGCCGTGGCCGACGGGCTGCAGCTCCGAACCTTGCAGGGAAATTTCGCCGGAAAGATCTCCGGTGATTGGATACTGGGCCTTGGCCAGACGTTCGAGATCGGCTACCGAGAGCTTGGTAACTTTCGCTTGCAAGGTTAGCGGGCTTTCCGGTTTGAACGACCATTGCTGCAATCCGGTTGAGCCATTGAAACTGATTTCGCCTTGCTGCGCGCTTTGCAGATAGCCATTTTGAAAGCGAACGCCCGAGGAAGCGGCGTCGAGGCCCACTCGCACGGTGCGCCACTTGCTGCCTTGAACTTCCAAATTGGCGGCGGATAGCTGGCCTTTTATTCGGGGATCGGCGGTCGTGCCGGTAATCTGGCCGGTGAAATGGGCGGCGCCACGAAGGTCGTAAGGTTGCGCGGGGGCGCCTTGGGCGGCGCCTGGATTCGCACTACTAAACGCGGCCGCGAGCGTGGTTAGTTCATGGAGATCTTTCGCATTCACGTCGATATTTAAGTCCGATTGCTTGCTGAGCACACCATTTAGCGCTAGCTCCGTGTTGGCGATGCGAAGCTGCGACCGGCCGAAGGAGGCGCTCTGCTTCGCGCCGTCATAATCCACATCAACAATGCCGTTCACGGGAATTTGATTGGGTTCCGGAGGTAGCGTTGTAGGCCCGGTAATGTCCAGGTGCGAGCGCGCCTTCATCGCGGAAATATCTTTAGACCAGTTTGCTTGCGCAGTGAGATTCATGCGCCCGAGGAGGCGAACGTTTTGGCGAGTGTTTGCCGGCATCGCGTCGCTGAGACTTTCGAGAGAGAGCCCACGAAGCGAGGCGTTCACGTTAGATGTTGGCGTCGAATCCAGATGAAGCATTTCCATTCGAGCGGAGAGATGCCCTTTCAAGACGTCGGCATCAAGCTTCTGGATGCGCAAATTTCCATTCTGAAGCTGATAGGTTCCATGGATGGAGCGCAGCGAGGTGGCAATCTGATTGGAGCGAACCGCGAGGGCTTGGCTGTCAAGCTTACCGGCGACGCGTAGCGTCTTGAGAAAAGGCTCTTTCGCGACGCTCTGATAGTTGACTGTTCCGCTCAGGCCGATGTCGCCCCTGGGGAGCGAGGGATTCTTGAGAATTTCCGCAATTTCCTGGGTGACGATTACGCCTTCATAGTTGCCATCCATCACCGGATTGGCGAAGTTCGCGACGTTGAGACGTGCGGTGAGGCGCGTCCTGCCGGCACTAAGAACGATGGGATCGAGCACCACGCCATCACGGTTGGCGATGAACTCGACATTAGCGGTGTGTTCCACGGGATTCATGCCGGCCGTTACCACGCAGCCTTGGCGATAGCCAAGCGAGCCTCGGTATTTGTTCGCAGGCGCGTCGAACTGCACGGAAGCCTTGAAATCGTCGAGTTCAGCGGCTAGCGGAATCTGCTGGTCGTTGTAATTTACGGTGCCGTCTTTGAGGGAAGCGTGGCGGACGACAATAGTTTCGTTGCTGGAGGAATTCGAGGGCGGGGGCTTTGGCAAGTTCGTGTTGCCGCTGGCATCGACTCGCAGCCAGACTACGGGCCGATCGACGGTGATCGCATACAGATCGACTTGCTTTTTCAGCAGCGCACGGAGACCAAGACTCACCCTCACGTGTTCCGCTTGCAGGAGAGGGGGCTCGTAGCTTTTCTCCTGGCCGTGAACAATGACGCCATAGAAGTCCGCGGTGAAGGGCGCCCAGCGCAAATCGAGCTTTTGAATCGTAATGCGGGCTCCGGTGCTCAGTTCGGCTTGGTGGACAATCTTGGTCAGCAGAAAGCGACTAAATGTGTGCGTGCGTAAGCCCACAACGGCTGCAATGACCAGCAACAGAATCAATGCGGGAAGCCCGATTAGCGCGATGCGAATAGCTTTTTTGGTATTCATGCGGTGCTCTCTATCCCTGCGCTAGAACGCTTGTCCCAGCGTCACAAAATACTGGGTCGATTTCACGCCCGGCGGCGCGTTGAGGTTGTGGCCAATGTCGATGCGCAGCGGGCCCACCGGAGTGCGGTAGCGGAAGCCAAAACCGACAGAGTTTGTGTAATTGCTCGTGAACTGGTGGAAATTAATGTTGCTGTAGACGTTGCCGCCGTCGTAAAAAACGACGCCGCCCAAACCGCTTTTCAGTGGAATGGGGAAGCGCATTTCAGAATTCACGATGGCGAGCATATGTCCGCCGACCGGCACGCTAATCAGCGAACAGGTGGAAGTATCGGCGGGATTACTGCAAACAGTAACCGGCCGCTGCGGGCCCGCGCCGTTTATGGGGAATCCGCGCAGAGAATCGGCGCCTCCGGAGAAGAATCGCTCGCTCAAAGGCACGTAGCTGCCCGAGAACGGCGATATAAGACCGATGCGAAAGTTGTTTGCATAGGTCAGCCACGAGCGCAGTGGCACATAGAAGGCTGTCTGTCCCAAGAAGCGCGAAAAATTGCTGCTGGAGCCCAGGGCGGTCGGAGTGACGCCGAAGGTAAATGTCTGATAGAGACCGTGATGGGCGTCGAGCGGTTGATCGCGCGTATCGCGGATGTACTCGGCGGAAAATGTGGAGAGCCGCACGTGCTGATCTTGCGGCAAGACCAAATCCGGAATGGTGATGTTGCTGAGATTGGTGCGTTGAAAGCTGTAACGTACGCGGACGGTCTTGGTCCGCTTGGGATCCAAAATTTTTTCTATCTGCCAGGAAGCTTGCCCCAGCGCTGCCGTGTAGATGGGATTTTCAGTGGTTCGTTCGGCGGACAGGCTGAGGAGCGAAGCCCATGTGGAACCGTGAAGGCGCGGGTCGGAATAATTCAGCGATCCGCGCTGATCGAGGCGCGAATATAAGAATCCGACGGAGGCTGTCTCGGCTCGCCCGCGTATATCACGCCGTGCAAATTGAAATGAAAAACGCGGCCCAAAGAAGCTCTTTTGGCTGGTTGTGAATTTATTTCCCAAGCTGACTGGAGGCAGCCCTGGAACAGCCACGGCACCCACCGGCACGTTCCCGGTGCGAGGTATGACTTCAAATCCTGCGCCAACTTCAAGGGTGTTGCGCTTCGATTCATGGACCTTAACGAGAACTTCCTCGTATTCCTGGCCCTCGATCGGACGCAAGGGAGTGATGCTGGCCCAATCGAAAATGCCGAGGTTATAGAGATCGCTCTCGGAGGTCAGCAATTTCCCCTCACTGAGCGGCTGACCCTCTTTCACATTTGTACCGGTGATGTCGCGGAGAAATTTCGGCTGCGCGTGCTGCACACCGAGGAGCGCGACTTCTCCGACGCGCGCCAACGGCCCTGGATCGATTTTGTAAGTTATGTCTACCACGTGCGGATTTTCCGGAGTGGGCGTGGCGGTCGAATCGAAATGCGCGTTCAAGTAACCATGATCCAAATAATCCGCGAGGATCTGGCTGCGGTCGTCCTCCAGCAGTTTGCGGGAATACGGCTTACCGGGAGCGAGATTCAGGGGATGATTGGTGGTGGGCTGGATGGGCTCGTCGCGCGAGTTTACGATTTTCAAGGAGTTGACCCGATCTTGGTCGCCCTCAAGAATCCGAAATGTCACATCGATTTGCGGCTCGTGATCGCGCACCTGGGGCTCGACTTTGACCTTGGCAAATCCGTCGTTCTTATACAAATTTGTAATGGAGGCGACACTTTTCCGCACCCAGTCGTTGCTTAGCTTGCCGCGCGAGAGGACGACACGCGCTTTTTTGATGGGAATGTGATCTTGCAATTCCTTATCGGAGAAGTAGTGGTTGCCTTCGAAATGTATTTCGTCAACCTTATGCTTGCTTCCTTTGTTGACGTCATATACGACATGAATCGCGTCCGGGTTTTGGTCAAAGTGGGAGTCTACTTTGACGTCGAAAAAACTCTTCGATTGAAAATACGAGACGAGATTGCGGCCGCCCTCCTGCACCAACTCCTTGTCGACCAGATTCTCGTCATATATCGGGATCAATCTTTTTAGCGTACGTTTCCACACGTGTGCGCCGTTTACACGGATCGAGACCAGCGGCCCGGGCTGGACTTCAAAGGTTACGCGGGCACTTCTGTTCGCAGGCTCATACGTGGAAGAAGCCAGGCGGACGATGGGCGTCAGATGGCCGGATTTCTGCAAACGGCGGCGCAGGTAATCCAGCGATTTTGTGAGCCGCGCTTGCGTGTAAGGTTGACCGCGGCGTAGCGAGCCACCTTTCAGTTTTGCCCAAAGCGAGTTCAATGCGGCGCGCAAGTCGGTTTCTTCCTTCGGTGTGGCGCCCTGAAAGGTGAGTTCCCCGATCTTGGCGCGCTTTCCCAATGTGCAGTGATAAATCAAATTGACGATCAAGTGTTTTTCGTCGCGCTGCGTTTCCGGGTTGATCTTGGCTTCAAAATATCCATCGTTCTGAAAAAGCTGGAGGAGCGCGTCCTTGCCTTTGGTTACCAGCTCGTCTACGAACGGGGTCTGCTCCGGGATATTTACGGCTTGCAGCATGCGCGTGTAGGAGAACGCCTTGGCGCCCGGGAAATAAACCATTCCAACGTAAAAAGAAGGTTGCAGAAGAAAGGTGACGTGAACGCCAGACTGTTCGGGCTCGACCTTTACCTGCACTTGGGAAAACAGCGCGGTCTTTTGCAGGGCGGCAACACTATCGCGTATTCCGGCCATAGAAAAAGGCTTGCCGGGCTGCAGCTTGATCAGCGGACGAAACACTTCCACGTTCATGACCGGACTTTTGGCGATATCTACTTGCGAAACGTTGCGACCCTCAAAACCCTCATAGGTGCTGGGCTGATTTTCCTGAGCGGCTACAGCAAGAGCGCATGCACTTATCAGCAGGGGGAGAATGAGGAACCTTGCTATACCAGGAGATATTCGTTTTCTTGAGCTGGCAGCAAGCGGAGCACAGCATTTGAGCATGCAGAGGCCCCCTCAGACCTCATCCCAGGGAACGGCGCAAGTCGATCTCTTGCGGCGTGGCGGTACGCGGCGAGATTCGTACGCAGCCACTTCGCTTCCGTGCAAAGCCTGATTGCTTCACGGCCGGACAATGCAACAGGTTCGAGACATCAAGAGGCTGGTCTGCCGAACTGGCATTTCAAGTCTAGGTGCATATAAAGGGTTCGCTATCCCCTGAACGCTGTAGTGGCATGTAGTTGACGTTGTAATTTCCCCGTAGATGCTGCGAGCGCAGTGTGACGTTCTGACGCGCAGGGCTGCGGATACGGTTCACAGCGGCGACGGATGGTAAAGTGGAAGGCGCCGGCTAAGAAAAGGGGCGAGCGACATTCCTAATGAGCTTAATGAGCGAGGACTATCTAAAGGCAGCGGTGGAAATAGCACGAGAGGCCGGCGCGATTTTGCGCGAGGAGTTTGACCGGCCGCTGCAAATCACCTACAAGGGCGATGCTGACCTGGTGACCCAGGCGGACAAGCGCTCGGAAGCAGCTATTGTGAAGCGGTTGACGGAGTATTTCCCGGAACATGGGATCGCGGCGGAAGAAGGCACCGGCCACGAAAGCGCGTCGCAATCGGAGTATCGCTGGCATGTCGATCCACTGGATGGGACTACAAATTTTGCGCATGGCTATCCTTGTTTTTGCGTTTCGCTAGGATTGGCGCAGCGCGACACGGTAATCGCGGGGGTGGTTTACAACCCGTTCTACAATGAACTTTTCGCGGCCGCCCGCGGACAGGGCGCGACCTTGAATGGCAAGAGGATCCAAGTCTCGAAGGTAGCGACGCTTGCGACGAGCTTGCTGTGCACTGGTTTCCCGGTGCACAAACGGCTGGCGAATCCCAACATCCATTACTACTGGGATTTCACGTTGCGCTCGCACGGCGTTCGCCGCGATGGGTCGGCCGCACTCGATCTGGCATGTGTCGCCGCGGGACGCTTCGACGGCTTCTGGGAATTCGGCTTGCAGAAATGGGATACGGCGGCGGGGTTGTTGCTGGTGGAGGAGGCCGGCGGAACGGTCAGCGATTTTTCCGGGCAGCCGTATCGGCTCGGAGGCCCGAATATCCTTGCGACCAACGGAACTGTTCACGAAGAAATGCGCAAGGTTGCGCTTGAGGTTTCACAGCGCGATCCAGCTTCGCCGCTGCGCCGCTAACTTACGAAACAATGTGATGTCCTGGAGACAATTGTGCGAACTATCCTTTTGCTCATACTCTCGAACATCTTCATGACGTTTGCGTGGTATGGCCATCTCAAATACCGTAGCGAGGCGCTGTGGAAGGTCATCCTGGCGAGTTGGGGCATCGCTTTCTTCGAGTATTGTTTCCAGGTTCCGGCGAACCGCATCGGCTCGTACGAATTCACGACGGCGCAGCTCAAAACTATTCAGGAAGTGATTACGCTGGCGGTGTTTTCTGTTTTTTCCGTGTTGTACCTCGGCGAGAAGCTGAAGTGGAACTATGCGGCAGGGTTTGGCTGCATCGCCCTGGCGGTATTCTTTGTATTCCACAAATGGTGAGCGCGTTTACGTGATGCGATAGGGCGCCCAGGCCACCATGTCTTGCCGTCGCGCGAAATGCAAAAGCGGAGGCTCGGCTGGAAGGGCCAGACCGGCAGCTCCGGCCATTGAATTTCGCATGAGCTGGCCTTCAGCTGTTTGCAGCTGCCATGGTGGGTGATGGATTTCGCCTCGATAAATTCGCCCGGAGGCCGCGGAATATAGGCAGTAGCGTTCGATGAGAAAGTGCTCCAGGGATCCTCGTGGTGCTTCGAAACGTTCGCCCGTTGGCCGGTATTTTCCTTCAAGAACGGCGCTCGGTGCTCCCCGATGCGTGCGCTGGCTTTCATACTTTATCCAGCCATCCGCTTGAGTGCATTGCATTCGTGCACGGAAATAAGGCAGATGAAACGATAATCGCGCGGCGGCTACTGCTAAAGCGCTGGCCGCATCGAGACTAAAGAACCACACTCCCGGCTTGTCTTGCGCGGTGACATAGGTTCGAACATTTAATTCTGGAAATGCCGATAGGCCGGGGACTGGCGGTGTCCATCGCAGGTGCACACCGGTCATCGAAAATGGGACGATACCGAGCCATGCTTGCCCGTCGAATGTGTCAATCGCCAAATCTGCAGGAATGTGCGAGCGGAGCATTGCGGCATCCACCGGCCAATGAGCAAAAAGAAGATCGTGCCATGACTGCGCCATGATCCAGGGGGCGGAAGGAAGCGGCCAGGGGCGATGTTTAGTGTGATCGAATAGCGCGGACATTGAACGAAACGCAGGCACTCGACAGAGCTTGCGTATTCAATATACCCTGCGAGGGCGGGATACGCTCCGTAGGCCATATATCTTTTGGGAGCGTCATAGAATCGAACCTTCTGAATTACAGAACGTTCCGAAGCTACGAAATACCAGGAGAAATCTTATGCAGCGTAAAGCAAGCGCCGTCTGGCAGGGCGATCTCAAGACCGGCAAAGGCGCCATATCCACGGATAGCGGCGTCCTGAAGCAAACACAATATTCTTTCAGCACGCGTTTCGAGAACGGTGTGGGCACCAACCCGGAAGAACTTCTTGCCGCGGCGCACGCCGGATGTTTCACCATGGCGCTCTCGGCGCAGCTCGGCGGCGCGGGTTTGACCGCACAAAAGCTGGAAACCACTGCTACCGTAAGCCTGGAAAAAGTCGGGGACGGCTTTAGCATCACGAAGAGCCATCTCGACCTGGTCGCGCGCGTACCGGGCGCGGATAAAGCCAAGTTTGACGCCGCAGTGAAAGCCGCGGAGACGGGCTGCCCGGTCTCGAAGCTCTTCAAAGCGGAAATTTCCGTTAACGCGCGCCTGGAATCGTAACCGCGTCGTTTCGGTCTCTGTCCCGACATCAAACCACAATGACCACAGTGATTCCATACCCGGGTGCGTTCGCCGCAGGCGTTGCGGTCTTTTTAGTCGTGGTGTGGGACGCGTTCGAAGCTATCATTCTGCCCCGGCGCGTCACGCGAAAATTTCGCCTGACGCGTTTGTTTTTTCGGTCTACCTGGAGAACCTGGAAGTTTTTCACAAATCTCCTGCCTGCTCGCAAAACCCGCGAAGCTCTTCTCGGCTTTTACGGCCCCATGTCGCTGATTTTGTTAATCGGTGTCTGGGCCATCGGCCTTGTTTTCGGTTTTGGCCTGATGCAATACGGGACAGGGTCGGCCGTCAATGCCGCGGGCGCGCAACCAGGCTTCTGGACCGATCTTTATTTGAGCGGCACCACATTCTTCACGCTGGGGCTCGGTGACGTACTTCCACGCTCGGGTCTCTCGCGCGCGCTAGTCGTCGCCGAAGGCGGCTTCGGCTTCGGGTTCCTGGCGGCAATCATCGGCTACTTGCCGTTCATCTACGGCTCGTTCGCGCAGCGCGAAGTAAATATTTCGCTACTGGATTCTCGTGCGGGTACTCCGCCAACCGCGGGAGAACTGCTGCGGCGCCACAGCTACGACGGCGGTCAGGATGCTTTGCGCGAGCTTCTGAAAGACTGGGAATTGTGGTGCGCTGAATTAATGGAGAGCCACCTCTCCTATCCGGTTTTGGCGTATTTCCGCTCGCAACACGACAACCAGTCTTGGATGGCTTCGCTAACTGCGATTCTCGATACCTGTGCGCTTCTCAAAGTCGGCATCGACGACGCGTGCGAGCGCCAGGCAGAACTGACTTTCGCAATCGCCCGCCATGCGGTCGTCGATCTCTCGCAAGTCTTTGGCACCGAACCGAAACCGCTTCCGCATGATCGCCTGCCACCCGCGGAACTCAGCCGCATCCGAGACACGCTGGCGCAGTATGGGCTGAAACTGAAAGACGGAGAGGAAGCGGATCATCAACTCAGGGCTTTGCGGGGCATGTATGAGCCCTACATCTTCGCGCTGGCAACATATCTAAATCAGGCCCTCCCTCCCTGGATTCCGCAGAAAAAGGGTAAGGATAATTGGCAGACCACCGCCTGGGGCGAATCGGCGGGCCTGGTGGAAAAGAAACCCCATACCGTCGGCGTCGACGATCACTTCTGATGCGATCTGTATTTCGCCTGGTTAAAGTCGGCTTTCCCGCTCAAGATTTCAATTCATGCTCCATGGAGAAATCAGATGAAGGCGATTCGCGTACATCAATTCGGCGGCCCGGAAGTCTTGAAACTCGAAGAAGTCCCCACACCTAAGCCCGAGGCCGGTCAGGTTCTTCTGCGCGTTCGCGCGGTCGGCGTCAATCCCTACGACACATACATGCGTGCCGGCACCTACGCCATCAAGCCGCCACTGCCCTATACACCCGGCTCGGATGCCGCCGGCACTGTCGAGGCTGTCGGCAGCGGCGTGACCAAGGTGAAGCCGGGCGACCGCGTGTACACCGCGAAGACCCTGAGTGGAGCGTATGCCGAATATGCATTGGCGCTCGAAGAACAGGTACACCGCTTGCCTGACAACGTTTCATTCGAGCAGGGGGCCGGCGTTTGGGTTCCGTACGGCACCGCATTTCACGCGATTCATCATTTCGCCAAAGCGCGGTCTGCGGAAACTGTGCTGGTGCACGGCGCGAGCGGTGGAGTGGGCACAGCGTCCGTACAAATGGCTCGAGCGATGGGCATGACCGTGTTCGGCACCGCCGGCACAGACAAAGGGCTGGAGTTGGTGAAGCGTGAGGGTGCGCATCAAGCCTTCAATCACCGAAATGCCGGGTACCAGCAAGAAATCATGAAAGCCAGCAAGGACAAAGGGATGGACGTGATCCTCGAAATGCTGGCGAACGTAAACTTGGGCGGCGACCTCAAAATGTTGGCTCAGCAGGGTCGGGTCGTGGTCATCGGCAGCCGCGGGGATGCAACTATCACACCGCGCGACCTGATGAGCCGCCGCGCATCGGTGCGGGCGTTCACGTTGTGGGCAGCGCAGCCCGGCGAAACCGCGGAAATTCACGCGGGGCTCTACGCCGGCCTGGAAAATGGCACGCTTCGCCCGGTGGTGGGCAAGCAATTTCCTTTGGCGGAGGCGGCTCGCGCGCACCAAGAAATCCTGGAGCCCGGCGCCAGCGGCCAAATCATCCTGGTCCCCTGATCCCCGTAGCGCGCCTGAGCAGAAAAAACCGGTGCCGGACTAATGTTCGCGCCGCATTGCCTACGCGGATTTTTTCCGTATAATCATAGCTCCGCAGCCACTCACCAGCTCGGATCGAACCGTCGTCGTGCACACACATCCTCCCACTTCGGCGCTGCTCGCCCTGCATACCGCCAGCATCAGCCAGTATTGGCACAAGCTTTCCGATCCGACTTTCCGGGGCATCTATCATGTCAACGCCTTCGACCTGGCGATGATGATTCCCTATTTTCTCGTGCTCTTTGTTCTGGCGACGTACGGTCTGCACCGCTATTGGCTCGTCTACGACTACTACAAGTACCGCCGCAATATTCCCGGTCCCACGCCGCAAGCCACCCGCTGGCCGCGCGTCACGGTGCAGCTTCCGATTTTCAATGAGCGCTACGTGATTGAGCGCCTGGTTGAGGCTGTTTCGCGATTCGACTACCCGCGCGAGCTTCTCGATATTCAAGTTCTGGACGATTCCACCGACGAAACGCAGCAGGTGGCCAGCGCGTGTGTCGCCCGCTTCGCCGCGCAAGGTCTTCCAATCGCGTACATTTACCGCGCCAACCGCGAGGGCTACAAGGCCGGTGCGCTCGAAAACGGCCTGAAAACAGCGCAAGGCGAGTTTGTGGCGATCTTCGATGCCGACTTTATTCCCGCTCCCGATTTTCTTCGGCGCAGCATCCCTTACTTCGAGAATGAAAAGATCGGGATGGTGCAAACGCGCTGGACTTATCTGAATCGGGATTATTCGCTACTCACGCAAGTGGAAACAATTTTGCTGGACGGCCATTTCGTGGTTGAACATGGCGCACGCTCGCGTCGTGGTACTTTTTTCAATTTCAACGGAACGGCGGGCGTCTGGCGCCGTCAGGCCATCGAAGATGCCGGGGGCTGGGAGCACGACACTCTTACCGAAGACACTGACCTTTCCTATCGGGCACAGCTGTTCGGATGGAAGTTTCTATATCTACCCGACATCGAATGCGCTTCCGAACTACCGGTGGACATGAACGGCTTCAAAACGCAACAGGCTCGGTGGGCCAAGGGCCTGATGCAAACGGCAAAGAAAATTCTGCCGCGGGTGATCAAGTCCGATGCGCCATGGCACGTCAAGGCGGAAGCGTTCTTCCATCTCACCGCCAACATCAGCTATCCGTTGATGGTGCTGCTCTCCACTATGTTGCTGCCCGCCATGATCGTGCGGTTCTATCAGGGCTGGGTCCAGATGCTGGTGATAGACCTGCCACTTTTCCTGGCTTCCACCTGTTCGATTTCCAGTTTCTATCTCGTGGCGCAAAAAGAACTGCGCCCCCAAAATTGGTGGCGCACTTTTCTATACATGCCTTTCGTGATGGCCATTGGCATCGGAATTTCCGTTCGCAACGCTCAGGCCGTGATTGAAGCCATTATCGGAAAGAAAAGCGAGTTCGCCCGCACGCCAAAATACAAGATTGAAGGCAAGCAGGACTCCTTCGCCACGAAAAAGTATAGAAACAAGGCTGGCTGGATGCCCTACGCAGAAATAATACTGGGGGTCTATTTTTTCTTCACCGTGCTATACGCCGTTTTGAACGAAAACTATGCGACCGTGCCGTTCTTGCTTCTTTTCGTTTGGGGTTACCTCTACACCGGCCTCATGTCCCTGGGACAAACCTACTTCGCGCATCTCCGTTTTGACGTGAATGCGCCAGAAATGCGGCCTGCCTCTTCCGGCGCTCCAGGCTTCTGAGTTTCGCTTCAGACAAAAAATCTCCGGGAATCGCGGGTGGGGTGTATCGCGATTCCCGGAGGTCTGCCTGGCGCCGCCTCCCTTCATTGAGCCGTCGCGGCAGAAACGGGGGTGTACG
>Ga0137415_10002906_pt1 | contig 16976 bp, 11 predicted proteins | sample CZODoug3_1_1_16f_FD_183082 | JGI IMG/M metagenome (GOLD analysis project Ga0137415, IMG submission 183082) | Vadose zone soil fungal communities from Angelo Coast Range Reserve, California, USA - CZODoug3_1_1_16fungal (Hybrid Assembly) | ecosystem: Environmental > Terrestrial > Soil > Vadose...
TCACCTCTGCACGCAACGGTCGGAAGAGGGCGTCTCCAGCCTGAGTGACTCCACCCGCGAGGACGACTGTATCCGGATTGAAGAGGTTGAGGAGATTCGACACACCAGCACCGAGAAACCGGGCAGTCTCGCGGACGACTTCTCTGGCGGTCGAATCGCCGCGCTTCGCGGCGTCATACACAGTTTGTGCTGTGATCTTCCGCAGATCGCCATCGACCATGCTCACGAGAATGGACTCGCTCTCGTCGCCGCGGAGTGCTTCCCGCGCACGTTCCGCGATGGCCGGCCCGGACGCGTACGCCTCTAGGCATCCGTAATTCCCGCATTTGCAGCGGCGCCCGGTGGAGTCGATCGTGGTATGGCCGATCTCTCCGGCGACGTCCGATGCGCCGTGGTACAGCTTGCCCTCGAGAATCAGTCCCCCTCCGATTCCGGTTCCCAGAGTGATGCCGATCACGTTTCGGCCACCGACCGCGGCACCGCACCAGAACTCGCCGAGTGTGGCGCAATTGGCATCGTTGTCGAGCGTGGCTTCGAGACCCACCCGGCTCGAGATCTCGTCGCGCAGCGGAAAATTCTTCCAACCAAGGTTCGGCGTCACGATGACGATGCCCTTCTCGCGATCGAGCGGTCCCGGCGATCCGATGCCGACGCCCAGAAACGCGGACTTGTTGGCGCCCGTTTCCGCCATCGTTTGGGCGATCACCTGCTCGATCATTCCGGCGATTCGATCGACGACCGAGGCAGCTCCGCCATCGGCTAGCGTCTGAGTAGTGCGCATCGCGATCTCACGGCTGCCATCGACGGGCATCGCTCCCGCGACGATGTTGGTACCGCCCAGATCTACTCCGACGATGTAACGCTCCTTCGCACTCATACAGGCACCGGTGGGTTGAGGACTTCCATCAGTAAACTCGAGACGTACTCGGGCGTCAGCTCACGCATGCAACGCCAGTGTCCAAGAGGACACCGCTGAGGCCCGTGTCGATCACACGGCCGACAGGACAGGTTGCTGTTCCCGGCAACCGTGTTTCGCTCGGCGAGAGGACCGAATCCGAACTCCGGTACAGTCGGACCAAAGATCGTCAGCGTCGGAGTTCCCATCGCCGACGCAAGGTGCTGCGGTGCCGAATCGTTGGTCACTATCGCCTGCGCCCGGCCAATCAGCTCCGCCGACGCGAGAAGTGGCAGAGTTCCGACTCCATTGATCACCGCGCCCGGACGCAGTGCATCGATAATCTGCGACGCGACCTCGGAATCGGCTTTCGACCCGATGATTGCGATCCTGAAGTCGTCGGCCAGTCGCTTCGCCAACTCGACATAATATGGCCAGCGTTTGGTGCCCCACGCACTACCCGGCGCGAGAGCCACGAACGGCTCCTCGATGTCGCCGCTCTGGCGCAGAAGCGAATCGACCCGGTGGCGGTCCTCGTCAGACGGGTAAAGGCGCGGGCGGATCTGGTCGCGCGTCGGAGGATCCGCGCAGTCCGACATCGCAAGCGACCACAGTCTCTCGGCGTGGTGACGATCTGGTCGATAGGCGACCTGCCTCGTGTATAACAACCGGCCAGTTGAGCTCGCGAATCCGATTCGGTCCTGCGCGCCGGTCATCATTGCGATGAGCCCACTGCGGAACGACCCCTGAGCGAGATACGCCGCTTCGTAAGGTCGCCTGCTGCGGATCTGCTTCAGAGTTTGCCATAGACCCTGCGCCGATCCGTAAGTGTTGCGCTTGTCGTAAGGGATCACCGACCTGATGTCGGGATTGTTGGCGAGCGCGGTTGCGCCACCCGGAGTGGCGAGGACGTCGACCGGGCCGCGCTTCGCAAGCTCGGCGATGAGCGGCGTCGTAAGAATGACGTCGCCGAGAAAGCTCGTCTGAATAACGAGCGATCCTCCCACTCAGTCCACCTGCAGGACGGCGAGAAACGCTTCCTGCGGTATTTCTACTGATCCCACCTGCTTCATTCTCTTCTTCCCCGCCTTCTGCTTCTCGAGGAGCTTGCGCTTGCGTGAGATGTCGCCGCCGTAGCATTTGGCAAGCACGTCCTTGCGCAGTGGCTTGACGCTCGTGCGCGCGATCACCTTCGATCCAACCGCTGCCTGAATGGCGACCTCGAAGAGCTGTCGCGGAATCAGATCCTTCAGCTTGTCGGCGATCTTGCGTCCCCACTCGTACGACTTGTCCTCGTGGATGATCACGCTGAATGCATCCACCGGGTCGCCGTTTATCAGCATGTCGAGCCTGACGAGATCGCTGCGACGGTACTCCAGGATATCGTAGTCGAGCGATGCATAGCCACGACTCACCGTCTTCAGCTTGTCGAAGAAGTCGAGAATTATTTCCCCCAGAGGAAATTCCCAATCCAGCTCGACGCGCTGGGTGTCGAGATACGTCATGTTCCTGTAGACGCCGCGCCGCTCGGTGCCGAGGGTCATGATCGGCCCGATGTATTCGGCCGGCACCATGATGCGCGCCTTCACGTACGGCTCTTCCACGTAGGCGACAACCTGCCCCGATGGCATCAGTGAAGGGTTCTCTATGAGCTTCATCGTTCCATCGGTGAGGTAAACCTTGTACTCGACTGAAGGCACGGTCGTGACGAGCTCGAGGTCGAATTCGCGGCGCAGTCGCTCCTGCACGATCTCCATGTGGAGGAGCCCGAGAAATCCGGCGCGGAAACCGAACCCGAGAGCAGTTGACGTTTCAGGCTCATAATTGAGCGACGCATCGTTCAGCTTGAGCTTCTCGAGAGCATCGCGCAGCGTTTCGTACTGGGTGGTGTCGGTAGGATAGAGTCCGGCGAACACGAACGAACGTACTGCCTTATAACCGGGCAGCGCATCCACGGCATGGTTTTCGGCGTCGAAAATCGTGTCGCCCGCGCGGGTCTCGCTCACGGAACGCACGCTCGCCACCACGTACCCGACTTCGCCCGGCCCCAGTTGATCTGTCGGAACCTGTCGCAGCTGGTTGTATCCGACTTCATCGACTTCGTAAACGGACTCGCTCGCGCCGAACGTGATGTGCGTTCCCTTTCTGATCACGCCATCGACCACGCGCACGCTCGGTATCGCACCGCGATACTTGTCATAGTACGAGTCGTAGATCAGGGCCCGTAGAGGAGCTTTGTCATCGCCCTCGGGGGGAGGCACCTTTCGCACGACTTCTTCGAGCAGCTCGCCGATCCCGATCCCTTCTTTTGCGCTGACGAGAAGAATCTCACCCTCATCGATGCCGAGGAGGTCGGCCACTTCCTTGCGACGCTTCTCCGGCTCGGCGCCGGGAAGATCGATCTTGTTGAGAATGGGAATGATCTCCAGGCCGGCATCAACAGCCAGGAAGAGGTTGGAGAGAGTCTGGGCCTCGATCCCCTGTGACGCGTCGACCACGAGGATCGCCCCTTCGCAGGCAGCAAGCGAGCGCGAAACCTCGTAAGTGAAGTCGACGTGGCCTGGCGTATCGATGAGGTTGAGCTCGTACTCCTGTCCGTCCCGCGCCGTGTAGGTCATGCGGACGGCGTTGAGCTTGATGGTTATCCCACGCTCGCGCTCGAGATCGAGCGTGTCCAGAACCTGAGCTTTCATCTCACGCTTCTGCAGCATCCCGGTAGCCTCGATCAGCCTGTCGGCCAGTGTCGACTTGCCGTGATCGATGTGTGCGACGATGCAGAAGTTGCGAATGTGCTCGAGCTTCAACGGGTGTCTCTGGGTTGTGCGGGGAGAGAGCGGAAGGAACCTCGAAATATAACCGTCAAAGCACCCTGTTCCGGCGCTCACAAAAAGAAAGAGGGCTGCTTTCGCAGCCCTCTCGATTGATCAATTGCCACCTGCGCTTATTTCCGGTTCGGTGGAGGATTAGTGGGCGTCGCAGCTCGCGGGGACGGAGCCGGAGGCGGTGATGTGGATGGTCTCTCGTGGATTACAGGTGTGGGCGGCGGCGGAGATTCTCTCGGAACGCGAGCCGGCGGTGGCGCCTCTGTGCGTGGCTCGGGCCGGTACTCACGAACGGGCTGCGGGGCGGTTGCCGCTGGTTCCAGGCGAGGCGTTGTAACACGCTCTATGGGAACTCGCCCTTGAGGGGCCGACATCGGCTGTGAGGTGTAGCCGCGCAGATTCAGGCCAGGCTCCGCACGATGCCCTCGCGGAGCCGTGATCGTCACGTCGCCCATCTGAGGAAGACCGGAGCGCGTAAGCGGAAAGATTCCCTCTGGAGCAGCCTGCGCGCTGGAGCGCGGCGGGTGGTGCGGTACGCCTTCCACCGGGAATCGACCCTTTGGGAACACGGTCGTGTCGCCGGGGAGGTGCGGACGTCTCGGTTGCGGGAGGCGCCCTCCGGCGAAGGTGCCCGATGGGACGATGATCGGGACCCCGCACAGGTCGAAGCCTACGATTCTCGCGGACTGTCCGCGCTGGCGAAAGTAGCTGATCTGGCTGAAGATCTGCGCCTGACGGATTTGCCCAAGTCCGAACCCATAGAAAGAGTTGCAGGCAGAGTAAGGATTGTACGCGTAGTAGCTGTTGTAGTTGCGGAACCCGGCGAAACGCAGAATATCGTGTCCGATCGGTTCCCCCTTGGCGCCCAGATAGTTCGCCAGAGATTGCGCAGCAAGCTGCGGACTCCGGTTTTCGATCAGCATTCTGATCGCCGAAATGTTCCAGTCGCCGCCGCTCTCGATCCGCTCGAGGTTAAACGCAGCTCGCGACGCCAGCGCTATCACCGTGCCCCGCGAGTCCATGTATCCGTCGTCGTAGGTGCTGTAGCCGGTGTATCCATCGTCGTAGGTGCTGTAGCCGGCGTAAGACGATCCCGAGTAGTAACTGCCGCCTCGTTGCTGCGCGAAGCCGGCGAAGAAGTTGGGAAGTCTGATCTCCTTGTGAGCGAGCATCCGGACTGAGATGCCTGGGAAATCGGGGTGCAGTACCTGTATCTGTCCATCGACATCCATCGAGACCGCGAATACGTAGGCGTTCTCGGCCACTTCGATGACTGGACTCACGTAGCTCGTGGTTTCGAGAGCGTAGGAGCCATTCGAAGAATAGATCCTGATGATCGGCGCTCGCTGCTTCGCTCGCTCCTGGGCTCCTGAGGCTGAAGCGAGAGCACAAAGAAGGAAGGCCGAGCCACCCACCGCCGCCGCAAATTTCGCCGTCCGCATGTCGACCTCCCCCGGTTTGTATACAAATTTGCCAGAATGCACAGGCGGAGTCAATGCCAGAGTTGGGGCGGGAATCGGTCCCTCTTCTCTAACCCGCGGCGGACTCTGACGGCGCCTGCGGCTACCTGTAGCTCGGAGTCGCATTTACTTTGCGCCATGCCGCTCCCACAACTGCTCTCGATCCTCGAATCTCTGGATGAATTCCGGGAGCTGCTGAGCGACCTTCCCGGGCCAGCTTCCCGCCGCGGGCTAGGTGGCCTCCATGGATCCAGCGACGCGGTGGTCGTCGCGTCGCTCTCCAAGAATCTTACGCACCGCTTCTTCGTGGTGTTGAACGACGACGTCGCCGGCGCCGAGCGCTGGCTCGCCGATCTGAGCACGCTCGTGGAGCCGGATGGCGTCGCATTCTACCCCCCGCGCGAGAGCTTCGGGGAAGCGGAGGCGCATGCGGAAGTCGCCGGCGAAAGAGTCGAGACGCTGGAGCGAATCGGACGCGGCGATCTTCGAATCGTCGTCACCACGAGCCGGGCCTTGCTCGAGCGGACCCAGCTCCCGCGGGCGCTTGCTTCCGCGCGACTCGAGCTCAGAAAGGGAGACACTCGGCGCCCCGAAGAGCTGGCCGCGCATCTCGAAGCCATCGGCTTTGAGCGCGTGCCCATGGTGGAGGACGTCGCGCAGTTCAGCGTGCGCGGCGGCATCTTCGATATCTACAGCTTCGGTATGGCGGAGCCGGTGCGTTTCGAGTTCTGGGGTGACGACATCACCGAGCTCCGTCATTTCGATCTTCTCACCCAGAGGTCGACCCGCGACGCTGAAGTCGCGCTCGTCCTTCCGGTCGACGGGCAGATCAGCGTCGGTGACAGTGAGCCGGAGCGCTCGTCAATTCGCGCGCTTTTTCCGCCGGACACTCTGTTCGTGATCCCGCGTGGAACTCACGTCAAGCCAGAGATGGAGCGAACCTGGTCGGAGGCACAGCACCACATCGACCTCGCCCGGCGACGCGGGGAAGACACGCCAAGCCGCGACGAGTTGTTCGAGTCTCCGGACACCGCGCTCCAGGCTCTCAGCGCATACGGAACGATCGATCTCTCGGGTGATGATGCGCGGATAGTATTCCCGTTCAGGGAGCCCGAAGAGATTCTGCGCGACATGAAGCGTCTGAAGGAGATCGTCGCCGACGGAATCCCGACGACAATCCTCTGTGACAACGCCGGTCAGGCCGAGCGTCTCGACGAGCTCCTGAACGACGACCGTATCTCGCCGGCCACTCTCGCGATCGGAGTTCTCGACGGCGGATTCGTCATTCCGCCGCGGGGCAGTGACTTCGCCGGATACCGGGTCCTCACCGACCATGAGATCTTTCGCCGCGAGCGTCGCTTTCGGCGAGCGCGGCGCTACGCGACGGGCGCCGCTCTCGAGAGTCTGACCGCGCTCAAGCCTGGCGACTACGTCGTGCATCTCGAGCACGGGGTAGGGATTTACCGCGGTATGGAAACGATGTTTGTGCGCGAGAGCACGGTTGAAGTCGCCGTGATCGAATACGAGGGAGGCGACCGCCTCAACGTCCCCCTCTACCGCATCGACCAGATCGAGCGATACCGCTCCGCCGCCGACATCACTTCCGATGCGCCGCCGCCTCGATTGCACGCCCTCGGCGGAAAGCGATGGGCATCCCAGCGGGACAAAACTCGCGCCGCGATTCAGGAGATGACGGTCGAGCTCCTCGATCTGTACGCTCGCCGCAAAGTCGCGACGAGACCGCCACACTTGCCGGATACCGTTTGGCAGCGTCAGCTCGAATCCTCCTTTCTATTCGAGGATACTCCCGACCAGCGCACGGCTACCACCGATGTGAAGGGCGACATGGAGCGTCCTCGACCGATGGATCGCCTTTTGGTCGGAGATGTGGGCTACGGCAAGACGGAAATCGCCGTGCGGGCGGCGTTCAAGGCAGTGCAGTCTGGCCGCCAGGTGGTGGTGCTGGTGCCGACGACGATTCTCGCCGACCAGCACGCGCGTACATTCGGCGAGCGGTTGGCTGATTTTCCGGTCAACGTGGAAACGCTTAGTCGATTTCAGACGCCGAAGGAGCAGGCGGCGGTGCTCGCGGGGCTCAAGGCGGGGAAAGTTGACGTCGTCATCGGCACTCATCGCCTTCTGAGCCCCGACGTCGCGTTCTCGGAGCTCGGACTGATCGTCGTTGACGAGGAGCATCGCTTCGGTGTCAAACACAAGGAACGCCTCAAGAGGCTCAGACTCGACACCGATGTGCTCACACTGACGGCCACGCCGATCCCGCGGACGCTCCATCTCTCCCTGGCCGGTCTGCGTGACATGACTTTGATGCAGACCCCTCCGCGCGATCGCTCACCGGTGCTCACGTACGTCGAGCCCTGGGACGATGGTCTGATCGACGAAGGCATCTCTCGCGAGCTCGATCGTGGCGGGCAGGTGTTCTTCGTCCACAACCGGATCGAGACGATCGATGGTATGGCCGAACACATCCGCCACGTCGTGCCGCGCGCGCGCATTGGCGTGGGGCACGGGCAGATGCGTGAGCGCGAGCTCGAAGAAGTGATGCGCAGATTCGTCGACGGCGAGATCGACGTGCTCGTCTCGACCATGATCGTGGAGTCCGGGCTGGACGTACCCAACGCCAACACGATGTTCGTCAACCGTGCCGACACTTTCGGTCTGGCGCAGCTCTATCAACTACGGGGACGCGTCGGCCGCTCACACCGCAGGGCGAGCTGCTATCTGCTGGTGCCGGACTCGATCGACGAAGATGCAAACCGACGTCTCACCATTCTGGAACACCATACGCAACTGGGGGCTGGTTATCAGATCGCGCTCAAGGACCTCGAGCTGCGGGGCGCCGGCAACCTTCTTGGTCCCGAGCAATCCGGGTTCGTGCACGCGGTTGGCTTCGACATGTATCTCCGCATGCTCGACGAGACAGTGAAACGCTTAATGCGGGGAGACGACGCACCCAGGCTCCAGCCATCGGAGATCTCCCTCGATGTCCCGTCCTACCTGCCGGACGAATACATCAACTCCCAGGACGCCAAGCTCGACATCTACAGACGCCTCACGCACATGACGGATGTCGCCGAGATCGAGGCCCTGCGAGAGGAAGTACGGGACCGGTTCGGAGTTCTACCGGAACCCGCCCGAACTTTCTTTGCAACTGCTCTGCTCCGAATCCTCGGCGGTGCTTCCGACGTCGAGTCCGTGCTGGTGCGCGGAAACGAGGCCCGTATTACCTTTCGCGAGCACGCGGTGCCCCGTATGAAGGGGATTTCGGCGGCGTTCCACGAGGTACAGTTCCAGGCGGAAGTGCGACGCGCGCATCCGCTCTCACTCAAGCTCACCCGTCTTGGAGGAGCTGAGATGCTCGATGGACTTGTCCGTGCCCTGACTACACTGCGTCCCACCTGACAGCTAACCCGTACGACGCAAACATGAAACGCAATATCGCTCTCGCCGCGGTAGCGGCTTTTACACTCTCGGCCTGTTCCGGGTTGAAGGATGCCCTCAACGCGCACACCGACTGGGTCGCCCGCGCCGGGAGCGCCGAGCTCTCGGTGACCAAGCTCGCAAATCTCCTCGGGAAATCGCGCGCGCCGGTCCGTAAAGACATCGCCAAGTCGATCGCCAATGTCTGGTCCGATTACCAGCTGCTCGGCATGGCCGCGGCGCACGGCGATTCGCTCAACGATCCCAAGCTGATCGACGAAGCGATGTGGCCGGCGATCGCCAACATGAAGGCGAGGAAGTGGTATGACGTCGTGTCGAAGGGCTGGGGCGTCGAAGACACCGCCGCCGCCAGGCGCCAGTGGGATAGCGGGCAGATCCTCGCGGCTGACCACATCCTTCTGCTCACGCAGGGGATGAACGACACGCAGAAGGCGGATGTGAAGAAGAAAGCCGATGCGCTTCGGGCGAAAGTGACGCCCGCCAACTTCGCGGCCACCGCCACCAAGAACAGCCAGGATCAGCAATCGGCGAAACAGGGAGGCTCGCTCGGAATTTTTTCGAAGGGCTCGATGGTTCCCGAATTCGAGAAGGCGCTCGTCGCACTCAAGCCGGGCGAGATTTCCCCGGTCATTCAGACCCAGTACGGGTACCACATCATCCACCGTCCGACGTACGATCAGGTCAAGACCCAGCTCCTGGCGGCGTCGAAGGGACGAAGCGTCGCTGTGGCGGAGAGCACCTACCTCGCCAAGCTCGAACAGAATGGCAAGATCGAGGTGAAGAAAGACGCGCCTACGATTGTAAGAGCGGTGGGCAACGATCCGGACGCATACCGGCGCGACAAGACCGTGTTGGCCACCTCGACCGCCGGAAAATTCACGACGTCCCGCCTGGTCGGCTGGCTGGAGACGCTTCCGCCGCAAGCCCGTGTGCTCGATCAGATCAAACAATCGCCCGATTCGCTCCTCGTACAGCTGGTTCGCAACTTCGTCAAGAACGAGCTGGTGCTGAAGCAGGCCGACAGCGCCAAGGTACAAATCGATCCAGCCGAGATGGCCCAGCTGCACGCGAGCTTTACCAACGCGGTGCGCACGGCGTGGGCGCAGCTCGGAGTCCTGCCGGCGTCGCTGACGGACAGCGCGAAGAGCGAGGGCGATCGCGAGAAGCTCGCCGCCAAACGGATCGACGTCTATTTCACGCGCATGGTGCAGGAGCAGGCAGCGTTCGTTTCCGTGCCGACTCCGCTTTCCAAGATCCTGCGAGAGAAGTACAGGTATTCTTTCAATGACGCGGGGTTCGACCGTGCGGTGCAGGAGGCAGCGAAGATCCGCAGCTCGGCTGACTCGGCGCACTCCGCTCAGCAGCCGCCGACTGCGGTGCCATTGAATCCTTCGCTGCCTCCGACTGCGTCATCCACTCCGCCCGGCGGCAAGAAGTGATCGAACCACGATTCAATCGCGGGGTAGGATCATCGATGATCAAGCAATTCATCGTTGCCGGAATAGTTGCGCCGATAGGGCTCTGGGCGCAGACCCCAGCCACCGTCGCCCGGGCGGTGCCACCGGCTCTGCCCATCGATCGCGTCGTCGCAATCGTAGGTGATCAGCCGCTTCTCTGGAGCGACGTGCTCACCTCTATCAATCAGCGTCGCGCCCAGGGATTGCAGCTCCCCACCGATTCCGCCGGGCAGACCGCTCTTGCGCACACAGTGCTGGGCGAGCTGGTGGACGAAGAGATGCTCGTTCAGAAAGCGAAGGAAATGAAACTCGAGGTGACGGAGGCCGAGATCACTGCCGGAGCTGACCGTCAAATCAAGCAGGTCCGGTCCCAGTTCACCTCGGACGACGAGTATCGAAACGAGCTCAAGAAAGCAGGGCTCGGATCGCCCGATGAGTATCGCAAGTCACTCATCGAACAGTACAGGCGCCAAAATCTCCAGCAGAAGGCGTTCGCCGAGCTGAAGAAGAAGGCCAAGCCGGTCAACGTCACCGACGAAGAAGTGACGGCGGCGTTCGAGCGCAGCCGCTCCGACTTGCAGAAGCGCCCCGCGACTGTGACGTTCAGACAAATCATCGTAGCGCCTCATGCCTCACCGCCGGCGAAGGCGAAGGCTAAGGCGCACATCGACTCGCTGCTCGTAGAAATCAGGAAAGGCGGCGACTTCGAACAGATCGCCAAGCGCGAATCGATGGACCCCGGTACCAAGCAGCTCGGCGGCGACCTTGGCTGGAATCGTCGCGGCGGCGGTCTGGTTCCGGAGTTCGAAGCGATGATGTTCGCGCTGCGCCCGGGAGAAGTGAGTCCGGTAATCGAGACGGCGTTCGGTTATCACATCATCAAGGTTGATCGCGTACAGGCGGCCGAGGTGAAAGCGAGGCACATTCTCATCGCGCCGGTGATCGACTCCGCGGATATCGCCGCCGCCAAGGTCGAGGCGGACACGGTGGCGGCGCAATGGCGTCGCGGCGTTTCGTACGATACGCTCGTCGCGAAGCACCACGATGCGACGGAAGAGAAGGGGATGCTGCAGCCGTTCCCCCGCGATTCGTTGCCGCCTTCCTATGTTGCGGCTCTCGCGGGCGCCAAGGCTGGCACCATCACCGCCCCGTTCCAGTTGGCGAATCCGCGCGGCCAACCCAAGTACGCCGTTCTCCAGGTGGTCACTGCGAACGATGCCGGTGAGTTCAAGGAGAGCGAGATCCGCGATCAGATCCGCGCCCAGCTCTCCGACGAGCGCTCGATCAGGCAGCTGCTCGACGACATGCGGAAGCAGACTTACGTGTCGCTCAGGATGTAGAGAGTGAAAGCGCGTCTTGCCATGACCGTCGGGGATCCCCGCGGGATTGGCCCGGAGATCGTCGCCAAAGCGCTCGCTGACTCACGGGTCGGCGAGCGCTGTGACATTGTGGTCGTCGGTCCGCAGGAGTCAGGAGCGCAGGTCGACGAATCGGTGGGACGCTGGAAGCCCGAGGGCGGCGCCACGCTGGCGGGAATGCTGAGCGGTCTCGCAATCGAACGGGCTGTCCAGATGGCAATGGCGGGCGATGTCGATGGCATCGTGACCGCTCCCATCGACAAGTCCGCGCTGCACGCTGGCGGCTACGACTATCCCGGACACACGGAAATGCTGGGGCACCTCACAGGCGCGCGCGTCGCGATGATGCTCGCGTCGGACAAGCTCCGCGTGGTGCTGGCAACAACACACATCCCCCTCCGCGAGGTGGCCGAGAGACTGACCGCTGAGTTGATAATCGAGGCAGCACGGATCACGCGCAAAGGACTACAGGAATGGTTCGGCATTGCGGAGCCGCGGATCGCGCTGTGCGCGCTGAATCCGCATGGGGGCGATGCCGGGAGATTCGGGGGCGAAGACTCGAAGCTTCTCGCTCCGGCCGCACGTGCCGCGGGAATCGATGGGCCGTTCCCCGCTGACACGGTTTTCGTGCGAGCGATGCGCGGTGAGTTCGATGCCGTGATCGCGCCCTACCACGACGTCGGCATGACGGCGATCAAGGTGGCGTCATTCGGCAGCGCCGTAAACGTCACGCTGGGACTTCCATTTCCGCGAACGTCGCCGGATCACGGCACGGCGCTCGATATTGCGGGTCAGAATCGCGCCGACCCCTCAAGCATGGTCGCCGCTACGCTTCTGTGTGCGTCGATTGTGGCTCGCGGTCCGTCGCGCGGCGGTCGCCGAGCGAATGCAGATCGACTGAAAGAGTCTCGATCCTCCGGCCGGTCATCTCGCGCACAGTGAAGATTCCGCCACCGGCAATCACACGATCGCCGACCACGGGCAGCCGGCCCAGCACTCCGAACACGTAACCGCCGATAGTCGTGTAGTCCTCGTCGGGGACGGTGAGACTGAAGTGCTCGTTCAGCTCGCCGATGTGCGTGCTTCCCGGAACCAGCGTTTCTCCGGCGTGCGTATGAAGCGGAGCTTCCGCATCTTCGGGCGTGTCGTACTCGTCCAGGATCTCGCCGACTATCTCCTCGAGCAGATCCTCCATCGTCACGACACCCGCCGTGCCGCCGTATTCGTCGAGCACCACCGCCATGTGCTCCTTGAGTCGCTTGAAATCGGCGAGAACTTCTTCGACTTCGCGCGAGCCGGGAATCACGTGCACCGGGCGCATGATGGACGGAAGGTCGAACGCCTCCGTGTTGGCGCGGGGAGCGAGGAGCTTGAGAAGATCCTTTGCCAGCACCACGCCGATGATGTTGTCGATCGACTCGTCGTATATCGGGTAGCGGGACAACCCGCTTTCCTGAACCACCTCCAGCACTTCCGACAACGTCGCCTCGACCGGTAGCGCCACCAGCTCTGTTCTCGGCGTCATGACCTCGCGCGCGTTCTTCTCCGAGAACTCGAACACGGCGTCGATCAGATCGGCATCGTGGGCCTGCATCTGTCCGCTTTCCTGCGATTGCTCGACGAGAAGCCGGATCTCTTCGGGCGAATGCACCGCTTCCTCCGAGCCGGCCTTTTCCTGACCGAGCGCGTGCAGAATCACCAGCGACGACCTGTTGAGGAAAAAGGTGAACGGTGTCGTGACCCACGCGAAGAACAGGAGCGGCGGCGCGAGCCACCGGGCCAACGCCTCGGGATGATTCAGTGCGGCGGCTTTGGGCACGAGCTCGCCGAAAACGACGTGCAGGTACGTGACGATGATCAACGCGACGGTGGCCGCCAGAGTGAGCCGCAACGATAGCTCGATGGCGAACGGAAGGTTGGCAAACAGCTGCTCGAACACGCCGCCGACGGTCGACTCCGCGACCCAGCCCAGTCCGAGGCTCGCGAGGGTTACGCCTAGCTGGCTGGCAGACAGGATGCGGGAGATATTTGAAGTGGCACGAACCGCGAAGCGGGCGAGTCGATCACCACTTCGGACCATCGCCTCCAGACGCGTCCGTCTGGAGCGGACAAGAGCGAACTCGGCGCCAACGAAAAACGCGTTGAGGAGCACGAGCAGAATTATGGCGAGCAGCCGACCGAGCACGGATACAACTTACCACAACTCCGGTCACGGACACCAGCACGACGGCGCGCACCCCCGCGGAGCCCACTCACACGTGAGCGACGCGCCGGTGCGGAGCCTGCGCATTGCATTGGCGCTCACGGCGTTGCTGCTGGTCGTCGAGGTGATTGGCGGGCTGCTGTCGAATTCAATCGCGCTGCTGGCCGATGCTGGTCACATGCTGACAGATGTCGCGGCGCTCGGCCTCGCGCTATTCGTGGCGTGGTTCAGCAAGCAGCCGGGCAATCCGCAAAAGACCTATGGATATCTGCGCTGGGAGATTCTGGCCGCGTTCGTGAATGGCTCGACGCTGCTCCTCATCTCGGCATGGATTCTCTGGACGGCCATCATGCGGCTACGCGCGCCCGAGCAAGTCGCGGGTGGGCTGATGCTTTCGGTCGCCGCTCTGGGGCTCGCCGTCAACATCGTCGCGGCCCGCGTGCTCGTGGGCAGCTCCTCGCACAATCTCAATACCCGCGGCGCGTATCTGCACGTGCTGGGAGATCTGCTCGCGACGATCGGGACGATCGCCGCTGCCGTTGCGATCCGCTACACCGGGTGGCTCATGGCCGATCCGATCGCGTCCATACTCACAACGGTTCTCATCATGGGCGGCGCCTGGCGTCTGGTGCGGGAGTCGGTGGACATCCTGCTCGAGTCCACCCCGGCACACATTCCCGTTGGGGCGGTGCGACTGCAGCTGGAGGCGATCCCCGGGATCGAATCGGTGCACGATCTGCACGTCTGGGCGGTCACGCCGGCGGTGGTGGCGATGAGCGCCCACGCCATTGTGCGCGAGCCCGAACGGCACCAGCACGTCCTGGGGCATATCCACGACGCGATGCGCCTGTTCGGCATCCAGCACGTGACGATCCAGCTCGAAAGAGACGATATGCTCGATCGCGAGAGGCACTTGCACGCCTAGCTAACTTATAGGGCTATGGCAAAGCAGCAATTTCGTAACATTGCGATCATCGCGCACGTCGATCACGGCAAGACCACGCTCGTGGACAAAATGCTCCGGCAGGCAGGAGCGTTCCGCGAGAATCAGGTCGTGATGGAGCGCGTCATGGATTCGAATCCTCTCGAGCGCGAGCGTGGTATCACCATTCTGGCGAAGAACACCTCGATCAGGTGGAAGGGGACGAAGATCAACATCGTCGACACGCCAGGCCACGCCGATTTTGGTGGAGAGGTGGAGCGCATCCTCCGCATGGTGGATGGTGTGCTGCTCGTCGTCGATGCTTTCGATGGTCCGATGCCGCAGACGCGTTTTGTCCTCCGGAAGGCGCTGGCGCTGAATCGCACGCCGATCGTCGTGATCAACAAGATCGATCGGCCGGGTTCTGATCCGATGCGCGTCCACGACGAGGTGCTCGACCTGCTGATCGAGCTCGAGGCGAACGAGGCGCAGCTCAACGCGACCGTCGTGTACGCGTCGGCTCGCGAAGGTGTGGCGACGATGGATATGGAAGTCACACCTGTCGATCTGTCGCCGCTCTTCGACGCGATCATCGAGCACGTCCCCGCGCCGCCACATGATGATGCCGGTCCGTTTCAGATGCTGATTTCGACGATCGATCATTCACCGTATCTCGGACGTTTGGGAATCGGCCGCATCGAGCGGGGGACCATTCATGTTGGAGATCCGGTTGCTCTATTGCCGCTCGACGGTTCGCAGAAGGCGGAGCAGTCCCGCGTGACGCGGCTGTTCACGTTCGAGGGACTCGATCGCATCGAGGTTCCGCAGGCCTCCGCTGGCGAGATCGTGGCTCTGGCGGGACTCGAGGGGGTCGAGATCGGTCTGACCGTGACCGACCTCGAGCATCCCGAGCGACTGGCCGGAATCTCGGTCGAGGAGCCGACGATCTCGGTGGACTATCTGGTCAACAACTCACCGTTTGCCGGCAAGGAAGGGAAGTTCGTCACATCACGCCAGATCCGTGAGCGGCTGTTCAAGGAGCTGGAGCGGAACGTCGCGCTCAGGGTGGAAGACACTGATTCCACCGACACGTGGACCGTATCGGGCCGCGGCGAGCTGCATCTCACAATCCTGATGGAGACCATGCGGCGCGAAGGTTATGAGTTCCAGGTCTCGCGTCCCCGGGTGATCACGCGTGAAGGGCCGCAGGGTGAGCGACTCGAGCCATACGAAGAGCTGGCCATCGACGTACCGGAAGAATTCCTCGGCGTCGTGATCGAGAAGCTGGGGCCGCGGCGCGCGGGGATGCTCGAGATGAAGAACCCGGGGCAGGGAATGGTACGACTTCTTTACAAAATCCCCGCGCGCGGACTTTTCGGCTACCGGTCGGAATTTCTCACCGACACGCGCGGTACTGGTATCATGCACCATCGGTTTCTCGAGTACGGGCCGTGGGCGGGTCCGTTGGCCGGACGTATGCGTGGCACTCTCGTGTCCATGGAGGGCGGCGTCATAGTTGCTTTTGCGCTTGCAAATCTCGCGGAGAGAGCTACCCTATTCGTTGCCCCCGGTGACGCCGTATATGAGGGCATGCTGGTTGGCGAGAATTCGAGGCCTGGCGATATGGATGTCAATCCGACCAGGGAGAAGAAGCTCACCAACATGCGGTCGAAGTCGAGCGATGAAAACATTCAGCTCGAGCCGCCGCGGGAGTTGACGCTGGAAGGTGCGCTGGAGTATATCGAGGAAGACGAGCTGATCGAGGTTACGCCGAAGTCGATCCGACTGCGGAAGCGCTTCCTCAACTCGAACGATCGCAAGAAGCTGTCACGCGAGGCGAAGCGCGAGCGCGCTTCGGTCTAACAACCAGGGAGATTACGGTAATGTGCGCCATGCTGGAGTCCGCGGGCGGTTTCCTGAACGAGGGGGAAACCGAAGCGTGGCTGGCGAAGAAGGCCCCAGAAGGTGACCCCGAGGACGAGGATCTCGAGGACGATCTGGAGGATGATGATGAGGATGACATCGAGGACGAGTGGGACGACGAGGTGGAAGACGTCGACGACGCGGACCTGGATGACGATGATCTCGACGACGAAGAGGATGACGATCTCGACGATGATCTCGACGACGACCTCATAGATCTGGACGACGAGTTCGACACGGAAGAGATCGAGAAGCCGCACCCCGCGCATCCGCGGAAGTACGAGGACTGAGCGCGGTTTTCGTTCTCAAAGCCGTCAAGAAAACTGAACGGTTCTCGTTTTGATCGCAGTCGAGAAAACTGAACGCTATCGTTCTGATCGGCGAACAAAAAATGCCCCGCGATTGCGGGGCATTTCGTCTTTCAATGGGTGGGAACGAGCGGCTGCTGGTGCTTCAGCTCGGGGGAAATATACCCGT